>CAIGRU010001766.1_pt1 | contig 11311 bp, 8 predicted proteins | sample 7351341 | NCBI WGS metagenome assembly CAIGRU01
TTTTTCACAAAGGGCTGCCCGGCCAGCCAGTTTACCGTATCCAGCCCGTCATTCCTCTCGTTGACATTCGGCTCCCATTTTCCCTGTGAACCGCCGGTTCCCCGGCACCACTGGTATACAAACCCGAATCCTCTTTTTACAAATTCCTCCGCACGGATACGCAGAATCGGCTCCTGTCCCGGATAGCAGGAACGCACCAGTATTGTGGGAAACTGCTCGCCATCCTCCCTGCGCTCCGGGAGCTGAATGATTGTTTTCAGGCAGGTTCCGTCCCGCATCGGCAGCATCCGTTCCTCTGGCATTCCCGCACTCCGCGTAATCTGAACGGAAACCCTTTCAAACTGCCCCCGTACCCATTGCTCCATTCTCTTGAGCATCTCATCCTTCTCCATGCTTTGTCCTTTCCCTTTCATTCACCATGATTGAAAACATTAATCATCCATGACCACCTTAAAAATCGTCACACTTTCAGGCTCTGCGGTAAAGCAGATTGTCTGATTTCCCGTATCCTGCAATATGACTTCCTCATACACGAGCTCCGAAGCTTTCTCCAGAACCTCCAAGTGCTCTCTTTTCAGATATTCCGGGCTGCCCATCTCCTTCCATGCTTTTAACGGATTACAGTGTTCCTCATCAATAACCGCTTTTTTTATTGTTTTAACAGAGCCCTCTAAGGTTATCTCCATCTCCTCTTTCTGTACATTTCTGCGGTCCAAATCATGGTTATAGGCGAATACCATGATTTCCCTGTCTTTCTTTAGGACAAGCACTTCCGCCCTCTCATGGCTCCCTTCCGCCTGCAGTCTGATATCCCCGGCTTCATGCAGCGCCTGAAACAGGCGGTATACAGGCTTGGCAATTCCATGGTTCGTCTGGATTCCAAACTCATTTTTAAACGGCCCCGGCTTCATGCCCATTTCTTCAAAAATATCCGACACTGTCCAGAAAGAGTACCCTTCCACAAGGCCATGGTTATAGGCAAGGGTCTGGGCTGCAAAAGCAGCCTGATAGCAGGTATCATATTCTTTAGAGCCGTTCCATTCCGTGTAATAAAGCGGATAATCCCCGGCTTCCTCTTTCGCTTTCTTTGTCATCTGCGCCAAAATATCCCTGGGGTTATTATTCTCACGATTCATAAACTGCTCCAGCAGCTTCTGCCGCTCCTCCGGCGCTATATTCTGTATTTTCTGAAGCATCTCGGGTGAAATCATTGCCCCGCCCTTTTTCCCCGGTCCGTTCATCCCCATCGTAGAAAGCGGGTCGTCGCTGGGATAATGATGCGTGGTGATAAAATCAAGGGGCGCTTCGTTTTTCTTACAATACCCGATAAATTCCGGAATCCATGCATTGACTGATGTGGCAGGCCCTCCGACTTTTATCTTTTCGTCCACAGCCTTCAAAGCGCGCGCCGTATTCTCATACAGTGTAAAATAGTCTTCCTGCGTTCCGTCAAAGAAGAAATTCAGGTTCGGCTCATTCCATACCTCAAAGAGCCAGCTTTCCACTTCTTCGCTCCCGTATCTTTCTATCAGGTGCTCCGCAAACTTTCGGATAAAAGCGTTCCATTTCCCATAATCCGCCGGCGGCGTCACATTGCCCTTATAATGCATGCAGGTCTGCGTCCCGCTGGCTAAAGGCGTGGGCATAAATCCGAGTTCTACGAAAGGTTTCATACCCGTCTCTAACAAAAAATCAAAGATACTGTCAATATTATAAAAAGATATGATTGGTTCGCCCATTCCCATCATCGGACTGAACACTACGCTCATATCATCGTCAAACAGTCCGTGAAACCGCAGGTGGGTAAACCCACAGTCTCTATGCGCTTTTCTGATATGCTCCCGCACGTCTTCACGCAGCACTGTCGCCGCGTGGCAGCTTCCCACACAATATTCCCAATAGTGCGGATACGCATATCCCTCTCCGTTACAATTAATCTTATAGTTTACTGCCATTTTCTCCTTTTTCCTTTCTTTTGACGTCTTTAAAATAAGTTTAACATATTCGTCTATCAGCAAAAAGGCTCCAATTCAATAATATATGTCTCAATTCAATATGGCGGAGAACAGGCCGCTTTACAGAGGCTGAAGCCCTGTATCTTCTGCAATTTCCTCAACTGTCCGTTTTCCTCTTTTCAACAGCTTAAGTGCCGTTTCTCTCTGATTTTGACTGACACCCTGACTTTTCCCTGATTTAAAATAACGCCCCTTCCTGACACGGTTCCCGCACCCTGAACCGGTCAAAAAGGAGCTGCGACATGTGGTTTACTCTTTTTCTTCCCTCTCTTTTCCTTTTTTATTTCCTTTCGACCAAAAATCTGATTTAAATCAAATCCCCCGGCTCGTAATCGCTGACCACCCAGCTTTATGTTCTCTGTCTTTCAAATCCCGCATACGTCCAGTATCTTTAAAATATACCGATTAAATTCATCTTTTTTATCTTCGGAAACCCTTACGGTTCCTGCCGGTTTATAAATATCATCTCTCATCCGCCAACCTCCTGTGTTGGCATCATTTTAAACAGATTTTTTTGATTTATACCGTCAAAGGTTCCGCCAGTCTCTCTACCTCTGCAATATCCAGCTCTGAATATTTTGCAATCTTTTCAATTGGCAGTTCCCCGTCCTGCAGCATTCTGAGGGCAGTTTCCTTCTTATTTTCATTTTTAATTCTCCTGGCTTCTGTCTCAATTAATGCTCCGCTCATCATTCCACCCACACCTTCCTGCTCTCGTCCTTTACAGCGAAATGAGAATCCGCCACTCGCCGTAGTTATTCACCTTCTTCGGGCAAATCATATCCGAAGTGCAGTTTCAAAGCGTCAACATACTCCTTACCCTTACTTTCAACAGGACAGGCAAGAAATAAACTTTTCCCTGTCTCTTTACTGATGCCAATATGTATATCCCAATCTTTTAAAATATCCATTCCAATCAGGATATTCCCTTTTCTGTCATAATTCAGGCATATTTTATCTGCCGATATCTTTACCCCGCCTATTATAAAATCAGATACTCCATGTTCAAACTTCATAGCCGGACATTCCATCTTTTCATTATTTGTGGCTGGAATCTCATGCTTTAAGCCCCCGGATTCAATTCCATAGCTGAGAAAATATGGCACGCCATTTATAATATCTGCTTTTTTTAGTATCTGGCATAATGTATCGGATACTTTCAGCCTTTTTAATGGAATGGTACTAATCGAACAGCCAGTATCAATCTTCACACCAATATCATAAAATGGCGCTTTAAAATTATCCAAACAAAAATTTGCTTCTACACTGAATGAGCCTCCTACCCCACAAGACGTAGGCGTCATTTCAGCCTCTATATACTTATTCGTCATATACAGCCATATCCTCCAATTCATCTTTATCGTTATAAATAGGCGTTATCGGTTTCGGCTGCATAAACCAACTGTCATACTCCTTATTTTGCACGTCTCCGCAAAACACGAGCTTCCCTGTCTTACTTTCTGCATCATCAAATACTAAAATCATATACTTATTATATATTTCAGTAAGCTGCTCTGCTTTTGCCGTCATACCAATATGCAAATCCTTTAAAGTGTATTTTTTCTCAGATATAACCATGCTTTCACCCTCCTGCCTCTGCTCGGTACTATTATACACCTCGAAGTGCTTTTCATGTGAAAAATATAACCTAAAACTCAAAATATTGCTCCCTCAGTTTCCGATTGGCCATAATGCTAAGATATCTTTTTAACTTTAACCGCTCTGCATTGTGAATCACATTCTGACTGGTAATATCCCAGCTATACTTAGCTTTTTCTATAATCTTCCCTTCTTTTCTATTTTCATCAGCAATCTTTTTCAGCAATTTTACTGCCGCCCTGTATTCAGCCTTATCGCTGTTCTGAATAAACTCATAAAACATACTCTGGAATGGATAAATTCGTTTATAGTACTGGTCGATTTCCACAAGAAGCATCAAAAATTCCTTAAAAAATTCATCAGCAGTACCGGACTCCTGTGCCATATTTTTCAGAATTTGCTTATGCTGCAATGCTAACTCTCTTAACCATTCATCCAGTTCTCTGGAAATGACCACCTCATCCGTTCCATCCCACCAGTACAAACGGTCGTCATCTGAAATATAGTAGTCCGGTCTCCCTTTCAATTCCTCGGGCGTATCGAAAAATGCAAAATATCCGTCCTGACGAAGGAATTCGCTTGTCCGGACAGGGGGAACCGGCGCCTCAAATAATCTCTTTCTCTCTTCTTTCAACCGCTGTGATGCATACTCTTTCATAATTTCATCATGGTAAACCGTCTCATGGACTTCTTTCCAGAGCTTCCAAAAACTCTGCTTCTTAAGCTCCGCCATCAGATAAACAATCACCCTTGCCGGAAGCATGCAGGAAAATTTTCCAACCTCTGTAAGTGCTGCGCTCTCGCTTTTTTTCCTCTCATGCCTGTTCTTTCTGACCAATTCCAGCACCTGACGAACCGCATCCTCACTCTGAGTTGTTTCAAAAAATACTTCCAGTGCTTTTTTGCAGCCATAGACATCCGCCGGATATGTTCCAGGTTCAACCACATCTTCGGACAATGATTCCGTTCCGTGAATGATATACATCAAATCGCTAAACTCTGCCCCGCCCGCCGCATATCTCATGCCATCCGGTATAAACTGCATTACATCACCCGCTGTCGGTTCTTCATAGTCCTCCGCCCGCCCCAATGCATATGCTTCCGCATTATCCCAAATCCGTTTTTCATAGAAAACCGGGTTCCTAAAAGATGATTTATCCACCCTATATAGCAGCAATCATCGATGATATCACCATTGATTTCTGCAAATCCCGGTTCTTCATCCCATGCCTCATACAGGAAGTAAACCGCTGTAACGACATCACAGAATTCCCTTCCTCCTATTTTCTCCGAATGAAAGTACCCGTCAGCAGCATCAAACCCTGCTGTCTCCCATACATCATCTTCAAAATAGTTGAAATGAAAATAAACCTTACCTCCCGGATACAATTCGATTGGTTTCAGCAGCGCCATATCGTGGCCATACATGCTGATTTTTTCAAACTGCATCATTCCTCCATAATTCAATATTTTTGCAACCTGTCCGGCAAACTCATCCTTCTTTTCATCCGGAATATGCATACCCCCTGTATACCCGCCAAATGTTCCCATACCTCTCCTCCTAAAATCCTAAGATTTCATATCTATACTCATGGTTAATTAACAATGCCTGAAATGCACTCATTGCCGTAAAGTCGAACTTACGCCTGTTGTTTCTGATTACCCATTGATTTGCCTGTCCTCTGGTCAGTTCCGGAAAATAATAAGTATCTTTATCCATTATTTCTCTATAAAATAATATTGCTCTTCTGTAGTTGTTATCCTCTCTATGGTTCATAAATTCTGTAATAAATTCCTTATCCGTCAGGCGGCATCCCCAAATCTGCTCCAATTCTATGGCAATCTGCGCTAAGAGGATTTCCATATCAAAATCTTCCTCCAAATCCGTCTCCCCAAAGTGTTTTTTCCAGTCTGCCAGGCATTTTTTCATATTGTCCGAAAAACGAAGATTCCCGTTCTTTCGGAATTCTATAAATTCATCCTCATTGTCTCTCTGAATCACTCTGTAAAACGGAATATATCTTTCGTCCTCTTCCTTTTTTGTCTCTCCTGCATTTCTCTGTTTCGTAACGATTTCCGAATATCCTTTTATCCCTAATCTCTTCCACACATCCCAAAAATTCTGACGGATTGACACTGCATATCCATGAACAATGACAGAGGGAAGTACATAAAGCGATACCTCCGCAATCACTCCATACCGACTGTCTTTCGCTAATTCCTGACGCCTCTCCAAATCCGCGTCCAAAAGTTTTCTCAGAAAATTTTCCAGATATTCTTCACCTTCCTGTTCTATCAGTTCAACCATAATCCGGTACACAAAATATTTCAATTTTCCTTCGGATGCCTCTTTAATCTCTGATTTTTCTCCGGTAAACGGTTCCTTTGGAGCCTCTATCTTTTCCGAATCAAGCGTCCATCTTGCCAGAAACTGTTCCAGAATAAAATCACAAAATTCAAATGGATATGCATCCATTATCATTTCCTCTGTGACATTCTGATACTTTTCCTTATTTTTCAGGAAAAGCAACATGTCCCACATCTTTGCACGGTGAGAAAAGCTGAGCCTGATTCCCAATATCCCCCTTATCATCAAAGCATATGGTTCCACTCTGCCAGGTTTGTCATCGTACATGAAATAACAGTGCTCTTCTGAATAAGCTTCCTGCATCACCATGATTATGTTCATCACGACTCCAAACTCTTCGTATCCTCTGTCAGATACCACAAGCTCACAGGTATTCATGTTATAAGCCGCCGTTTCTCTTTTCCGCTTCTCGAAGATAGAGTAATCAAAGCTGACAATCCCCTGTTCATCCGGCGCCGGCCGCCTGACAACCGTGATTACCTGACCACCCAGCTTTATATTCTCTGTCTTTCGAATCCCGCATACGTCCAGTATCTTTAAAATATACCGATTAAATTCATCTTTTTTATCTTCGGAAACCCTTACGGTTCCTGCCGGTTTATAAATATCATCTCTCATCCGCCAACCTCCTGTGTTGGCATCATTTTAAACAGATTTTTCTGATTTGTCATTGGACATATAATCCAATGACAAATCAATCGCGCCGCCCTATATCCCCGCCAGCACGTCAAAGGTTCCCGCAATATCCAATGCGCCGTAACCCCACTCCCTGTTCGGATAGTTCTCCCCGTCCGTCCGCTCTGCCCCCCGAATCAGGTAATTTTTAATCTCCCGGCTCTCCACCGTATTCTGGTTGCCCTCCACCACGGCCCACTGGAAAAACAGCGCGCATGCGCCTGCCGCCAGCGCCACCGACATACTGGTTCCTGTTTTTCTTCCGAGAACCGTGTCAATGTCCACGCCCGGAGAGCACAAATCCGGCTTGATGCGTCCCATCCTTGTATACCCTCTGCTGGACTCCGTCCAGAAGCTGTTGTTGGCGTCATTATAGGCCGTGACGGTAATCACCTCCCTGACATTGGACGGCTCCGTCAGCGTCTGGTAAGGGGAGGGCCGCAAAAAATACGTTTCGCTGTCCAGAAACTCCTTTAACGGAAGCCAGATATGGAAGCAGTTCCCCGTGCCTCCTCCGGTGATGGTCACCTGAATCGTCCATATACCGGGCGTCGGGTCTATAAACCGGAAAAAGATAAGCTCCTCGCCCGAACCCTGCTCCACCAGAACATGGTCTACAAGAATCCTGCTCCTGTCGTAGATAAAAACAAACTCCCGGCCGCTCTGCTCCCGGAAATCGACCTTGGGGGTGACCTCCCCTCCTGGCGTGCGAATCGATATGGCGTGGGTCGTGGGGACGCTTCCCCAAAGCTCCGCGATAAAGCCTTTCCCTCTTCCGTCCACCCGTATTTCCACGTTTTCAATGGTTTCCCGAAGTCCCTCCACAGAGGTCGCCGTATAATGATGGGCGCTGTTTCCCTCATTTCCGCCGCACACCACCACCGCCCTGCTTCTTCTGGTCGCTATCTGGCTCAGGAAGCCTGCCATAACCGAATGTCCCTCGTGGTCGCCCATATTGCTCCCAAGGGCAAAGCAAATAACCAGCGGGCGTTCAAGGGAGATGGCGTAGCTGTCCAGATATTTCAGCGCCACCATAATATCGCTTTCCGCGTAGGCGGCGGCCCCGTTTGCAATAAGGTAAAAATCCTTTAAATACTGCTTCGCCTCCCGAAGCTTCACCATCACAATATCCGCCTCCGGCGCGGCCCCCAGAAAGCGGAGCCCAATCCCCAGAGAGCTTCCCGCCGCCACGCTGGCAAGGGAAGTCCCGTGTCCGTCCTCGTCGTAGCTGGGCACAATCTCCCGGGGATTGTCGCTTTGCAGCGCCAGATTTATGGTCTCCCGCCGGTATTCCGTACCGTAGAGAATTCCTGCCGGCGGCTCTCCGCTCTGTATGGTCTGGTCCCATATGCCCAGAATCCTTGTACTTCCGTCCGGGTTTCTGAACACATCGTAATCGTAGCGGATGCCTTTATCCAGAAAGCCGATAACAACGCCCTTTCCCGAAAGATTCAAGGTCTCGCCCTGCACCCGCACAATTCCGCTGCGAATCAGGGGCGACGGGTCAAAGGTTCCTTCCGGCTCCTGCATCAGACCATACATATTCGGCATGACAGGATAGGTAAAATTGCTGATACTCACCGGCTTTAACCCCCGGCGCGGCACATAGGTAATACTAAGCTGGTCGGTAATGGGCTGAACCGCATACTCCCCCAATCCCTTCCTTATTTCTTCAGGAAGTATATAATCCGTAATCAAATCATAATAGTCGTTGGAAATTGCCCTTTCGCGGTCTGTCATTGCAAACCCTCCGACATTTTTCTTCTATTATATGACCGCCGCCACCAAAAGTTTAATTCAGAGATTTTTACTATTTTATCAGAGCTTATTCTTACCACAAAAACTGAAACAATTATACAATAAGTACAGGAAACTGCAGACAAGGGCGTCTGCGGAACTTCAAATCAGCAAGCGCCCGCACAGTGCACGGAACAATTTGCGGACGCAACAGGCGGACGCATGTTGTTCCAGACAAAAGTGTACTGGAAGGGCGCTTGCGGAACTTTAATTGGAGGATAAAAAATGACACAAATAAGCTTGCGAGACAACTGGTCTCTGACTGTTTTAGGGGAAAACGTCTATCGCATCCCCGAAAAACCAATTGAAACAAAGGTTCCGTCCACGGTATACGGAACGCTCCTTGACAGGGGAATGATTCCCGACCCCTTTTTCCGCGACAATGAGCTTATGGCAACAAAGCTTATGGAAAACGACTTTGCCTACGAAACCGATTTTTCCATCCCGGAAAAGGAAAGAGAATCCGACCGTATCTTCCTTCGTTTTGACGGTATCGATACTCTGGCCGACATTTATCTGGACGACCGGCTCCTCGGCTCTGTGAACAACATGAACCGCGTCTGGGAATTTGATATCACTTCCCTTGTAATGGACGGCGATAAGGATACCGTTTACCACTTAAAGGCGGTCCTTCATTCTCCCACCCGCTTTATCGAGAAGGCAAACAGGGAATGTCCCGTGGGCGGTTCCAGCGACGCCATGCCGGGCTTCCCCCATATCCGCAAGGCTGCCTGCATGTTCGGCTGGGACTGGGGCGGAAGGCTTCCCGACGCCGGTCTTTTCCGGGAGGTTTCCCTGAACGCTTACAAAACCGCGCGCATTGCGCAGGTTTATTTAGGGCAGAAGCATGAAATCACCGACAAGTCTGTACACGGAAATATTGTCTCCTCCGTGGAGCTTACCGCGGACGCCGAAATCGAGTGGATGCCGGAAGCCCTCTCCGAGAAGGTAAAGGTTGTCCTTCTCCTGACCTCGCCCGACGGCAGCGCCACCCTGTCCGCACAAAGCGCCCTCACGGACGCGTTCACGGACTCGGCTCCCTCCTTAAACCTGACCGGACTTGGCTGCGCCCTGCGAAGCAACCACATCAGCGTTTCCGTAACCGTGGAAAACCCGCAGCTCTGGTGGCCTAACGGGTACGGCGAGCAGGCGCTTTATGAGGCAAAGGTTGTTCTCCTGTCAGAGACCGAGGGCGCGCTCTTATCGGAGGCGGAGGCGGCCAAAACTCCCCTGGATTCCTGGCGGAAAAAAATCGGTCTGCGCACCATGACCGTCAACACCGACCTGATGGAGGACGAGGTTTTTGACAGCCATCTTTTAAATCAGGCGGAGGACCTTGACGACGGCAGCAATATGATTTTATCCATGGGGGAAAAGCGCATCATTGTCACCGACAGGAAGGAAAAGAAGATTCCCGGACGCAACTTCGCATACGAGGTCAACGGACTGCAGATTTTTGCCATGGGAGCGGACTATATTCCCGAGGACAATATCCTCACAAGACAGAACCGGAAGCGTACCGATATGCTGCTTGCCTCCGCTCAGGAAGCCCATTACAACTGTCTGCGCGTCTGGGGCGGCGGTTATTTCCTGGACGACTTCTTTTACGATGTGTGCGACGAGCGCGGCCTGATTGTATGGCAGGATTTCATGTTTGCCTGCGCCTCCTACGAGCTTGACGCCGCCTTTGAAGCCAACGTTTCCGCGGAAATCCGCCAGAATATCCGTCGGCTCCGTTCCCACCCCTGTATCGGACTGTGGTGCGGAAATAACGAAATGGAAACCCAGTACGAGACCCTTGCATGGCCGCAGACGAAAAAACAGTACTATGATTATATCCGCCTGTACGAGTACATCATTCCGAAGCTCGTTGCGGAAGAAGACCCCGGCGCATTCTACTGGCCTTCCTCTCCCTCCTCGGGCGGCAACTACGAAAACAGCAACGCCGAAAACGTGGGCGACGTTCACTACTGGGGCGTATGGCACGGCAACGAGCCCTTTACCGCATACAGAAAGCATCACTACCGTTTCCTCTCGGAATTCGGCTTCCAGTCTTTCCCGGCTCTGCAGACGGTACGCCGGTTCACGGAAGACGGCGACAGGAATATCTACTCCCGGGTGATGGAGATGCACCAGAGAAATACCGCAGCCAACGGTAAAATTATGAACTATATCTCCCAGACCTATCTGTACCCGAAGAACTTTGACGAGCTGCTCTACTGCTCTCAGCTTCTTCAGGCGGACGCCATCCGCTACGGCGTGGAGCATTTCAGACGCTTCCGGGGCACCTGCATGGGTACGGTGGTATGGCAGTTGAACGATATCTGGCCGGTGGCCTCCTGGGCAAGCGTTGATTATTACGGAAACTGGAAAGCCCTCCAGTATGCCGAAAAGCGCATGTTTGCGCCGGTTCTGCTCTCCTGTGAGGAGCACGGCGAGATTGACCAGAAGCCCAACCCCAATACCCTTCCGGTGCCGGTTGATTTAAGCGCGGATTTGCATGTGGCGAACGAGACGGCGCAGCCTGTCAGCGGACTGGTAAAATGGTCCCTGCGCATGCCGGACTCCTCCGTTATCCGCGAAGGAGAATTCGAGGTAACCGCGCCTGCCTACGGCGGCGCATGGCTTCCCCACCTTGATTTTAACGGCGAGGACCCCTTAAAGGTTCATCTGGAATATTCCCTTACCGTGGACGGCGCGGTTGTTTCCTCCGGCACCACCCTGTTCTGCGCGCCCAAGCACTATGCTTTCGCAGACCCGAAGCTTACGGTTTCCGTGGACGGCGATACCGTAACGGTGACGGCGGAAAATTATGCGAAATCCGTCAGCGTGGAAACGGAAAACGGGGTTCTGCGTC
>CAIGRU010001780.1_pt1 | contig 11241 bp, 8 predicted proteins | sample 7351341 | NCBI WGS metagenome assembly CAIGRU01
CGGGGGCGGGCTCCTGGGGGGCCGGGGGCGTATTGGCGTCCGGCGTGGCGGGGGTGTCGGGGGAAGCCGGGGGCATCGTGGCGCCGGTATCCGGCGGGCTGATAGGCGTCGTTCCCCCGGGCTGGGTGGACCCATTGGAATTCGTAGTTCCGCCTCCGTTTTCATTGGAGCCGATCGCCGTATCCGGCGGTCCGATAACCAGGGGCTCCCCGGTCTCCGGGTCAATGGGAACGATGGGTTCGCCGGTCTCCGGGTCCACGGTGATGGGCAGGCCCGTCTCCGGGTCGATGGGATAGCCGTTTTCGTCCACGGTGGGCTCCTCTTCCTCCGGCTCGTCCTTGGGGGGCGGGAGAGCCGCTTTTTTGTCCTCCACATAGCCGGTGGAGGAGCTGACGGAGCCGTCGGCATTGACGGACATAATGTCCAGGTCCGACAGGGTGAACACCTCGGTGAAGGGGCTGAGCTCGTTGTTCACCAGGTCCAACAGCTGCCGGGCGTTTGGCACCACATAGGACTGCATGTTTCCCACGCTCCGGCTGTAGGCGTACTTGGCGCTGTTTGGCATGGTGACAAAGTTCACATCCTCCGTTTTCAAGCCCCCCATCACCGCCTGCTGCCCAAACCAGAGGATGTTCTGGAAGCTCATATCCGTTTCCACGTTCTTGTTGAACGCCTCGATAAGGGGACCTACCTTAGTCATATTCTTGGGCCGCAGAAGCTGGTCCACCATGGCCTTCAAAAACGCCTGCTGGGTCTTGATGCGGCCCAGATCGCCGTCCGGGTAGCCGCGCGTAATGCCGTTTTTCCGGTTGTCATGGCGGTAGCGGAGAACCTGCATAGCGTCGTCCCCGCTGAGGAGGCGGTAGCCCGCCGTCTGATGAATATGGAGGTCCTGATAGGGATCGTCGTAGTTCATGTCCTGGGGCACGTCGAAGTACACACCGCCGATGGCGTCTACAATCTCCCCCACGGCGTCCCATTCCACCACCACCTGGAAGTCCGGCTCGAAGCCCACCAGCTGGGAAATCTCCTTGTAGAGGTGCTGGATGCCCCGTTCGCCGCCGCCATAGTAATTATAGACGGAGTTGATCCGTTTGATGTCCCAGGGGACGTTCACCATGGTATCCCGGGGGATGGACATGACGGTAGCCTTTTGATTGGTTACGTCGTAGCTGGCCAGCAGCATGGTGTCTGTGTTTCCGCCGCCGCCGGTGTCCCGGCCCAAAATCAGAACGGTCCAGTAGTCCGCGCTCTTCCGCTCTCCGTCGCCGCCCCGAGGACGGAGGCCGTCGCCGTAGTCAATGGGCTCCGGCCCGTCGGGCTTTCCGTCTCCGTCCTTATCCACGGTATTTTGAGAGTCGTTCCGGACAGGCAGCTCCGGCCGGACGAAGAGGCTCCGCAGGGCCAGCGTCACCGCCAAAGCGATGGCCAGCACCACAACCACCACAAGCAAAATAATCTGCTGGCGGGTCAGCTTCCCCTTCCGGGAGGGCTTGGAGCCCTGACCGCCTGTCAGACGCTTTCCAATGTTGCTCATATTTTTATCTCTGTCCTTTCAGCGCATCCCTGGCTTCCAGGGTCTTGGGGTGAATGGGCGCGTTTCGGGCCTCCATCTCCCCGATGGTCATTTCCAGTCCCAGCAGCAGCCCGGCATCCAGGTCCTCATAGCAGGTCCGCCGCAGCGTCTCCACGCCGGGGAAATCCCGGGTAGGCTCGATGTAGTCCGCCAGATACAGGACTTTTTCCAACAGCGTCATGTCCCCCCGCCCGGTGGTGTGCCAGCGGATGGCGTTGGTAATCTCCTCATCTGTGCCAAAGACCGCCTCTGCGATGCCCGCGCCGGTCTTGGCGTGGAGGAGCTTGATTTCCCGCCGCTCCATCTCGTCCAGGGGAACGTGGAACCGCTCCGCCAGGGCCAGCTGCTCCGGGAGGCTCAGCTTCTTCGTGCAGTCGTGAAGCAGAGCGGCCCGCCGGGCCTTGTCCGCGTCCGCCCCCCAGCGCTCCGCCAGGCGGACGGCCTCCTGCTCGGTACCCAGCACATGGGGAATCCGCCGGTGGTTCAAACAGCTCAACGCCACAGGCCGGAGCTGCTCCAGAGACAGATTTTTCAAGTCCGCCGCCGTGCCGTAGAGCTTTTCCCGGAGAATATAGCCATACACCGCCGGGGCCAGGAACCCTCCGCCCTCTCCCCGTGCCAGCCGCTCCCGCAGCTCCGTGGAGGATACGTCCACCACGCCTGGAATACTGAGGGTGAAAACCCGGGCCTGCGGAAATCTTCGGCAGAGGAAATCCCGCTGAACGGAAAACAGCTCCTCCGTGTCCGCCTCCGTCCGCCCAAAGGCAGCCACCCCCGCCAGAGAAAGGATGCGCTCCGGCTCGTGCCAGGTGTGAAGGGTAAGGAACATATCCGCTCCCATCAGCAGCCACAGCTCGTCCTCCGGGTATTTCTCCTTCAAGCAGGCCAAGGTGTCGGCGGTGTAGCTGTTTCCCCCCCGCCGGAGCTCCAGGTCCAAAACCTCCGCCTTGTCCCCCAGGCCGGTCTGCTCCATGGCCAGGCGAGTCATTTCCAGCCGCTGCTCCGGCGAAGGGCTTTCGGAGGGCAGGGCCTTGTGGGGCGGGTGTCCTGTGGGAATCACCAAGAGTTTATCCAGCTTCAAAAGTCCGAATACCGCCCGGGCCGCGGTAATATGTCCCAGATGCGGCGGGGTGAAGGCCCCGCCGTATACGCCGATCTTCAAAATGGAAGCCCCCTTGCAGACAGGATTAAAGTTTCTTCTTCCGCTCTTTTACCAGTTGAATCCGCTTCTCCTTCGGCTTGGAGTGGGTCTCCCGGTATAGAACGAACTTGGTGCCGATAACCTGGACCACCTCGCTGCGGGTGGCCTTCGCCAGCTCCTCCGCCGCCGTGCGGGCGTCATAGTCTAGATTGTTCTCCAGCACCCGGCCCTTGATGAGCTCCCGGGCCTCTAAGGCGTCGTCAGCCTGTTTGATGAGGTTTTCTCCGATTCCCTCCTTGCCAATCTGGAGGATGGTATCAATGCCGTTGGCCAGGCCCCGCAATTGGGCCCGCTGTTTGCTTGTTAAGTCCAACGCTCAATCTCCTTTCGCATGTCCGATTAAGGCCAGAAGAAGCCCGCCAGCGCCGCAGCCAATGGCTACGACATTGTTCAAGGAAAACGCGATGCCCAGCAGGCTCAACGCGCTCCCCAAAAGCAGGGGCTTACGCCCTTCGTGTCCGCGTCTCTTTACTCATTTATTCAAGTAGGCTTTCAGCTTCTCCGCAAAGGCCGCCAGGGCCTTTCCCCGGTGGGAAATTTTGCTCTTCTCCTCCGGGCCGATTTGTCCAAAGGTCTTGCCCTTCTCGGGAATCAGAAACACCGGGTCATAGCCAAAGCCGCCCTCCCCCAAGGGGGCGAAGGCGATGGCCCCGTCACAGCGGCCCTCCGCCTCCAGCGTATCCCCATTGGGGAAGGCACAGGCCACGGCGCAGGTAAAGTGGGCCGCCCGAGTGGTCTGGCCCCGGAGATTCTGGAGCAGCAGACGCCGCCGCCCCGCGTCGTCCAGGCCCTCCCCGCCGTAGCGGGCGGAGTAGACCCCGGGACCGCCGTTCAAAGCGTCCACGCATAGTCCGGAATCGTCGGCGATGGCGGGCAGTCCCGCCGCGGCGCAGATGGCCCGGGCCTTTAACATCGCATTTTCGGCAAAGGTGGTCCCGGTCTCCTCCACGTCCACCTCCACCCCGGCCTCGGCAGGGCTGACAACCTCCACGCCTAAGCTGGACAAAATCGCCTTCATCTCCGCCAGCTTTCCCGGATTGTGGGTAGCCAGCACAAATTTCTCCGCCATCAGAATTTCCCTCCCAGCGCTTCTTTCTGGACCGCCAGCAACTCCTTGCAGCCCTTGGCGCACAGGCGCACCAGCTCTTGTTGCTCCGCGGGGCTGAAGGCCCGACCCTCGCCGGTGCCCTGAATTTCAATGAGCTCTCCTAGCTCGTTCATCACGCAGTTCAAATCCACCTGGGCCCGGCTGTCCTCGCTGTAGCGGAGGTCCAGCAGGGGCGTGTCGTCCACAATCCCGGCGGATACGCCGGTGACGTAGTGCCGGATGGGGCTGGCCCCCAGATCGCCGTTTTCCCCCAGCCTCCGGCAAGCCAGCGCCAGGGCCACAAAGCCCCCGGTAACGGAGGCGGTACGGGTCCCACCGTCTCCCTGGAGCACGTCGCAGTCAATGGTAATGGTCCGCTCCCCCAGCTTCCTCATATCCACGGCGGAGCGGAGGGACCGGCCCACCAGACGCTGAATCTCGGCGCTCCGGGGGGACAATTTCAGCTTGGCAACATCCCGGCGGCTCCGATCCCGATTGGCCCGGGGCAGCATGGAGTACTCGGCGGTAATCCAGCCCTCTCCATAGGGGACGTGGGGCGGCGTTTTCTCCTCCACGCTGGCGCAGCAGAGGACCATGGTGTCCCCGCACTGAATCAGGCAGCTGCCCTCGGCGAATTTGACAAAATCCGTGGTGATTTTCACAGACCGCAGCTCGTTGAACATCCGGTCGTCTTCTCTGGTCAAATCAATTCCTCCTCCAATTATATACCCCTCCAGGGGTTCAGGGGGCATGCCCCTGGTTTCTCCGCATAAGCGGAGAAATCAATTTAAATCATTCTCCTGGCGACACGCGCGTCAGGAAAATACCCCGGCCCGTGCGCCTTGGGCACACACCAGTAACGCCATGTCACTGGCAGTGGGGTGGTTGGGAGAGGAGCGGGCTCCCCTCCCAGGTCAAATAATGGCTTCCGCGTATTCCTCCGAGTCGAAGGGCCGAAGATCGTCGATGCCCTCGCCCACTCCGGCGAACTTCACAGGCACGCCCAGCTCCTTCGCAATCGCCACGGCGATGCCGCCCTTGGCAGTGCCGTCCAGCTTGGTGAGGATGATACCCGTCAGCCCTGCCGCCTCCTTGAAGGTCTTGGCCTGAATCAAACCGTTCTGGCCCGTGGTGGCATCCAGCACCAGCAGGGTCTCCCGGGCCGCGCCGGGGCATTCCCGGTCGATGATCTTGGAGAGCTTGGCAAGCTCCGCCATGAGATTGGTCTTATTGTGGAGCCGTCCCGCCGTGTCGCAGAGCACCACGTCCACCCCCCGGGCCTTGGCGGCCTGGAGGGCATCGAAAAGTACCGCGCCGGGGTCCGCCCCCTCGTGCTGGCGGATCAGGTCCGCCTTGGCCCGCTCCGACCAGATTTCCAGCTGGTCGGCGGCGGCGGCCCGGAAGGTATCCGCCGCGCAGAGAAGGCACTTCTTTCCGCCATAGCGCAGGAGGTTCGCCATCTTGCCGATGGAGGTGGTTTTCCCCACGCCATTGACCCCGATGAAGAGAAAGACGCAGGGGGAGGTGGAGACGTTCACCTCCGTGGTGCCCACGTTTAGCGCCTCTACGATGATCGCCCGCAGGGCGGCGCGGACCTCCTCCTGGCTCACGAGTTTTTCCTTGCGGACCTTCTCCCGGAGCTTCTCCACGGTCTCTACGGCGATTTCCATGCCGAAGTCGGAGAGAATGAGGGTCTCCTCCAGCTCCTCGAAGAAAGCCTCGTCGGCCTCGCTGTAGGTGGTGAACAGGTTGGTGGTGATCTTTTTTAGTTTGTCAAAGAAACCCATGGGTCCTCCTTATGGATTCAGCCATGAAGATGGCTGGTTCTTTAGCACCCCCCATTTTCTCTTTTCCTTCCAGAAGGAAAAGAGAAAACGGGCCGTGCACGGTCCAAAAGAGAAAAGGAAGTACGGTCCCTGCGGGGGGGACGTAGGACGAGGGACGTGCAAGGCGCTCCTCCGTTTTGTACGCATGTCTTTCGCCCGCGGCGTGGTGCGGGCGGGGGGTTTGGAGGTTGTCGAATGGACCTTCTCCTCTTTTCGCTGCCGCTCACCTGGCGGTGGGGGGTATGCGTTTGCCCTTTTCCAGGACTGCCCTTCTCTCGGCAGAACACCCTTCTCATGCCGGTGGAATCAGAACTTCCTCCGGGCATCGTAGTCGATTTCCCGCCCGCAGCGGGCGCACTTCTTTTTCTTAAAGGGTGGATTAACCCCCCTGCCGCAGTATGGACAGCGCCAGCAAAACAGGGCGGCCAGAATCGCCGCAAGGAGCAAAAGCAAGCCGCTGGCGGTCATGCCCGGATTCCCCAGGCACTCGCCAAGAACTACAATCACCGCGGACGCTGCGAACACCGCCAGGGTAACCCATATCTTCTGCCGTAAAGTCATTGTGTTGTTCCCCTTTCTACTGAATGTCCAACTCTTTTGCCATGTCGTTCAAATTGATGGTGAGCATCTTGGATACGCCCTTTTCCTGCATGGTAACGCCGTACAGCACGTCGGCCTCCTCCATGGTGCCCCGGCGGTGGGTGATGACGATGAACTGCGTTCTCCCCGCCAGCTGGCGCATGTACCGGGCGTAGCGGGTGACGTTCACGTCGTCCAGGGCCGCCTCGATCTCGTCCATGACGCAGAAAGGCGTGGGGTGGACCTTTAAAATGGAGAAGTACAAGGCAATGGCTACGAAGGCTTTCTCACCGCCGGACAGCAGGGAGATGGTTTTCAGCGTCTTTCCCGGCGGCTGGGCCTTGATCTCAATGCCGCAGTTCAGGATGTCCGTCTCGTCCTCCAGCTCCAGCTGGGCCTGCCCGCCGCCGAACATCTCTAGGAACGTAGTCTGGAAGCTCTCGTTTAAAAGCTGGAACTGCTCCGCGAAAATCCGGGTCATCTCTCCAGTGATGCCGCCAATGATGGTTTCCAGCTCCCCCTTGGCCTTCTCCACGTCGTCCCGCTGGTCCGTCAAATACGTATACCGGGTGTTCACCCGCTCGTACTCCTCAATGGCGCCGATGTTGGGCGTACCCAGGGCGGCGATGCCTTTTTTCAATTCTCCAATCCGCCGGGTGGCCTTGGGGACGCTCTCCAGCTCGATACGCTGGGCCTGGGCATCGCTGTGGCTCAATTCATAGTGCTCCCAGAGGCGGTCGATAATCTGCTTTTCCTCCATGCCGGAGGTGGCCAGCTTCTGCTCCAGCCGGGAGGCGGAGCGTTCCAGGTTCAAGAGGTTTTCATTCATCTCCTGGCTGGCCTTGTTCTGGGCGGTACGCCGGGCCTCCAGGGCCATTTTTTCCTCGTTCAGGGCGCTTAACCGCTCCTGGCAGCTCTGCCGCCGCTGGTTCAGGACACTTATGCCCTCCCGGCGGCGGGCGATCTCCGCCTGGGCCTTTTCGATGGCCTCCTGGTAATTCCCGAGTGTTTCCTCCTTTTGCCGCCGGTCTCCCGTCAGTTCCGCCGCCAGGCGGCGCAGGTCTGCGGCCCGTTGGAGGGCGGCGTCCCGCTCGGCGGCGAGGGCGGCCAGCTCCTCCTTCCGGGTGGTGACCTCCTCGGTGAGGGCGCTGGACTGGGCCAGAAGCTCGGACTGGCCGGAGAGGGCCTGGTTGGCCTGTTCCCGGTACTTTGCGGCTTCAGCCTCCTGCCGGGCAATGGCTTGCTCTGCCCGTTCCTTTCGCTGTTGGTTCTCCTCCAAATGCCCGGTAAGGCTCTCCAGCTCTCCCGTCAGGTTCTCCAAATTTTCGCCCAGGGATTTGAGCAGGATATCAAAGTGGTTCTTTGCGCCCTCCAGCCGCAAAACCTCGTCCTCCGCCTGGCGGCGCTGGCCCTCGGCGGTCTCCAGGTCGTACCGGGCGGCAGCCAGCTCCCGCTGGACGGCCTCCTCCTCCCGGCGGGCCTCCTCCAGGCGCTCCCGCATCCCTTCGGAGCGGCCGTGAAGCTTTTCCAGCTCCGCCGCCCGGCTCAGCACGCCGGCATTCCGAGAGGTGGAGCCGCCGGTCATGGAGCCACCCCGGTTGATGACCTGACCGTCTAAGGTGACGATGCGGAAGGCGTTATGATACTTCCGGGCCAGGGTAATGCCGCAGTCCAGGTCCTCCACGATGACCGTCCGGCCCAGGAGGTTCTGGAAAATATTCCGATACTTCGGGTCAAAGCTCACCAGCCGGGAGGCGATGCCCACAAAGCCGAATTCCTGCTCCACACCGTTTGGCCGCAGCTCCTCCCCCCGGATGGCGGTGAGGGGCAGGAAGGTGGCCCGGCCCCCGTCCCGCTGCTTCAAGTAGCCGATGGCGGCTTTCGCGTCCTCCTCCCGGTCCACGACGATGTTTTGGAGGCCCGCCCCCAAAGCGATTTCGATGGCGACGGTGTACTGCTGCTCCGTCCTCATCAGCCCTGCCACAGGGCCGTGGACTCCCCGGAGGTTGTTCTGACACACCAGCTTGACGGCCTTGGAAAAGCCCTCATAGTCCTTTTCCATCTCCGTCAGAAGCCGGATACGATTCTCCAGCGCCCCGGCGTCCATGGTCAGCTTCATCCGCCTGTCCGAGGCAGCGGCGGCCTTTTTCTCTCGCTCCTCCATCCGCAGACTGTGGCCCGCAATGATGTTGGCGGCGGTCTGCGCGTCGTCCCGGGCGTCCTCCAGTGCGCGGCGGTTGGCCTTGGCCTCTTTCCGAGCCTGTTCCAGCTGCTCCTCCGCGGCGGCCTTTTCCGTCTCTACGGTGCTCCGCGGCTCCTCCAGCTGCCCATTCTCGGCGGTGATGGCGGCAGCCTCCGCCCGCGCGTCGGCGGCGGCGGCCACGGCCACGGCCTCCCGGCCCCGGAGGGCCTCCGCCTCGGACTGCTGGCCCCCTGCCTGGGCGGCGGCGGCCCGGGCCTCTTCCAAAAGGGCCTCCAGTCCTGTGTTCAGCTCTTCCAGCCTCCGGGACAGACCCTCGGCCCGGTCCTTCTCCTGGGCGGACTGGGCCGCCAGGCCCCCGGCCCGGCTGTCGGACTCCACCAGCTCCGTCCGGGCTCGGTCAATGTTCTCCTGGTTGTGGGCGATGCCGGTTTCCAGCACCGCGATGGCGGCGGATTGGTCTTTCACCTGGGCGTCCAGCTCCCCAGCCTCTCCCCGGACCTGCTCTGCTTCCATGTCCTTTTGGCGCATTTCCTCGCCGAAGCGCTCCCCCTCGGCATAGAGGGCATCCAGGGCTGCCCGGGCCTCGTCCCGCTCCTTCTCGGCGGCGTGGAAGTCCATTTCCAGCTTCCGGGCGCTGCTTTTCAAGGCGTCTAGATTCTCTAGCCACACAGAGATTTCCAATACCCGCAGCTCGTCCCGGAGGATGAGGTACTGCTTCGCCTTCTCCGCCTGGTCCCGCAGGGGCTCCACCTGGAGCTCCAGCTCGGAGATTTTGTCGTTGATGCGGACCAGGTTTTCCTCCGTCCGCTCCAGCTTCCGCTCTGCCTCCTCCTTCCGGTGGCGGAAGCGGGAGATGCCGGCGGCCTCCTCGAAGATCTCCCGGCGCTCGCTGCTCCGGGTGGAGAGGATTTCGTCGATTTTACCCTGGCCGATGATGGAATAGCCCTCCCGGCCCAAGCCGGTGTCCAGAAACAGCTCCGTCACATCCTTAAGCCGGACGGACTGACGGTTAATATAGTATTCGCTTTCTCCGCTGCGGTAATACCGGCGGGTGACGGCCACCTCCGCCTCCTCCATAGAGGGGAAGATGCGCTCCGTGTTGTCCAGCACCAGGGTCACCTGGGCGAAGCCCACCTGCTTTCGCTGCTCCGTACCGCCGAAGATGACGTCCTCCATCTTCGCGCCCCGGAGACCCTTGGCGCTCTGCTCGCCCATGACCCAGCGGATAGCGTCGGAGATATTGGATTTTCCCGAGCCGTTGGGGCCCACGATGGCGGTGATATCCTCCCCGAAGTTCAGCACGGTTTTATCCGGGAAGGACTTGAAGCCTTGAATTTCCAGTGCTTTTAGGTACATACTCTCACCTGACTTATATGTCATTGTCTTAATAAATGCTTATGATGCCGATATCGGAGTCAATCTCGTTCCATGCAAGCGCAAAAGCCCTTCCGATTCTAAGGACAGTCCCCCAAAGCAAAAAACAGGTTCCCCCATCTGTGGTGGGGCATGTACAAATGCAGCAAATTAGTCGTTCGGTTCGATTGTGCCTTTCTCGGCTTCAATAACCGCATCGTTTAATTTTGCGAAATGCAGAACAGCATTCGAGATAGGCTCATTTAGATAAAAGCATCAATAGCGGCGATTTCTAAAGACTTGGTACACAAAAAAACGGAATTCTCTAGGCAGGTAAAGTGTACTTTCTCTTTTGACGGCCACTGCTCTCGTCTGCATACCGAACATTGTCACTTCCATCTGGTGGTTAAGTCTCACCGCTTCTGCGCATTTTGCCCTTCTTGTCTTTTTAGTTTTGTTGACAGGGATACTCCTTTTTGTTATGGCTGAAGCATGATATAGCAAATTATTATAGCATAAAGAAGCATGAATTTCAACAGAATGCCGGTAAGTTTTATTTTGGTGAACATTATTACTCCGATGTGGAGATTAAAACGGAATTTATGTGTGCAGACGGAATCAAGCGTAGATTATATATAAGGAACGAATTTGACCAATACGGAAGAGCAATCAACCTTGATCGTTTTTGTGTCAATCGAGAGGCGTGTGGAAGCAATAGCATACGAATCATTAGCGGATCCGGGAAAAAAGAACGTGTCATATCGCTCACAAAGAACGATGGCAAAAACTATGCGTTAAGCAAGACGCAGTTTGTTGAGCATATCTGCAATAACGAACTACAAATCAGCAAGGACACGGAAAAAGCATTTGAAAAGCTGTTTGAAGTAATTCGTGAGGTAAAATGGTACGATGAGCAGTTAAAGTCACAAGAGCGTGCTGAAACGTAGGGCAAGTTGATAGCGAAGGTTTCTCATTGCATCTTTTTTATCAACACAAGGAAAATAGTCCACTCGCTTTCATCAACATAGTGACTTTTCTTGTCCTTGAAGTGCTTACAGGTCTTGAAATTGACGGTATGACCCAGGTATTCCCGCCGTTTAAGGATGTTTACAACAGTGGAGGTAGACCTCACACAGGGATCTTTGATGTCCCTGGTCTTGTGCAAGCCCTCGCCATGCCGCTCCATGTGGATGGCGGGCATCTCAATTTTATCAGCGGTCAAGCGGCTGGCAATTTGAAAAGGCCCATAGCCCTCCAATGTCATAGCATAGATGCGCCGTACTACATCAGCGGCCTCGTTATCCACCAGCCAGTTTTCCCGCTTTTCATCCCACAGATAGCCATAAGGGACAAAGCCGGTCAGGTGTTTGCCGCTCATGCCCTTGGCCTTGAATACCGACTTGATTTTGCGGCTCT
>CAIGRU010001781.1_pt1 | contig 11241 bp, 15 predicted proteins | sample 7351341 | NCBI WGS metagenome assembly CAIGRU01
GCCGCGGCCTGCTTGGGAAACGACGAGATGTACCTGGAGAAGCTGGTGCTGAACCCCCGGCACGTGGAGGTGCAGATTCTGGCGGACCGCCAGGGACATACCATCCACCTGGGGGACCGGGACTGCTCCGTCCAGCGGCGGAACCAGAAGCTGATAGAGGAGGCCCCCGCCCCCGGCCTCAGCCCCGCCCTGCGAAAGGCCATGGGAGAAGCCGCCGTCCGGGCGGCGGAGGCCGTGGGCTATGAGGGGGCCGGGACGGTGGAATTCCTGGTGGACGGGGAGAATTTCTATTTCATGGAGATGAACACCCGCATCCAGGTGGAGCACGGGGTCACGGAGCTGGTCACTGGGGTGGATCTGGTGCGCCAGCAGCTTCGGATTGCCTCCGGCCTGCCTCTGGATATCCGCCAGGAGGACGTAACGATCCGGGGCTGCGCCATGGAGTGCCGGGTCAACGCCGAGGACCCCCACGGGGACTTCCGGCCCTGCCCCGGCAAGGTGGAGTTCCTCCATTTCCCCGGCGGCGCGGGGGTCCGGGTGGACTCCTGCCTGTACAACGGCTGTACCATGTCCCCCTATTACGATTCCCTGGCCGCCAAGGTCCTGGCCCACGGGGCCACCCGGCTGGAGGCCATTCGCAAGCTCCGCCGCTGTTTGGAGGAATTCACCCTGGAAGGCTTCCCCACCAACGCGGAGCTGTCCTATGAGATTTTATTCCACCCCGTTTTCATCCGGGGCCGGTGCACCACGGGCTTCCTGGACGCGCACCTGGCGGAGCTGCTGGACTTCAGCCGCCGGGTGGAGGAGAAGGAGGCGGAGGCATGAGCAGTATCTTTGCCAAGCGCCGGGCCCGGCTTTTGGCCATGAAGGCCATCCGGGACAACTATGTCCCCGGGGACCAGCTGGTGGCCTGCCCCAAGTGCGGCGGGGAGAGCCAGCGGAAGGACGTGGCGGGGAACCTCTCCGTCTGCCCCCTCTGCGGCTATCACTTCCCCATCGGGGCCTATTACCGGCTCAGTACCATTCTGGACCCCGGCAGCTTCCGGGAGTTGAACGGGAAGCTCCCCGCCGCCGATCCCCTGGCCTTCCCCGGCTACCGGGAGAAGCAGCGCCTGGCCCAGCGGAAAACCGGCCTCACGGAGGCCGCCGTCACCGCCACCGGGACCATCAGCGGGCGGAAGTGCGTGGCGGGTGTGCTGGACAGCCGCTTTTTCATGGGCAGCATGAGCGCCGCCGTGGGGGAGAAGATCACCCTGGCCATTGAGTACGCGGCGAAGAACAAGCTGCCCCTGATCCTCTTCTCCGCCAGCGGCGGGGCCCGGATGCAGGAGGGCATTTTGTCCCTGATGCAGATGGCGAAAACCTCCGCCGCCCTGGCCCGGTTTTCGGAGAAGGGGCTTCTGTACATCTCCGTCCTGACGGACCCCACCACCGGCGGTGTCACCGCCAGCTTCGCCTCCCTGGGAGACATCATCCTGGCAGAGCCGGGGGCCTTGATTGGCTTTGCCGGGCCCCGGGTGATTCAGCAGACCATCGGCGAAACCCTGCCGGAGGGCTTCCAGCGGGCGGAATACCAGGAGGAGCACGGCTTTGTGGACGCGGTGGTCCCCCGGGGAGAGCTCCGGGAGACTCTGAGCCGCCTCCTGCGGCTCCACGAGAAAGGAGGCCGCTCCTGAGCAAGCTTACCGCCGCGGAGCGGGTTGCCGCGGCCCGGCACCCCCAGCGGCCCAATATTACGGATACCATCGGCACCCTCTTCACCGACTTTTTCGAGCAGAAGGGGGACCGCCTCTGCCGGGAGGACCCGGCCATTTTAGGCGGCGTCGCCCTGTACCACGGGCGGCCCGTCACCGTCATCGGCACCCGGAAGGGGAAAACGGCGGAGGAGAGCATCCGCTGCAACTTCGGCATGCCGGGGCCCGAGGGCTACCGGAAGGCCCTGCGCCTGATGAAGCAGGCGGAGAAGTTCCGACGCCCGGTGCTCACCTTTATCGACACCTCCGGGGCCTATCCCGGCCTGGAGGCGGAGGCCCGGGGACAGGGGGAGGCCATCGCCCGGAATTTGATGGAGATGAGCCGCCTCACGGTGCCGGTCGTCGCCGTCATCACCGGCGAGGGCAACAGCGGCGGGGCTCTGGCCCTGGGCGTTGCCGACCGGGTGCTGATGCTGGAGAACGCGGTTTACGCCATCCTCTCCCCGGAGGGACGCGGGGCGGCACGCCGAGGCCTGTGAGCAGATGAAGCTCACCGCCCCGGACCTGCTGGCCCTGGGGATTGTGGACGACGTGATCCCGGAGCCGGAGGGCGGGGCCCACCTGGCCCCGGAGGTTGTGTTCCGGGAGCTGGACCGCGCCTTAAGCCGCCACCTGGCGGCGCTTTTGAAGGAGAGCGGCGGAAGCCTGGCGGAGAAGCGTTATCAAAAATTCAGAAAAATGGGCGTGCCCCCGAAGGAGGAGTCATGAACGGAATCAAAATTCGGGGGACCGGCCGGGGCGTGCCCAGTAAGCTGGTGAGCAACCAGGACCTGGAGAAGCTTGTGGAGACAAACGACGAGTGGATTACCAGCCGGACCGGCATCCAAACCCGGCACCACTGCGCCGGGGAGGAGACCTTTTCCGCCATCACCGCCCAGGCGGCCCACCGGGCCCTGGCGGACGCGGGGGTCTCGCCGGAGGAAATCGGGGCCTGCATTGTGGCCACGGTGACCCCGGAAACCATGGTCCCCTCCGCCGCCTGTACGCTCCAGCGGGAGCTGGGGCTTCCGGAGGACATCCTCTGCTTCGATTTGGGGGCGGCTTCCAGCGGCTTTTTATTCGCCCTCCATACCATGGAGTGTTTGTTGAACGCCTCTCCCCGGAAATTCGGACTGGTGGTGGGGGCGGAAAACCTAAGCCGCTGCATCGACTGGTCCGACCGGGGAACCTGCATCCTCTTCGGAGACGGAGCTGGGGCCGCCGTGGTGGAGTGCCGGGAGGGCTGGCCCTCCATCTCCTCCATCATGGGCTGTCACGGCAGTGGCGAGCTGCTCCGCCTCCCCGGCCCGGGGGCGGGAGAGCCCGGCCTCATCTCCATGGAGGGCACCCGTGTCTTTAAGTTCGCCGTGGAGGCGGTGCCCTGGTGTGTGGACCAGGTGCTGAAAAAGACGGGCCGGACCGTGGAGGACGTGGACTTCTTCGTCTTCCACCAGGCCAACGCCCGGATCATCGACCTGGCGGTGCGGAAATACCGCATCCCGCCGGAGAAGTACTATAAAAACATCGCCGAATACGGCAACACCTCCGCCGCCAGCATTCCCCTGGTTCTCAGCGAGCTTCGGGAGCAGGGAAAAATCGGCCCCGGCAGCCGGATTCTGGCCGTGGGCTTCGGCGGCGGCCTGACCTGGGGAGGATGCCTGATTGAGTTCGCGTGAGGGGAGAGACATACTGTGAAAAAATTAAACGAAATCCTGGGGACCGAGTTCCCCATTATCCAGGGCGGCATGGCCAACGTGGCCACCGGCGAGTTCGCCGCCGCCTGCTCCAACGCCGGGGCCCTGGGCATGATTGCCACCGGGGCCTGGGATGCGGACCGGGTGCGGAGCGAGATCCGCCGGGCCCGGGAGCTGACCGATAAGCCCTTTGGTGTGAACCTGATGCTGATGAACCCCTGCGCCGCCGACATTGCCCAGGTGATTCTGGACGAGGGCGTGCAGGTTGTCACCACCGGCGCGGGGAACCCCGGCCAGTTCATCCCCGCCTGGAAGGAAGCGGGAATCAAGGTTATTCCCGTCGTGGCGGCGGCGGTGCTGGCAAAGCGGCTCAGCCGCTACGGCGTGGACGCCTTTGTGGCCGAGGGCATGGAGTCCGGGGGCCACGTGGGGGAGATGACCACCATGGCTCTGGTGCCCCAGGTGATTGACGCGGTGGACGTGCCCGTTATCGCCGCCGGAGGCATCGCCGACGGACGGCAGATGGCGGCGGCCCTGGCCCTGGGAGCCAGCGGCGTGCAGGTGGGCACCTGCCTGCTGGCGAGCCCGGAGTGTCCCATTCATGAGAACTACAAACAGGCGGTCCTAAAGGCCAAGGACAGCGACACCACCGTCACGGGCCGCTCCATCGGCGGGCCGGTGCGGGTGCTGAAAAACAAGATGGCCCGGGAGTACCTGGCCCTGGAGAAGCGGAACGCCACCCTGGAGGAGCTGGAAACCGTCACCATCGGCGGTCTCCGCCGGGCGGTGCTGGAGGGCGACGTGGACCGCGGCAGCGTCATGATGGGCCAGGTGGCCGGCATGGTCCACGAGATTCGGCCTCTGCGGCAGATTTTTGAGGAGCTGTACAACGGCGGAAAGGCCGTTCTGGAACAGGTGCACCAGGAATGGCAGTGACGATTCGGGGGAAAACCCTGCCTCTCCCCATTGTCCAGGGCGGCATGGGCATCGGCGTCAGCCTGGAGCGGCTGGCGGGAGCCGTGGCCGCTGGCGGAGGCATGGGCACCCTGTCCGCCGCCTTCTGCGGCTTCCGGGAAGTGGATTTTTCGACGAATCCCCGGGAGGCCAACCTCCGGGCCCTGGTCCGGCAGATTGGCAGGGCGAAGGAGATTGCCAAGGGCGCGGGGCTGGTGGCGGTGAACGTCATGGTGGCCGCCGCCCAGTACGCCGACAGCGTGCGCGCCGCCCTCCGGGCGGGGGTGGACGCGGTGGTCTGCGGCGCGGGCCTACCCAAGAATCTGCCGGGCCTGGCGGCGGAGGTTGGGAACGAGGACGCGGCCCTGGCCCCGGTGGTCAGCGGAGGCCGCTCCGCCGCCCTGATCTGCAAGCTGTGGGACCGGCGCTATGGCCGGGTTCCGGACTTTGTGGTGCTGGAGGGACCCCTGGCCGGAGGGCACCTGGGCTTTTCCACCGAGGAGGCCCGGGAGGCCCAGGCGGGACGGCCCCGCCTCCTGTCCGCCCTGCTGGCAGAGGTGCTGGAGTCCCTGGCCCCCTTCCGGGAGAAGTACGGGCGGGATATCCCGGTCTTTGTGGCCGGGGGTGTGAAAAGCGGGGCGGAGCTGCGCCGCTATATGGACCAGGGCGCAGCGGGGGCCCAGTTTGCCACCCGCTTCATCGCCACGGAGGAGTGCGACGCCAGCTCCGGCTATAAGAGGGCTTTGCTGGACGCGGAGGCGGAGGACATCACCATCGTCCAAAGCCCCGTGGGCATGCCGGGACGAGCACTGAAAAGCCCGCTGATCCGACGGGTGGAGGCGGGAACACAGCCGAAAATCACCCGCTGCGACCGCTGCCTTGCCGCCTGTGACTGCAAGACCGCCCCCTACTGCATTTCCAAGGCGCTGATTGCCGCCGTGGAGGGGGACTGGGAAAACGGCCTCTTCTTCTGCGGGGCCAACGCCGGGGAGGTCAACACGCTTTCCACGGTCAAGGAGCAGCTGGACCAGATTTTAAACGAATGGAGGACCGCGCCATGAAGCTCGGTTTCTTATACGCCGGACAGGGCAGCCAGCACCCCGGCATGGGGGCGGATTTGTACGAGACCTATCCCGCCTTCCGGCAGGTGCTGGACGCCGCCCAGGCGGAGGTGGACTTTGACCTGAAACGGACCTCATTTGAGGACCCGGAGGGTGTTTTGAACCAGACCCGCTATACCCAGCCCTGCATGGTGGCCTTTGCCGCCGGGCTGACGGCGGTGCTGCGGGAAAAGGGGATTGTTCCCGCTGTGGCGGCGGGCCTCTCTTTGGGGGAGTACTCCGCCCTTCATGCCGCCGGGGTGTTTGACGCAAAGACGGCGGTGCGGCTGGTGGCCTTCCGGGGGAAGGCCATGGAGGAGGCCGCGAAAGGCCATGACAGCGCCATGATGGCTGTCCTGGGCCTGGACCGAGAGCCGCTGCAAAGGGCCTGCGAGGCGGCGGCGGACCTGGGGACCGTGGTTATCGCCAACTACAACTGCCCCGGCCAGCTGGTCATTGGTGGGGACAAGGCGGCGGTGGAGAAGGCTGCCGCCCTGGCAAAGGAACAGGGCGCAAAGCGCTGCATGCCTCTGAAGGTCAGCGGCCCCTTCCATACGCCTTTGATGAAGCCTGCCGGAGAGGCGCTGGAGGCCCATTTCCAGAGCATTTCCTTTGCGGAGCCTGAAATCCCTGTCCTGTTCAACTGCCTGGGTCGGGAGAAGGAGCGGTCGGATTCCATTTCTGCCCTGCTGGTCCGTCAGGTCCAGAGCAGCGTTTTTATGGAGGACACCATCCGCCGCATGGGCGAGCTGGGCCTGGACGCCTTGGTGGAAATCGGGCCGGGAAAGGCCCTCAGCGGCTTTGTGAAGAAAACCGTTCCCGGCCTCCCGGTTTACGCCGTGGAGACCCCGGCGGACGTGGAGGCCCTGGAAGGGCTGGTAAAGGAGAACGGATGATGAAGTTCGAGGGAAAAACCGCCGTCGTCACCGGCGGAAGCCGGGGCATCGGAAGGGCCGTCTGCCTGGAGTTGGCGGAGGGAGGGGCCAATGTGGTCCTCTGCTACGCTGGGAACGAGGCAGCGGCCCAGGAGACCGCCCAAGCCGTGGAGGCCCTGGGAGCGAAGGCCCTGGCGGTCCGGTGCGACGTATCCGACGCCGTTCAGGTGGACGCGCTGGTGAAGTCCGCGGTTGAGGCATTTGGAAGAATCGATATTCTGGTGAACAACGCCGGAATCACCCGAGACAATCTGCTTATGCGCATGAGCGAGGCGGATTTCGACGCCGTGGTGGCCGCCAATTTAAAGGGGGCCTTCCTCTGCATGAAGGCCGCTTCCAGGCTGATGCTGAAGCAGCGCTATGGCCGCATTGTGAATTTGAGCAGCGTAGTGGGTCTCCGGGGCAACGCCGGGCAGGTAAACTACGCCGCCAGCAAGGCGGGGGTGATCGGCATGACGAAATCCCTGGCCAAGGAGCTGGCCTCCCGAGGCGTGACGGTTAACGCCGTGGCTCCGGGCTTCATTGAGACGGACATGACCGCGGCCCTGTCCGAGGCCGCCCGTTCCGCTGCCCAGGGGAGCATCCCCATGGGCCGCCTGGGCGGGCCGGAGGACGTGGCCCGAGCCGTGGGATTCCTGGCCAGCGATGACGCCGCCTATGTCACCGGCCAGGTGCTGGCTGTGGACGGCGGCATGGCGATGTAACGAGGAGGTTTGACTATGGAACGACGCAGAGTCGTCATCACCGGCCTGGGGGCTGTCACGCCCCTGGGTCTCACCGCCGGGGAGAGCTGGCGGGCCGCCCGGGAGGGCGTGTGCGGCATTGGACCCATCACCGCCTATGACCCCGCCGGAATGAAGGTTCAGCTGGCCGCCGAGGTCAAGGGCTTTGACGCCGATGCCCTCTTTGGAAAGCCCGAGGCCAAGCGCATGGGCCGCTTTACCCAGTTTGCCCTGGCCGCCGCCCGGGAGGCCCTGGCGGACAGCGGCTTCCAGGTGGAAAACGCCGACGCGAAACGCTGCGGCGTCATGGTCTCCAGCGGCATCGGCGGCATCGCCATCACGGAGGAGGAGCATGACCGGGGCTTGGCCCGGGGCTGGGACCGGGTGTCCCCCTTCTTCATTCCCACCGGCATCTGCAACATGGCCGCCGGACGGGTGGCCATTGACGCCGGTTTCCGGGGAATGTGCACCTGCCCCGTCACCGCCTGTGCCGGAGGCACCAACGCCGTGGGAGACGCCTTCCACTATATCCGAGACGGCTATGCCGACGTCTGCCTCTGCGGCGGCAGCGAGACAGCCCTGACGCCTCTGGCGGTGGGGGGCTTCACCTCCATGAAGGCGCTGTCCCAAAGCACGGACCCCCGCCGGGCCTCCATTCCCTTTGACGCGGAGCGCAGCGGCTTTGTCATGGGCGAGGGCGCGGGGATTCTTCTTCTGGAGGAGCTGGACCACGCCCTGGCCCGGGGGGCGAAGATTTACGCGGAAATCACCGGCTACGGGGCCACCTGCGACGCCTACCACATGACCGCGCCCCGGCCCGACGGCAGCGGCGGCGCGGATGCCATGGCCATGGCCCTGGCCGACGGCGGCGTAAAACCGGAGGAGGTGGACTACATCAACGCCCACGGAACCTCCACCCACTTAAACGACGCGGGGGAAACCGCTGCCATCAAGACGGTGTTTGGGGACCACGCCTACAAGCTGGCGGTCAGCTCCACCAAGTCCATGACCGGCCATATGCTGGGGGCGGCGGGGGCTGTAGAGGCCATTTTCACCGCCCTGGCCCTGCGGGACGGATACATTCCCGCCACCATCAACTATCAGATTCCGGACCCGGAGTGCGACCTGGACGTGGTGCCGGGGCAGGGCCGGGAGGCGGATATCCGCTGCGCCATGTCCAACTCCCTGGGCTTCGGTGGGCACAACGGCTGCCTGCTATTCAAAAAGTGGGAGGCGTGAGTATGGGAATGCAGTATGATTCCAACCAAATTGCGGAAATTTTGCCCCACCGCTATCCCTTCGCCCTGGTGGACAAGATTGTGGACGGGGAGCCGGGCCAGTGGGCCAAGGGCGTGAAATGCGTCACCGTCAACGAGCCCTTCTTCCAGGGCCACTTTCCCCAAAAGCACGTGATGCCCGGGGTGCTCCTCATCGAGGCCCTGGCCCAGGTGGGAGGCGTGGCGGTGCTGGCCCTGCCGGAGAATAAGGGGAAGCTGGCCTTCCTGGGCCGGGTGAAGGACGCCCGGTTCAAGCGCCAGGTGGTTCCCGGGGACGTGGTGGAGCTGGAGTGCCGCCTGACCCGGCAGAAGGGCCCCATCGGCGTGGGAGAGTGCATTGCCAAGGTGGACGGCGAGACGGCCGTGACGGCGGAGCTGACCTTTGCCATTGGATAACAAAGTGGTGGTTGCTTTTTCCCGCTGGTTTGGGTATTATGAGAACGGTGAAATTATGCGGGGAGGAGGAAGGACCATGCTGGAGCAGGCGTTCAACAACGTGTACTCAAAATTCAAGCTCCACTTTTATCAGGAGATTTTCCGGCGCTTTCAGGACCGGGAGGCCAGCCTGACCACAGTGGAGACCTTCTGCATGGAGTCCATCCAGGCCCTGGGCAGTCCCACCGTCAACGAGTTTGCCAGCTTCATGCGCATCTCCCCACCCAACGCGGCCTATAAGGTGAACAGCCTGGTGAAAAAGGGCTATATCCGCAAGGTCCAATCCGCCAGCGACCGCCGGGAGTACCACCTGGAGCCCACGCAGAAGTATATGGATTTTTACAACGTATCCCGGAGCTATATCGAAATGGTGATGGACCGGGTTTCCGCCCGCTTCACTCCGGAGGAGTGCGGAAAGCTGGAGGAGATGCTCCGGATCGTCGACCGGGAGCTGATGCCGGAGGTAGGGCTCCCGCCGCAGCGAGAAGAGGACGTATAAAAACGGACGGCAGGCCAATGACCTGCCGTCCGTTTTGGAAAAGAGGAGCTTACTTGCGGTTTTCCTTCTGGTTCTGGCGCTGCTCCTTCTGGGTGTTCTGCTGGTTCTGTTCGCGCTCGTTCTGGTTGTTCCGGTTCTCCATTGAGAACACCTCCTTTCGGCTCCAGAGGGTATCTTCAAGCTGCCGGAACCTCCGGCGCCCCGCCGGCTTGAAGACACCCTCCAGTGAGTTCAGAGGTTATTCTTGCCGCCGGATTAGAAAATTATTCAAAAAAGAGAAAAATCTTTGTTGACAAAGGGACTTCGGGCTGATATACTGATTTGGCAAAACAAAGAAGGCTGGCTGCATCCGCCTCACCTCCAGCGCATCCGCGAAGAGGTCAAGAACGATTTTCTGAAACTGCCGATCCCGGCAGTTCGTTGTCGCGCGGATGCCTTGCGGTGTCCGCGTTTTGTGATTTTTAGGATGGAGGTGCTTTGACCATTAGTAAGCAAGTGCATGAACTGAATGAGAGTATCGGCGACAAGGAGATCCGTTTGATTGGCCCTGCAGGCGAGCAGCTTGGCATCATGGCCCCCGCACAGGCTCTGCGCATCGCCGAGGAACAGAATCTGGACTTGGTCAAGATCTCGCCCCAGGCCAAACCCCCGGTCTGTAAGCTGATGAACTATGGGAAGTTCCGGTTTGAGCAGAGCAAACGGGAAAAAGAGGCCAGAAAGAACCAGCATGTGGTGGAGATCAAGGAGATTCGGATGTCTCCGGGCATTGACATCGGGGACTTCAACACGAAGCTCCGGAATGCCCAGAAGTTCATCGCCGACGGCAATCGGGTCAAGGTCTCTGTTCGTTTCCGCGGCCGCGAGATGGCGCACACCGACATTGGGCGGGACCTTCTGACCCGCTTTGCCGAGCAGTGCACCGAGATTGCCAATCTGGACCGGCCCGCCAAGCTGGAGGGACGAATGATGTCTATCTTCCTCTCTCCCAAGGCAGGCAAGTGAAATCATTGTAAGTTCAAAAACACGGAAGGAGTCAATCATTATGCCGAAGCTGAAAACCCACAGCGGCGCCAAAAAGAGATTCAACCTCACCAAGACCGGCAAGGTCAAGCGCGCCAAAGCCTTTAAAAGCCACATTCTGACCAAGAAGGACACCAAGCGGACCCGCCGCCTCCGCTCCGGCGGCTATGCCGACGCCACCAACGTGGACGCGATCCGCAAGATGATCCCTTACAAGTAAGAAAAGGAGGCTTTTGAAAGATGGCTAGAGTCAAAGGCGCGATGATGACGCGCAAGAGAAGAAATAAGATCATGAAGCTGGCGAAGGGCTACTGGGGCTCCAAGTCCAAGCACTTCCGCGTGGCCAACCAGGCCGTGATGAAGTCCCTGAGCTATGCCTACACCGGCCGCAAGCTGAAAAAGCGTGACTTCCGTTCCCTGTGGATCACCCGCATCTCTGCTGCCTGCAAGATGAACGGGATGAACTACTCCACCTTTATGCACGGTCTGAAAACCGCCGGCGTGGAGATCAACCGGAAGATGCTGGCCGAGCTGGCCGTCAGCGACGCCGCCGCCTTTACCCAGCTCACCGAAATCGCCAAGAAGGCGTAATCGGTCTTTGGTAAAGAATAAAAGGACTTCGGAAGAAATTCCGAAGTCCTTTTTGCATGACATGAAGTTTGACAGCGTTATCTGGCCTGTGCTATACTTGAAATTACCCTGAAAAGGGAATAGAAGAAGCGCTGTTGCATAGAGGCGGTTGGCTCACTACCCCCGGCGGAGTTCTAAGAGGGGGGAGGTGAAGCGTATGTGGGGAAGATATATATTAGCCGTACTGCGGTTTTTGGTACTCGCGGTATTGGCAATGTGTTTACTTACCACAAAAGCGTGTT
>CAIGRU010001796.1_pt1 | contig 11178 bp, 10 predicted proteins | sample 7351341 | NCBI WGS metagenome assembly CAIGRU01
TTGCCGATGAAACCGCGGAAGGCGGGGTAGCCGTAGGCCGCGTTCAAAAAGCGGACCTTCGCCGCGCCGGGCCACACGCCGCCGATAATGCCGGGCAGGACGATGATCCCGCCGCAGCCGCCGCCGGGACAGGGCCAGGTCTGATTTCCGCCGCCGGGGCCGGGATAGACCGGGCCGCCCTCGCCGGGGTTGGGCAGGGGTATCACGGCCTCGCCGCCGCTCATGTTGCCGGGGTAGACAGGCCCGCCCTCGCCGGGATTAGGCAGGGGAATGACAGCTTCTCCCGACCGGCCGGTCCAGGCGGTGGGAGAGGAAAATTGCCGCATCATATTCTGATTCATATATGCAGCCGGAAGCACGCTTCCGGCGTCCTCCTTTCAATTGGGGCTACGACAGTCTATGCCGACGCCCCCTCTCCGGTTCATGATGCAAGAATGATGGCAGGACGATACAGACTATACTCCAAACAGGCATCTTGTCAAAGGACGTGATTTCCGTGAACAAAATCCTTATTGCCGAGGACGAGGCCCCCATCGCCAACCTCATCCGCACCGCCCTGGAGGGGGCGGGCTACCGCTGCGTCTGGGCCCCCGACGGGGCGGACGCGGCGGACAAGCTGGAAGCCCAGCCCTTCGATTTGGCGCTGCTGGACATCATGCTGCCCAAGGCCGACGGCTACGAGGTGCTGGAATACTGCAAAAGCCTGGAGGTGCCGGTAATCTTCCTCACCGCCAAGGGGGAGCTGGAGGACCGGGTGAAGGGCCTCCGCCTGGGGGCGGAGGACTATATTGTCAAGCCCTTCGAGCTGATGGAGCTGCTGGCCCGGGTAGAAACCGTCCTCCGCCGCTGCGGAAAGACGGGGCGGGTCCTCTCTCTGCCGCCGGACATTGAAATCGACACCGCCAGCCGCGTCGTGCGCCGGGCCGGGGCCCCCGTGGCTCTGACGGCCAAGGAGTACGATTTGCTGCTGCTCTTCCTGCAAAACAAAAACATCGCCCTCTACCGGGACCGGATCTATGAAAAGGTCTGGGGCGAGGAGTTCCTGGGAGACAGCCGGACCGTGGACCTCCACATCCAGCGGATGCGGAAGAAGCTGGGGCTGGAAAACCGGCTGGTGGCGGTTTACAAGGTGGGCTACCGGTTGGAGGTGTAAGGGCGGTACAACGGAAGCGGGCGGACACACAGGTCCGCCCCTGCGGTTCGCTCCCACTCAAAAGGAGGCTTTTTGTGAGATTATTCTGGAAGCTCTTTTGCAGCATGGTCCTCATCACGGCCCTGGCCTGCTCCGCCGGGGGCTACGCCCTCATCCACGCCCAGTTTCGCGCCTCTTTGGACCGGGAGGTGGCGGCGCTGTACGAGGAAAACGACCTCCTCCGCTTCGCCCTGGCCCAGGAGCTGGCCTTCAACCCCCTGTACAGCCGGGAAGAGCTGGCCAAAGCCGCCGGGGGCATCAGCATCACCACCGGCCAGGGGCGGACGGTCTCCTTCCGCCTCAGCGACGAGGCGGGAACGGCCCTGGGCGGCAGCGGCGCGCTGCCGGTGGAGGCGGCGGGCCTCACCTCCCAGCTTCCCGCCGGGCAGCGGGGCTGGGTCATGAACGCCCTGGCCGACGGGCGGATTTACCTCCACGCCGCCAGCCCTTTGGCCCTGGAGGACGGCATCCTCTACCTGGAAAACTGCCGGGAGGTGGGGGAGCTGTTCCAATCCCGGTCCGAGCAGTATCGGAGCTTCTTCTCCTTGATGCTGGTCCTCACCGGGGCGGTGGGGGGCCTGTCCCTGGCGGTGGCCGCCATGTTGGCCCGGCCCCTGGCCCGCCTTTCCGCCGCCGCCCGGCGGATGGCGGAGGGAGAGCTCAGCCAGCGGGTCCGGGTGGACGGAGACGACGAAATTGCCCAGCTCTCCGCCGACTTCAACGTCATGGCCCACCGCATCCAGCGGCAGGTGGCGGAGCTGAAGGCCGCCCAGCGCCGCCAGGAGGACTTCATCGGCAGCTTTGCCCACGAGATTAAAACGCCCCTGACCTCCATCATCGGCTATGCCGACCTCCTCCGCTCCCGCCCGGCCACGGAGGAACAGGTTCGGGAGAGCGCCGGGTATATCTTCGGCGAGGGGCGGCGGCTGGAGGCCCTGAGCCGGAAGCTGCTGGACCTCATCGTCCTGGGACGGCAGGAGTTCCCCTTGCGGCCTGTGCCCCTGGACGCGTTCCTCCGCCGGGTGGCCGGGGCCATGGAGCCTCCCCTCCGGCAGGCGGGCATCCGGCTCACCCTCCATTCCCAGGCGGTGACGGCGCGGATGGAACCGGATTTGATGGAAACCGTCTGCATGAACCTGCTGGACAACGCCCGGAAGGCCATGGAGGACGGCGGGGAAGTCCTTCTGGAGGGCTTCGCTCTGGAGGATGGAAGCTGCTGCATCCAAGTGACGGACCAGGGCAAGGGCATCCCGGCGGAGGAGCTGGAACGGGTGACGGAGGCGTTCTACATGGTGGACAAGTCCCGCTCCCGGGCCCAGGGGGGCGCGGGGCTGGGGCTGGCCCTGTGCCGCCGGATTGTGGAGCTCCACGGCGGAAATCTGGAAATTGAAAGTGAGCCGGGCCGGGGCACCCGGGTCCGGGTGCTTTGGAAAGGAGGGGAGGAACTGCCGTGCGAAACTGGAAAAACTGGCTCTTCCCCATCCTGACGGCGCTGACCGTCACGGCCCTGGCCCTGCTGCCCCTCCACCTCTCCACGCTGGAGGACGGGAAGCTCACGGGCACGGTCCACGCCGAGCCCCTGGCGGCGGACAACAACTTCCCGGCAAGGCCCCCGGACCTTCCCGGCCGGGTCCGGCTGCTGGTCCAGTGGCAGGAGACGCCGGAAAACATCACCATCATGAGCCAGGAGCTGGAGGGCGCGGACCGGACCCGGGAGATGCTGCGGCTCCGGGAGGCCCTGGCGGAGCTGGGGGACCTCCTCTCGCCGGAGGCGGCGGACCTGCTGGCGGAGGCAGACGGCAGCTCCTGGGGCTGGTTCCGGTACTTCCTCCGGGACCAGACGAACCTCTCCAGCGCCAGCTTTATCGAGGCTTCCACCCACGACAAGGACCGGCGCGTCACCCTCTCCGCCGTGCTGGACGGGGAAAGCGGGCATATTTTGCGCCTGGGTTTTTGCAGCGTGGACGGTATTCCCAGCAAGGCGTCTCCCCGGGAGCTGGGGGAGGCGATTCTGGATAATCTGGGGCTGGACTACACCCCGGAGGAGAACGCCGGCGGCGCGGCGTATTTCGTCCTGCCGGACTGCAAAAGTCTTTTCTGGATTGTGTCGGAGTGGAACGAACTGAATTTCAACTTTGCGGTAGACTGGGCCGCCGTGGACGGGGAGACCGCCGTGCGCTATGGCCGCGAGCCCACCGATGCAGCTTCGATGCAAAATTGGTGAGACTTCGATGCAGGAATGTTTCGGTTTCGACGGGGACAAGTCTTATCATAGAGGCAGTTCAAGAGCAAAGGAGCTGTTTCTATGTCCGTCGTCAACTTCCCCCTTCCAGATCGGGAGTATTACGCCGCCTCCCCCGTCCTGTGGGATGAGCCCACCATTTCCAGGCCCCGCCGCCGCCTCGCCCCCTCCCGGCGAAGGACCCGGCGATCCCCCCTGCTCCTGCTGGCCCTTCTGGGGCTGGCGCTGTTCACCGGCGGCTTCCTGCTGGGCCGGGCCGAGGCCGCGGGAGCCAGAGCCGCCCACTCCGCGGCGGGGGCGGGGGCCGGGAGCGGCGAACCCGTCCGTGTCCTGACCGTCCCCGGGGCGGTAACCTCCGGCGGAGAGGACAAGCCTGCCTCCGGCGGAAAGGACAGCGCCGTCCCCAAGGACGACTGGAAGCTGATTCTGGTAAACGGCGACCACCCCCTGCCGGAGGATTTCCAGATTCCCGCGCTGACCCAATTACGGAACAACCACGCCATTGACCAGCGGGCCTATCCCGCCCTCCAGCGAATGATGGACGACTGCCGGGCGGAGGGGCTGGAGCCCACCATCTGCTCCTCCTACCGGACGTGGGAAAAGCAGGCGGAGCTCTTTGAAGCCAAGGTTCAATCCTGCCTCCCCCAGGCCGCTTCCCGAAAGGAGGCGGAGGAACAGGCCGCCCTCTGGGTGGCCCGCCCCGGGACCAGCGAGCACCAGGCGGGGCTGGCAGTGGACATTGTGGACAAGTCCTACCAGCTTTTAGACGAAGGGCAGGAGGACACAGCGGTGCAGAGATGGCTGATGGAGCACTGTGCCGAATACGGCTTCATCCTCCGTTACCCCACGGAGAAAAGCGCCCTCACCGGCGTGGGCTACGAGCCCTGGCACTACCGCTACGTGGGGGAGGAAGCCGCCGGGGAAATCATGCGCCAGGGAATCTGTCTGGAGGAATACCTGGGATATTAAACCGTCAAAATGACGGTTTACACCTCTCCTTTTTGGGACTATAATCAAAATCCATTGAAAAGTCCGAAAGCGAGGTGCATCCCTATGAACAAAGACCTGACCGTGGGGAGGCCGGAAACCGTGCTGTGGCGGTTCTGCCTCCCCCTGTTTGGCAGCATCCTTTTCCAGCAGCTCTACAACATCGCCGACAGCCTGGTGGCCGGGAAGTTCATCGGCGAGGAGGCCCTGGCCGCCGTGGGCAACAGCTACGAGGTGACGCTGATTTTCCTGGCTTTCGCCTTCGGGTGCAACATGGGCTGCTCCGTGGTGGTCTCCCAGCTCTTCGGGGCCAGGGAGTACGGGAAGATGAAAACGGCGGTGTCCACCGCCTGCATCGCCAGCGCCGTCCTCTGCGGGGCGCTGATGCTGGGAGGCATCCTTGGCTGCGGCGGGCTGCTCCGGCTCATCCATACCCCGGAGGGGGCCTTCGCCGCCTCCAAGCTCTACCTGGACATCTACATCTGGGGCCTGCCCTTCGTCTTTTTCTACAACATCGCCACCGGCGTATTCTCCGCCCTGGGAGACTCCCGGACCCCCTTCCTCTTCCTGGCGGCCTCCTCCACTGCCAACATCGCGGTGGATATCCTCTTTGTCACCGCCTTTGACATGGGAGTAGCCGGTGTGGCCTGGGCCACCTTCCTCTGCCAGGGAATCAGCTGCGTCCTGGCGGTGGGTGTGGTATGCGCCCGCCTGCGAAAGGTGGAAGCCCCAGAGCCCGCGCCGGTGTTCTCCCCCCTGCTGCTGAAAAAAATTGCCGTCATTGCCATCCCCAGCATCCTCCAGCAAAGCTTCATCTCCGTGGGCAACATCGTCCTCCAGGGGGTCATCAACGGCTTTGGCACCGGCGTTATGGCGGGCTACTCCGCCGGAGTAAAGCTGAACAACCTGGTCATCACCTCCTTCACCACCCTGGCCAACGGTGTGTCCAACTACACCGCCCAAAACATCGGCGCACAAAAGCTCCCCCGGGTGAGGGCCGGATTCCGGGCCGGGGTGAAGCTGGTGTGGCTTTTGAGCCTGCCCCTGTTCCTGCTGTATTTCTTGGCCAGCCGGCACATGCTGTCCCTTTTCCTGGACAGCCCCACGGAGGACGCCCTCCGAACCGGCGTAGCCTATCTTCGCATCCTCTCCCCCTTTTACTTCATCATTTCCGCCAAGCTGGTGGCCGACGGCGTTCTCCGGGGCTCCGGGCGGATGCTCCATTTTATGGCCTCCACCTTCACAGACCTAATTCTCCGGGTGGTCCTGGCCATGCTGCTGGCCCGGACGGCCCTGGGGGCTCTTGGCATCTGGTGCGCCTGGCCCATCGGCTGGACCGTGGCCTCCGCCATGTCCGTTTTCTTCTATGGGACCGGCCCCTGGAAGCACGCCGAGGACGGAACGGAATAAAGAAGGAGCGGGAACGCGCAAACGCGTCCCCGCTCCTTTCCTTATTTCTTCTCCAGACTGTCCGCCAGCCGCTTCAGCATGGTGCACATCTGCTGCCGGGTCACAGGCTCGGTCAGCTTCAGGTCACCCTCCGCATCGCCGGTGAGGATGCCGTTTTTCACGGCCCATTCCACGCCCTCTTTATGGGCGGGGCTGGGAGTATTATCCATAGGGTTCGCCTCCTTTTCCTCCAGGGGACGGAGATAGGCCGTCACCTGGGCGGTTTTTCGGGTTCTCCGGCAGACCATGCCGCCGTTATCTTGGCTCCCCGCCGTACCGGGGGAGGTGTTGCCCTCAATGGCGGTGACGGTCCCGCTGCCCACGGCCTCCACCACGCCGGTGTGGCCGAAATTGTAGAGGACGATATCCCCCGGCCGGGCCTCCTTCACTACCTGGGAAGGCTGGTGGGCCTCGTACCAGCTCAGCAGAGCCGAGCAGGAGGCCGTCTTACAGGGAAGCCGCTCCCCCGCCTGGTCAAAGACCCACTGGACGAAGGCCATGCACCAGGGGTAGGCGGCCCCGGAAACCTCCCGTCCATAGAACCAGTCGTTGTACTTCACCCGGTTGGAGCCCGCCGGGGCCTCCTTTACATTGATCTCTCCCCGGGCAATGGAAAGCACTTGCTCAGCCAGCGTCATATCCGCCATCTCCCTTCACACCCGGAGCCTTTTGGCTCTGGGTTCCAAAATAGAAGGCAATGACCACGGCGTAAACCGTCATGAACTCCTGGGAGATTTCGCCTCTCAGGGCCATCACGGAAAACACCGCCGTCAGAGCCAGCGTCACCAGGCTCTTCACGCGGAGGAGCTTTCCCAGCCCCTCCAAAATACTCTTGTTCATGGTTTTTCTCTCCTTCCCAATTCAGTATACGCGCCTGGCCCGAAGTCGCGTCTCCAAGCCAGCGCCCACAGACTTCCCCCAATTCCCCTTTTGTTGCACCTTCCCGTGCAACCTCCCCCGCAGCGGCAGCCCCCGCCGCCCAAGGGATACCCCGTTTCTGCGATTTGTCAAGCCATGATTTTCACGAATATCCTCTCCTTTTTTCTCCACTCCCACCATTGCTTTTGCCGGGGGAGTCCGCTACAATATGTAGCGGTTGCTTATGAATATGAATGGAGGATATGGCAGATATGGAATTGGGTTATGATCCGCTTTGGGACGAGCAGGGCCGGATGCGGCAGGGCTGCACCGTGGGCGAGGCGCTGGCCTGGATGACGAAATTCGGCGGCCGCACCGCGGGAGAGTCCGTGTGCATCAATGGCGTGGGCTATAAAATCGGGCGCCTGCTCTATGGTCCGGAAAGGCCCGCCGTAGCGGATAAGCCCATCTCCCGGGTCTATGACGGGTACTACCGTCAGCTGAATTTCAGCGTGTGAGCTTCCGGGGAGCCAGGGAATCCAACGGGGCGCACGGCCCAAAACGCCGTGCGCCTCTTCTTTGTATTCAGAAAAAGCGCTCTTTCTGCCCCTTAGAGCCCCATCTATGGTTGACACCAACCCTTTTACCCGTTAAAATAACATCATGAAATTGGCTCGGCGGGCCGTCCCTTTCCCTCATGCCCGCCCCGGACTCTCAGCCATATGGAGGAGAAAGCCTATGTATCATTGTCATCTGCGGCTCTACTGCGTCGGCCATCGTCAGGAGCTTTTCGCCCCTGTCAAGGAGACCGCTCCTCTGGAGCCCTTTACCCATACCTTCCTGGAGAGTGAGGAGCCGGACTCCGCCCTGGCCGCCCAGGCCAGCATCGTCTTCGCTGATCTCACGGGGCGAAACGCCGTCGAGACCACCCGGACGTTGGTGCAGAGCGGGACGGCGCTGATCGTCCTGGGCACGCGGGAGCAGCTGTCGCAGTTGACGGACCTGCTTCCCGCCCTGACGGACCTGTGGCCCCTCCCCATGAGCGAAGAGGAGCTGCGCTTCCGCTTCCAGAAATGGCAGCAGACCTGTCACCAGGAGAAGGACCTCTGGGAGTCCCGGCAATATCTGGAGGCCGCCATCAACAGCGTCCCCAATCTGGTCTGGTACAAGAGCAAGGAGGGCGTTCACGAAAAAGTAAACGACAGCTTCTGCCAGACCGTGAGCAAAACCAAGGAACAGGTTCAGGGACAGCGGCACGCCTATATCTGGGATGTGGAACAGGACGATCCCGCCTGCATCGAGTCTGAGCGAATCGTCATGGAAAGCAGGCAGACCGGCATCGCGGAGGAGACGATACAAACCGGCGAGGGAACCCGGCTTCTGACCACCTACAAAACCCCTCTGTACGACCTGGACGGCAGCGTCATGGGCACCGTGGGCGTGGGCATCGACGTGACAAAGGAACGGGCTTATGAGGCGGAGCTGCGGCGGGAGAATCACGCACTGGAAACCCTGTTTACCACCATGGACTGCGGCGTGCTGTGCCACAGCCTGGACGGGTCCCATATTCTCAGCGTCAACCGGGCCGCTTTGTCGATTTTGGGCTATCCGTCGCAGGAGGAGCTTTCCAGAGCCGGTTTCGACACCATCGCCACCTCCGTGTTCAGCGAGGACCGGGAGAAGCTGCTAAGCAGCATCAAATCCCTCAAGAACGTGGGGGACAGCGTTAGTGTGGAATACCGGGTCCGTCATCCCAACGGAGATATCCTGCACATAATGGGCAACGTGAAGCTGATCGAGGAGGACGGCGAGCTGTTCTACCAGCGCTTCCTCCTGGATTGCACCGCCCAAAAGCAGCAGGAGCGGGAGGAACAGCTCCGCAAGGAGCGCCGCCACCAGGAGCTGGTTCAGGCCCTGAGCACAGACTACAACCTGGTCTGCTATTTCGACCTGGAGACCCGCCAGGGCACGGCCCTTCGAACCTATGCCTGTCCCGCCGGCCTTTTGGAGCAGCTCTTCACCGGGGACCTCTCGTTGGACGTCCATATGGAAAATTACATACAGACCTGCGTCTATGTGGACGACCGGGATATGCTCCGCCGGATTTTCGCCGGGGACAATCTGCTTCGGGCCCTCCAGGACCAAGGCATCTACTATCTCAACTACCGGACCGTCTGCATGGGCGATATCCGTTACTTCCAAATGAAGGCCGTACCCATCGGGGACCGGGCCTCCAGCCGGGGCGTCGTCATCGGCTTTCGCAGCGTGGATGCGGAAACCCGGTCGGAGATGGAGAAAAAGAACCTGCTGGAGGATGCCCTGGCCCAGGCCAACCGGGCCAGCAAGGCCAAGAGTGTTTTCCTCTCCAACATGTCCCACGACATCCGCACCCCCATGAACGCCATCATCGGCTTCACCGCCCTGGCCACTACCCACCTGGACAACCGGGAGCAGGTGGAGGAATACCTCAAGAAAATCATGACCTCCGGCAACCACCTGCTCAGCCTCATCAACGACGTGCTGGACATGAGCCGCATCGAAAGCGGCAAAATGTATCTGGATGAGAAGCCCTGCACCCTGCCGGACATTCTCCACGGTCTGCGGAGCATTGTCCAGGCGGATGTCCACGCCAAGCAGCTAGAGCTGTACATGGACGCCGTGGATGTCATCCACGAGGATATTCTCTGCGACCGGCTGCGGCTGAACCAGATTCTCTTAAACCTGCTGGGCAACTCCATCAAATACACCCCCGCTGGGGGCATCGTCAGCATCCGGGTGATGGAGAAGCCCTCCGCCCCGGCGGGCCATGCCTCCTATGAGTTCAGCATCCGGGATACCGGCATCGGTATGAGCGAGGAGTTTGTCGCCCACATTTTCGAGCCCTTCGAGCGGGAACGGAACTCCACCACCAGCGGGATTCAGGGCACGGGCCTGGGCATGGCCATCACCCGGAACATTGTGGAAATGATGAACGGCTCCATCCATGTCAAGAGCCGGCAGGGCGTGGGAACGGAGTTCACCGTGGACCTCACCTTCCGCCTCTGCTCCGACGAGAAGCAGCCCACTACCATCCCGGAGCTCTCCGGCTGCCGCGCCCTGGTGGTGGACGACGATTTCAACACCTGCGACAGCGTATCCTGCATGCTCCAGCAGATCGGCATGCGGGCGGAGTGGACCCTTTCCGGCAAGGAGGCGGTGCTCCGCACCCGGCAGGCCGTCATGCGGCGGGACCACTATTCCGTCTACATCATCGACTGGCTGCTGCCGGACATGAATGGTATCGAGGTCACCCGGCGCATCCGCAAAGAGTGCGGCGACGAGGTGCCCATCATCGTCCTCACCGCCTACGACTGGGCCGACATTGAGGACGAGGCCAAGGAGGCTGGAGTTACCGCCTTCTGCGGCAAGCCCCTGTTCCTCTCGGAGCTGCGGGACTGCCTGATGTCCATTGTGGGCACGGAGGAGACCCCGGAGGAGAAGGGCCAACTGTCGGCCCAGCCCCTGGACCTGGGCCGCATCCTGCTGGCGGAGGACAACGAGCTGAACCAGGAAATTGCCCAGGCCATCCTGGAGGAGGCGGGCTTCACCGTGGAAATTGCAGAGAACGGGCAGATTGCCCTGGACCGGCTGACCCATGCGGAGCCGTATTATTACCAGCTGATCCTGATGGACGTGCAGATGCCCGTCATGAACGGCTACGAGGCCACCCAGGCCATTCGTGCCCTGGAAAATCCGGCCCTTTCCAGCATCCCCATCCTGGCTATGACGGCCAACGCCTTCGAGGAGGACAAACAAACAGCCCTCAAGTGCGGCATGAACGGGCATATCTCCAAGCCCATCGACATTGCCAAGCTGCTGGAGACCTTGGAAAACGTACTACGGAACCGATAAAATGAAAAAAGCGGGCGAGAGACGGTTCGTCTCTCGCCCGCTTTCCATTTGCATCTTGTTCAGTCCGCCGTCAGCACGCCGCTGAGGTCCAGAGGCTTTCCGTCGGACCAAAGGCGCTCCAGGTCGTAAAATTCCCGGGCCTCCTGGGAGAACACATGGACCGCCACGCAGCCATAGTCCAGCAGCACCCAGGTGCCATCCCGGTGGCCCTCCCGGTGGAGGGGCGCCTCCCCGGCCTGCTCCTTCATGGCCTTTTCCACCGCGTCACACAGGGCGTTGATCTGGGTGTTGGACCCGCCGGTGGCGATGACGAAAAAGTCCGCCAGAGTGGTCAGGTCCGTGATTTCGATAGCGGAAATTTCCTTGCCCTTCTTCTCGTCCAGGGCCTTGGCGGCAATGATGGCCAGCTCTTTCGGTGTCATAGACATTCCTCTCTTTCCTGAAAATATGTGAATGGTATTCTTACACAACGGGGTCCGGCCCAATGAGGGCGAAGCCCGGGTCCGCTACCGGAGGCTGGGGGTCCACCGGGACCTCCGGTGCGGGGGCGGGCTCCTGG
>CAIGRU010001807.1_pt1 | contig 11123 bp, 11 predicted proteins | sample 7351341 | NCBI WGS metagenome assembly CAIGRU01
AGCGTATAAAAGGATCACCCCCGCATGCGCGGGGAAAAGTTGAGTGATTACTTGCCCTATGGCACGTATTGAGGATCACCCCCGCATGCGCGGGGAAAAGCTTTTTACCTCTAGGTAATTTTCTCTTGCTGTAGGATCACCCCCGCATGCGCGGGGAAAAGGCTTTTTTAGTGACAAGGAGGTTAATGGGGGTAGGATCACCCCCGCATGCGCGGGGAAAAGTAGTCCACGGTAACTGTATAAATTACATGATAAGGATCACCCCCGCATGCGCGGGGAAAAGCAACACCCCATCAGTTTGACCTTGAAAATTCAAGGATCACCCCCGCATGCGCGGGGAAAAGATCATGGAAATTGATAATTGTCAATAAAAATCTAGGATCACCCCCGCATGCGCGGGGAAAAGATGAGAAATGGTTATGAATGGACTTCTAGTCGAGGATCACCCCCGCATGCGCGGGGAAAAGTGAGACTTGGAGATTTTATAACAAGCGTCATTAGGATCACCCCCGCATGCGCGGGGAAAAGCAGGTTCAAATGCTTTGCATTCGTACTTCGATAGGATCACCCCCGCATGCGCGGGGAAAAGTCAATATACTCTGTTGCCATATATCCGGGATTAGGATCACCCCCGCATGCGCGGGGAAAAGCCTAAAAAAGATCCCAAATTATAAGCATTTCCAAAACCGAACACATCAAATTTCATTCAGTTTTAAAAATACTTTATACAGCGTTTCGCAATCTGGCAATGCCCTATGCTGCTCACAGGAAATGCCAAAATACTCTGCCAAAGACCCCAATTTGTAGTTTTCTATCTCTCTAACCCGTTTTCGAGCAAGCGTCAATGCGTCAATAACCCTTCCAAACGGAATTTCCAGATTGTTTTTTCGAAACTCTCTTTCTAAAAATGTGATATCAAAACTTTTGTTATAGCATACAACCGTCCTTCCTCTCACGATATCCCCCAATTGCCGCAATGCACAATCAAGCTCCATACCTTCAAGAAGCATCTCGTCGGTAATATGTGTAAGCTCCACTATCTGGGACGGCAACGCTGCATCCTGTTTTATCAGGGCATTCCAGGAAGATTTTATTTCTGTCTCATCAGCAACGACTGCCGCCATCTCAATGATTTTGTTTTTATCAAAATCCAGTCCATCCGTCTCGATATCTAAAAAAACCCATTCCTGTTCAATATCACCGGATCCCCTCTTACGTCTGCCTGCAATCAACTGTTTCGACGCTTTGCTGAATCCTTTTGGCAGTACATCTTCTGTCTGTTCCGGCGCTTTGGGACGCATCATCAATTTTATACCGTCAAAGTCACGAACTTTCCATGCCGTATTGTGTGTGCGAAATTCAAGGTGCTGCTCATTTGCAAAGTTATAAACCATTACGGCCTGTCCATCTTTTATGTTTTCACAGACCCTGTTCCAGATCATTTCCCGCACCTTTGCGCTTATGTGTCCAACATAAACGCCTGTATGGATTTCAAACAGCCATTTGGTCAGATCACCCCGTAATTTAGGCGGGCAGCTACTCATGGTTATCACTACCATCTTCTTCTACTCCATTTTCACGATACTGTCTCCCATTTTCAACTCTGTCTTTCTTATTGTCCCAGAGATAGACCGCCTTCTCCCCTTCCTCTCCATCGTCACTGTCGGAAAGCAGAAATTTTATATCATGAACCATCCGTTCCAATAAACGTCTCTTCACAATTTCATCGCGGAGCCGACGTCTTATCATACCTGAAAAATCCTGTGGAATTTTATCCGCAAATTCGTTTTGTACCTTTGCCGCCATTTCGAATGCAATGGGTATCGTGGTTTCCGCTTTATAAAGATCCGCTATGTCATAAGCAAACGAACACTCGTGCCCAACATGCACAAAACCCAATCCTGCGGAACAGCCCAGTGCACAAATCACAGAATGCGCCAGCCCATACAAACATACGTTTCCTGCAGAAAGCGCCTGATTCACTGGAGTTCCTGATGTGAAGTCCTCCGGGTCATATTCCCTGCCCGTCCATGGTATATTCCACTTTTTTGAATATTCCCTGTAAGTTGCCCGCACCCGGCTCCCCTCTCTGCCCCGAAGCTGCTGCAGAGTCAGCCCGCTTACATCCTCATTGGGAAAACGCATTTGATACATTTTTCGAACAACGGCCAGATGCTTTCGGGTATTGCTGACCAGCTCTGCCTGCTTCACCAACAGTCTCGTATGAGAATTCAGAGCGCGTCCGTGGGCATAATATCTTACGCCATGCTCCCCCACCCACACCACGCCGATACCGCTGTCGCCGATAAGCTCCATGGCGCGGTGTGTAATTCTGCAGCCTGGCCCCAGAAACAATGTTGTGATGGCTGCAGCCGGAATAAATACATCTCCATCCATATCAGTCACCTTTACTGCGCTGTCCTCCCGGTTGATCACGCAATGTTCCAGATAAACAAACGACATTCTGTCGCTGACCTGCGGCAGTTCAGCCAGTTCCGGCTTAATCATTCCTGCATTATTCTGCATATTGACCCCTTACAATTGTCATCAGCCCCTGTCCATAGGCCTTTTCCCTGCCTATCCCATGACAGAGTGTTTCCTTAAATCGCTCTGCATCCGCTACGGTAAGAAGGCCTTCAAAGGTTACCGAAAGCAGGCGAACCCGTGAACTGTCTGCCCCGTTCTTTTTCCGGAAATCATACCACTTTGCCTGTACCGTCTGAAATTCGGCCTGGTCCAGGAAAAATCCCAGTTTCTCCGCTCGGCTCACAAGCCATCTCTTCTGATGTTCAGGCGTGACATGGGCCATGATTTTACCATGCATCTTTGTAACCACAGGATTGGCTGTCAATCTGAACTGCCACCTTCCCCCCGCAGAAACTCTGTCCAGAAGCTGTGTGTAATCTTTTGTTTCAAATTCGCCTGTATAGCCGAATTGTTCTGCAAACTGTCCTAAATCCGGTGCGGTCTCACTAAGAATCAAAATATATTTTTTACCGTTTAAATCGTCAATTCTCCAAAGTCTGCGCGCCCGGCCGCCGTCAAAGGAACTCTCTATCCCGCCGTGGAACAGATTAGGCGAAACTAACGCTTTCATCGTTTCCCGACGCGCTGTATTCAATGTTACCCGCGACAAATACATAGTATCACCCCAATTCCCCCATTGCGTCATGCTCCGTTTCGTTTTGAATGCACTCTACAAAAAATTCCTTCACTCTGCGGTATCCGTATATGCGCCTGCCCGGATCAAATGACACCGGCATATCCTTCATCAGTCCCGCGGCAGGGTCATCCGTCTCCATCTGCACACGCAGCATATTTTCGTGCTTTTCACCCAGAGGCGCTTCTTTGCTTAACGTGGTTTCAAGCGGTGTTCCGCGTATTCCCACAACCAACGGCAGCGTAGGCGGGCAGGATCTCCGTCCCAAGAACAAAGGAAAACGCGGATTTTGCAAAGCAGTCTCCAACTCACGCAAAAACGACTCTTCCCCCTCCAATCCTGCCAAAAACACTGCATCGGATAAATAATGCCGATATGTCACATAGGAGCTTTTCTCGGAATGCGCCATGTGAAAATCTGTGATATCCTCTCCCTCCCGGTCTGCGCGGACTCCGAATTTAAGCGCATTCAGCGCAGACAGATCAGCATCTCTTCCAAGGCCCAGGGCTGCCGCAAGCATCCCTACCACACCGCTTTTCGTCGGCATTTTTTCGGTTGTCCTTATCTCAAATTTAGAGTTCGCCCCCCAGGACTGTAAAGGAGCCGCAAGCCTTAACAGCAAGGTAGGCATATCACTCACCTCTGCTTTCGGACAATTTTTCCTCTACTGCAGTCTTTACACCCTCCAGTATCTGTGAGATATCCATCTCTCCAAATTCCCATTCTTTTTCCGGAGCGCATGCAAATCTCTGATATATCGTATCTGCATATTTCCGGAACCTTCTTTCGGATTCCTCCAAATACCCATTCACACCGGAAACAGGTTTTTCAAATGCTCCTACAAGGTTCACCGGCTGATCCGTTCTCAACGTGATGTACACAAAGTCCGGAAGCGTCCGATTGGCAAATGTATTCTGTTTTCCCGTGGGCATTGTCTTCACAAACGCCTCGGCAAAACACTTCACCGCTTCCCCTGCCTGCACTCCAAGATTTTTCTGAAGTTCAGCGGCATTTACCGTTGCATATCGGTAAAGTGTGGCCGAGTTAAATTCTACTGTTCCCAGATGTCCCGCCCCCGATTCTTCATCCTGGAGCAGATCATCAACGGCAGTAAAGTAATCATATTCATTATGCACCGCATGCGTGGAAATCGCATGGGCTACCTGTGCTGCTGCGTCAAAATTCAGAGACGGGTCCGCTGCCACCATTCTCCCAAACAGCGCCATATCCACGGAAGGCGCAGCCTTTAAAGCGTTTTGATATTCCTTTTTATCTTTGCATTCCTCCATGGCCAACTGGGCCAGAGCATTTGCCTGCGCTGTACTGAAAAACATTAATACGGGCGATAATCCGTCTTTATCCATTTTGATTCCCGCATTTTCCAGAGCTTTCACTGCAAGTTTCTCTGCCTTTTCCTCTCCTATGCCGCCGTCCATCTCCTTCAGCGCCCGGACAATCATCTGCGACACTTTTTTTGTGCGGACGCCTACCTCCTGGCTCCCCATTTCCCTGAACATTTTTCGCATTTCGTGTTTCCATGCCTGTGAAGAAATCCTTGCCCTCATCGCGCCGCCGTATTTGGCTGTTTTGGGACTGCCCGTATCGTCTCGGTTAATGCAGCTGGGCGGCACATTTTGCAATACATGAATGTCTACATATACGTTATTTCTCATCTTTCTCTTCCTCTCCCCTATCCTTTGTTCCAACGAAACGGTAAAAATCCTGTCCCCATTTCAGGCGAACCTGGTCCGTATCATTTTCAAATTGAAACCGGTACAGGTCTTTCGCCAGGTCTTCATAGTCAAGCTTGATGTCATTGCTTCCCAGCATTCTCACAAGCGTTTTTAAATGATAAGAAAGTTCCTCCATATCATCAGACCTTGCTGCTATACTGAACTTTCTTCTGACATTTTCTTCCTCTTCTTCACCATGAGCTAATTTTTTCACAGCACGCCCCAGACGGTTTTCTTCTCCCTCTGCATGCATGGGTTCGGAGTGTCCCTGCTGATGAAGCGCGAACAGCGTCAGCGCCGTATAGATGGCCCATTCCGCATAAGACGGTCTGCCCTCTTTGCCCATAAGTTCTTCCGGCATGTTTCTCAAAAATATCCCCCACAATTCCGGCAGCTCTCCCGGACGTTTTCCTACTCCCCGGCGAAGCTGCGCCAACTGCGCTTTTGAGCTTCCCAGGTCAAGTGTCCCGGCATCTCCTGCAAGCATTTCCATCTGCTTTTTCACATAGTTTCTGATCTGTTTCTCTTTTTCCAAATTTCCACCTCCTCTCCCTTACCTTTCTTCCGCTTTCTTCAATTCGCTTAAAAACCGATTCATGGCACTGGCGGCAGAAAATGTCTCGCTCTTTTTGTCGTCCCCGGAACCTGATTTCGTTCTTCCGAAAATAGCCGCCGTCCCTGCCTGACGTATGATTTCATTACCTAACACTCTTGCAATATTCACACATTCATGCCGCCACTGCTCCCTTTTGTTCATCAGCTCGTCATCGCTGTCTGCTTCCGGAGCAAGTCCATACAGCCACCTTCTGAACGGGCTGTCCATGCGGTTATAGAAATCAGCCTTGACATGATCCGCAAAGATACCTGCGGTTCCTTTGCTTTCCTTTGTCTTATTGCTGCCGCCCACTGCCAGGTTGATGCCCTGCGCAAGTCTCCATACCTTGTTGGAAATCTCATCACAGAATTCAATACTGTCCGACACCGCATTCCGCCACACCTCATTCATCTCCGAAAGCAAAGAGGCATGTATTTGAAGGGAATCAGAGAAAACGTTGGTCACAAAAGAGTTTTTGTCACCATATTGCACAGACACAATCCGAAGATTCAATTCATAATTCTTAATCCACTCCAGATTCTCCAGTTTTTTTATCCATAGAATGATTCCCGGCTGTCGATTTTCCTTATGGCCCAGAACAGCTGCCGGACACTCTCTCCAAAACTGTTTTGAAAAATCATGCCGCCGGGGTACATAAATATCTGTCTTCTTGCCGTCCGGATTTTTCCACACAGTCATAGGCTCAACAAATCCTGCCCCCGCCTTAAATTTCCTGTCAAAAAAAATCCCCGCCAAGCAGAAAATACCCTTTGACCTTCTGCCCCTCCCTCTTCAAATACAGCCGTCTCGACTGTAAGGTGTAGAGTTCTGACAGATTATCCGGAAACGGTATCTGAATACGCTCTCCATCCGCAACTTCTGTTCTTTCCCAGACGGGTTTTTCTCTTTCGAAAAGCTCTCCCCTTTCATCCTGCATGATCAGATTCAGCATAAGCGTCTCAAAAAGATTGTCCCCCGAAACAAATAGAATCCCCAGTTTTCCAAGCCATCCCACGCCTGTGGACGGCAGCTTGACCCCCTTCTCTTTCGATTCCCTGGAAGGCTTTGCGGATGTATCGTCATAAGCGTTTACATACAGGAGCCACCGCGCCGCTTCCGCAAAAGACATCTCCTCTTTTGCCTTTCCGCTCAAATCCGTAAAGAGACGATGTCCATCTTTGCTCTCGGACAAATTACCATTCAATTTGGATGCAGAATATTCCGTCCCCGCTTTTGCATGTTCACATTGATAAAAAGGCCTTTCCGGATGAAACAGATAGAAATTCTCCCTCTGGGATTCCAGATATGCCCTTATTACCTCCCCGGGAAATTTCCCGCTTTCCCACAGCTCCTGCCAACGTTCCAACGCATCATCCGGATCCTCAAGGGGCCTGTCCTCCCCCTGTATATCATACCGCGAAAACACCGTATGCAAAACCGCCAACAGTAGTCTAAGTACGGCAAAATCCTGCGTCGGCAGCTCACCGCACAAATCTCTGTAGATATGCGCTTGTTCAAATAAGTCTGTCAGAGAGACTTCATGTATTCTGCATTCCCCGTCCAGAACTTTAATCCATGGTTCCTCCAGTAAATTGAATTCCCTTTCTTTCACCCTTCCCCTCCTTATTTAAATCGCTTCGCGATAGCACTAAAGGGTAAAGTCGCCTCGACACACCTGTAATGAAAGAAACTTTTATTCGAAAGGAAACTCATAAAAGTTCCTCTCGTGCGCCTTTGCGACTTTACTGTCCAGCAGAAATTATCTTCAAAAGTACTTGACATTTCTTAGCTGGACTTTATGTAAGTAAGCCCGCTGTCCCGGGAATATTCCACCGTGACACCGCACAATTCTGCCCGGAGACTCTCGTTAAGTAAAAGCACAAGCTCTCCCTTCAGCCAACGGGAACTTTGAAATCCCGTTAAATACCGATCCATCTCTTCCAGTTCATTCACGGTTCTGTTGACGTCATAACTGAATCTTGCCGGAAGGCGGAGCTTCTGCCTGGCAATCTGCCTGCATTCATCCTCCGGTGGGCAGACTGCAGGCCAATATCTCCCGCCCCCGGCCTGCCAGGGCAGCATTCCCAGGGTACCGTCTGCATACTGTACCAAAACAAGCACCTCCACGGAAAACGTTCCGTCCCGCACTGTTGCCATTGCGCTGCTTTCCTGATCTCCTGCAGAATTCTGAAGCCATCCGTGAAGATCACTGCCAAATCTGCTTTCCCTTGGTTTCCCCATCAGAAAGCCCTTTGCCCTCTGTTTTTTGTCCTCAAGAAGAGTGCGATAAGCCGTCAGGGCATTCCTTTCTTCCTCCCCCTCGGCATCGCTCTCCTGATAGGTCTCATGTACAAGGGAATCAATATCTCCGGGAATGGTTATTCTGTCCGGCAGCAGCTTCCTTGTCCGCAAAAGCAGCCATCTGGTATAAATCTTTTCCGAAGCGCTGTCTATTTCCTCCGTGCCCAGAAGGACACACTCCGCTGTTTCATATCCACCCGGTCTCTCCGGACGGACATGGCGCTGAAGCCGCCCCATCCTCTGAAGCAGAAGATCCATGGGACATAAGTCCGTGATCAGAAGATCAAAATCAATGTCAAGAGACTGTTCCAGAACCTGTGTTCCGACAATGACAACCCCTTTTCTCATTATGGCGTCGGAATGCTTTCCCACCGCTTCAATCAGCATGTTTTCCCGTTCTATTCTGTCCGGGATAATGTATTGCGCATGATACAGTATCACCCTTGCGCCCTTGACCCTGCAGACCTGTCCGGCAAAATGCTGCGCCCTGGCAACCGTATTGCAGATGATGCCTACACATGCACCCGCCTGCACCGCGTCTGTCAGCTTTTCCAAAGCACTCTGCTCATCCCCGCAGACAATGTTTACCCTTCTCTGGCGGCTCTCCCAGGGAAGAGCGCTCGTAAATACTTTATTACCGTCCGTATAGGTAAGACGGGGATAGGCCGCTTCGGGAAGTTCAAAAGCTCTTTTCCCGCCATTTATATAAGCCTCTGCCAATTCCTTTCTTCTCAAAGATGGAAGCGTTGCGGAAAGCAGTATCACCGGAACACGGTACTCATGCAGCCAGGCCAATGCCGTGTCAAGATACTGATTCATATACGCGTCATAGGCATGACATTCATCCACGATTACTACCTTTTGAGAAAGTCCCAGGTGCTGCAGCATGACATGCTTTTTCCGCAAAGCGGACATCAAAAGCCTGTCCACGGTAGCCACCACAAAATCCGTCAGGAGCGACATCTTTCCGCCGCTGAAAAAGGAATTCACCACCAGTCCGCTTTCTCCGTCAAAATCTGTCGGAGAAATATTTTCCTTCAGGCTCATAAATTCAGGCTGAAATTCTGCATTGCCATGTGCCAGATCTATGCTGTGAACAGCGTCGCATGACTGCAGCCGCGCCCATTTCACCACACGCTCAAAAATGCCGTTGGCGGTTGCCTGTGTAGGAAGCCCGAAAAACAGTCCTGTTTTACCGCATTTTGCCGCCAACATTTCCGCTGCTGCAAGCGCGGCCTCTGTCTTTCCCGTGCCCATAGGCGCTTCCAAAATAAACAGCCCAGGCTCCCTGCAATTTTCTACAGTATGTATCACCTCTGTCTGAATTGTGTTTCTGGAAAAACCAAAACGTTCCTCGAAATCTTCCTCTGAAATCCGCTCCTGATAAGCTTCCCAGGATTCCGGCAGCTTCAGCTTCTGAAAAGCCTTCCAGCAGCGTTCCTGGGGATACTCTTCCAATATTGTCTCTTCGTCCAGAAGCTCAAAGTTTTCCGAATTACTTGCCATCCAGTCCGCCATAATCAAAAGCGCAGATAATAAAATCTCACTTTTTTTCGAAAGCGCAGGAATCTCTGACGGCTCCCTGAAGCCTGCCTTTTCCAGAGAATAGCCTGCCCATTCCTCATACAGTCCATTCCATAGTCCGCGGTCCGACGGCTTCCCGAAAAAATGTTCCGGATAGTTATTCATATGATGAGGCAGCTCTTCCGCGGGCATACCGTGGTGAGCGCCTACTATGGAGGAAAATCCTTTTGGAAATTTCAGCTCCAAAAGGATGGCTTCACCGCATTTTGTATGATGAGATTTCTCCTTCTGAATAAAATTTTCGGGAATATTGCGAATCCCATAATGTTCAAACACGGACCGTCTTGCAGGAAGGGCTTTCAGTATCTGGGATTGAAAAAGAGGGGTAATTTTCCCTATGTCATGAAGATATGCCAGCAATATTGCAGTCTTTTTAAATTCTTCAAAAGACATTCCGCATAATTCTGAAAGCGAAGCATACCTCTTATGAATCAATTCATTCATCACACCTGCAGTATCAGCCGCGTGTATCCAGAGCGGAAGCCATTTATTGTCAGCGCCGGACTTGGCAATCAGCAGTCTCATTTCCCTTGAAAGTTTCATATGAAAGTTCTCCTGACAGTTCTCCATAATGATGTATTGACAGCTTCCCGGAATATAAATTTCTTTTTTATCCCTTCATATACCGCCCAATGACCTCATCGCTCCACACATGAACCTCAATATAGCGTTCCGGACCCTGGTGTCCGTCATCGTTCCAGTCCTGGGGAAGGCCGTACCTGGCAATGATATCCTGGATTTCTTCATAGTTGTACAGCTTTTTCCTGTACTCCTTTCCGTCGTTTATAAAAGGACTGAAGGCAGGCATGGAATCTCCATAGGTAAAAGAAAGGGTACGTTTATCAAATTCCTCCACGGGAATCCTGAGAAAAGCGCCGTTTTCGAACCAGGTACTCAGCCAGGGGCTGTATTCCACCACCAGATAGTGGGGCACCCGCCGTTCCATCCTTCCTCCCTTTTTGGCAAATTCCTTCCGCAATATCTCCTCGCAGACCCGGCGATGCTCCACATACAGCGCATCTCTCCTGGCACTCTGGGATCCGGGTTTTTCCTTCCTGATGCGGTCCAGAACCGCCTTTGCTTCCTCCAGAGGCAAATCGGACAGATTCCGGAATGGCCCTATTGTCCTGTCATAATAATGGTACAGCTCCATTCCTTCTCCTTCCCTGTTCCACATTTCCGCAAAAAATGCGGAAATAGGGACCCGGCAGCCCGCCGAATCCCTTTACCGTGATTCCATTATACTAAAACAGACAGTTTTTAGCAAGCCCGAGGTTGACATAACTGCCTGTTTGTTCCCCGGAATTTGTTCCTTTTGATTAAACCCGTTTTCCTTTGCAGATGCAGCGATTACCTTTTTCTGCAATGGTAAATATAGGAATATACGGAAGGAATCAGCGCCCACAGAAGCAGCCCTGCCACGGAAAAAATGACCGGATGAATCAGCATTCCCCCTGCCGCCATAAGGAACGCCACAGGAAACGTGCAATATCCAAGTACCCTGTGCGCAGCTCTCCACGTATCCGGGTCCCTTCTGGTCCAGGGCAGCCTTATTCCCATGACCGGGTTTACAGGTATCTTAGGCGCCGCATTCCCCACCAACAGAACCACTGCGACGGAAAAAGGCAGTAAAAACCTGTCCTTATCCTCATAAACCTTTTCCGGCACAAATTGATGTGCCAGGAACAGGCCGAAAATGACCCCCATGGTCAACAGATTGATTCGTCTCATGGTTTTTATTTTGGGATTA
>CAIGRU010001811.1_pt1 | contig 11115 bp, 10 predicted proteins | sample 7351341 | NCBI WGS metagenome assembly CAIGRU01
AAACGGCGGTCAACTGGGTCAGCACAGGCTTGCCGCCATAGGATTTGCAAAGTCCCTTCACGTGAATTTCCATCATGCCCCCACCTTTCTCGCCAAGCTGTCTACCGCCGCCAGGAACAGCCGCTCGAAGATCGCCGACAGCGCCAGGATCACGGCGGTCCAGGCGAAGAGGTCCGGGGTTTGCAGGTAAATCTTCGCGGTGTACAGCCGCTCACCGATGGTCCCCGCCGGGAGGCCGATGACCTCCGCCGCCACTCCCGCCTTCCAGCACAGACCCAGGGCCAAGGAGGCAGCAGAACGGAAATAGGGCAGCGCCTGGGGCAGGTAAACGCCCCATACTCGCCGTCGGAAGGGGATACGGTAGACCCGGGCCAGCTCCAGGAGTTTCTGGTCTGTCTGCCGGAGGCCCTCCAGCACGTTGAGGTACACCGGCGGGAATACCATCAAAGCGGAAATGAACAGGGACAGCGTTTCCGCGTCCAGCCACACCAGGGCCAGGATGATGAAGGAGGCCACGGGGACCGCCTTTACCATCGCCACCGGCGGGGCCAGCAAGTCCCGGAGCCAGGTCCGCCCCGCCGCCAGAGATGCCAGCAGCAAAGCCAGCGCGCAGGAGACCAAAAAGCCCCCGAAGATGCGCAAAGACGAGTTCCCCACCGCCCGCCAGAAGGCGGTGCTGGGCAGCAGCTCCAGGAGGCGCAGCGCCGCCTGAACCGGCGAGGCCAGCAGCAGTCCCCCGTGGGGGTAGGCCGCCGCCAGGGCCATGCTTCCCCCCTGCCAAATCAGCAGCCAGAGGGCCACAGACCAGGGACGGAGCTTAGGCGCCATAGTAGAAGTCGTCGCCGGGCAGCTTGCTGCCTACGGACTCCGGAGCCGCCTCCGCCAGCACCTGGAGATAGCCGGAGAGCTTTTCATACATCGCCTGCCCGGTGAGACAGACGATGTTGCAGTGGGGCAGGGCCTTTTCCGCGACGGAGGGGCTTTCGATGATGCCGTTTTGGGCCACCAGCTCCGCCGCTTCGGCGGTGTTTTCATGCACCCACTCCACAGATCTGGCGTATTCCACCAAGAACTCCTCCACCAGCTCCGGGCGCTTCTCCACCAGCTCCCGCCGGGCCACGGCCACGCCAGTAATCATGGCGGAGCCGTTGTCCAGCGCGTCCCATTCTTCCGTCAGGTCCAGGGCCACCCGGAGGTTTTCCAGCTTCCCCTGGGCCACGGTGACGAAGGGCTGTGGCAGCAGGGCGATGTCCGCCGTTCCCGCCGCCAGGGCGGCGACGCACTCGGCGTGTTCCGATTTCCAGTCGACGGTGACGTCCCGGTCCGGGTCCAGACCGTTTTGCTCCAGAAGATACCGGAGGCCAAACTCCGGAGTAGACCCCTTCCCGGCGGCGACGATGGTTTTGCCCTTGAGGTCCTCCATGGACTGAATGCTCTCCCCGCCGTTCTCCACAATGTAGAGCACGCCCAGGGTGTTGACAGCCAGGGTGACGATTTGGCCCTCGGTCTTGTTGTAAAGGACCGCCGCCAGGTTGGCGGGGACGCAGATGATATCCAGCTCCCCCTTGATAAGCCTGGGGGTCAGTTCGTCGGCGGAGCCCGCCAGCTGGAAATACCACGGATCTATAGATTCCAGCTCCTGCTTCCATTCCATCATCCTCACCATGCCCATGGCGGTAGGGCCTTTCAGCGCCCCAATCAGAAGGGGGAATTCCTTGTGCATCTCATCCACGGAAATATCCAGGGGAGTCTGGGCCGTCTGGTCCTTGTCCTCCTCCGGGGCGGAACCGCCCGCCACTTGCGTGGGGCCGTCGTCGCTGCGAATCACGCCGCAGGCGGAAAGGGCCAGCAGCAGGGCTAAGGCAAGGGCCAGCGTTTTCATGGCTTTCATAATTGTTTCCTCCGATTGTTGATTCTCGTTTGCAGGAGCCGGGCTTTGTCCCAGCCTCTCTTCCCCTGAGGGTCGGGCGTTCCCCGGACCGTAGACGGTCTTGGCCGTCACGCCGGGCAGCCGCCCAATCTTCCCGGACAGGGCGGAAATCACGTCCGCCGGAGCGTCCAGGGCCACGCTGATTAAGCGTATCCCCCGCTCCCGGCAGGGCACCCCCATCCGGCCAAGGACGGCGCTTTCGTACTGGTGCAGCAGGGCGTTCAGCGCCGCTACGGAATCCGCCTCCCGGACGATGACCGCCAGGACAGCGACACGGGTTTCCATATAGCTTCCCTCCTTCGCGGAAAAATAAAAGCCCCTCCGCCAATCCGGCAGAGGGGACGCAAGCACACGCCAAGGCCCGGGGAACTCCCCGCGCCCGATGTCTCTCCTCTTACGGCTCGGAACCACCTTGCCGCCAGACCGACAGATATGAAATCCAAGTCCTCCGGTCAGAAACACTTTCCGGGGACAGGGCTGTAAACGATGATAGCATGGAAAGACCTGGATGTCAAGGTCGACCTTTTTCAAAGCTCCGGCATTGGCGAAACGCTCACTCCTTATCCAAGTAATCCAGAATCTCCACCACTTCGCCCCCCCGGAGATAGACCCGAGGCACCCGGCGGGCCACGGCGCAGAGAAGCTCGTAAGAGATGGTTCCAGCCTTCTCCGCCGCCTGGGCAAAGCCATCCGCCGGAGCGGCTCCCAGCAGTGTGACCTCATCTCCGGCAAAGACCTCCGGCACCCGGGAGGCGTCCAGGACGATCTGATCCATGCTCACCCGGCCAATTACCGGCGCGGGATAGCCGTGGATGGAGGCCTTGCCCAGGTTGGACAGGCACCGGGGATAGCCGTCGGCGTAGCCGCAGCAGACGGTGGCCGCCCGCAAGGCGTGGTCCGCCGTATAATACCGTCCGTAGCCCACGCAGTCTCCGGGGGTCAGGTCCTTCACCTGGCTGACCACGGTTTTCAGGGCCATGACGGGCCGAAGGCCGGGGAAGGCCACCTCTGCGCTGGGGTCCTGGCCGTAGAGGATGACCCCAGCCCGAACCATGTCGCCGCTCCATTCCGGGTGGGCCGTCAGTCCGGCGGAGTTGGAGCAATGGACGGTTTTCAGGGGGCCCACCGCCTCCAGACGCTCCACCACACGGCGGAAGAGGGCATACTGCTTCTCGGTATAGCGGCAGTCCTCCTCCGACAGGGAGTCCGCCACAGAGAAGTGCTGAAACGCGCCGGTGATGGAAAGACCGCGCAGCCTCCGGCACTCCAGGAGGCCAGACACCGCCCCCTCAAAGTCCCGGCAGGCCCCAAAGCCAATGCGGCCCATACCGGTGTCGATTTTCAAGTGGCCCTCCACCGTCACCCCGGCGGCCTCCGCCGCCTGGGAGAGGGCCCAGGCGTATTCCAGGCTGTAGACTGCCTGGGTAATGCCCTCCGCCGCCAGCGCCCCGGCGCACTCTGGACGGGTCATGCCCAGAATTAAAATGGGCTGGTTTATACCGCTGCGGCGCAGGTGCCGAGCCTCCGCCAGGGAGGATACGGCAAACCACGCCGCCCCCGCCGCTCCTAGGGTCTGGGCCACCATGCGGTCTCCATGGCCGTAGGCGTCGGCCTTTACCACGGCGCAGACCGCAGCAGGCGACGCCTTCTCCTGAATCAGATGAAAGTTATGAACCAGGGCGTCCAAATTGATTTCCGCCCAGCAGTGGGCGTCAAACGCTGTTGTCATGGGAAGCCCCCTCCTGTCTCTTGGAATGCTGTGCCAGGGATAGTTTACTCCGTTTTCGCCTGGGGCGCAACCGCGTTTTCTGCTGAGTAACAGGCGTTTTGTGCAGGAACGGGCCTCTGCTTCTCCATTCGGTAATTGGTCATGGTCACCCCGCGTCGGACCACCTGCCGCTCCCGGGCCATCTGGTAGCCCCGGCTTTCAAAAAACGGCCGGGCGGTGATGGAGGCGTGGGTGACGATCCGCTCCGCCTCCACCGCTGCTTCCAGCGCATCACAGAGGGCGGAGGCAATGCCCCGGCGCTGGAAGTCCTTGTGGACATACAGTCGGTCCAAATAACCCGAGCGGTCCATGTCCCCAAAGCCCACGAGAGTTTCCCCCTCTACCGCCACAAGGGCGGTGTGCTCTAAAAGGGTCCGGTTCCACTCCGCCAAATCCGGGGAGCCGTCCGCCCAGGCGTCCAGCTGCTCCGCCGTATAATCCCCGACATTCACCGTATGCACCGTGTCATAAAACAATTCCGTAATTTCCGAAAGGTCCGGGGGACGGTATGCCCGGATGGTCATGTCCCGTCCGCCTGGATTCCCCGTTCCGCAAAGGCCCCTAGCAGCCGCTCCATGCTTCCGGGAATGGTAATGGGCTCTCCGCAGGCTGCGATGGCGTTGGCCACGTCTTTCAAGCCGTTGCCCGTTACCACGGAGACCACCGTGTCGTGTTTTCCGATTTTTCCGGCCTCGCAGAGCTTCTTCACTCCCGCTGTGCCCGTAACTCCGGCGGGCTCGCCAAAGACGCCGCAGGTCCGCCCCAACAGCTGCTGGGCGGCCATGATCTCTTCGTCCGTGACGCTCACCGTCAGGCCACCCGACTCCCGGATGGCCATGAGGGCCTTCTCCGCATTCCGGGGCACACCCACGGCGATGGAGTCCGCCAGGGTGTTCTCCTCCATGGGCTCCCAAGGCGTGCCGGTCTCAATGGCCCGGTTCAGCGGGCAGCAGCCCGCCGCCTGGGCGGAGATGAGCCGAGGCAGGCGGTCGATAAAGCCGATGGCATATAGGTCCTTGAGGCCCTTCCACAGTCCCGCGATGGTGCAGCCGTCCCCCACGGAGATGGCAACGTAATCCGGCACTTCCCAGTCCAGTTGCTCCATAATCTCCAGGGCCACGGTCTTTTTGCCCTCGGAGAGATAGGGGTTGATGGCGGCGTTGCGGTTGTACCAGCCCCATTTGTCAATGGCCTGTTTGGAAAGCTCGAAGGTCTCCTCATAGCTGCCCTGGACGGAGATCACCGTGGCCCCGAAGGTCATGAGCTGGGCCACCTTCCCCTTGGGGGCCCGGGAGGGAACGAAGATGTACGTGGAAAGCCCCGCCGCCGCCGCGTTGCCCGCGAGAGACGAAGCGGCGTTTCCCGTGGAGGAACAGGCAATTACCTTGGCCCCGGCCTCCCGGGCCTTGGCCACCGCCATGGCGCTGGCCCGGTCCTTCAGGGAGGCCGTGGGGTTCTGGCCGTCGTCCTTCACAAAGAGGCGGCCCAAGCCCAGCTGTTCCGCAAGGCGCGGCTCCTCGTAAAGGGGGGACCAGCCCACCCGCAGGGGCGTGGGGGCGGTGTCCTCCTCGATGGGCAGCAGCTCCCGGTAGCGCCACATGGACCGCTCGGTCCGATTCGCCAGGACCTCCTTGGTCAGACGGGCTTTGATGGACTCGTAGTCATAGGTGATATCCAAAATGCCACCGCATTCGCAGGTGGTCAGGTCCGGCACGGCCGCGTAGGTTTTGCCGCAGCGGACACATTTTCCGTATTTCACATGTTTCATTGTCCCGCTCCTCTCTCATATGATGGTTCCATCATAGCAAATAGGTCGGCCTTTGTCAAAGGGAGAAACCGCCGCCAGCCTTGCAAGGCCGGGTTGAATTGGCCTGGGAATGGTGCTATAATAAGTAAAACTATCCATTTGCAGGAGGAAAACGGCCATGAGAGAGATGATCGCCTATTGCGGTCTGGACTGTGAGAAATGCGACGCGTACCTTGCGACCATCCATGACGACCAGGCGCTGCGAGAGAAAACCGCGAAATTGTGGGCCGAGCTAAACAACGCCCCCATTCTGCCCGAACATATCAACTGCCGGGGTTGCCGCGCTGCGGGAATGAAAACGGTGTTTTGCGAACAGCTCTGCGAGATTCGTCAATGCGCTTTGAAAAAGGGCGTAACCACATGCGGTGACTGCCCGGACCTGGAAGAATGTCAAACCCTTAGACTGATTACCGCAGATTATCCCGACGCTCTGAAAAATTTAAAAGGGGGAGGCTGAAACGCCTCCCCCTTTTAAATTCCTCCTGTTCAAATCCGGGCCCGGATCTCCGCCCCCATGGCCTTGCAGCCCAGGAGCTTCCCGCCCTCGTTCAAGATGTCCCCGCAGCGGAAGCCCGCTTTCAGCGTCCGGTCCACCGCGGCCTCCACCGCGTCGGCCTCGGCGCTCATGTCGAAGCTGTAGCGCAGCATCATGGCCGCCGCCAGGATGGTTCCGATGGGGTTGGCCTTGTCCTGCTCGGCGATGTCCGGGGCGGAGCCGTGGATGGGCTCGTAGAGGCCCCTTGTCCCCTCCCCCATGCTGGAGGAGGGAATCATGCCGATGGAGCCGGTAATCTGGCTGGCCTCGTCGGAGAGGATGTCCCCGAAGAGGTTCTCCGTCACAATCACGTCAAACTGGCTGGGGTCCCGGACGATCTGCATGGCGGCGTTGTCCACGTACATATGGAGGAGCTCCACATCCGGGTAGTCCCTGCCAACCTCCTCCACGGTTTTCCGCCACAGGCGGGAGGTGTCCAGCACGTTGGCCTTGTCGATGGAGGTCACCCGGCCCCGGCGCTTCCGGGCCATGTCAAAGGCCACCCGGGCCACCCGGCGGACCTCGTGCTCACTGTAAGAGCACACGTCCACGGCCTTTTGCTCCCCGTCCACCTCGGAGGTGGTGTGCTCGCCGAAGTACATGCCACCGATGAGCTCCCGGACCACCACGAAGTCGATGCCCTTCGCCGCGATGTCCGCCCGGAGAGGGCAGGCGGCGGCAAGGTCGGAGAACATCCGGGCGGGCCGGATATTCGTATACAGGCCCATGGCGGAGCGAAGCTTCAAAAGCCCCCGCTCTGGCCGATTGGCGGAAGGCTGGGCGTCCCACTTGGGACCCCCCACCGCCCCCAGCAGCACGCTGTCGGAGCCAAGGCAGGTCTCCAGGCTGGAATCCGGCAGGGGCACACCGAAAGCGTCGATGGCGCAGCCGCCCATGGGAGCCTCCTGATAGGTGAAGGTATGTCCGAACTTCTCCGCCACGGCATCCAGCACGCCGATGGCCTCGTTTACGATCTCGGGGCCGATTCCGTCGCCCCGGATCACGGCAATGGTCTTGTTCATTTGTCCGCCTTTCCGACCTTCAAGGAGGCCATCAGCCCGCCCTTTTCGATCATGTCCTTGATAAACGGCGGGAAGGGCTCCGCCTGGTAGGTCTCGTGTTTCGTCACGTTGGTGATGACGCCCGTGTCGAAGTCCACCGCCACCTGGTCCCCGTCGGAGATGCCGCCGCTTGCCGCGGGGCACTCCAGAATAGCCAGGCCGATGTTGATGGCGTTCCGGTAAAAAATCCGGGCGAAGGTGGCCGCGATGACGCAGCTCACTCCGCTGGCCTTGATGGCGATGGGGGCGTGCTCCCGGGAGGAGCCGCAGCCGAAGTTGACCCCGGCCACCATCACGTCTCCGGGCTTTACCTTATGGATAAAGTCCTTGTCGATGTCCTCCATGCAGTGGGCGGCCAGCTCCTTGTGGTCCGGGGTGTTCAGATAACGGGCGGGGATGATGACGTCGGTGTCCACGTGATCCCCGTATTTATGGACGGTTCCCTGTACGTTCATATTCAAACCTTCTCAGGATGGCAGATGTGCCCCGCGACGCCGGACGCGGCGGCCACGGCGGGAGAGGCCAGGTAGACCTCGCTGTCCACGTGGCCCATGCGGCCCACAAAGTTGCGGTTCGTGGTGGAGACGCAGCGCTCCCCGGCGGCCAGAATCCCCATGTAGCCGCCAAGGCAGGGCCCGCAGGTGGGGGTGGAGACGATGCAGCCCGCATCCAGGAAAATATCGGTCAGTCCCCGCCGCATAGCTTCCCGGTAGACGTTCATCGTGGCGGGAATCACGATGCCCCGGACATCCCGGGCCAGGTGCTTCCCCTTCAAAATGGCGGCGGCGGCCTCCAGGTCGGGGAGCTGTCCATTGGTGCAGGAGCCGATGACAATCTGGTCGATTCGGATGTCCTTCCCTTCCCGGGCGCTGTGTGCGTTCTCGGGAAGGTGGGGATAGGCCACAGTGCAGTCTACCTGGGAAAGGTCGATGTCCACGGTGCGCTCGTACTCCGCGTCGTCGTCCGCCTCATAGGCGGTCCAGGGGCGGTTTACCCGACCCTCCACGTAGGCTTTCGTCACCTCGTCCACGGGGAAAATACCGTTTTTCGCCCCGGCCTCAATGGCCATGTTGGAGATGGTCAGCCGGTCGTAGATCGAGAGCTCGGCAACGCCGGGCCCGGCAAATTCCAAGGACTGATATCGGGCTCCGTCCACGCCGATCATGCCGATGAGGGTCAGGATTACGTCCTTGCCGGAGACGAAGGGCCGGAGCTTCCCGGTGAGGTTTACCTTGATGGCGGAGGGCACTTTGAACCAGGTCTCCCCCGCCGCCATGGCGGCGCCCATGTCCGTGGACCCCACGCCGGTGGAGAAGGCCCCCAGGGCCCCGTAGGTGCAGGTGTGGGAATCCGCGCCGATGACGGCCTCGCCGGGGGCCACCAGGCCCTTTTCCGGCAGCAGGGCGTGTTCAATGCCCATCTCGCCCACGTCAAAGTAGTTGTCGATGTCAAACCGCCGGGCGAAGGTCCGGCACTGCTTGCACTGGGCGGCGGCCTTAATGTCCTTGTTGGGGGCGAAGTGGTCCATTACCAGGGCGATTTTACTCTTGTCAAAGACCTTGTCAAAGCCCGCCGCCTCAAACTCGTTCACCGCCACGGGGGTGGTGATGTCGTTGCCCAGCACCAGGTCCAGCTTTGCCTGGATAAGCTGCCCCGCCCGGACGGAAGGAAGCCCCGCGTGCTTGGCCAGGATTTTCTGCGTCATGGTCATTCCCATTTGTTGTCACGCTCCTTATGAATTCATGAATATCCGCAAGTCCGCTTATGCCCGCTTGGCCCGGTTGATGGCGGAGAGGATCGCCCGGAGAGGCGCCAGGTTGATGTTGTGGCTGAGCCCCACGCCCCAGTACTGCTTGCCGGTGCGCCGGTCCTGAAGGAGGATATAGGCCACGCCCTGGGAGTCGGAACCGTCGGTGATGGCGTGGGAGGCGTAGTCCAGGAAGGTGAAGCGGTCAATCTTCTCTCCTTGAATGGCGTTGAAGAAGGCGTCGATGGGGCCGTTGCCCTCGCCGGAGACCTCGAACACCGTGTCCGTGTGGCGGAGGGTCCCCTGGAAGGCCACGTGGGAGTGACCCTCGCTGTCCACGGTCTCCCGGAAGGCGTGCTTGATAAGCTGATAGGGTCGGCGGATGTCCACGTACTCCTGGTGGAACAGCTCGTTGATCCGCTCCGGGGCAACCTCCTTGCCCACCTTGTCCGTTTCCACCTGGACGATATGTCCGAACTCCGGCTGCATGGACTTGGGCAGATCAAAGCCGAAGTCATGCTCCATGATATAGGCCGCGCCGCCCTTACCGGACTGGGAGTTGATGCGGATGATAGGCTCGTACTCCCGGCCCACGTCGGCGGGGTCGATGGGGAGATACGGGATTTCCCAATACTCCGTGCCGGAGGTTTTCATATACTGGACGCCCTTGTTGATGGCGTCCTGATGGCTGCCGGAGAAGGCCGTGAATACCAGCTTACCCACATAGGGCTGGCGGTCGCCCACGGGCATCTTTGTGCACCGCTCGAACATCTCCTTGATTTTGTTGATATTGGAGAAGTCCAGCTCCGGGTCCACGCCCTGGGTGTACATGTTCATGGCCAGGGTCACCATGTCCACGTTTCCGGTGCGCTCCCCGTTGCCAAAGAGGGTGGCCTCCACCCGGTCGGCTCCGGCCAGCAGGCCCATCTCCGTGGTGGCCACGCCGCAGCCCCGGTCATTGTGGGGATGGAGGGAAATGACGGCCCGGTCCCGGCCGGGGAGCCTACGAATGAAGTATTCCAGCATGTCGGCGAACTGGTTGGGCATGCAGTTCTCCACCGTGGTGGGAAGGTTCAGGATAACCTTCCTTTCCGGCGTGGCATGGAGGTGCTCCAGCACCGCCTGGCAGATCTCCACGGCGTAGTCCATCTCCGTGCCCATGAAGGATTCAGGGGAATACTCAAAGCGAAGGTTCATGCCCTCGGCGATCATGGGCTGGGACATCTCATAGATGAGGTCGGCGGCGTCGGTGGCGATTTTGGTAATGTCGTCGCAGTCCATGTGGAAAACCACCTTGCGCTGGAGGGTGGAAGTGGAGTTGTAGAAATGGAGAATCACATTCTTCGCGCCCCGGATGGCCTCAAAGGTCTTTTTGATGAGGTGTTCCCGGGCCTGGACCAGCACCTGGATGGTCACATCGTCGGGAATGTGACCTCCCTCGATGAGCTCCCGGCAGATTTCATATTCCGTCTCGCTGGCGGAAGGGAAGCCGATCTCAATTTCCTTCACGCCGATGTCCACCAGCGTGTGGAAATACTCCAGCTTCTCCGCCAGGTTCATGGGGTCAATCAGAGCCTGGTTTCCGTCCCGCAGGTCCACAGAGCACCAAACAGGGGCCTTGGCAATCTTCCGGTCCGGCCAGGTGCGGCCCTGAATGGGCTGGGGCTGGAAGGGAATGTATTTTTCAAATCCGGGTTTCATAGCGATGTCCTCCTTGCAGAATATGGTGTCGGATAGGTCAAGGGACAAGAAAACGCCCCTGACTCCTTCGAGTCAGGGGCGTGTCAATCAACACGCGGTACCACCCTGGTTTAGCCGCCGGTTGCCCAACGGCCCTCACAGCCTCAAACAAGGCTTCGGCCAATAACGAGGCCAGCCGTCTCCGCCTAAACCGCAGTCTCAGCGGAGCCGCTCGAGGGCCAGTGACGTCCTTCCCCTCCGCGCCGCCTCGCAGCAACCGGCGGCTCTCTGAAGCATACAGAAAAGGACTTTCTCCCTGTCATCGCGTTTTGTTGTTTTGCTGTTGGGGTATAAGATACAGGATTTCCGGCGGTTTGTCAACCAAAAATTTTCGCGTCATCTTCGTCGTTTTCACCAAAAGCCCTGGCCCGCACGGAATACGAGCTCTTTTCTGGGGGAAAATTCCCTGGTTTTCCGCCCTCGTTTCCGGGCAGATTATAAGAAACAGAGATTTTGGAATTTCTCTTGACAAGTTTCCTCTAAATCTGTATAATAGCGATGTTGAAGCCATATAACATGGCCCTTAA
>CAIGRU010001823.1_pt1 | contig 11079 bp, 10 predicted proteins | sample 7351341 | NCBI WGS metagenome assembly CAIGRU01
CCCCTGTTTCATGCGCAGTGGTGCCAACGCGGGGCATGGGGGTTTACTATGAAAGTCTTCGACTTTCACAGCATGGATGGCCATGCGGCCCGCCCGACGGCAGGCTGAGCATGATGTAAGTTTACTGTCTGTTTCGCTGATATTATAAAAAAAGCAGCCATAGAATCAGCTCCTTCCTTTACTTACCATATTATAGTATCCCGAGGCTTTTGCGTCAACACATCGTATTCACATCACACACAGATATTGATCCATTATGATTATGAGCAACTCTTAAGCCGTACCCAACGATCATTGCACATATCCTGTAACAACCAGTCAAATACCTCACGACATTCGCCAAATGGCTGCTTTTTAATGTTCTGTTAGAGCCACCCGGAAATCTTGAAATCGGTGATAATATTTTATCAAAATCTGTACCGGTAGTTTTGATAGCACCGTCTCTAAAAGAATTTTGTCCATATCGCCAAACAAGCCCTTGAATTCTCTTCATTCGCACTGCCAACGACTGACTCCTCAATACTTTTCAAGTTCTTTTGCAATATCGCATTGAGATTTTCATCTAAATCCGTAATTTCCACTTCTTTATCATTTTTCTACTTTTTCTTTGGCCGCTTGATCGTCCTCCTTAATTCTGTTCAGCAACTACCCAAACAATTCGGTAGGCTTGATAAAGAATCCTTTGATCTGTACCATCTCATTCCGGATGCTTTCCCCAGATCATCCTCTATTGCGGCATAATCAAATTCCTTATTCCCGGCATCCCATTCGCCTTTATTTATATATGATGTAAGATTTTCAGAAATATATCTGTAAAACAGCATGGTCATCGTAACAATCTTCGCAGTCTTAATACTGCTCAACAGTCCATATCTTAACTGGAATTATAATAACCCTGAAGCTGCCGTTGCCAGAGTCATTTTTCACGCATTTGAATGGCTGTTTATCATATTCGCTCCCCTAGTATGATCGCTGGAATTTTCCTGACACGAAAGAAAAAATATTTCATAATATATCTAAAATACCGCAGTGAATTCATCCGTCATATCACACAGTTCTCTGTAATTTCCATCATGGTCCAATCCGACGAAAGAAACCGAGATACTGTCTGTACTCCATGTCGATTCCATCCACAATATATCACCAAAGCAAATGTTGCCATCCATATTGAGTCCGTATGAATACATCCTTCCGGAATCATAATCCTTTACATGAATATAACAGTCGCTGTACCCCCCCCTACCTATATCGGCTCTTACTCTGATTGCTGTTTTGATCGTCTGGTCAGCAGGAAACTCATCTATCTTTTTGACTGCCACATCAACAACAGTATTCCCCTGCTCTTTCATCACCTCAGCTCTGATCGGCCTTGTATATCTCAAAAATCTGGCTTCCTCACAGGAATCTACGACCGTCATAGTCACGCACGGATCATAATAATCCCTGATATAACCATAAATAACCGCATTCCTAAGCGGAGCGTATTTCACCAAAATATCTGCTCTTTCCAACATATCATCGAACAGGTTCTGCACACCCACATTTGCAAGCTGTGTTCTCTCTCCAGTAATAAAATGTGCGTTTAAAAATACAAGATTCTGCAAATATTCCGCTTCATGGGACGCCCAGATATTATACGTCCTGTAAAACTGCAAAGTTTGATCCGCTCCCACGTACACTATATCGGAATTTTCATTGATATGCTCCAAAACCGCCGCCTGCTGTTCATTTATCGTCTTCGCCACCGGAAGTGTAAATCTCCCCTTCTCCGTCTTAATGGCCATGCCCCAGACCAGACAAAGCATTACGGACAATACTGTGGCTAAATATCTTTCGTATACAACATTTCTGGTCGGTATACGGGCAGCCCCCATATGTACAGACATTACAACAAAAGAAACAACGCCGGCCACTATACAGCCATTTGTCACTCTCCAGGCAAAACGTCCAATATGGACAAAATATACGGCACATGCAGTAAACGCAAAAATGCACCCTGTAAGCGGCAGGATAATTCTTCTTATTCCTTTTAAGAACCCAATATAACCGACTAACAGGGCAATACTGATCCACAATAATCCATGGCCCATCAATGAACCTGCAAAGTCTCTTAGCGTTGCTTTACTGTCCTGCTTCAAATCGGCCATTTTTCTTAAATCCTGTGATGAAAAATAATTCAGATCTCCCGTCAAAAAATTATTTACCATATTGATCCATGAAGGCGTAATCCCCAGTTCTTTATACACAGATTCAGCCTCTTCATAGCGCGGATACCGTTCCGGATAGTCGCAGATCTCCTCTCGTAAGGCATTCGCTTCCACATACTCCCCAAGCACCGGATCTATAATTCCATATACTTTATGAATCCCATCCGATGCAGCCACTATGAAAATAATCAACACAGCCAAATTAAGAACCCTTCGCTTATGCGCAAAAGATTCCTTCAAAGAATTGGCCAGATCAGACAGTACAAGCGGCATTGTAAAAAGATAAAGCAGACACATAATACCGAATGGCAGCATAAGCAGCAATGCCTTCCAGCGTACCGCGCCGGCCAGAAAAAGAAAGCCAATCCCTGCCAGAACCTTAGGCGCCGTTACTTTCTGCTGTTCCCTCTCATAACAACTGTCCACGATCAACAGGATCCCCGACAGACCTGCAATAACGGCTGTCTGCGTAAAATTGATCTCCCACTTCAAAATTGCTTCCCAGAAGAACAACACAAACAGTACCATTAGAAAAATTTTTGACTCTTTACTTTCCTGATGATTTCTTTTATTCAAAAACCACAGAAAAACAAATAATCCCGTAAACATTACCGCTATTGAAAAAACAACCCACCAATTTGCCCGTATAACTTTATGCAGCATTCTCAAAAAACCCGCCAACACCGGAGAAATAAAGAAGAATCCCGGACTGATCTTAGACGACGCGAGATGCCCTGCAATGTTCAGGTCACCTGCCCCTGATATTGCAGGCTCTGTCAATAAAAATACCAGCATTGCAGGTAATGTAAAACAGGCGGCATTGACAACGACACTGCTCTTCTTATGTTTGATTCGTTCCTCCGCTACAGGATTCATCTAAAAACCTCCACATGATCATATACTGGCATAACAGTTCCTGCTCGTTTTAAATCTTTGATATTTCAGCAAACATTTTTCTGCTATTTTACATATATCTCCAAGTATTCCTTTCTGATAAATTATAAATCGAACCCACATTTGTATCTGCTCATCAAGGGAATATGGTCTCCTCTCTCCTACCGGAAAATCCTGTTGGAGAGAATGCAGTCCAATTATAATGTAATCCTCAGCCTGTTTTACCTGCAGAGATTTATGATAGTATAAGATATAACCACAATCTAATGCCAGAGAATGAAAATCCTCTTTCTCAATTTCATCGCTGCAAATAATAAACTGTCTGTCATCCATTAACATCTCTCCTCTTCTCACCTTTTCTCAACACTCTGTTTACGGTTCCTGAAATCATATTTTTCAGGTAAGTAAATTCTTCTGTTTTTCTAAAAAATATCCATGTGAAAAAATTAGGAATAAGCAGACACAGAATACTTTTTATTCCCAAATTAATAAAAGTAGCTTCGGTAAATGGAAGACTTATGATCTCTAATATGCCAATATAAACTGCCACAAATGCCACTGCACAAAAATAACGCACAAAATACATTTTACAAGACATCCCAAAAACATTCCGATAGATCAGCTGCGGTTCAAACCACCATGTTGTTAGCAGACGACTGGCGATAGTACCTAAAACAACACCAAGAACACCTAATTTCTGCACCAACAATAATGACACCGCTAAATTAATGATCATAGTTGCTACCGGACGATACTTCCCTTTCCAGAAAAGTCCGCAGGCATCTTTATAGACAATGGTAACTACTTGAAAACTTTTGATAAGAAACTCCAGTATTATGGCAACTACCACTACTTTTTCCAATAAAAAATCGTCTCCCCATACCAGCGTAATAAACGGATCCAACAGTACCCATAAACATATTGTCGCAAATCCGAACATCCAAAACATTGCAAACATCATGACTCGAAACAGAAACTCACTTTGTTTTTTTTCTTCTTTCGCAACAAAATTTCCGATTCCTGCCGTTGCCGAGGTAAACAACGATCGTATGAATGTAAATACACTGTTTGAAATCATATAATAGTTATCATAAACTCCTGCGGCAGCTATGCTGATGAACGCTGATATAACAATATTGTCTGTAGAATTAATCAACATTGTATTCACTTTATACGCAGCCGTACCGATCACATTTTTATAAATTTCTTTTTTTTCTGCCCTGGGCAGTGGTTCTGCTTTTTCTTTTAAAAAAGGATAGCAGACATCCACCCTGTGTGCGATCATAAAATTGCCCAGTATATTGATCAAAATTCCAATTATCGCATACAATACATACGATTTCAAAGTAAAAAGAACTACAATTTGACAGGCAGTTCCTATGATTTTAGCAAAATAGGAATACAGATTAACTACATATCTCTTTTGATCCGCATTAAATATTAATGATTTATAGGAACAAAACCAATAAGACGATACCGTTTCTATTACGTAAAGCATGAATATAAACGGAATATTTACCAGGTCTGTTGTTTTCTTCATTAAATATGGCAAAAAAGGAATCAGTATAATGCCAGCAGCCAAAATAAAAGCACCAATCAGGAAATATGCCCGCCGCAGCATCCGCATGATTGAATATTCTCTTCTTATCATCATTAGCCAGCGGAGCGTACAAACTAAAAGTCACCGCCGCTCCCAGTCCAAGTTCCGTTACACTCAATACACCAATAATATTTGAAAAAAGACCGGATATTCCAAGATATTCTTTTCCTAATGTGTATATAAATACAGTACGGCTTATGAACTGCAATATATAGGTAAACATCTGGCCGCCTACACCTACCGCCATGTTTTGTAAAAAACGCTTTACTCTCATACCCCTAACCTCTTATTTTTATAAGCAGCCTTTGATAAAATATCTTTCGTTCCTTTCTTGCATTATGTTTCCTGATCTGTTTTGACGATTCCGGATAATTCATACCCAGTTCAATTGTTTCGCAGGCAGCGACGTAGCTTTTCCTGATATCCTCTGAAATACTCTGCTTCAAAAAAGGATACCATTGCGTACCTAATTCCTCTCGGGCAAGAACAGCATACGCACAATTCTTTTCCCTCCTTTGTATTCCCTGTGCATCCTTTATTTCTTCAATCGACACGGCTTCAATCATAATATCGTCTCTGATCATTTCCATTGCTCTTTCCCCTGCTTCGGTTCGGAATATAACCAGATTTTTCCCATTCACCTGAATACTGCTCTCGCGACTTGCATAATCATCTCCTAATGAGATATCCGCAAACTGATTCAATTTATCACAGCAATATAAGCATCGTTTTAACTGAAATAACTCTTTAACCCGCATTCTCTGTTGCGCCGGAATAAATTCATTTTCTCCATCCGCATATTCTATTTTCATATTTCCGGGCCAACCTGCCTGCTCTTTTGTCCGAAAATAGAAGCCCGTGACCTTTTTCTCCGGCCTTCTGTCTTTAAAATAATCCACGATACTGTCTCTTTCACATCGGTCACAAAACAGACCCAATAAAAGATAATTAGATCGTTTCAACTGTAATCGATCGATCGCTCTTAAAATACCATGTACGGCACATGAAGTCCCCGTAATGATCAACTTTTCCTCCGGATGATTTCTCATATATCTAATGGTCTCTGCATGGCTGACCGGGACATACCTTGACTTCGGCGTTCCGTCAAGCCGCATATCTGCAGTATATCTCTCGCTTTCCACCTGTCTCTCGTATTGGTTCTCACCCACCAAAAACGCCGCATCATACTCCTGCCTGGAAAGAAGTCTCGATACAAGCAACGTAACAATTCCACCACTGACTGCCTTCTCCCTGATTCCAGTATCCTTACAGTACGCTGAAAAGCATCCTCTGTGTGTTCCCCATAAAAATTCTTCTTCTCTCCATTCACAGCCATTGATCTGCGCATATCTCCTGTAATCTTCCCCCTTAACAGAGGATGGACATACATCTGCACAAACGCCACAGTGAACACACCTGTCATGGTCAATACGTGGCAAATACTGGCCCCTGTCTTTATCGAAAGAAATACATGCCACCGGACAGGCTCCGGAGCATATTCCGCATGATACACATAATCCCTTATCAACGGTAATTTTTTCTATCGTCTCTGTCATCATCCAATCTCCACCGCATCAAATACATTTTCCTTCTGAATCTCTTCTAATTTCTGCTTCACCTGTTCTGCATACTTATCACAATTCTTTTCCATTTCCATGATCATTGTACTTAACTTGACCTCGTCTATTTCTCCTCTGACGTCAAATACAAACTTTTCCTGCCCGAAAAGTGAAAGCAGTTCCCTGTATTTGACTGACCATCCCAGTACAATGCAGGGAACCCCTTCCTTATAGGCATGTATGATCGAATGATATCTGGAGGCAATAATAAAATCAAACTGTTTTGCCAATCGTCCATACTCAACACAGGAAAGCTCGTCCTGAATCAATATTACTTTTTCTTCCTCCGCGAAAAATGCTTTCAGTCTTTCACAGATTTTCCGGTCTTCACTGCTGTGAAAAATCAAATATACGAAATATCCTCCATTCAGCATCCCGCTTATCACATTTTGATATAAAGACAACAATTTATCTTCCCGGCCGAACCGCAACGTCTTAGCATTCGGAATTACTGCAATACTACGGGGTTTTATTTCAAATCGAAGCATGTTCGGAATTACTTTATATACATTCGAGAGATCTATCTTCTGATTCTGCAATACAAGGTCGCACGATAAACGCACATTCGTTAATCTATATTTGCTGACAAGAAGATCATATCCCTGCTTCTCCCGTGCAAACAACACATCTGCACATGACAGCCATTTTTTCAACAGGATTTCCGCACATTTTCCTTTTAACCCACTAAAATTACATGGTCCGAACGACTGTGGCATATAATAAACTTTTGCACCAAATAAAGCGGCAATTTTCCCCCTGAGTGCCGCCAAAAGTGAAGTAACAATCCCCCAATCTGTTCCAATAGAGTATCCGCTGATATCGATCAATAAATCTGTTTCCTGCCAGAGTTTCCTGTACGCTTCATGATATACCCTTTTTCCATACCGCATTTCCAAAAGCAATCGCATAAACCGATTCACACAAGCCAGACCTTTCAGATCACAAATTGCAGCATCTATAATTTCAAACTGAAAAGGCTCAGCTTTCACCCTGTCCTCTGCTGTTCCTGTACCAGCGGCCAGATAAATCCTTTCTTCCGGAAACCGCCTTTTGATCTCATCAACCGTAATAAATGTCATTGCCTGAGCACCCTTGTTTTTCAAATCACCTCCGGTAATAATCACGTTTCCCATCCGTCAGACCCTTTCCCATTATTTCACGATATATTTCCTGTCTCTTCTGCGATTCAGTATCTGTTCAAATATCACCCTGATATAATGAAATATCTTTGGAATCAAATCCCAGTCCCAAAACCGAACTCCATATCTTCTATACTGCTTTAAAAGCTGAAACGCCTTTTTCATTCCATATCCATTCTGTAACACCTGAAACACCTTTATACGGCCATTGATCTCCATATATTTCATCTCTTCCTCACTCAGACGCTCCTTCAAAAAAGTAAAACGCCGAAAGAAAACGGCAGTTTTAATATCGTATATTTCTTCGCTCATTTGATTTGTAAGAGATCCTTTATTCATGGTAATACAATAGATCACATGTCTGTCTGCAGTGATCTGCTCTGCCGCATATCCACATTTCATAGAAAACATTACATCATTTGATACCCTGATCTCTTCAAACCTGATTTCATTTTCCTCCACCATCTCTCTTCGTATCAGTTTAGAACACGGACTTTGATATTTATAGCGTAGTTCAAGTGTATTCTTCCAATCAGGACTCTCACAGTAATCCTGTACTTTCTTTGCCGTTCCGACATGTCTGTCAGAAGCCTGCCCTGTCTCAATCTCGATGCTTGTCGGCGGATAAAATACAATATCATATTCCGTATTGAAATAACGGCTGACCGCCTCATAAAATCCCGGCATAAAATAATCATCCGAGTCCGCAAAAAGAAGCCAGTCTCCGGTAGCGTGCCGCAGACCAATATTTCTACATGTACCTGCGCTTTTTATCTCGTCATTATCATAAAATTCTATATTTCTATCTGAAAATTCTTTTTTCAGGCACTCATATTCCTGCTGATATTCCGTACTTTTATCATCAACAACAATCACCTGTATTTCTTCAAGATGCGGAATCGACAACAGCAGTGTACGGAGATAATGCGGACGATTATAATGTGGTATGATAATAGAAAGCTTTTGGTTCATAAAAATCTCCATTCTATTGTCGTATCAGACAAGATATCACTCATTTTGCCGAAACAAAACATTTTCTCTAAAATGTTATCTTGGAAAAACAAAAGTTCAAAAAGGAGGTACAATTAGATGGGGACAACACAACCGATCAGAAGAAGTGAACAGATTGAAAGTTTAAAAGAATTTTTCTTATGTAAGGGGGAAGTACGTAACTACGCATTGATAACTCTGGGGATCAATACCGCGCTTCGAATAAGTGATCTCCTGGGATTAAAATGGAAAAATGTGTGGAATTGTTCAGAAAATTGCTTTCGAAAATATCTGATAATAAAAGAGAGTAAAACGCAAAAGGAAAAAATCATATATTTAAACAGGGCATGTATTGATGCCTTGCAGACACTTCGGGAAAAAACAGGGGACTTTATAGACGGTGAACAGTATCTATTTCAGAGCCGTGTAGGATATAACAGACATATCAGCCGTAATCGTGCCTGGGCTTTGATCAAAGAAGCGTGGAATGACTTGGGATATGAAGGAAATATCAGCTGCCATTCATTGAGAAAAACGTTTGGCTATCATGCATGGAAAAATGGAGTTTCACCTGCAATTATCATGGATATCTACAATCACTCTTCCATGGAAATTACCAAACGTTATCTCGCGATCGAACAGGATGATAGAGATCAGGTATATCGCAGTATGGTATTATAAAATTTAGCCGGGTAGATATACCCCTTAAAGGTATGACTGAGCTGAAATCCGTCCGAACGAAGCAGCCTCTTTAATTTCTCCTTGTCCTGCCTGCACTTTCCTTTCCTCTTTCCTGCCCATATATTCCTTCCCGGCCGCTGCATGACAGATTCCGTCTGATTCTGCCGCTCCCCAGTCCTTCCTGTATTCTTACAAAGGTTGAATAAATTCTCTGATGAGCAATTTATTCAACCAGGAGTTTGTGACGCTTTGGAATGGAGGAAAATATGGCTGATAACGCCGGAATCAGAAATATCTGATCTTTCATCCTGAATGATAATGAGAATTTCACTTGAAAAGGGAGGATTCCCTTTGATGACTGGATTATAGTGGAAGGCGTGTTCTGTATTAATATGATTTCAAATTATTTATGTACATTTTTTCGTTTTTATAGCTGCTGTTACAACCAATCAGATGAGTAACGGAGCCACCAGACATAAATGATCATCAGGATAAGAAGGAATTCAAGGGAAAGAATGTAAGCAGCGAGATAAAAATATTTGCATTAATAAAGCAGGTATATTACAATGGATATGTGCCAAGATAACATTTTAGAGAAAATGTTCTGGTTTCCCAGATGGTAGAAATGAGGCAGGTGGGATATTGCAGGCGTTACTGACAATATCGAAGTAGAGGTCAAAATGAATAAAGTGAATATATGCTTCGTTGTATTGCATTATAACACAATAGAGGATACAGAACGTTTTATCGTATCTGTTTTCGAAAATATTGATGTTGACAGTTTTCAAATTGTTATAGTAGATAATGCGTCGCCAAACAGATCCGGCGAAATATTAAAAGAGAAATATAGAGAGAATGATAAGGTCAGTGTCATATTAAACAGTACAAACAAAGGGTTTGCAAGAGGAAATAATACCGGTATCAAGTATGCAGAAAAAAATTTTGACCCGGATTTTATCGTTATGACAAACAGCGATACGTATCTTATCCAAAAGGATTTCTATTATCAAATTCAAAAGGAATATGATTTTAGTCATTTTTTTGTTTTGGGTCCACAAATTATTACTCCAAATGGCATAGTTCTAAATCAGGCGCAGAGCCGAAACCCATACGACAGAAAACGGACACAGCAAATGATAAGAAGCATGAAATATCATTTGATCGTAAATTATTGTGGTATGGCAAAATTTTCAGGGCGAATTGGAAAATTTATTTCCAAAGCTCGAAAGATGAACCCGGCGATCGTTAATATGAACGAACGACGGGAAAAGGTATACCTGGAAGGATCCTGCCTGATTTTTTCCAAAGACTATATCAGTATATATCATGGAATCAATCCGCGGACTTATATGTATTTTGAAGAAGAAATATTATTTTACGAAATGGTGAGAGACAGGCGGAAAATAGTCTACAACCCTCTGATTAAAATATTTCACAGCTCTCATGGTGCTACGGAAACGGTATACAGTAAAAGACGAAAATATATGATTTTCAAATGTCAAAACCAGTTAAAATCTGCCAGGATCCTGTTGGATATCATTGATGGGACGCTTGTGGAGGATAATGTTGAAGAAATACAATAGGACTCAAAACGCAAAAAGAAATATTTTTTTTGGTGTACTAAACAGGATAATCACTCAGCTGCTGCCATTTTGTATTCGTACAGTAATCATTTACACGCTGGGCGAACACTACCTTGGGGTCAGTGGACTGTTTACATCTGTCCTGCAAGTCCTCAATCTATCTGAGTTGGGATTTGGCAGTGCGATGGTATACAGCATGTATCGGCCAATTGCTGAGGAAGACACAGACAAAATATGCGCATTGCTTAATCTATACAAAAAAGTTTATAGAATTATTGGTATGGCTGTTTTTGTATTCGGTTTCTCATTGCTTCCTTTTATTCCCAGGCTTGTCAAGGCCGGATATCCGGAAGATATTAATTTATA
>CAIGRU010001827.1_pt1 | contig 11064 bp, 4 predicted proteins | sample 7351341 | NCBI WGS metagenome assembly CAIGRU01
TTTACTTTTGGGAGCCATATGGATATTTATAATCCATGGTCTATTTTGAATTATCTGGATAAAAAGCGGCTCTCTGCTTATTGGGTAAATTCGAGTTCAAATGATCTGGCAGGAAAGCTGATACGAGAAGGGAGCAAAGAGCTCAAAGCAGATTTTGAAAGATTACTGCAGGGAAACACGGTGACTGCGCAGATGGATGAGCAGATCGCCGCCGCAGCCGGAGGAGTTCCCAGGGCCGCGGGAGGCGCATTTTTGGGAGAGGCGGGATACGGGCGGACCGGCGCGGTGTACGGTCAGGGCATGGCGGATGCGGTCCGGGAAGATCATGAGACGTACGGGCATGCAGCCGGTCAGCATCTGCCCGTGGCAGAAATATACGAAAATACGGCCGGGGTGACCGGAGAAGAAATGTACGGAAGTATGCCGGGGCCGTCCGGGACGGGAGCTTATGGAAATATGCCGGAGTCGTCCGGATCGGGTATGTATGCGGAGCCGTCCGGGATCCCCGGAGACGGGATGTACGGGGAATGTCCGGAGAATGCCGGGGAAGCCGGAATGTATGAAAATGCGGCCGGAGTGTCCGGAGCCGGAATGTATGGGAATCCGCCGGATATGTCTGGCATGGGAATGCAGGAAATGTACGGGCAGGAGGAGTACATGGAATCGGACCTGCGCTTCGGAGGACAGCAGGGGATGTATGATCCGCCCGGTTATGATGCTGGCGCCCAGGGATATGAGGACTCCGGATACCGTCGTGCCGGCGGCGCCTGGCACGGGGAGGAAGAAGACATGTCCGGTCAGGAAATGTACGGGAACCGGCCGGAAGGCTCTGACGCATCCCGGTACAGGGAGGAAGCCGGTATTGAGAGAGAGTCTGAGCCGGTTCCGGACCTGGAAGCGGCCCTTGTGAAGGAGGCGGCAGCGGAGCTGCCGGAAGATGTCCGGAGAAAAGCTCTGATAAAAGGGTACACGAAAGAGATTCTGCCGGAGATTCCCCTTCCGGATGACATTGGACTGCCGGAAGATGTGATATCCGGAGCGGGAACCGGCATGAAATCAGGGCCGGAGAAGCTGCCTGATATCCGTGAACCTGAGGATGTCGACGAGGATTATCCGGCGATCACGAGGCTTTCCCGGGAACAGAGGGAGATTTTTACATATTTTGTTCCGATCCGGGGGATGGAGCAGCAGCTCTGTCAGGCGCTGACCGGCGCGGCCAGGCACCTGATGCGGGGGAAAACTGCCGCCACGGGAAATATGGTGATTCAGGGAGGCCAGGGAAGCGGGAAGACCGTGCTGGCGACGGGGATGATCAAAGCGCTCCAGCTGGAGACCGGAAGACCGGCAGGAAAAGTCGGCAGGATTGAGGCATCCGTGCTGAATGGAAAAGATCTGGTTGCCCTGCTCAGAAAGGTTGCGGGAGGCTGTCTGATTATTGAGAAAGCAGGCGACATTACCAGAGAGACGGCAATCAGGCTTTCACAGCTGCTGGGAACTGACGAAAGCGGCCTGTTCGTGATTCTGGAGGACACACACAAAGGGATAGAGAAGGCGCTGTCCAGGGATGCGGGATTTGCGGCCGGGTTTACCGAGAAGATTAATATACCAATTTTTACGAGCGATGAGCTGGTGTCATTTGCCAGGGCGTACGCGAATGAACTTGGCTATACGATAGATGAGATGGGAATACTGGCGCTCTACAACAGCATCAGTAATATCCAGAAGCTTGACCGGGCGACCACGCTCACGGAGGTAAAGGAGATTGTGGATGAAGCGATCGTCAGGGTAGAGCGCGGCGGATTGAAAAAGGCGTTCAGTATTATCACATCGAGGAGATACGATGAGGAGGATTATGTGATTCTCCATGAGAAGGATTTCGTATTCTGAGGACAACTAATTTTTTAAGAGAAATAGAAAAAGGAGTAACATGCCATGGCAAATTTTACAGACCTGGACCGCTATTTATTCGGCCAGGCAACACACTACGACATCTACCGTAAATTTGGGGCACATCTGACGGAGGAGGATGGCAGAAAGGGCACATGCTTTGACCTGTGGGCGCCGAACGCAGAAAAAGTCTGGGTTATGGGTTCTTTTAATGACTGGAAGGAGACCGGGTACGAGATGAAACGCCTTGAGCCGGAGACGATGGGGGTCTACGAGCTTTTCATTCCGGGAGTGGAAGAGGGCGCACAGTATAAGTATCTGATCGAGACGAAACAGGGAAAGCGTCTTTACAAGGCGGATCCGTTCGCGAATTTCTGTGAGCTCCGGCCGGGCACGGCATCGGTGGTGGCGGATATTGACCATTTTAAGTGGAGCGATACCAAATGGATGACGGCGCGCGCAAAGGTGGAGGATATGTTTGCACAGCCGATGGCTATTTATGAGGTTCACCCGGGCTCCTGGATGCGTCACCCGAACCGTGAGGACGAGGGATTTTATACCTACCGGGAGCTGGCGGAGAAGCTGATTCCATATGTCGTTGAGATGGGGTATACGCATGTGGAGCTGATGGGGATTTCCGAGTACCCGTTTGACGGTTCCTGGGGATATCAGGTGACCGGTTACTATGCTCCGACTTCCAGGTACGGGACGCCGAAAGATTTTGCCTATTTTGTAAATGAATGCCATAAGCATAAAATCGGTGTTATTTTAGACTGGGTACCGGCTCATTTTCCGCGGGACGCGCACGGGCTGGCGGAGTTTGACGGAACCTGTCTGTACGAGTATGCGGATCCGAGAAAGGGAGAGCATCCGGACTGGGGCACCAAGATTTTTGACTACGGAAAGAATGAAGTCCGCAACTTCCTGATCGGAAGCGCTCTTTTGTGGATTGAGCATTATCATATCGACGGTCTGCGTGTGGACGCAGTGGCTTCGATGCTTTATCTTGATTACGGAAAACAGGACGGACAGTGGGTCGCAAACAAATACGGCGACAATAAAAATCTCGAGGCGATCGAGCTTTTCAAGCATATTAATACGCTGATTCTGGGAAGAAATCCCGGCGCGATGATGATCGCGGAGGAGTCCACCGCGTGGCCGAAGGTGACTGGCCCCGTGGAGGAGGACGGCCTCAATTTCAGCTATAAGTGGAATATGGGATGGATGCACGATTTTCTGGATTACATGAAGCTTGATCCCTATTTCCGCAAAAATAATCACCATAAGATGACATTTGCGATGAGCTACAATGAGTATGAGAAATATATCCTGGTGCTCTCGCACGATGAGGTGGTGCACTTAAAATGTTCCATGCTCAACAAGATGCCGGGACTCGGAATCGACAAGTTCCGCAATCTGATGGTAGCGTACGCGTTTATGATGGGCCATCCCGGAAAGAAGCTGCTTTTTATGGGGCAGGAGTTTGCGCAGCTTCAGGAGTGGAGTGAGGAGCGTGAGCTGGACTGGTATCTCCTGGAGAATCCGGATCATCTGCACGTGCAGAACTGGATGAAGGAGCTGCTCCATATTTATCAGAAAAACCCTGCTCTCTATGAGCTGGACAGCAGCTGGGACGGCTTTGAGTGGATGAACGCCAACGATGCGGACCGCAGCATATTCAGCTTTGTGCGCAAGAGTAAGGACGGGAAAAACAATCTGCTTTTCGTCTGCAATTTCACGCCGATGGAGCGCGCTGACTACAGGGTGGGAGTGCCGAAGCGCAAGGCTTATAAACTGATTTTAAACAGCGATGATGAGCAGTTTGGCGGGAGCGGCCAGGAGAGACCGTTAAGTTACCGCGCGGTGAAAAAAGAATGTGACGGAAAGATGTATTCGTTTGCATATCCCCTGACACCTTACGGGGTGGCGGTATTCCGGTTTTAGCCGTGGCCGTGGCGTGCGGCTGCTAAATTATCGTGCACATCTGACCGATATATAATACAGCGAGAGGTTGCTGCAGAAGGTGATTTCCTTTTGCAGCAGCTTTTTTTATTTCTCTTTGTCTGAGCGGAAAACGGTGCCCGGAAATATGTATGGGGAGTGCGGTGTATTTTTCGTACGGGAGTTTTTCGCGAATATCATAAAAGAACAGGAGATTTCAGAAGATGATCAGAGTGGAGCAGCAGAACACCAGTATTCTGGAAACATTGCAGCAGAGTATCGGTCCGCAGGAAAAGGAGAACACTATTCTGTTTCAGGAGAAGCTGGTTTCCAGGGAGACAGAGCTGACGGAAGCGCAGACGGTCAACATGAAGGATGTCACTTACATGAAGCCCGCAGCGGGGGAGGAGACGGAGCAGTCCGTCGCGGAAGAGATTGAAAGCGCTGCGGTGGTCGATGCAGGGGAACGGAAAGACCAGATGGCGGTGCTGGCAAATACGACTTCCGCGGAGGATTATGCGAAGATGCAGGAGGACGGCTTTGTCCCTGGGGAGACGACGACCAATACGATTGTCACGGAAACAGATAAGATCAAGGCACAGCTGGCGAAAGCGGGAGCAGATATCTCTTATTTCGGGGATGACCTCGATATGGATCAGCTGGCAGAGATTACAGGGAGCGTGGAGCTCGCCACACAGCTGGCGAAGGCGTTCAGGGAAGCGGATATACCGCTGACTGAGGAAAACGTCAGGGACGCGGCGGAGGCGCTTAAGCTGGCAGGAACGCTCGGCGCTCCGGCAGACGGCACAATCCGGTATCTGATCGGCAACGGGCTTACGCCGTCCGTGGCCTGTCTGTATAAAGCGCAGGTATGCGGGGGGAGCTATCCGGCAGGCGGCGGGGCCCCCCTTGATATCTCTTCATTTTCAGCGCAGATTGAGCGGGTAATCCGGCAGGCCGGATTCGGGGTAAACGATCAGACGATGGCGGACAGCCGCTGGCTGCTGGAACATGATATACCGCTGACAGAGGAAAACCTGAGCTATTATGAGGAGCTGAAGGGAAGCTCCCTGCCACCTGATCCGGGAGAGCTGGTGAAGAAAATAGCCACTGCAGTTGCTGAGGGAGGCCGGCCGCAGGACGCCGTTCTGCTCGACGGATATGACCGCATGTCGAAGGCGCAGCATGCGATGGATATCGTAAACAGTGCCGCGGACGGGGACCTGGCGTATCTTGTGGATAACGGGATGGAGCTGAATATCCGCAATCTCGGGTATGCGATTGCAGCCCGCCCGGAGGCCGGCGCGGCAGGTACTGCCAGCGCGCCGGTGCCGGCGGGGGCGCAGACAGAAGCGGGGGCGCAGGCTGGTATGCGGCAGATCGCGCCGGGCGCACAGGCCGCCGCAGCGGCAGAGCAGATTTCAGGCGCACAGGCTGCCGCAGCGGCAGGGCAGATTTCAGGCGCGCGGGAGGGCGGCGCGGTGCGGGAGACGTCCGGCACAGCGGCAGACGCCGCCCCGCAGCAGATCTCAGGCGCACAGGAGAGCGGTGCGGTGCAGCAGGCGTCCGGCTCGTCTGCGGGTGAATCCGCGGGTGATTTTTCAGGAGACGGAAGCAGACGCAGCTATACACAGCACGGGCTGGCGTTGCTGACGGCGCGGCGGCAGCTGGAGGAGATTCGTCTTGCGATGACGGTGGAGGCGAATTACCGGCTGCTTAAGCGCGGTGTCCTGATCGACACGGAGCCGATCGTGAAGCTTGTGGAGAAGCTGCGCGCCAGCGAGGATTCCTACTATGAGAATCTGCTGAGGGCGCAGGGAGTGGAATCGGACGAGGAAAATACCGCAATTTTCCGCGAGACGACGGAGAAAGTATCGGAGATCAGATATGTGCCCGCCTGTGTCCTCGGGCTTGAGGAGGAGACCGGCACGATCAACGCGATTCACAGGGCCGGAACCGCATTAAAAGAGAATTTCGACCGCGCAAACGAGCGCTATGAGACTCTGATGACTGCGCCGCGGGTCGATCTGGGAGATTCGATCCAGAAGGCATTCCGGAATGTGGATGTGATTCTTAAAGATATCGGGCTGGAAGCCAGCGAGGCGAACCGCAGGGCAGTCCGGATTCTCGGCTATAACGGACTTGCGATCACGGAAGAATCGGTGGCACAGATGAAGCAGGCTGACGAGGAAGTGCAGCGTGTGTTCCGGAATATGACGCCCGCAGTTGTGACACAGCTGATCAAGAGGGGGATCAACCCGCTAGATATGGATTTCGCCAGCCTGAACGCGGCGGCGGAGCAGATACGCAGAGAGGCGGACGGGGCGGATACGCAGAGGTTTGCGGAGTATCTCTGGAAGCTGGAAAAGAGCGATGCCATCACGGAGGACGAGAGAAATACCTATATCGGAATATACCGTCTGATTCACCAGGTGGAACAGACAGACGGGGCCGCAGTCGGGGCGGTGATGAACCGGGGAGCAGATATCACAATGCGGAATCTGATCACGGCTGTGCGCTCGGAGCGCCGCAGCGGAAAGATGGATTATGCGGTGGACGGCTCTTTTGAACCGGCGGCAGGGGGGTACCGGGAAGGCTCCATTACTGACCAGATCGGGGCATCCTACCACACAAACTGTGTGAAGGATATCATGGATGTGCTGACGCCGGAAAAAGTCAGAATGGTGCTCAGCAGGGTTCCGGACTGGGAAAATATGACGCCTGAGCAGCTGAAAGAGGCGCTCGGGGAGGCGCAGACCGACGAAATGGGTCTGGACTACGCGTATGCGAAAGAACAGCTCGCAGAGCTGGAGGAAAGTGCGAGGGCATCGCAGGATATTTACAGGGTTCTCGAGAGGTATGATATTCCGAACACCGCGGCCAATGTGCTGGCAGTGGAGGCCATGATGAAAAACCGCAATCAGATGTACCGGAAGATTTTCGGAACAGGTCCGAAGGCGCCGGGAGAGGAAATCGGCACGGAGGATCTTGCGGCGATCAGGGAGGAGCTGATTGAGGAATTCGGGGAAGCTGTCAAAACGCCGGAAGAAATGGGCAGGGCACAGGAAAAGCTTGCAAATGTCGCGGAAAACGTGATGAAGACGATGATTGAGAGCGATCCGGTGACCAGTCTGGATGTCCGCGAAATGCGCATGCTTTCAAGTCAGCTGTCGGTCAGCAGCATGCTGGCGAAGGAAGAGCAGTATTCGATCCCGGTGATGGTGAGCGACGGTGTGGTGAATGTGACGCTGAAAATTGTGAACGGTGTGGACAAAAAGGGAACCGTTGATATTATGATGGAAAGTGAACTGCGCGGAAAGATTGCGGCGACTTTTTCACTGTACCGGGATAAGGTGAACGGTCTGATCGCCACAGACCGTGAAGAGACCAGGGAACTTCTGGAACAGAATGGAGGTCCGCTTGCGGACGATCTTGGAAAGATCGGGGAACTGACACTTCACTATGCGGAGATTCCGGATCTGGATCTGAATCATTTTTCGATGGGAATGTTTGGCGTGGATGCCGGGGAGAGCGCGCCGCAGACACAGGAGGAAGCTCCGGTTCAGACGGCTCTGCTTTACCAGGTCGGAGAGCGGTTTATCCGGATGGCACGCGGGGTGCTGTAGGAAGAGATGTCCTGCTTACGCGGGGGGGGACGGGCAATGTGCCGGTTTTCCCCCGCGTAAAGGTTTTGTAACAGGCATTTCCGGCTGCTGCTGAGGAAAGTTGTGCCGGAGGGGCCGGGGAGGAGACATTTTACAGAAGGCGCTCCTCTTTCATATAAGTAAGAATGCCCTCACAGATAGCGTTTGCAAGCTTATCCTGATATTCGGGATCGAGAAGCAGGGCGGCCTCCGTGGGGCTGCTGAGGAAACCGCACTCCACAATCACTGTCGGAGACGGGGTTTTTTTCAGCAGATAATAACTGCTGTTTGATTTGGCAGTCCGGGTATTCTCCGGATCGGCCTGCGCGATCAGGCTGCTCTGAATAGCTTCTGCCAGGGCTTTTCCCTGCTTTGACTGTTCATAGTAAAAGACCTGTGCGCCTTTCACCTCGGGGGAGGGATAGCTGTTCTGATGGATGCTGACTGTAAAAAGCGGACTGGCATCGGTGATAATCCGGCAGCGCTCCTGCATGTCGGCAGCTTTTTTGTTCGTGGCATTGTCAGGATACAGACCGGCATCGGAATCTCTTGTCAGGACGACGGAGATTCCTTCTTTTTTTAACAGCTTTTTGAGACGTTTTGCCAGTTCCAGATTGATGTCTTTTTCTTTTGCATCGTTGACACCGACCTTGCCGGGATCGCTGCCTCCGTGGCCGGCATCGATAACAATACAGGGTTCTTTCGGGGAGGCCTCGTCGCTTAAGACCAGCACGGCGCCATGTCTTGCCAGCACAAAAGCGGCCAGAATCAGACAGACCGCCATCGCCAGTTCCACTTTCTTTTTCATAAAAAACTCCGAGGGCATTCGTTCGTATAAAGATATTCCTGAATCCGGAGAATATGCGTCTTTTCACGCAGATTCTCCGGAGAGATAAGACAGAGAAACTGTTAATTGATATATTTGATAATCGTGTCCCAGACGGCGCTGTTTTCAAGACCCAGCTTCCAGCCAGATTGTTTGCCTGAAGGACTTTGAGCTTTTCTTCCAGAGAGGCGGCGTCTTCCACCCAGATTTTGCAGGTGACCCCGTTGTTTACATACTGTACGTAATACTGCCCTGTCTCGGCGGACCAGACAGGCTCGGCGCCGTTTGCGCTGATCAGGTTCTGAATCTCGTTCATGCCGGCAGCGTAGGAGCTCAGCTGAAAGAGCGTGTAACTGCCTCCGGTATCCTGCCCGGCCTCTCCCTCTGCGGGGGCCGCGGTCCCGTCGGCGCCAACGGGCGTTTCGCTCCACACGCGGGTGTAGAACGGCATTCCCAGAATGATCTGTTCCGCGGGGACTTCTTTGAGGGTGTTGGCCACACCTTCCGTGACGAAACCGATGGAGGAGACTGAACCGGCAATATCCGAACCGGCATAATGTTCATCATAAGCCATAATCATAATATAATCCGCAAAGACAGCCTGTTCTGCGCGGTTGTAGAAAGCAGTGTAGTCGGTCGGCACATAGTTGTCAACAGAGAGGACGATGCCGTTCTTTCTGCATTTCAGGGATAATTCCCGGATAAACTGGACGTAGGATTCCCCTGCCTCAGGGAGCAGCGATTCAAAATCCACATTGATTCCGTCAAAATTGTACTGTATGGCGGCGGAAATCAGGTTGTTGACCAGGGTCTCGCGCCTGGAAGTGTGCGTCAGCACTTCGGTCGTATCCACGTCTTTATTTTCCAGATTGCTCACAAGCGCCCAGACTTCCACACCGTTCTGGTGGCAGTAATTTACATAGTCGGCGCTGGCCAGGGAAGCGATGCCGCCCTCGTTGTCGTTCAGATAAAACCAGGTGGGGGAAACCACATTCAGCCCTTTGGTGCCGGAGAGGACCGTGCTGATACTGTTGTTGGCCTCAGGGTTGGTCACCTGGTGCCAGCCAAGGCTGATCGCAAAATCTTTGCGGATATGGGTAAATTCTTCTGGCACATAATCGCTGACAAGGGTTTCCGCTGTGACGTCACCCAGCGCTTTGGAGCGGATGTATCCGATAATCCCGTCGGCTGTGGCCACTTTTGTCCAGGTCTCATCCGGCGCGAGAACGGTGAGCTTCGTCTCTTTTGGCGCGTCGGCGAGAATCAGACTTTTGATCCCGCCCTGAAAGCGGATTTCCGTATTTTTTTTCACGGTGGCAGAGGAGTATTCTCCCCACTGGTTTGTCATTACAATGCGGTCTGGATTGTCAAATATTTCATAGGAAAAGTCGGAATACTGTTTTACAAAATCAATTGCGATGTAGGCGGTCTCACTGCCTGTTTTCACAATAATGTGATCCATGGAACGGGCTTCTTTTGTCACATAGTAGCCGGTGCTTTCAGCGTCCACGGTAATCAGGTCGCCGGATGTCGTATAGAGCAGTTTGTTTTCGCGTGAATCCCAGTAAAACCGGCTGTTTAACCGGTCGTGAACCAGGTTGTAATCCAGATAGACGTGTCCGTCGATCAGCCGGCCGCGGGAGTCCAGCACTTCGTTATTTAAGATGATCGCGGCCTCCCCGTCGGAAGTGAGTCCGTAATATTCGGAGAGATCCTGCCGTTCTTTGGTGGGAGTGTATTTTTCAATCAGATTCCCAAGCAGCATAAAGAGAATCACAACAATGATCAGTACGCCTGCGGCGATAAACGGAATTACTTTTTTCTTCATCGAAAAACCCTTTCTTCATTTGATAAGTCTGATATCCGGGAGACGTGGTTATTGTAGCATATCCGGCGCTAAAGTAAAAGGTGTGTTCGTGAAATTAATGTGGCGGGAAGGAGCAGAGCGCCGCCGCTTTACAGAGGGTATGAACCGGGAGCGGACTGCGCATACTAAGGAACAGCTGCGAAACAGCCGTGTGGTCAGTCTCATTTATACTATTTTCAGAAAGGTCTGGTGATAATATGGCGTCTTATGTATCTCCCGAAATCCGGGAAAAATTTGATACACTTTCGGTGGATTTAAAGAAATGCATTCTGGACAGAAATGTGCATCTGAACAATATTCAGGATCTGATTCGTGTTCTCGAGGAGATTGTGGCGGAAGGAGAGGCGGAATAGGGATGACACTTCCCGGACGGCTGTGATACGGCCGTCCGGGATAAATGTCCTGCGATGAAATGTCCTGCGGGTAAAATGTTTCAGGAAATACCCGTCACTTCATAGCCCGCGTCTGTCACGGTTTTTGTGAGCAGGCTGTCAGTCACACTTTCCTCCGCCGTCACGACGGCGTTTCCTGCCTCCAGGCTGACGGTCACTTCCGACACCCCGGCGAGTTCGCTCAGGGCTTTTTCCACGCGCCCGGTGCAGTGTCCACACATCATTCCACTGATACTGATTGTTTTTTTCATGACTAATGATTCCTTTCTTTCCAGATTACATAAATTGCAGGCCTCCGCGCCCGTTCCGCAGACCTCTTCGCCGGTGTGGGCCAGCTTAAGGGCTTTCAGGCGCAGTGCGTTGCTGACGACACAGATACTGCTCAGGCTCATGGCGGCCGCCCCGAACATCGGGTTTAAGCGGATCCCCAGAGACGGGTAAAGTACGCCAGCCGCCAGCGGAATGCCTATGATATTGTAGAAAAATGCCCAGAACAGATTTTCTTTT
>CAIGRU010001833.1_pt1 | contig 11045 bp, 12 predicted proteins | sample 7351341 | NCBI WGS metagenome assembly CAIGRU01
TCCTGACGGATTGCAAGGGAAATCGACGCGGTATGGCGGGAAAAAGACCGGCCAGACGGCGTGCAGCGGTTCTGAATACAGGTTCTAACGGCGTCCCAACAACGAAAACCGGAGGGGAAATTCCTCTCCGGTTTTTGCTGCTTTCCGGGAAAAGATGAACAATTTTGAAATCCCGCCCCCCGCCGTCTTTACTTCCCCGTTAAAATGCTCTATAATCGCACATAATATTTCCATAGAATGACTGAGCGACGGAAAGGAAGGACCCGACAAATGGAACACAAGCTCCGTGAATACGCCCGCCTCCTGGTGCGGATTGGGCTAAACCCCTATCCCGGCCAGCGGATGGTGATTTCCTCCCCGGTGGAATGCGCCCCCTTCGCCCGCCTGTGCGCGGAGGAGGCCTATGAGGCCGGCTGCTGCGAGGTGGTGATGAACTGGACCGACGACGCCATGACCCGGATGAAATACCTCCGGGCCTCCGAGGAGGTTTTCGACGCCGTGCCCCTCTGGCGGCGGCACTTTTTCAACGACCAGGCCCTGGAGGGCACGGCTTATCTCGCCATCTCCGCCTCGGACCCGGAGAACCTCAAGGGCGTGGATTCCCAGCGCATCATCCGGGCCCAGCGGGCCAGCGGCAAGGCCCTTAAGGACTTCGACCGCCTCCAGATGTGCGGCGGCTTCCCCTGGTGCATCGCCTCCATTCCCATTCCCTCCTGGGCCGCCCGGGTTTTCCCGGACAAGGGGGAGGCGGAGGCCGTGGCGGCCCTGTGGGACGCGATTTTCTCCGCCGTCCGCGTCACCGGCGACGGCAAAGCCGTGGAGCGCTGGCAGGAGCACCTCGCCACCCTGGAAAAGCGCCTGGAGAAGCTGAACGCCCTGAAATTAAAATCCCTCCATTACACGAACGCCCTGGGCACGGACCTCACCGTGGAGCTCCCCGAGGGCCACATCTGGGAGAGCGGCGGGGACCATACCCTCTCCGGCCGCAGCTATATCGCCAACATCCCCACGGAGGAGATTTTCACCTCCCCCCTGAAAACCGGGGCAAACGGCGTGGTCTATGCCTCCCTGCCCCTGGTCCACGACGGCAACGTCATCGACAAATTCCACTTCGTGGTAAAGAAGGGCAAAATCGTGGAGGCCCACGCGGAGCAGGGAGAGGAGACCCTGAAAGCGGCCATATCCGTGGACGAGGGCGCGGCCTACTTCGGCGAAGCGGCCCTGGTCCCCTACGACAGCCCCATTTCCAACCAGAACCTCCTCTTCTATAACACCCTCTTTGACGAGAACGCCGCCTGCCACATCGCCTTCGGCGAGGCGTACCCCTGCCTGGAGGGGGGTCAGCAGATGACCAAGGACGAATTGAAGACCCGGGGCCTCAACGACTCCATCACCCATGTGGACTTCATGATCGGCACCCCGGACCTCTCCATCGTGGGCACCACCCGGGACGGCAGAGAGGTCCCCATCTTCATCCAGGGGAATTTCGCCCCGGAATTTTAGGCCTTGTTTGAAAAATATCGAAACGCCCAAACGGCGGACCTTTTTCCGCCACTCTGCGTTAAATTTCCTTGCCGGGCGTCAGCCCGCCTGCGAAAATTTTCCTTGATTGGCGAAAAAATCTCTCGCCGTTTGGCATTCCGCCAATTTTCAAACAAGGCCTAACCGCCCGGGAAATCACATAAGGAAACGAGGAAATCACCATGCAATACAAACTGCGCGAGACCACCCCCGACGTGCTGATCTGTGACGGCGCTAGGGTCAGCGGCGACGTAACCCTTGGAAAGGGCGTGAACATCTGGTACAACGCCGTCCTCCGGGGAGACGAAGGAGCCATCACCGTAGGCGAGGGCACCAACATCCAGGACTGCGCCGTCCTCCACGAGGAGACCCAGGTAGGCGCGGGCTGCACCATCGGCCACGGGGCCATTGTCCACGGCTGTACCGTGGGGAACAACGTCCTCATCGGCATGGGGGCCATTGTCCTCAACGGGGCGAAGATCGGAGACGACTGCATCGTGGGCGCGGGGGCCCTGGTGACGGGAAAGATGGACGCCCCCGCCGGGTCCATGATTTTGGGAAGCCCCGCCAAGGTTGTCCGTCCCCTGACGGAGGCGGAAATCGCCTCCAACCGGGAGGCCGCCGAGGGCTACCTCCATGCGGCGGAAGCCTACCGCCGGGGCTGAGCCATGGACTGGAACCGAAGTCAAATCAAGCAGCGGCTGGCGGTGGTCTGCGGCGGCGTGGCCTTTTTCTGCGCCCTGCAAAACCTCCCCGCCCTGGCGGGGGCCCTGCGGTGGGTGCTGGGCGTCCTGTCCCCCTTCCTGGTGGGCGGGGCCATCGCCTTTATTCTAAACGTCCCCATGCGGGCCATCGAGGCCCGCCTCCCCAGGGGGAAGCGGTGGAAGCCCCTCCGCCGTCCCCTGGCCCTGACGCTGACCCTGGCGGCCGTGACCGGCGTGGTGACCCTGGCGGCCTGTGTCATCAGCCCCGGCGTCGGCGACGCGGTGCGCTCCATCACCAGCCAGCTCCCCGCCGCCATCCAGCGGATGGAGGAGCAGCTGGCGGAGCTGGAGGCCTGGCTTCCCCAGCTGGAGACCTTCGCGGCGGGCCTGGACTTCGACTGGAGGAACCTGACGGAAAAGGCCGTCACCCTGGTCCGGGACTGGGGCGGCGGACTGGTGTCCTCCGGCGGGGTTTTGATGGCGGGCGTGGTCAGCGGAGTCAGCACCTTTGTCATTGGCCTGATCTTCTCCTTTTACATCCTCCTGCAAAAAGAGCGCCTGGCCCGCCAGGGCCGCCAGGTGCTCTACGCACTCCTTCCCGAGACCTGGGCGGACAAAACCCTGGAGGTCCTCCGTCTCTCGGGCCGCACCTTCTCCAGCTTCCTCTCCGGCCAGTGCGTGGAGGCGGTGATTTTAGGGGCCCTCTTCGTGGCGGCCATGACGGTGTTCCGCATGCCCTACGCCCTGCTGGTGGGGGTCCTCATTGCCCTGACAGCCCTGATCCCCGTGGTGGGGGCCTTCATCGGCTGCGTGGTGGGGGCCCTGCTCATCGCCGTGACGAACCCCTGGCAGGCGGTGGGCTTCGTGGTCCTCTTCCTGGTGCTTCAGCAGATAGAGGGGAACTTGATTTACCCCCATGTGGTGGGCAGTTCCGTGGGCCTTCCCTCCATCTGGGTGCTGGCCGCCGTCACCCTGGGCGGCAAGCTGATGGGCATTGCGGGGATGCTGTTTTTCATCCCCCTGTGCTCCGTGCTGTACGCCCTTTTCCGGGGCTTTGTCAAGGCCCGCCTGAGCGCCCGGAAGGTCCCCCCGCGAAAATGGCGGGACCCCTGAATACAAAAACGCCCTCCGAATCCTTCGGAGGGCGTTTCCTTTGTGTCCGCCCTTCCCCCAGGACCCCGGCGCTTCCAATAGAAACGATCAAAATTCCCCCTTGACAACTTTCCTTGTCAGTGCTATCCTATAATTGACAATGATACTTGTCAATTCGACAACCACCCTTGTCAAGGAAAGGAGCCCACCCATGCCCTTAACCAACCGGCTGAAAGAGCACCGGGCCCGCCTGGGGGTCAACCAGCAGCAGCTGGGGAGCCTTGCGGGGGGCTCCCGGCAGACCATCAGCCAAATTGAGCGGGGGGATTATTCCCCCTCCGTGACGCTGGCCCTGAAGCTGGCGAAGATCTGCGGCGTGCAGGTCGAGGATATCTTTACCTATCAGGAGGACGAAACCCATGAATGAGAAAAGCGAAAACCGGAAGGCCCTGCCCAAATTTACCCTGTCCCTGCTGGGCTCTTTGCTGGTGGGAGGCGTCATCGGCTTTGCCGTTGGCCTCTCCCGGGCCATGGGCCTGGATACCGCCGCCCTGGCGGAGGGGTTGAGTGCCGTCCTGGCGGCGATTACCCCCTGGGGCATCCCCGTCACCTCGGCGCTGACCCTGGGAAGCTGCTTGGTCCTCTACCGCTCCGCCGCCAGGAAATTTGCCGCCTGGGACGGCGGGGACGAGGACGAAACCTCGGAAGCCATCGACGCCGCCCTGAGCTGGGTCCTGCTCCTTAGCGCCGTGCAGCTGCTGCTCAACCTGTTCTTCCTCTCCGCCTTCTGCATCTATTGGATGGACAGGGATATCCGGGCCCTGGCCCTGGTGGGCGTGTTCGTCCTCTCCTGCGGCTTTGTGGTCTTTGCCCAGCAGAAGGCCGTGGACCTGACCCGCCGGATGAACCCGGAGAAGCGGGGCAGCGTCTACGATGCGAAGTTTCAAAAGAAGTGGCTGGACAGCTGCGACGAGGCGGAGCGCCGCCAGGTGGGCCAGGCGTGCTACCGGGCCTATATGGTCTCCAGCCGGTTCTGCTTAGGGCTGTGGCTGGCGCTGGTGATGTTGAGCATGATTTTCAAGATAAGCATGCTCCCCACCGTTGTCCTGCTGCTGGTCTGGGGGGTCATGCAGGTGACCTACAGCCTGGAGTGCATCCGCCTGGGAAAAAGAAATTGAAAACACTTATATAAAGTATATCATAAATTGATATATAAACGAATAGCCAAAAGGAGAAAGCAGCATGTACGAGTACAAGGTCCTGTCCCCGACGCTTCGGGAAATGGAAAAGACCCTGAACCAATACGCCAAGGAGGGCTGGCGTCTGGCGGCGCAGTCCCTCAATATCAGCGTGGGCGTCGTGGTGGGCGCGGTGGTCACCCTGGAGCGGAAAATGGAGGAATGAGAAGGCCCGCTCCCATTCGATTCACAGCGGAAAAACCAGTGGGGTCTGCCCCCTGGTCAGGCCATCCCCCCGGATTGGGGAACGGCCTGATCAGGAGAGCAGACCCCTCATTGCTTCTTATATTCTGTTTGCGTTCAGGCCGCCTCCTCCGTTTCCGCTGGAGGTGCCTCCTCCGGCAGCTCCGCCGGAACCCGCGCAAAGGCGAACTCCCCGCTGGTCCTCCGCCCGTGGACCAGGATGGTGTAATCTCCCGTCCTGACGATCTCCAGGGACTGCTCCCCATTCAGCGCCGCGTCCTCCAGAAGGGTCTCCCCGTCCTCACCGCTGATCTCCACCTCCAGCCAGCCGCCGTAGGTGTCAATCCGGCCCTCCAGCACATCGCCCCGGTTCAGCCGGAGGGTGTGGGAGTCGAAGCCGTTGAAAAACTCGTAATCCATGCGGAAGCTGGTTTCGTCGGCATAGCGGGAGCAGTTGCCGGCGTTGAAAAATTCCCCGTTCTCATAGGCCCAGGCGGCGGTATAGAACACCATCGCCGCCCCCACCAGCAAAAAGCAGAGAATCATCCCCAGCCAGTCGTACTTAACCCGTCCCCCGCCCCGGGCGCTGAGCAGGGTCTCCACCCCCAGGGCCACCAGAATCAGCGGCGAGGCTTTCAGCAGCCAGCCGATCTCCAGCCCAGGCCACAGCAGGGACACCAACATTCCGCACCCCGCCGTCACCAGGACCGCCCCCAGGGTGAAGGTTCCCACCCGGCGCTGGGGCCGGACGGCCTCACTGGCCGTCATGGTCCGCCTCCTTCTTTTCCGCAAGCTCCTTCTCGTACTTCTCTACATTAAATTCCGATTTCCACTCCAGGGTCACCGGCGCGGGCTCCTCCGGTTCCTCGGGCGCCGCCGGGGCCTGGGGCTCCGGCTCCTGGTGGAACTGCTCCTCCGCCTCCGTCCAGGGGGTGGATTTCATTTTGGGCGGCTCCGCCTTGGGAGGCGTGTAGGAGGGCTCCTCGTCAAAGCCGCCGCCCTTGGGGGCCTTGGGCCCCTTGATGAACCAGAGGCCCAGGGCGATGACGAACACCGTTCCCAAAATCCGGGGCGCGTCCCAGACCAGCAGGTGGTAAAGCCAGTTCAGCCAGGGGAACATGTCGGCCAGCCCGCCAAGGATGTTCTGGGCGAAAATCCGATACAGGTTGTACAGTCCCACTGCCATCAGCACCCAGCCGATGAGGCTGCCCCGGCGGCTAAGAATCTGGGTTAGCTTCCGGGAATCCAGCTCTGACATGCCGAAGAGGAACTCGTCCTCCGGGGCCAGGCCGTCCCGAATCTGGCGGCGGAGGTTGAAGCTGTCAAAAAAGGAATACAGCCACAGCGGGGCGATAAGCACAGCCAGCACCCCCATCTCCAGAAATACCGCGATAAAGAGCAAAGCGGTGACAATGATGGTCTGGGAGATGCCCCGCTTCATATAGCCCTGGCACATCTGGCCGCAGCCGGGAACGCAGGCCCAGAGCAGGTGCCAGCAGTTTCCCCAAAATTTACGAATGGCTTTCATGCCTTCTTTCCTCCTTCAATGAACTGACTGGGCCGGAACCCGTCCAAAAAGTCTGAAATGCCGCCTACGGCCCCCCGCAGGGAGTCGTGAATTTCCCCCGTCAGCCCCGTCAGCTGCCGGGAGACGATGGGCCGGTCCTCCGGTAGGGCCGGGCGGGGAATGTCCGCGCCGCCCCACAGCACCGTCAAAGCCAGGGTGACGGCGGCCACGGCGGTGGCGTACCGGCTGACCGCCAGCCGGAAGGCCCGGCTCCGAATCCGGGCCCACAGCGTCTTTTGGCAGGAGCGCTCCGGGACCAGCAGGTCCCCGCCCTCCAGAGCCAGGGTATAGCGCTGCAAGCACTCGTCGCAGAACGCCAGGTGCTCCGCGATTTCCAGCCGCTCCAGCTCGTCGAAGCGGTCCTCGTTTCGCGCCAGGGCCTCTAGAGCCCGGTCGCTCAAATGTCCGTCCTCACGGAATACCATGCCTTCCACTCCTTTCCAATGCCTCCCGGAGCAGCTTCCTGCCCCGGGAGAGCTGTGTATAAACGGTTTTCACCGGCCTGCCCAAGGCCAGGGCCGCCTCCTCCGGAGACCGCTCCTCTAAAAGGCACAGCCGGCACACCTGCCGGTAGGGCTCCTTCAGCTCCCGGATGGCCCTTAAAATCTCCGCCTCCCCGCTTCTTCGGAGCACCGCCTCCTCGGCGGGCGGGGCCAGGCCCCGGGCCAGCTCCTCCTCCCCCGGCAGGACGGTCCTGCGGTTCCAGGCGCTTTGGAGGTGGTCCTTAGCCTTGTTGGCGGCGATGCGGCTAAGCCACTGCCGCTCGAAGCCCTCGGGCATGCTCTCCCGGTGGATGTAGGCGGAGAGGAAGGTCTCCTGGGTCAGGTCCTCCGCGGCCGCCGGTTCCCGGACCAGCTGGAAGCAGACAGTGTACACCAGCCGCTCGTATTGCAGGACCAGCTCCGTGAAGCGATCCTTTGTCATCACAGCCACGCCGTCTCACCACCCCCTTTGAAGAGCCTCCGAAACGCCTTTCCGGCGACCCTGTGTCGTCCGACACCCATCATACGAGATGGGCCTTCCGAATTCTTCAAAAAAAGAAAAAATTTTTTTCTCCCTCCGCCGGAGGGGACGGAGAAACTGCTGATCTATTCAATAATGAATAAGTTCTATTCATAAATGAATAAATCCCAGCCCCCAAACCGGAGTTTTGCGCGGTTTTCACAGAAAGGCTGTCCCTAGACCAACGATTTTCACAATGCCCGCGCCGCTCCCTCCGGCGTGCCCGTCGTTGGCGTGCTATTCATTTTTGAATAGCACTTCCAAATTCCGGAGAATCGTCCCGTCCAAACGTAGAAAAGTGACTGCGATTTTTTGGCAATCTGAACAGGAAACTGGCCCAGACGGCAGAAACTGCGGCTTGCGGAATTGGCACAGGATTTGCTATAATTAAGCGTCGGACAAAACGGGGCCAAACCCGAAAAAATGAAGGAGGAACCCATATGTACCAGACCGTTCGCTATGAAAAGCAAGACAACATTGGTATCGCCACCATCAACCGTCCCGAGGCGCTGAACGCCCTGAATTCCCAGGTGATCGCCGACCTGGAGGCGTTGATTTCCGAGGTGGAGAAGGACACGGAGCTCCGGGCCTTCATCCTCACCGGCGAGGGCCGCTCCTTCGTGGCCGGGGCCGACATCGGCGAGCAAAAGCCCATGGACGTAGCCCAGGGCCGCAAGTGGGGCCAGCGGGGCAGCGCCCTGTTCCGCCGCATCGAAAAGCTGGAGATTCCCACCATCGCGGCGGTGAACGGCTTCGCCCTGGGCGGCGGCTGTGAGATTGCCATGAGCTGCGACATCATCCTGGCCGCCGGCCCCAACGCCGAGGGCAAGGGCGGCGCGAAATTCGGCCAGCCCGAGGTGGGCCTGGGCATCACCCCCGGCTTCTCCGGCACCCAGCGCCTCCCCCGCCGGGTGGGCGTTGCAAAGGCCAAGGAGCTGATTTTCTCCGGCAAGGTCATCGACGCCGCCGAGGCCAAGGCCATCGGCCTGGTGAACGAGGTCTACGCCCCCGAGGCTCTGCTGGATTCCGCCGTGGCCATGGCAAAGTCCTTCGCCGTCAACGCCCCCATCGCGGTGAAGTACTCCAAAGCCTGCATCGACCGGGGCATGCAAATGGACATTGACGACGGCATCGCCCTGGAAAACGAGCTCTTCGCCATGTGCTTCGCCACCGAGGACCAGAAGGAGGGCATGGGCGCCTTCCTGGAGAAGCGGAAGGAAAAGCACTTCCAAAATAAATAAGTCCCAGGGACATTTTATCACAGGAAAAGGAGTTCGGAAAGCATGAAAAAAGTTCGCGTCATCACCGCGGAAGAAGCGGCGCTGATGGTCAAGGACGGCGATACCGTCACCACCGGCGGATTTGTCAGCTGCGCCTGTCCCGAGGCGCTGACCAAGGCGCTGGAAAAGCGCTTTGAAGAAACCGGGCATCCCCGGGACCTGACCCTTTTCTTTGCCGCGGGCCAGGGCCACCGGGACGGCACCGGCGGCGACCACTTCGGCGGCGAGGGCATGTGCAAGCGGGTCGTGGGTGGCCACTGGGACCGGGCCCCCCGGCTGGGCGACCTGGCCCTGGCCAACAAGATCGAGGCCTATAATCTGCCCCAGGGCGTTATCACCCACATGTTCCGGGACATCGCGGCCCACAACATCGGAACCATCACCCACGTGGGCCTCTACACCTTCGCCGACCCCCGGAACGGCGGCGGCAAGCTGAACGAGTGCACCAAGGAGGACCTGGTAAAGCTGGTGAACATCGAGGGGGAGGAGCGGCTTTTGTATAAGCCCATCCCCATCAACGTCTGCCTGATCCGGGGCAGCTACGCCGACGAGTACGGCAACTGCACGGTACATAGAGAGATCGGCCCCCTGGACGTCACCGCCCAGTGCCAGGCCACCAAGAACTCCGGCGGCATCGTCATCGTCCAGGTGGAGAAAATCGTCCAGGGCGGCACCCTGGACCCCCGGCTGGTGAAAATCCCCGGCATCTACGTGGACGCCATCGTCGTGGGCTCCCCGGAGGACAACAACCAGTGCTTAGGCATGCCCTATGACGGGGCCCTTAGCGGCGAGTTCCGCATCCCCGTGGACGACATCCCCTCCATCCCCCTGGACGCCAAGAAGATTCTGGCCCGCCGGGCGGCCATGGAGCTGCCCCAGGACGCCATCGTGAACCTGGGCACCGGCGCGCCGGAGAAAATCGCCAACGTGGCGGCGGAAGAGGGCATCTCCGACAAGATGACCCTGACGGTGGAGGCCGGTTCCATCGCGGGCGTGCCCTACGGCGGCACCCAGTTTGGCGGCGCGGCCAACTCCATGTCCATCCTGGACCACAACGTCCAGTTTGACTTCTACCAGGGCGGCGGCCTGGACGTGGCCTTCTTAGGCCTGGCGGAGACGGCCCCCAACGGGGATTTGAACGTCTCCAAGTTCGGCACCCGCCTGGCGGGCGCGGGCGGCTTCATCGACATCACCCAGAACGCGAAAAAGGTGGTCTACTGCGGCACCTTCACCGCCAAGGGACTGAAAACCGAGTGCCGGGACGGCAAGCTGGTCATCACCCAGGAGGGCGCGAAGAAAAAGTTTGTCAACCAGGTGGAGCACATCACCTTCTCCGGCACCTACGCCAACAAGGTGGGCCAGCCGGTGCTGTACGTCACGGAGCGGGCGGTGTTCGAGCTCCGGCCCGAGGGCGTGACCCTGGTGGAGATTGCCCCGGGCATCGACCTCCAGACCCAGGTGCTGGATCAGATGGAATTCATGCCTAAGATCGCCGAGGACCTGAAGCTCATGGACGAGCGCATCTTCCGTGACGAGCTGATGGGCCTTGCCAACGACTAAGTCCAAGGGGGACTGTGTCCCCCTTAGACGCTCCGCCGCGCCGTTGACGCGGCTCCGCTGAACCCCCTCACGTTCGCACGGCGAACGTGACGCGCCCCATGGCGCGGGCAGTGGAGTTCCGGTCAGGCAAAGCCCGCCCGGAACGGATTTTAGGGGTGCGGCAATACCCTATAAAAACTAGGAGGAACAAAAAATGGCCTTAATGACCCCCCAAGAATACATCGAGAGCCTGCGCAAGCTGAAAACCCGCGTCTACATGTTCGGCGAGGAGATTGAGAACTGGGTGGACCACCCCATGATCCGCCCCTCCATCAACTGCGTCGCCATGACCTACGCCCTGGCCCAGGACCCCCAGTACGCGGACCTCATGACCGTGAAGTCCAGCCTGACGGGCCGCACCGTCAACCGCTTCACCCATCTCCACCAGTCCACCGAGGACCTCATCAACAAGGTGAAGATGCAGCGTTTGCTGGGCCAAAAGACCGCTTCCTGCTTCCAGCGCTGCGTGGGCATGGACGCCTTCAACGCCGTGTTCTCCTCCACCTATGAGATCGACGAGAAATATGGCACCCACTACCACGAGAACTTCAAAAACTTCATCACCATGGTCCAGGACAACGACCTCACCGTGGACGGAGCCATGACGGACCCCAAGGGCGACCGCTCCAAGGCCCCCAGCCAGCAGGCGGACCCGGACATGTACGTCCACGTGGTGGAGCGCCGGGAGGACGGCATTGTGGTCTGCGGCGCGAAGTGCCACCAGACCGGCTCCATCAACTCCCACTGGCACATCTTCATGCCCACCATCTCCATGGGCGAGGCGGATAAGGACTGGGCCGTCTCCTTCGCCTGCCCCACCGACGCCGAGGGCATGTACATGATCTACGGCCGCCAGTCC
>CAIGRU010001838.1_pt1 | contig 11026 bp, 9 predicted proteins | sample 7351341 | NCBI WGS metagenome assembly CAIGRU01
TGGTCGTTCTTGAAGCCCACCACCTCAGCGGTGACCTGCCCGCCGGAATCGCCGTTGTAAATCCGGCAGATGTCGCCGACGGCCGCCCGGCCGCCGCTGGCCTCGATGGACATTCCGACAATATTCTCAATTTTCCCGGTCAGGCTGTAGGTCTCCGCGTTGTAGACCTGACGGATCATTTGCCGGAACATACGCACTCCTTCTACACGCCGCCGCTGAAATTCAAATTGCCAAAGCCAACGCTCTCTTCCACAGGTCCGGCGTCGGACAGCAGCGTCCGGATGTTGTTCATCTGGGTGGCGGCGCTGGCGTCCACAATTTCGTCAGGGGTCTCTATGATACAGGTGCCCGCCTCGTCATCCGCCATAGGAATGATGCGCACCCGGTCCGAAAGGGCCGAAAGGGCGTTCATCAAAGAGGCGGGAACCTTGGAAAGGTGCTTGGCGTCACATTCCGCGATATAGATATGGGCCCATTCCCGGCGCTTTCGCTTGTCGATGGCGGTTTGAATCATCCGGCAGATGACCTCGCTGCTGCTTTTGAGGCTGACGCAGACCACCTTTTCCGCAATGGCGATGGCCAGGTCCCGCAGTTCTTCCACGTGTTCGTCCATTTGCCGGTCCAGGGCGGCTCCGGCCCGCTCCAAAAAGCGGTCGAAGTCTGCGGCCAGCTCTTCTGCCTGCCGCTGCTGGGCCCGCTGGCCCTCCTGGAGGGCTTGGGTGGCCCCCTGGGCCAGACCCTCGGCCCGTCCGGACTCCAGGCCGCTCTGGCGGGAGGTCTCGAACAGCTCCTGGGCCTTGATTTCCGCCTCCAGCCGGGCCTGGTCCAAAATCTCCTCGGCCCGGCGGTGCGCGTCCGCAATGATCTGCTCCGCCTGAATCTGGGCAAAGCTCACCGGGTCCGGCTCGGGCTCCGGTTCCGGTTCGGGCTCCGGGGCCTCCGCCGCCTCGCCCACCCGGATATCCACCACCGGAGCCTCCTCCCCGGCCTCCTCCTCGGGAGGGGGCGGCGGAGATTCGTCCGGCTTCTCCTCTTCCAGGATCAGCTCCTCCGCCTTGGGGAAGTGATAGGGCTCGGCCTTGGGACGCATAATGGATTTCCAAATACTAGGCAATGATATCGTCCTTTCCGCCCTTCAGGATGATGATTTCACCCTTCTCCTCCAAACCGCGGATGATGCCGACGATGCGCTGCTGGGCTTCCTCCACGTCCTTCATCCGGACGTTGGAGGTAATTTCCAGGTCGTCCTTGATGCTCTGGGCCATACGGGTGGACATGTTGGCAAACAGCTTGTTGGCCACTTCCGTGTTGGCGGCCTTGAGGGCCAGCACCAAGTCTCTGGGGTCGCAGTCCCGGACGAAGCGCTGCACGGAGCGGTCGTCCATGGTGATGATGTCCTCGAATACGAACATCCGCTTGCGGATCTCGTCCGCCAGGTCCGGATCGGACAGGCCGTCGAAGATGTTTTTCTCGCTGGTCCGGTCCAGGTTGTTCATGACATCCGCCACATAGTCGATTCCGCCGACCTTGATATTGGTATCCGTCATGATATTCGAGAAGCGGTTGTGCATTTCTGCCTCCACAATCTTGATGGCCGCCGGGGAGACGCTGTCCAGCTTGGCGATGCTCTCCACCACCTGAATCTGCTTCTTCTCCTCCAGCTGGGCCACCACGCCCGCCGCCTTGTCCGCGTCCACATAGCTGAGGACCAGGGCGATGGTCTGGGGCCGCTCGCTGCGCAGGGCGGAGAACAGGGACTTGACGTCCGCCTTGTCCATGAAGGCAAACTCCCGGTTTTTCAGGCTCTTGGTCACCTTGCCCAGGAGCTCCGCCGCCGCCTGCTCGCCATAGGCCTTCTCCAAAACGGCCCGGGCGTATTCCAGGCCGCCCTCGGTGACGGCTTTGTTGGTCAGGCACAGCTGGTAAAACTCGTTGAGGACGTCCTCCGTCTGCTGGGTGCTCAGTACGCCCAGGCGGGCCACCTCTAAGGTGAGCTGCTCGACCTCCTCGTCCTCCATGAACTTATAGAGGAGAGACGCCTTTTCCGCTCCCAGGGCGATGATAACCGCCGCCGCCTTCTGGGCAGTGGAAAGCTCCGCCTGCTTTGATGTCTTGGCCGCCTGGGGGGCGGCTGCCGCTGTTGCTTCAGGCATTGCCGTCGCCCCCTTTCAGCCAAACCTTGATCATTTGCGCCGCGATTTCCGGGTTGTCGCTGGCGAACTGGCGGATATCCTTCCGCAGCTCCATGCTCCGCTCCAGCTCCAGGTCCATCACGTCGGCGCCAGTCTCGGGCGCCTCGCCGCCCTCCAGGCCCAGGCCCGCCACACGCAGCAGGGCCTCCGCCTCCTCGCGCCGGCGCGCTTCCTCTTCCTCCTGCTTCTTCCGCCGCTTCCTGCGCAGCAGGAGAATGACGGTCAGCAGAATGATGAACAGCAGCAGACCAATGCCCGCCGCGATCAGCACCCACAGAGGCAGCGTAGTTCCGCTGCCGCCGATGACGGGCGGCGTACCGATGTTGGGATCATAGAAGTTCATGGCCAGCACCTTGATTTTGCCGTCCAGAATTTCCTCGTTGGTAACGGGGTCCCGCTCTCCCTGGATGTTGGACGCCCGCGCCACAAGCTGTTGGATTTCCCCGACGTTGAGGTCCTCCTCCGCCGCCCGGGCGTTGATAGAGACGGCCACGGAGCAGTCCGTCATTTTTACTGCTCCGTTGTTATCAATGTTAATGGTGCTGTGGGAGTTGTCGTAGTCAAATTGTTTGCTTACGTAGAGCCCGCTGTCGTCGTCCTGGAGATTCATCCCGGCCTCGACGTTTTCCAGCAAATCACTGTTGGACTCGGTGCCCACCACACCGCCGACGGTGCCGTCGCCGGGGCGGGAGATATAGCCCTCCTCCCGCTTGCTGCCCACGATGCCCTCTCCATTGGTGGAGCCGTCCTGGGCATACTCGGGGAGATAGGTCTCGTTCCGCACCTCGGTGGTCCGGTCCACCTCCACCTCACAGGTGACGCCCACCCGAACGTTGTCCTCGCCGAAGAAGGGGGTCAGCACGTTCATGACCTGGGTCCGGATGCGGTTTTCCATGGCCTGCTGGAGCTGCATTTTCAGCGCCGAAATCTCGCCGTCCATGACGTCCTCCGTCAGATAGACGTTGCCCATCTTGTCGGAGATGCTGACGGAGTCGATTTTCAGCCCCTGCACACCGTAAGCCAGCAGGTCTCGGATGGCCTGGGCCTGCCCGTCCTCCAGCATTTTCCCTTCTACCATGGTCACGCTGACGGCGGCGGTGGCTTCCACCACGTTGCCGCTGTCCAATATGTAGGCCCGGTTTTCTCCCGGTGAGATAAAGACGTCGGCGTCCACCACATCGGGGAAATTGCGGATCACGGTCTCCATATCGCTCATCAGATCCTGGAGCTGCGCGTAGCTGCGCTCCTCGTTGGTGGAGAAGCTGCTCAGGTTCTGCATGTAGTAGTTGCCGGTTTGGTTCAGGTTTGCCATCAGGATGCGGGCTTTCAGCGCCGCCTCCTGTCCGGCGGGCACCATGATGGTGTTCCCGTCCTCTACCTTATAATTGGTGACGCCCTGATCGCTCAGGAACGTCAGGATGTTGGACGCCTCCGTATCGCTCACCTGAGTAACCAGCACGGCGTACTCCTGCTTGTTCAGCGTCAAAGCGACGGCGGTGGCCACAATGATGACCACCAAAACAGCGGCAATGGCGATCCATACCTTCCGGGAAACCTTTTTCAGGCGCTCCTTCGTCTTTCGAAGGAACGCCTTCGCCTTTTCCTTCACGTCGTTCAACCGCTGTCACCTCCTTCTCTCCGCCGCGCCGCGGCGTCCTGTAGAACATGTATAGACATGGTTCGTGCTGCCCTGGTCCGGTGGGCCGGGCAGCACAGGGGATTTCCCCCGTCCGCCGTTCGCGCTTAGAAGTTCATTCTGGTCAGCTCGGAATAGGCGTCCTGGGCCTTGTTCCGCAGCTGGATCAGAAAGTCGACTGCTATCGCGCTCTTCGTGCCGGCAATCATTGCCATGGCGGGGTTATCCAGCTGGCCGGTGGCCAGCAGATATTGTGCTTCTTTTGCCTCCGCGTCCGTCTCCTTTACATAGTCGATGGCGGAGCGGAAAATAGCGCCAAAACCGCCCTCCTCCTCGTGGGAGGTGGTTTCCTTGGCCCGGCCCTCTCCAGCGGCCGCGACCAGCGGCGTCAGCGGCGTCAGCTTTTCCATGGGTGTCAGCATAACGACAGCCTCCTTTTCACTCTCAACGCAAGCTCAAATTACTTTCCAATTTGGAGCCCGTCGGTAATCACGGTTTTCATGGTGTTGAACATGGTCACATTGGAGGAAAACGCCTGGGTCGCGGCCATGGCGTCGGCCATTTCCTTTACCATGTCCACATTGGGCATCTCCACATACCCGTCGTCGTTGGCGTCCGGGTGAGTGGGGTCATACACCAGCTTCATGGGGGACGGGTCGTCCACAATCTGGGTCACCCGCACGCCTCCGGCGGTCTGCCCGGCGGGCACCATGCCCGTAGACGCCTGGGCCATGGCCCGGCGGAAGGCGTCCCGGCCGGTCTTGGCCTCAAAGACCACCATTTTCCTCCGGTAGGCCCCCTCGCCGTTTTCCACCCGGGTCGTGGTGGAGTTGGTCACGTTCTCCCCCACGATGTCCAGCCGGAGCTGCTGGGCCGTCATGCCGGAGGCCACAATGTTCATGGAACTCAAAAATGCCATAACTCAAAACACTCCATATCCCTGCCGGGTGTGCCCTGGCAGTCCTAGACGGGGCCGAAAATCCGGTCCCGCAATCGTTTACTTTGCCTTCCGGCGGCGCTTGGTTTAATAATGTGAAGCGAGAAAGCGTTTAGAAGATGCTCCCGCCCCGGGCTTCGCCGCCCGTCTTACTGGCCCCGGATGGCGGAGCGCAACGTGGTCAGCCCCGAATTGATGGAGCTCATGACATACCGCATCTGATAGGCGGTCCGAATCGCTTCCGACATCTGGGCCGTGACATTCACGCCGTTGTCGTCCATCCGGGTCTGGACCGTCTGCTCCGACACAAGGGAGTCACTTCCCTCCAGCACCTGGCGCATGGCCTTTACCGGCGTGTCCTTCCGGGAGGCTCGAAGCAGCCTGCTGCGCAGGCTTTCCTCGAAGGTAACGACCTTTTCCTTATAGCCCGGGGTCTCCGCGTTGGTCACGTTGTCCGCAATGGCGGCCTGCTTGGTCCACAGGTAGCTCAGGGATTTTTCCAGCATCAAAGACGAGTTGCTTGACAGCAGATCCATGTGATTCCACCTTCCAAGTCATATCCCGCATCCCATCTCAGGGAAGGCGGTCCGCTCCCGCCCGTCAGCTCCGGGCAAGACAAACGCGCGAGTTGTCATCCAAGGCGCGCGTTTTCCGATTTCGTATAAGCGGCCCTCCATTCTATTCACCAATGGGGGCTCTCATGCCCCGGGCCGCGGCCAGTTTCTCCGGCGATTGTTTTTTCTTTGACCCCTTGTGCGATTTGCAACAGATTCTGTTTGCTTCGCCTAATGGGTAACCCTCATTATGAACCATTCTCCCAGAAAAATCAAGTACTTTTTTACCGGGCACATCTTCCATTTTTAACAAATTCTCAACACCGCTCTCTCATTTTTCCGCTTTCTCCCAAAATCCCCGCCTCAGTTGGTCTCTCCTTTGTGCCCCTTGACAACTATTACAATTTTTTACTGCATTTTTATCGAATTTTGTAAAATCCGCTGGCCGATTTCCAAAATATAGGAATTGTTAAATAGAGGAAACAGAATTCTCCCCTGCGGTTCGTTCTTGCTATTTCCATTTTCCTGTGGTAAAATCAAAATGTTGTAATATGGATATTCCACGCCCCCGGTTTTTCAGGGGGCCGTCTTTGACGGGCCGGAGCGTCCGTCCCCGCCGGAGAGGAACCAGAGGACAAGGAAGTGATCCCTTTGAGTATGGAACAAAAGCAGAAAATTTTAATTGTAGACGACTCGGAGCTAAACCGCGCCATCCTGGCCGACATGCTGGACGATGAATATGAAATCATTGAGGCGGAAAACGGCCTCCAGGGCGTGGGCCTGCTCCAGCAGCGGGGAGCCGAGATCTCCCTGGTCCTTCTGGACATCGTAATGCCCCAGATGGACGGCTTCGGCGTTTTGGACGTCATGTCCCAGAACCAGTGGATCGAGGACATCCCCGTCATCATGATCTCCGCCGAGACCGGGTCCAGCCATATCGAGCGGGCCTACGAGCTGGGCGTCACCGATTTTATCTCCCGGCCCTTCGACGCGCTGATCGTCCACCGCCGGGTGGTCAACACCATCATGCTCTACGCCAAGCAAAAGCGGCTGGCCAACATGGTGGCGGACCAGATTTATGAAAATGAGCAGCGCAGCAGCCTGCTAATTGATATTCTCAGCCACATCGTGGAATTCCGAAACGGCGAAAGCGGTCTCCACGTTCTCAACGTCCGCACGCTGACGGAGCTGATGCTCAATCACCTGGTCCAGAAAACGGACCGCTATCAGCTCTCTGGCTCGGACATCTCCATGATCTGCACCGCATCGGCCCTCCACGATATCGGCAAGATTTCCATTGACGAAAAAATCCTCAACAAGCCCGGCCGCTTTACCGACGAGGAATTCGCCATCATGAAAACCCATTCCATGGCCGGTGCGGAGATGCTGGAAAACCTCCCCATCCACCAGGACGACCCCTTGGTGAAGGTGGCCTACAACATCTGCCGCTGGCACCACGAGCGCTGGGACGGTCGGGGCTACCCCGACGGGCTCCACGGGGACGACATCCCCATCTCCGCTCAAATCGTGGCCCTGGCAGATGTGTACGACGCGCTGACCTCTAAGCGCTGCTATAAGGACTCCTTCTCCCACGACAAGGCGGTGGAGATGATTCTGGCCGGTCAGTGCGGCGCTTTCAACCCTCTGCTGCTGGACTGCCTGCGGGAGCTGGCCCCGGACCTGCCCACGCTGATGAGCGACAGCAACTCCGTGGCCCAGCGGGACCGGCGGGAGATGCAGAAGGTGGCCCAGGAGATGCGCCGCCACGAGGAGCTCACCGCCTCCGAGCGGACCCTCCAGCTTCTGGAGCACGAGCGGATGAAGTACAGCTTCTTCGCCGATATGAGCAAGGAAATCCAGTTCGAGTTCACCGTCTCCCCACCTATGATCACCCTCTCCAATTGGGGGGCAGAGCACCTGGGGCTGGAGGAGATCATTATGGACCCCTACCACCACCCCGAAGCCCAGAGTATCATGGAGGATGCGGACTTCCAGCACCTGGCCGATGCCCTGCGCAGCACCAGCCCGGAGCTGCCGGTGGTAACCTACGACTGCAAGCTGAACTACAAGGGCGCCTGGCGCTGGACCCAGATCGTGGCCCGGGCCACCTGGTCCAGCGACGAGCCCCCCCGCTATACCGGCGCGATTGGTAAGGCCATCGACATCCACGACTCCCGGATGAAGCTCAACGCCCTGGAGCGCATGGCCTCCCACGACGCCCTCACCGGCCTTTTGAACCACGCCTACGCCAAAAAGCGCATCCTGGAGCGGATTGAGACCCGGCCCACCGCGTCCTACGCTCTGGTCATCTTTGACCTGGACCACTTCAAGTCCGCCAACGACACCTATGGCCACTCTTTCGGAGATCAGGTCCTGGTCCACCTGGCGGAGAAGCTCCGCCAGTGCATCCGGGGAGGCGACATCGCCGCCCGGGCCGGCGGGGATGAGTTCCTGATCTTCCTGGAATACAAGGACGACATCGAAGTGGTCATCTCCCGCATCTTCCAATCCCTCTGCGGGCAGTTCGAGCAGTTCCCCATCTCCATCAGCATGGGCGTAGCCCTGACGGCCACGGTCCCCGACGGCTATGACGCCCTGTTCCACGCGGCGGACGCGGCCCTCTACACCGTCAAGCGAGGCGGACGGGGCCAATACCGCTTTTACAACGAAACCATGCGCGAGACCCTTTCCGTCATCTCCCCCATTGAGGACGGCGAGGACCCGCAGGAGGACGCTTAAAGACAAAGGAGGAGCCCCCTATGACTTTACAGGAGTGCTACGCCGCCATGGGCGGCAATTACGACGATGCCCTTGGCCGCCTGCGCAGCGAGCGGCTGGTTCAAAAATTTGTGCTGAAATTCCTGGCCGACGGAAGCTATGACCTTCTCTGCCGGTCCTTGGAGGAGAAGAACTACGAGGAGGCTTTCCGGGCCGCCCACACCATCAAGGGCGTGTGCCAGAATCTGAGCATCGACAAGCTCCAGGCGTCCAGCAGCCGCCTCTGCGAATCCCTGCGGAACGGCTACTCACCAGAGGCCGACGCTCTGGCGGAGGAGGTGCGGACGGATTACGGCCAGACCGTAGCCGCCATTGAGGCCTTCCAGAAAGAGAGCGCGGGATGAAGAAGCTTCTCAACAGCGCCACCCGCTTTCTCACCATCAGTCTGGCGCTGATTCTTCTACTGACGGTGTGTATCTTCTCCTTTCTAGCCTTTTTCATGAGTGGGAAAAGCTCCGAGACCATCAGCGCCGTAGGCACCACCTACATGACCGGCATGGGCGAAAAGGTCACCCAGCACTTCGCCACCACCATCGAGCTGCGCTTGTCCCAGGTGGACTCCCTGGTGGGAAGCATTCCCCCGGACAGCGCCTCCGCTTCCTCCCTGCGGGCGGAGCTGGCCCGAAACGCCAAGGCCCGGGATTTTGTGGCCCTGGCCTACTACTCCCCCACCGGCGAATTCGACATGATTTACGGGGAAAAGCCCGTCCTGGCGGACCCGGACTCCTTCCTTGCCTCCATGAACAACGGGGACAAGAAGGTGGCCGTGGCCTCCATCGCCACAGGACAAAAGGATGTACTTCTGGGCGTCTCCGCCGAGTATCTGATGTCGGACGGGACGCTCTCCACCGCCTTGGTAGCCAGCCTCCCCGCCGATTACATCGCCGACACTCTCTCTTTGTACAGCGAGAATTCCCTGGTCTATTCCCACATCATCCGCCGGGACGGCTCCTTTGTCATCCGCAGCGGAGACGCCTTCCGGGAGAACTACTTCAACCGCATCCAGGCCCTTTTTGAGGAGCAGGGGGAAAGCGGGGAGCAGTATATCCGGGAGCTGGAGAGTGCCATGGATAAGGGCGAGGATTACTCCGCCCTCCTCGTCTTTGGCAGCGAGCGGCGGCACCTTCAATGCAACAAGCTGCCCTACTCCGAGTGGTATCTGGTCACGGTGCTGCCCTATGGCGAGCTGGACCAGGCCGTCAGCGACCTCAGCCACGCCTGGCTGTACCTGGTCTTTTTAGGCTGCGCCGTGGTGCTGCTGGCCCTGCTTCTGGTGTTCTGGCAGTACTTCCGGCTCCTCCGGGAGCAGATGGCGGAGCTGGAGAAGGCCCGGAAGGAAGCCGTCCACGCCAACAAGGCCAAAAGCGAATTCCTCTCCAACATGTCCCACGACATCCGGACCCCCATGAACGCCATTGTGGGCATGACGGCCATCGCCACAGCAAACATCGACGACAAACAGCAGGTCCAAAACTGCCTGAAAAAGATCACCCTCTCCAGCCGTCACCTTCTGGGCCTTATCAACGACGTGCTGGACATGAGCAAAATCGAAAGCGGCAAGCTGACGCTGAACATGGATCAGGTCTCCCTCCGGGAGGTGATGGACAGCATCGTCAGCATCGCCCAGCCCCAGGTCCGCTCCAAGCACCAGCAGTTCGACGTGTTCATCCACGACATCTCCACGGAGAACGTCTGCTGCGACAGCGTGCGGCTGAACCAGGTCCTTTTGAACATCCTGGGCAACGCCCTGAAATTCACCCCCGACGGCGGGCTGATTCAGGTCTCCCTCTACGAGGAGGAATCCCCCCAGGGCGAGGACTATGTGCGGACCCATATCATTGTCAAAGACAACGGCATCGGCATGACCCCGGAAATCAAGGAAAAAATCTTCGAGTCCTTCGTCCGGGAGGACAGCGCCCGGGTCCGCCGGACCGAGGGCTCCGGCCTGGGCATGGCCATCACCAAGTACATTGTAGACACCATGGGCGGCACCATCGACGTGGAAAGCGAACAGGGCAAGGGCAGCGAGTTCCACGTCACCCTGGACCTCCAACGGGCCGAAACTCTGGAGGAGGAGATGATCCTCCCTGAGTGGAACATCCTGGTGGTGGACGACGACCAGCAGCTTTGCGAGAGCACCACCTCCTCCTTGAAATCCATCGGCGTCAAGGCCGACTGGGCCCTGAACGCGGAGAAGGCCCTGGCCATGCTGGACCAGCGGGCCAAGGCCCGGGACAATTACCACATCATCCTTCTGGACTGGAAGCTCCCGGACATGGACGGCATCACCGCCGCCAAGGAGATTCGCAGCCGCTTCGGCGACGAGACCCCCATTATGCTGATCTCCGCCTACGACTGGAGCGAAATCGAGGCGGAGGCCAAGGACGCTGGCATCACCGGCTTCATCTCCAAGCCCCTGTTCCGCTCCACCCTCTTCTACGGGCTCAAGCCCTTTGTCAACTCCGGCGACGCCCCCGAGGAGCACCAGGAGGTCAAGTGCGCGGATTTCACCGGCCGCCGGGTGCTCCTGGCGGAGGACAACGACCTGAACTGGGAGATTGCCAACGAGCTCCTCTCCGACCTGGGGATGGAGCTGGACTGGGCGGAAAACGGCCGCATCTGCGTGGACAAATTCGAGGCGTCTCCCGTGGGCTTCTACGACGCGGTGCTGATGGACCTGCGCATGCCGGTGATGACGGGCTACGAGGCCACAGAGGCCATCCGCAGCCTGGACAGGCCCGACAAGGATATCCCCATCATCGCCATGACCGCCGACGCCTTCTCCGAGGACATCAAAAAATGCCTGGACGCGGGGATGAACGCCCACGTGGCCAAGCCCATCGACGTCCGGGAGGTTGCCCGGCTGTTGGAAAAGTTCATCAACGAGCGCCTGTATCGAACCTGAAACAAGGCGGCGGGGAAATCCCCG
>CAIGRU010001843.1_pt1 | contig 10992 bp, 3 predicted proteins | sample 7351341 | NCBI WGS metagenome assembly CAIGRU01
ACGGTCCCATGAAGGGGGCGAATATCCGTTCCAGCGTGCGGATCACCTTTGAAGAAGCGGTATTCGGCGTGGAGAAGGAGATCGAGCTGACGCTGAAAGATGAGTGTACGGCCTGCCACGGAACCGGTGCCAGGCCGGGCACCAGCCCGGAGACATGTTCCAAGTGCGGCGGCAAAGGCCAGGTAGTATTTACCCAGCAGTCCTTCTTCGGCACGGTCAGGAACGTGCAGACCTGTCCCGATTGTCATGGAACCGGTAAAGTCATTAAGGATAAGTGCCCGGACTGCCGTGGCACGGGTTATATCGCCAACAGGAAGAAGATTCAGGTATCTATCCCTGCCGGAATCGACAACGGACAGTGCGTCCGCATCCGCGACAAGGGGGAACCGGGAACAAACGGCGGCCCGCGGGGAGATTTGCTGGTAGAAGTAGTGGTGGGCAGACATCCCATCTTCCAGCGGCAGGATGAGAACATATACTCTACCGTGCCCATGTCCTTTGCCATCGCCGCACTTGGCGGTGAGATCGTTATCGATACGGTAGACGGCAAGGTGATCTATGATGTGAAGGCAGGAACGCAGACCGACACGAAGGTGCGCCTGAAAGGCAAGGGTGTTCCTTCTCTGCGCAACAGGGATATCCGGGGCGACCACTATGTAACGCTGGTGGTGCAGGTGCCCGATAAACTGTCCCATGAGGCGAAGGATCTGTTGAAGAAATTCGACGAAGAGACAGGGGATTCCCTCAATGCCGCGAAGAACGTTACCTCTAAGAAAGCCGAGGAGGCTCCGGCAGGTAAGGGCAGAGGGAAGAAGAAACTCTGGAAATAAATGTTTCAGATGGAAGATTGTTTCACTGTCTGAACCGGTAGAATACGATACAGGCTGAAAGCACACTTTCCTGCGGGGAAGTGTGCTTTTGCTAATGCCTGGCAGCGGTGTAATGCGTTGTAGTTTTCTGCACAGATTTGTGGTACAATGCTGATGTATACCCCCAGTGATGTGATGGAGGTTACAAAGGACAATTGCCTGACCGACAGAAGGAGGAGTGAATATCATTATGAAAATAAAGAAGCTGAGCAGGATAATGGCATCATTTGCGATTTCGGCATCAATGCTGGCTGAACCTGTTGCGGGTATGCCTGTGGTATATGCGCAGGAGGAGCGGCAGGAAATGTCTGGCAGCGATGAACGGGACGATGCGGAAAAGGAAGGGCCGGCCGGAGACGGAGAAACAAATATTGATGAAGAGGGGGCAGCCGGAGACGGAGAGACAGATATTGGTGAAGAAGGGGCAGCCGGAGATGAAGAGACAGATATTGGTGAAGAAGGGGCAGCCGGAGACGAAGAGGAAAATACTGATGAAGAAGGGCCGGCCGGAGACGGAGAGACAGATATTGGTGAAGAAGGGGCAGCCGGAGACGAAGAAGTAAATAATGGTGAAGAATCGCCGGATAGTGACGAACAGGATAATGAGGAGCCGCCAAAGGCGGAGGAAAACAGTGATGCGGAAGCAGAACAGCCGTCAGACACTGATTTGGATGAGCAGCCTGGCGGGAACGGCGACGAGGAGCAGCCGGATTCCGCGACAGGAGATACAGAAGAGGAGTTGTTCTCTGATATGCCTGCCGAGTATCACCTGACCTCTTTTCAGCGGGAATTGAAAGCGGATATGACAGATATGCTGAACCGGCTGCAGGAAAATGAGGAAGGCGGGAATTTTGCCCGCGGACGAGTGGTGACTTTTGCGGACAGCCCTGAAGAAGCTGAGATGATTGCCGAGGCATATCACGCGGAAATAGAAACCTTTGATATGGGAGTCCTGACTTTAAGGCTTGGTGATGGCAGGACGGTAAAAGAGGCGATGCGGGCAGCAGCCTCTCAGGGTAATGAGCTGCCGGCAGTATGGCCTGATTATCGTCGTGAACTGTACGGCGAGATGAGCTTTGAGGTGGAGGATGATATTCCTTCCGTGGATACTTATGCGGAAGTTTACGATGAACTGTACGGGGAGCGCGATCCTTATCTGAATCCGGCAAGTGAGCGTTACCAGTGGTTTCATACGGCAATAGGTTCACCCTATGCGTGGGATGCCGGTTATACGGGAAGCACGGTGACAGTGGGTGTTATCGACAGTGGCGTGAGTCCGAACCCGGATCTGGCCGCCAATGTTGTTGGCAATTATGACTTTTGCGACGAAACACCTGATGCACTGGACTGTCTGGAACACGGGACGCATGTGGCCGGGATCATTGCAGCTCTGGCAAACGGTGTTGACGGGACGGGTGTTGCACCGGATGCAAAGATCTACAATGCCAGAGTGTTCGGAGATGACGTGGAAAAAAGCGGTTATGATTCTACCATTATGCGCGCGATCCTTTATCTGATCAGCGAAGAGGATAACTCGACCAGAGAGGTGAACACAGAGGCACCCAAAGTAGATATCATCAATTTGAGTCTCGGTGGGTCAGGTGATACTGCCAGTTTTCAGGCTGTGATTGACAAGGCGCATGAAAAGGGCGTTGCCGTATTTGCTGCCACCGGAAATGACGGTGATCAGGCAATGATGTATCCGGCATCGTATGAGCATGTTGTTGCGGTATCGGCCACCGATAAGAATAATGAACGGGCTTATTTTGCCAATTATGGATCGATAACCGATCTGTCGGCTCCCGGAGTAAATATCTGGGCAACTTATGCAGACGAAAAAGGAAATTCCGGCTATGCGTCTTTGCAGGGGACATCCATGTCGTGTCCGGTTGCGGCCGGCCAGGCGGCGGTCATCCTGTCCGGACAGGCAGATCTTCCGGCATTACAGGGAAAGACCGGTGCACAGAGAGTGGACGCACTGGAAGCCATTATGAAAGAGAATGCAGTTTCGGTGGGAAACGGCATGGGTAAGGGTATTACAAGCCTGACGAAAGTATTTAAGTTGGCAACAGCTGCGGCAAAACCCAATGCTCCGAGTATCAGCATTGTGGATAATTCCGGCGATACGGGCCAGGCGGTACAGGTGACGATTACGGCGCAGGCCGGTATGAAACTGTGCTATACCACTAATGGAAAAAACCCCGTCTATAAGAATGGAACGGCAGGGACGGATACCGTATTTGTGGATGATGATACGGTAACCTTTACGATAGACGGCACACAGGCGGCGCAGGGAACCGTGAAGGCAGTTGCCGTAAATGAAGCGGGGGTGGTCAGTCAGACGAAATCCGGGAAGTATAAGTTGTCTCCTTATATCAGGTCGATTACGGTCACGGGACCGACAAGGATTGAAAAGGGGAAGAGTATTCGCCTTACAGCGTCAGTCGCGCCTTCCTATGCGGAAGATAAGACACTGATATGGAATCTGACAGACGCGAAAGGAGAAAAAGTTGACACCGCTAAGATCAAGATCGACGCGAAAGGCAAGATCACGACAACAGTGAATGCGGATCCGGGAATTTATCAGGTGACTGTACGGGCACGGGATAACGGCGGAGCGGAGGCAGTCTGCGAGATTGAAGTGATAGAGACGGGGCGTGCACTTTATAGCCTCGCATTTGAAAAGACAGCGGGCAGCACAAAGCAGGAGCTGTGGATTACGAATGACGTCCCGATTCCGACACTGGATTTGGCAGCACAGCTGATCGCGAAGGAAAAGGATGCAGAAGGCAATTTCATACAGATTACGGCAGATAAACTGGACAGATATGTGACCTGGGCAAGCAGCAGGCCGGCGGTGGCCAGTGTGGATGATCAGGGTGTGGTGACGGCAAAAAGTGCCGGAAGCGCTACGATCACGGTTAAGGCGAAGGACAACGGCAATAAGAAAGCGACGATCAAAGTTACCGTGAAGCAGGGTGTTACGGGCATTACGATCACAACGGCCGGCGGTAAGACGGATGAGAGGCTCTTCACGGTGGCGGCGGGCAAAAGTATGACCCTGAAGACTTTAGTGAATCCAACGAAGCCGACCAATAAGAAAGTGAAATGGAGTATCAGCCCCCAGACAGAGAGCGTGAAGATCAGTTCCACTACCGGCAGGATAACTGTTGCCAGGGGTACGCCTTCCGGTACTTACACAGTGACGGCAGAAGCGGCGGACGGCAAGGGTGCAGTCGCAGTACAGGACGTGAAAGTGTTTAGCGGAGCCATTGGCAGGGTTACTTTGAGCGAGACGAAAGCAACCCTCTATGCAAAGAGGGTGAGTGAAACCATAACAGATACAAAGACGATAACCGCGACGTTTACAGGAGCAGATGGTGCGACGGATTTTGATCCGGATGCCTATACCGTTACGAGCAGTAACGAATCTGTCGTACGGGCAGAGGTGGAATCAGCTGCCGACGGCAGAGTGCAGATTACACTGACTGCGACGGGTAATAAATATGGTAAGGTAAAAGTGACCGTAGCTACCGCGGATGGAAGTAATAAGAAGGCAGTCTGTAACGTCACGGTGAGTGGTGGGATCAAGAGCGTATCGCTGCAGGACAATGTTGGCAGAAAAGCTGGAAGCCAGACATTGTTCAGAACGGCCGGGACGGCCGGGAAAGCACCTGTGAGCGTGGCCTTGAAGGCTGTCATCACGGGTGCTGATGGAGTTAATACGGAAGCATACGATGTGGAAAGCAGTAATCCCGCACTGGTAAGTGTGTCGGTAGACAAAACAACTGATGAGGTAACGCTGCGTGCAGTTGGAAAATCCACTGGTAAGGCGAAGATTACATTGAAGGCAACCGATGGAAGTGGCAGGAAAGCATCTGTCAATGTAACGGTCATCAATCCTCCCTCAGGGATCAGCATCGCGCCTAAAGCAGGTAAGACCCGCTATGTCGTGCCGGGTAAAAGTGTGCAGTTGAGCGCGAAATTGGAGACGGAGTATGGCCAGATTGCCAATAACAAAGTGCAGTGGAGCGTTGACAATGAGGCAGCCGGCTTGGGGATTACCGTTAATTCTTCCGGTAAGATATTGATTCCCGGCTGGATGGACATTTTTCTGGAGAACTGGCAGGAAAACCGGCTGAAGGGACCGGCATTTAATTTTGAGGTATATGCCACAGCCGGCGACGGAAGTGGCCTGCAGGCCTCTTACGCGATCTGCCTTCGGCAGCCTGTGACGCATCTTACGCTGAATGTATCCGAGAAGGAAAGAGAGAAAGAGGTCTATATACTTCATACGGTGCGTTTTACTTCCGACTGTACATCGCCTGTGTCGTGTACCTCCTCATCACTGGAGACAGCGTCACCCTCTATTGTATATACACCGTATGATCCGGTTAAGAAGACAGGCGGCAGCGGATTTATCATGTTTATGGCGACAAAACCAGGGAACGCAACATTCACGGTCAAGGCGTTGGATTCGTCGGAGCAGGTGTTTATGTCGGAGTGGAAATTTGTGGAAAGGAAGTGATTTTTAAAGCCATTTTTTGCAGTAGGACTTTAACTTGAGGAAAGGATATGCTATCATTATTAATGATGTGTAAAACACAGATTATGTTTAGAGGAGGTGAGAAATTGAAAATCAAAAGAGTTGCTGTTGTGATCGGTCTTATTTTGCTTACTGTGGCCGGACTCATTGGCTGCGGTAGAAAACGTGAACTTGTTGAGCCTGTTGATTTAGCAGCGAAAAGTACAGAACGAGAATTGATAGCGATTCCGATGCCGATATCTGAGAGAGAGCACGCTGTTTCATCTGAAGAGCAATCTGCAGACAGTGAATCAGAAGAAACAACGCGATTGACAGCTTTGGCGGAGGACATGCAGGAAGCGGAAAGAATTGCCGATTTATATGACATTGAACTCGATAGTTTTTCGTATGGAGTGGCTACTTATGTGACTGATAAAGATGTACAGGGGAGGAAAATGATTACCCTACATTGGCTCCTAATTATAAGAATAAACTCCATACAGCACAGTAAACACATGGTTACAAAAGTTAGAAAAAATAAAAAAGAGGGGAAGAAAGATGAAAAAAGCAAAAATTTTATCATTTCTGTTGGCCTTTTCCTTGTTGTTCCATTCAACGGGGATTGAAGCATTGGCAACGGCGGTATCGGAACCGATTCCTGAAGAGCAATCTGTTGAAGTTCCGGACAATGTGCCCGTTGAAGAGGAAGAGGGAACAGAAGCGTCTGAGCAGCCCATAGAGGAAGAAGAGACAGGCAAAGAAACTTCGGAAGAAGAGCAGAATCCGGAACAGCCTTCTGATTCAGAGGAAGGGGAAGAAAATCAGCCTTCTGAGGAAACAGAAGATTCTGAGCAGCCATCGACGGATGAGGAAACCAAAGATCCTTCCGAAGAAGCAGAGGTTCCGGAAGTGCCTTCAGATGAGGGCGAAGAGGATACTCAGGAACCTTCGGAAGGAGAGGAAGCGGAAGATCCCGATGAAGACGATGTTTCTGTAGAAGAACCTGATGCGGATGACAGTTCTGCAGAGGAGGAATCCGGTTCAGAAGAGAACGTATCAGAGAACTCGGTATCCGAGAACACAATTCCGGAAGAAGAACCCGAAGCGGAGGAAACAGAAGAAGATGATTTTGACATTTTCCCCGGATTAGGCGATAATTACACGTTGTCTTCGGCGCAGATGGAAGATAAAAGAGTGTTGTCTTCTCATTTGGGAGATATCGTAAGCACAAGGGATATGGATGCAGGTGATTATCCGGATGCAGAGGGACTTTACAAGCTTGGTGAAGTGGTATATTTGGCGGAGACAGAAGAGGAAGCTGTACAGGTAGCGGAAGCTTTTGGCGGCGAGTTGAAGAGCTATTCCTATGGAGTGGCCGTAATTGGTCTTCCCGGAAAAGTTACGGTATCCAGAGCAATTGCGGCAGCGGCAGATCCTGCTGTCAAGCTGCCTGCTGTATGGCCAAATTATTATAACTATCTTCACGGTGATGTGAATGAGGTGAATACAGCTGCCGGGCCAAGCGATCCTGAGTTTGCTACTCAGTGGCAGCATGATTACATTGGTACGAATTATGCCTGGGCGGCAGGATATAAAGGACAGGGTGTGAAGGTGGCTGTAATCGATACCGGATTACAGAAAGACCACGAGGATTTATCGGCAAATGCAGCTGCCGGGAAAAATTTTGTCGGTGGTGCAGCTGGTACAGAGTATAATGTTGATAACCAAACCCACGGAACGCATGTGGCAGGGATTATTGCGGCTGATGATAATGGCGTAGGTGGTGTGGGAATTGCGCCGGATGCTGAGGTGAGGGGGTATTGTGTATTCCCGGCAGCAGGTGGTGCAGATAGCGCAGATATTATGAGGGCCATCAGGGCAGCAGTCGCGGACGGCAATGATATCATTAACATGAGTCTTGGCGGTCCTATGTACCAAGCAGATTATGAAAAGGTAACTAAAGAGGCATATGACAAGGGTGTCGCAATTTTTGCTTCTTCCGGTAACGATGATACAGACGGATACAACTTTCCGGCAGCTTACAGCAGTACGATTTCCGTAGGAGCTGTGGACCAGAACAGTGCAAGGGCATCCTTTTCCAATTATGGCAGCACCGTTAAGCTGGCTTTCCCGGGAGTACATATTTACTCTACCCTTCCCGGCGGCTACGGGTATATGAGTGGTACCAGCCAGGCTTCTCCGGCAGCGGCAGGTACGGCGGCGGTAATTCTTTCCGCCAATGATTCTATACGTAGTAAGAGTGGTAAAGCCAGAGTGGACGCACTTCTTTCCGCTATGAAATCTTCTACCGTGAAATGCAGCAGCGCCGGCATGGGGGCGGGTACAACGTGGCTGCCAAGTGTTTTGAAGATTGCTACGGATATGACGGCACCGGATGCACCGACGATTACGATCAGTGAGACACCGAAAAGCGGAAGCATTTATGCTGCGGAAAGTGTAACTGCGACATTGACTACGAATACTGCCGTAGGTGTGGAAATCTGGTATTCAACGAATGGTAAGAACCCAACTTATAAAAATGGTGAGGTCACAAACGGCGAAAAGTACACGGAAGGTGTACCGGTAACACTGACCGGTGCGAAAAAAGTTACCATCAAGGCGATCGCTGTGAATCCGATTACGGGTAAAGCGAGTAAAGCAGCATCTAAGGTATGCACCCTGGCGCCAATACCTTCTGGAGTGGAATTGGTCTCCAAGACAGGTATTTCCAAAGTTGCTCCGGGTAAGAGCCTTGCTTTAACGGCGGTTATTACACCGGATTATGCAGTTTCCAAGAAGGTTCAGTGGACTGTGGACGACAAGGCGAAGGCAGCAGGGATAACCGTTTCAAATGGTACTGTAAAAACGAAAACAGGTACTGCAGCAGGGAGCTATACCGTTACTGCCACGGCGGTGGGACCGGATGGAACATCCTACAATGGTGTTTCAGATGTTTATACGTTTGCGGTAATTGAGAAATCCTTCATTAAAAAGATTGCATTTATGAATGCAGGAGTAAAATTAAAACCGCAGACGTTGGATACGGATGGGATACTGAATCTGATGCAGCATCTTGAAGTAACCGGAGCTGATGGAAATAAGATCGAGGCTGCCAGTGCTGATGTGGTTTGGACAAGTAGTAATAATAAGGTAGCGCAGGTTGAGAATGGTATTGTTACCGCGGTTGGACCCGGTAAAGCGGTTATTAAAGCGGTATCCAATGACGGTTTCAATAAGAGCGCATCCTGCAACGTAACGGTAACGCAGCCCATTACAGAAATTATATTGAACGGTCCGGAAAAGGTAGCTGCCGGGAAAGCCATTACACTGAAAGCGACAGTTGTACCGGCAAATGCTACAAATAAAAAACTTACATGGAAAGTAGACGGAAATACCAATGTAACCGTAAAAAATGGTAAGGTTACTGCAAAGGCAGGCGCGTCAGGAACTTGCAGCGTGACTGCATCTGATGGCAAAGTTACTTCTGAGCCCTATATTGTTACGATCGTATCGGGAAAGATTACAAAGATTGAACTTTCCGAGAAGACGATGCTGCTCTTTAGTAAAAAAGCAACTGATGTAACGCCCATAACAGGAACTCTGACGGCTGTTGTAGACGGGGAATCTGGCTATGACAATACTCTGATCACGTGGACGAGCAGTGCGCCTTCCGTAGCCGACGTGGATGAAAATGGTAATGTTACGGCAAAGACAGCAGGAAAAGCGGTTATAACCTGCGCATCAACTGATGGCAGTAATAAGAAAGCAAGCTGTACGATTAACGTTACTGTGCCAATGTCTAAATTAGCTATAGGTACTACAGACAGCTATGGAGATTACTTTGACGATCTTGGAAATGGTACCGGTGGATATGCCGGATATATCGCGCAGGGTAAGAGCATTAAAATGTCCGCTAAGTACAGCAGTAAGTATGGTGAGCCTTTGAACAAAAAGGTAACCTGGTCATCCAGTGATGAAACTGTTTTGACAGTTGATAAAAACGGAAAGGTAACGGCGAACGAAAATGCTGAGATAGGTAGAACGGCTATAATTACAGCAACTGCGGCGGATGGCAGTGGGGTAACTTCCAATCAGTATCTGTTCCAGGTTAGGCAGTTATTCAAAAAGCTTTCTGTTGATGATCTGATTGTAATTGCAACAGCAGACGATGGGAATCCGTATGTGCCTCATTATTTCACGGCCACTGTGTCAGGAGGTAAAAATCCCGGACTTTCCAAGGAATATTATGAAGAAATAGGGGCATATGTTCTTACGCCGATTCCTGGTAAAGTAACCACGAATAAGCCGTCAAGCAGTACGTCATTGTATACGAATGAATTACAGAAAATGACCGTTACGGTGAAGCTTCGCGATGGTTCGGGCTTAACGGCGAAGAAGACTCTCCTTGTTGCACGATTTAAGGACGGAACCATTAAGTTTTTTGAATAATAAATATAATAGTTGATCCTTAAGGTGGAATGGGAAAACATAGTATTATAAGTGTATTATTTGAGAAGTAGACGACTTAAGTGCTTGGAGAACAGCACAGAAGCTGGGCGATGTTCGTAAGACATCGCCCGGTTCGTATATTCATATTGAAATTGATTATTCCAGGAAAATAAACTTGTGTTGTGCCCTGTTTTGTTTCTTCAACGTAGGAAATTTTACATGGCCATATATTGTCAATTTAATTTAGGAGATTATAAAAAATAATGAGAGTATTATGAACGGGATAACGGGATTGAAATATTTAACATTAAGTCTATCTTGCAATGAAATAAAGATTGTGATACTATAATTTCAAGCAAAGAACATATCTGAGATTCTTACAATATCTTATTGGATTTCATATTTTTCACGGCGAAATCCGAATCCAAGCAGAGTAATCTCTGCCAGAACTCCTTGCTTATAACTAAATAACTGCGGGGAGGGATATTAAAGCGCAGGATTCGAAGTGTTTTTCCTCTCTGCTGCATTTGAGAAAGAGAGGGTGAATGATGAAAGAGAAAGTAACGAAAGAAGTATCTGGGCAGAAGCAGGATGAAACAGGTGCGATTCTGCCACGGGAAACGGAATTGGCATTTGAAGTGCAGACAACATTGAAGGCCGAAAAGGAGACTGCCGGAGATTTTCAGCCGGTACTGCCGGAAGATTACCAGCTTAATCTGAGTGATTTCGCACTTTTTCTTTCGGTGATGAAAGTCAAAGAAGCTTACGAAGATGTGCTCAGCATCATACTGGATGAACCGGACCTGCAGCTGAAGGAAGTCAAGGTTGAGCAGGTTGTTTTAAATAAGTTGGGTAAGCGTGCCATACGGCTGGATGCGTGGGCACAGGACGTGAACAACAGGCAGTTTGATATGGAAATGCAGAATGATACGAGTAGTGATAATGTCCGCAAGCGATCCAGATTTTATCAGGGCTTACTTGATACCCCGATCTTGAAATCAGGAAAGGAGACCCGTTACAGGTATCTGCCGTCTACTGTGATCATCTTTATCACACAGGAAGATATTTTTGGTTGTGACCGTGCTATGTATACATTTCGGGAAAGATGTGAAGAAGAACCAAAGGTTCTGCTTGAAGATGGGACGAGTA
>CAIGRU010001859.1_pt1 | contig 10930 bp, 11 predicted proteins | sample 7351341 | NCBI WGS metagenome assembly CAIGRU01
ATGAGCTTCACGTCCCCCAGAATGGGGTCGAAGGCCATGGCTTGGAGCAGGGGGGGCTTGTGCATGGGGGAGCCGTCCTCATTCCGGCCCAGGATGGAGGCCAGGTCAAAGCGGAAGCCGCTGATGTGGTACGTCGTCACCCAGTAACGGAGGCAGTCGATGATCATTTGGTGGACAATGGGGTGGTTGCAGTTCAGGGTATTTCCGCAGCCGCTGAAATTGTAGTACTGCCCGCCGGGGGTGAGTAAGTAGTAAATGTTGTTGTCGAAGCCCTTGAAGGAGAAGAAGGGTCCGTCCTCGTTGCCCTCCGCCGTGTGGTTGAATACCACATCCAGATAGACCTCGATGCCATTTTCGTTGCAGTCCTGAATCAGGCGCTTGAGCTCGTTGCCCTCCCGGTTGTATTCCATGCCGGAGGCATAGCTGGTGTTGGGGGCGAAGAAGCTGACGGTGTTGTAGCCCCAGTAGTTGTAGAGCTGTTCCCCGTCCACCTGCCGGGCGTCCTGCATCTCATCAAACTCGAAAATGGGCATCAGCTCCACGGCGTTGACGCCCAGTTCCTTTAAATAAGGAATCTTCTCCCGCAGCCCCTCGAAGGTTCCCGGGGCGGCCACGGCGGAGGAGCCGTGAATGGTGAAGCCCCGGACGTGAAGCTCGTAGATCACCAGATCCTCCATGGGAATCAGGGGCCGGGTCATGTTGCCCCAGTCGAAGTCGTCCTTGACGACCCGGGCCTTGTAGTGCTGGCCGGAGCCGTCTTTCACGCCCCATTGGCTCTGCCCCGTCACCGCCCGGGCATAGGGGTCCAGGAGGTATTTTGTCTTGTCAAAAATCAGGCCCTTCTCCACGTCCCGGGGGCCGTCCACCCGGAAGGCGTACTCAAACTCCTCAATATTCAGCTTGAATACAATCATGGAGTACACGTTTCCGATGCGGTAGTGCTCTGGGAAGGGGAGGACGGCGTAGGGCTCCTCCTCTCCCCGCTGGAAGAGCAAGAGCTCGATGGATGTGGCCCCATGGGAGTGGACTGTAAAGTTTACGCCGCCGGGGATGGCGGTGGCGCCGTTGATCTCGTAAAAGCCAGGCCGCACGTCGAAGCCGTTCAGATGGTCCATGGGGACCAGGTGAATGGTGCGGGGCAGGGCTACCGCAGGGGCTTCGGAAACGGCGGTCTGAGCCGTGATGCTGTCCTGTAGTTTCACCGGGAACTCCTTCCTCGCCGGTCCGGCGACTGTATTATTTCCGAATGGATCATTCGGAAATTCATTTGCTGAGAGCCGCTTGGCCCGCCGCCGTGCCCGGCGGCATCTGTAAAGCATGGCGTCAATTCCCTCCGGGTTTTCATTCCGGGGGAATCGGATACGGCTTCATTATACAACACCCCCTCAGATTTGTCATAACTTTTTTCCCTTTTTGTGAGAATCCACAAAGTCTTTGTGGGAAAGTACCATTTATAATAGAGCTGGAAGATTTTTTCGGCATCGTGAAAAATTTCCCGCCGTCCAGCCGTGTTGTAAGCAGAAGGGAGTGAGAAGCGTGGTTCCATTTGGTACCGATGAAACCATCCGCCGGATTGTCTCGGCCTACAGCGATATGCTGCTGCGCTTGGCGTGCACCCGCCTGGGTTCCACCGCCGATGCGGAGGATGCCGTGCAGGAGGCGTTTTTGCGCCTGCTCACCGCCCGGCCCGTTTTCCGGGACCCGGAGCACGAAAAGGCCTGGCTGATCCGCACCACCCTTCAGCGCGCCAGCGACATCCGCCGGAAGGCGGAACAGCGCAACGTCCCTCTGGAGGACGTGACGGAGCCCGCGGCCCCGGAGAGCTCCGGGGAGGAGCTTCGCTCCGCCGTCCGGGCCCTGCCGGAGATGTACGGGGTTGTCATCCACCTCCATTACTACGAGGGATATTCCATCAAAGAAATTGCCAAACTGCTGGGCCTGCCCGCCGCCACGGTGGGCACCCGCCTGGCCCGCGGCCGGGAGCGGCTGCGGCAGATGCTGAGGGAGGACGTTGTATGAACGATTACCGAAAGGCCTTCGACGAGCTCTCCTTTTCCGCGGATTTTCAGGAGCGGACGGCGAACCTGCTGCGAAATCGCGCCCGCGAATTGGAAAAGGAGCGTACTGACATGACTATCAGCAAAACCAAAAAGATCGCGGTGCTGGCCGCCGCCTGCATCGCCCTGCTGGCGGTGTCCGTGTCTGCCGCCATGTTGTGGCTCACCCCCGCCCAGGTGGCGGAGGAGCACGACCAGCCCCTGCTGGCGGAGGCCTTCAAGGGCCCCGACGCCATTGAGATCAACGAAACCGTGGAGAGCGGGGACTTCTCCATCACCCTGCTGGGCCTGGTGTCCGGGCGGAACCTGGACGTTTTGAACCAGGACCTGGAAAAGGACCACACCTATTCCGTCCTGGCCCTGCGCCGCCTGGACGGGGAGCCGCTGGAAAATGAGACCTTCGATTTCAGCGGATATGTCATGACCCCGCTGGTAGCGGGCTGTTCCCCTGCGGCGGTGAACAACTGGACGTTGGGCGCCTTTGCCCAGGGCTTTGCCAAGGACGGCGCGTACTATTACCTGCTGGACACCCAGAGCATTGAGATGTTCGCGGACCGCACGGTCTATATGGCCTTCTACGAGGGCTTTGTGCCCAATAACACCATTTTCACCATGGCAGACGACGGGACCATCGCCTTCTGCGACGATTTCACCGGCGTCCACGCCCTCTTCACCCTGCCCCTGGACTCCGCCAAGGCGGACCCCACAGCGGCGGAGGCGTTCCTGACGGAGAACGACATGGGCTGGACCAACGAACGGACGGAACCGGAGGGGGAATGGGAAATCGATCGCCATGAGACGGAGGACGGCGAGGAGATTTTCCTCCGGCCCGAGGACGGCGGCACGGACGCGAGCCAGTAAGAAAAAAGAGGACCGGCGGGGACGCTTCCCCTCCGGTCCTTCTCTATGATCACAGGTTTACAGGAGGGTAATCCCCGCCTTTTCGCAGCCTTCCAGGGTCTCCTTGTCCCAGAGGCTGACCTGGACCTCACCGATGTGGCAGGCCTCCAGCAGCAGCATGCACACACGGGACATGCCGATGCCGCCGCCAATGGACTGGGGCAGTTCCCCGTTCAACAGCATCTGGTGGAAGGGCAGCTTCCGCCGCTCGTCGCACCCTGCGGCGGTGAGCTGGCGGTCCATGGCCGCCGCGTCCACCCGGATGCCCATGGAGGACACCTCGAAAGAGCGCTGGAGTACCGGGTTCCACATGAGAATATCTCCGTTCAGCTCCCAGTCGTCGTAGTCCGGGGCCCGGCCGTCGTGGCGGTTCCCGGATTTCAGAGTCTTGCCGATCTGCATGAGAAACACCGTCCGGTGCTTCCGGCAGATTTCCGTCTCCCGCTCGGCGGGGGCCAGGTACGGGAAGCGGTCCTCCAGCTCCTGGGTGGTGATGAAGTACACGTCCCGGTCGGGCCGGAAGGTCAGGGCGGGGAAGTGGTTGCGCAGAACAGAGGCGGTGTCGCACAGCCCGCCCACGATGTCCCGCACCGTGTCCTTTAGATACTGGAGCTTCCGGTCCTCCTGGCCGATGTGCTTCTCCCAGTCCCACTGGTCTACGTAGATGGAGTGGAGATTGTCCACCACCTCGTCCCGGCGGATGGCGTTCATGTCGGTGAAAAGACCCATGCCCCGGGGGAACTCATAGCGCTTTAACGCCAGGCGCTTCCACTTGGCCAGGGAGTGGACCACCTGGCCCTCGGCCCCCACGTCGGGGATGTCGAAGGTCACGGGCCGCTCCACGCCGTTCAGATCGTCGTTCAGGCCGGTGCGCCCGTCCACAAACAGGGGGGCGGAGACCCGGTGCAGGTTCAGTCGGAGGGTGAGGTTGCGCTGGAAGTCCTCGTGGATGAGTTCAATGGCCCGCTGGAGCTCGTTGTTGCTCAGGGGCATCCGATAGCCCTGGGGGATGGTGAGCTTGCTCATGTGATAAAACCAGTCCTTTATTTCAGATTATGCGGGGGAGGGATTACAGCTTCCCAAGCCCGAGGCGGAGGCGGCGGAGGGTCTCCTCCTTGCCTAAGATGTGGCAGATTTCCACCGCACCGCCGGGAGTCACCTGCTTGCCCGCCGCGGCGATGCGGACGGGCCACATCAGCGTGGCGTTCTTGACGCCCAGGGATTCCGCCAGGCCGATGAGGCAGTCGTGGACGGCCTCCTGGGTCCAGTTCTCCAGGGCCTCCAGGGCGGGGACGGCGGCTTCCAGCATGTTCCGGGAAACCTCGGCATCGGTCTTGGATTTTTTGTTGGTGAAGAGGGAAACGTCATACTCCGGCAGCGCGTCGAAGAAGTCCACCTTCTCCGGGATGTCCGTCAGCCTCTCGCACCGGGCCTGAAGCAGGGCGGCCACCGCCGCCGGGTCAACGGCGGGGTTCTTCACGGCCTGCCGGATATAGGGCTCCGCGATTTTGGCGAAGTCCTCCGGGGCCATGGCCCGCAGATACAGGGCGTTGAAGTAGGTCAGCTTTTCGATGTCGAAGATGGCGGGGGACTTGGAGATGCCCGCGATGTCGAAGGCGTCCACCAGCTCCTCCAGAGAAAAGACCTCCTGCTCGCTGCGCTCTCCCTTGGGGGCCCAGCCCAGCAGGGCCACGTAGTTCAGCACGGCGGGGGTCAGGTAGCCCTGGGCAATCAGGTCCTCATAGGAGGGGTCTCCGTGGCGCTTGCTCATCTTGTTGTGCTGGTCCCGCATGACGGGGGAGCAGTGAACGTAGGTGGGAATCTCCCAGCCGAAAGCCTCGTACAGGAGATTGTATTTCGGGGCGGAGGAGAGGTATTCGCTGCCCCGGACCACGTGGGTGATGCCCATGAGGTGGTCGTCCACCACGTTGGCGAAGTTGTAGGTGGGCAGGCCGTCCCGTTTCAAGAGCACCTGGTCGTCCAGGGTCTTGTTCTCCACGGTGATGTCGCCAAAGCTCACGTCGTGGAAGGTGGTGGTCCCCTCCTGGGGGATGCGCTGGCGGATGACGTAGGGCATACCTGCCAGCAGATTGGCGTCGATCTCCTCCTGTGAGAGCTCCCGGCAGGGGTCCGCCGCCCGATCGAAGTTGCCGCTGTCCTCCTCGGACTCGGTTTTCTCACAGAAGCAGTAGTAGGCCGCGCCCTTCTCCACCAGGAGCTTGGCGTACTTCCCGTAGAGGTCCCGGCGCTCCGACTGGATATAGGGCCCCGTGGGGCCGCCAACGTCGGGACCCTCGTCATGGGTCAGGCCGCACTCGGCCATGGTGCGGTAAATCACGTCCGTGGCGCCCTCCACCAGGCGGCCCTGGTCCGTGTCCTCAATGCGGAGGATGAAGGTGCCGTGGTGATGCCGGGCGATGAGCCAGGTATACAGGGCGGTGCGGAGATTGCCCACGTGCATGTAGCCCGTGGGGGAAGGGGCGAAGCGGGTGCGGACCGTCCCCTTGGGGATGCGGTCCTCCATGTCCTGGAAAAAGCGGCTGTCGGTCGCCATAGGTAAACCTCCATGTCAAGCCGGGGAAGCCCGGCGGGTTTGGTAATAAGACACTGCCATTATCCACGCTTTGGGAGAAAAAGTCAAGGGCGGCCCTTCCGGTTTGCCGTTCCTTTTTGCCAGATACGCTAAAAAAGCCGCCGCGGAAAGCCTTGGCTTTCAGTCCCTTCGTCACTTGCAAAGGGAAAGGGGGCTTGTTAGAATATTTGAGGGCTGGGCATAAATAAGAGATCGAGCCCCTTCACTTTTTTGAAAACTGATGATGAGGTGCGTATGTATCATACCGTAATTTTCGACCTGGACGGGACCCTGCTGGACACCATCGAGGACCTGGCCGCCGCGGGGAACTGGGTCTGCCGCCGCAACGGCTGGCCGGAGCACTCCCTGGAGGCGTTCAAGGCCATGGTGGGCCACGGCATCCCCAACCTGGTTTCCAAATTTTCCCCCGAGGGCTGCAAGAGCCCCCTGATTCTGGTGAACACCCTGGCCCAGTTCAGCGAGTACTACGGGGAGCACAACATGGACGCCACCGCGCCCTATCCCGGCATTCCGGAGCTTTTGGAGCGGCTGAAAGCCGCCGGGGTTCAGATGGCCGTCTACTCCAACAAGGCCGACAGCTTCAGCCGGGAGATGGTGGAGCACTACCTACCCGGCTTTTTCCGGCTGGTCCGGGGGAAGGTGGACGGCGTGCCCGTGAAGCCGGACCCGGCGGGGCTTCGCGGCATCATGAAGGAGCTGGGCGTGGAGCCGGAAACCACCCTCTTCGTGGGGGACAGCGCCACGGACATCCACACCGGCCACAACGCAGGCTTGAAGGCCTGCGGCGTCACCTGGGGCTTCCGCCCCCGCGCCTCCCTGGAGGAGGCCGGGGCAGACCAGCTGGCGGACACCATGGAGGAGCTGGAGGCCGCCATTTTGGAGGGGCCATGGTCCTGAGCTTTGAACAGGCGGGGGACCTTCTGGACACGCTGGCGGAGTCCTTCCCGGAAGCCCTTTTCGACGGGCTCAACGGCGGCGTGAACCTTCAGGAAGAAGCCGTGCCGGACCAGGAGTTTCCCAAGGGGCAGGTATACATCCTGGGGGAGTATTGCGACGATCTGCTGGGACGGTATATCAACCTCTACTACGGCTCCTTCGCCGCCATGGCGGAAAACGAGGAGTGGACGAAGGAGGACTGGGAGGAGGAGCTCCGGCAGACCCTCTCCCACGAGCTGACCCACCACATGGAGGGCCGGAGCGGCCTGCACGCCCTGGACGACAAGGATGAGGCGGAGATGGCCGCCTGGCAGGAGGAATACGGGGAGAGCGATTCCTGAAAAAACCGGAAGGGGAGGCCCCTTCCGGTTTTTTGCCGCTATTTCGTGGGAAAGCCGAACTGGGTTCGCATGTCGAAGAGGAACCGCAGGAAGCTCTCCGGGTAGGGGATGAAGGTTCCCCGGTCCAGCATGTCCAGAATCTCCTCCAAAGAGGCCCAGCGGACGGCCTGTACCTCCTCTTCCTGGAGGGTCAGGTCCTCCAGAGAGAGGTCCCTTGTGAGAATGTAAAAATCGTCAAAGCCGCCGTCGAAGTTCACCGTCACCGAGGGCCGGAGGCCGCTCAGGTCCAGGGAAACGCCCAGCTCCTCCCGGACTTCCCGTTCCGCTCCCTGGCGGCTGGTCTCCCCGGCGTCCACGCCGCCGCCTACGGACACGTCCCAGAGGTTTGGGAAGATGAATTTCTCTGACGTCCGCTGCTGGATGAGCAGCCGCCCCCGACGGTCAAAGACGCAGACATGGACCACCAGCCGCAGCTCGCCGGGGCCCTTGGGGCCGCTTCGCTCCGCCGTCCGCCCTAAGGGGAGGCGGTTTTCATCATACAGGTCTACCAATTCCACGACAGTTCCCCCTCACTGCTTCCCGGCGGTCTTGTAGTCCCCGCCGGGGCGGTAGAAGGGACAAGCCGTGTTGGTTCCCTTCAAAAAACGCTCCATCTCGTCCTCATCCAGGTCCATGGTGCAGACGAAGGCTTCCAGCTCCTCGTCGTAGTCATAGCAAACACAGTCCTCGCAGATACTGCTCACGCGCATCACCTCTTAGAGGATGATAGCATAAATCCCGTCCACATCCAAGCGTTTTTTTATGACCAGCTCCTCCAAGACCTCCCGGCACACCGGCGGCGCGGCCCAGCACAGGCCGCATCCGGCGGTGACGCTCCGGGGCACGGGAATCAGCCGCCCCGGCAGGCCCTCCTCCCGGCAGGCGGCCTCCATGGCCATGGCCCCCGCCGTGGTGCGGAAGGTCACCACGCACTTCTCGGTTCTTTGCTTCATCCTTCCAGCGCCTCCCGGGCCAGGATGCGGACCGCCTCCGCCGCCGCGTCGGTTTCCGCCTCCGTATTGAAATAGGCCCAGGAAAAGCGGACGGCCCCCTGTTCCTCCGTCCCCAGGGCACGGTGGAGCCGGGGGGCGCAGTGGGCCCCGGGACGAGTGGCGATGTCAAAGCGCTCCGCCAGCTCGTCGGAAATTTCGGCGGAATCAAAATCCCCGATGTTCAGCGTCACGACAGGGGCCCGGACCGGAGCGGAGAAATCCCCGTAGACCGTTACCCCCGGCAGGTCCCGGACCGCCTCATAAAACCGGCGGACCAGAGCGTCCTCATGGGTGTGAATGTGCTCAATGCCGGTTTCCGCCAGGAAGTCCAGGGCGGCGCTCAGTCCCGCCAGGCCGTGGCCGTTGAGGGTCCCGGCCTCTAATCGGGTGGGATACTCGCCGGGCTGGGCCTCGGAGTAGCTCTGGACCCCGGTGCCCCCCACGGCAAAGGGGCGGATCTCCAGCCCCTCCCGGAGACACAGCCCCCCGGTGCCCTGGGGGCCCATCAGGCTCTTGTGGCCGGTGAAGCACACCACGTCGATGCCCATTGCCGCCATGTCGATGGGCAGAACCCCCGCCGTCTGGGAGGCGTCCAGGATAAAAAGGAGGCCATGCTCCCGGGCAAAGCGGCCCACCCACGCGATGTCCACCACGTCCCCCGTCAGGTTGGAGGCGTGGGTGCAGACGATGGCCTTTGTTTCCGGCCGGAGAAGGCGCCCAAACCCGCCGTAGTCCAGCCGTCCCCGGCTGTCCGCTGGGACGAAATCCACCGCCGCCTCCGCTTCCCGGAGACGGTACAGGGGCCGGAGGACGGAGTTGTGCTCCAGGTCCGTGGAAATCACGTGGTCCCCCGGCCCCAGCAGGCCGCTGACGGCGATGTTCAGGGCTTGGGTGGAGTTTTGGGTAAAGCACACGTGGTCCGCCCGGGGACAGCCCAGCAGGGCGGCGAGCTTCTCCCGGGTTTCGTAGATGGTCCGGGCGGCGGACAGGGCCCCCTGGTGCCCCCCCCGGCCGCAGTTGCCGTAAGAGGACAGGGCTTCCAGAACAGCCTGGGTCACGGCGGGGGGCTTGGTTCGGGTGGTGGCGGCGTTGTCCAGGTAGATCACGGCTTGATCACCTTGGCCGCCCCCGCCAGCTTCTCCACGATGGCGTACATGTTGGTAACGCTCCCTACCGCCAGCGCCTCCGCCAGCCCGTAGTGGTTCAGGCAGGTGCCGCAGGTGAGAATTTCCACCCCCTGGGCCTCCAGACTTTTCAGGTCCTCCAGAGACTCGGAGCCCTGACAGGTGAGGCGGGCTCCGCCGTTGTAAAAGAGCATGGTGCCCGGCAGCTCCGGTAGCTGGCTGACGGCGTAGAGAAAACCCTTCATCAGCACTGCGCCCAGTTCGTCGCTGCCCCGGCCCATGACGGCGCTGTCCACCGCCACCACCAGATTTCCCCGCTGGTCCGGAGCGCAGACCAGGGGCGGCTCCTCCAGGGGGGCCTCCCCGGCGGGGTCCGTCACCTCCATGGAGACCACAAATTCCATCTCGCCCAGCTTCTCGGATTTGGCCGCCAGCTTGTGCCCGGCGGCCATCCGGCTCAGGTTCTGCACGGCAATCTCATTGTCCACATGGACCTCCAAAATGCCCGGCTCCGTCATGGCCCGCAGGGCCCGAGTGGCCTTTACCACCGGAATGGGGCACTGCTCGCCTACGGCGTTCACGATGATTGTTCCCATCACCATACCTCCCGTCTCCGCCCAGGGGCGGAGGTTGTTTCCCCCATTGTACCGCCGGGGACGGCGGAAGGCAAGGGTTATTTTTTGAAAAGTATATCGCATGATTTTGGGGAAACTTCTTGACAGGGCCGGAAGAGGGCGGATACAATAGGAAAATCAGATTTTAAAAGATGCGAGGTCGTTTTATGAAAACACCCTTTGTCACAAAAGAGCGGCTGGAGGCCATCGCCGCCCAATATCCCACCCCCTTCCACATCTACGACGAGAAGGGCATCCGGGAGAACGCCCGGCGGTTAAAGGCCGCCTTCGCCTGGAATCCCGGCTTCCGGGAGTACTTCGCCGTGAAGGCCACGCCGACCCCCGCCATTTTGAAAATCCTCCATGAGGAGGGCTGCGGCTGTGACTGCTCGTCTCTTGCGGAGCTGGTTCTGGCGGAGCGCTGCGGAGCGGTCGGAGAGGCGGGAATTATGTTTTCCTCCAACAACACCACGGAGGAGGAGTTTCAAGCCGCCTGCCGCCTGGGGGGCGTCGTCAACCTGGACGACATCACCCTCATCGACACCCTGGCAAGCGCCGTGGGGAAGGTGCCGGAGAAAATCTGCTGCCGCTACAACCCCGGCGGGGTATTCACCCTGGGGGAGAGCCGGGACGGCGTGCAGGTGATGGACACCCCCGGCGACGCGAAATATGGCATGACCCGGCCCCAGCTGGCGGAGGCGTTCCGGCGGCTGAAGGAGCTGGGGGCCAAGGAGTTCGGTATTCACGCCTTCCTGGCCTCCAACACGCTGTCCAACGACTATTACCCCGCCCTGGCCCGCATCCTCTTCCAATTGGCGGCGGAGCTCCAGGCGGAGACGGGGTGCCGGATCACCTTCATCAACCTTTCCGGCGGCGTGGGGGTGCCCTACCGCCCGGAGGAGGCGGAAAACGACATCGCCGTCATCGGCGAGGGGGTCCGGAAGGCCTATGAGGAAATCCTGGTCCCCGCCGGGATGGACGGCGTGGCCCTCTACACGGAGCTGGGACGCTATATGCTGGCCCCCTACGGGCACCTGGTTACCCGGGCCATTCATGAAAAGCACATTTACAAGGAGTATATCGGCGTGGACGCCTGCGCCTGCAACCTGATGCGTCCCGCCATGTACGGGGCCTACCACCATATCACGGTGATGGGGAAGGAAACCGCCCCCTGCGACCACAAGTATGACGTGGCGGGAAGCCTCTGCGAGAACAACGACAAGTTCGCTGTGGACCGGATGCTGCCCAAGGTGGACCGGGGAGACCTGCTGGTGATCCACGACGCAGGGGCCCACGGGTTTTCCATGGGCTACAACTACAACGGCAAGCTCCGC
>CAIGRU010001861.1_pt1 | contig 10921 bp, 9 predicted proteins | sample 7351341 | NCBI WGS metagenome assembly CAIGRU01
TACGAGATCTGATCGTGACTGGAGTTCAGACGTGTGCTCTTCCGATCTGTCCCTCCCCGCAAGCCCTGAGAGCACGGTCGGCACCAGCAGCGTGCCGGGTCCCATAAAATCATATGTCAGCAGCCTGAATGCCTGCCTTCCGGAAATCTTTTTGTTATTTGAAAACATAGTTCCATCCCCTTATACTCAATTGCCGCATTTTCCGGACGGCCCCGCTTTATCCCGTTTTTCCTTTTCCCGGAAAAGACAGCTTAATCCGCCGTCCGCGTCTGGTATATACCGGACGTTTCCGGAGACGCCTCAACGGCAGACGCCACAGAAAATCGCGCTCATCTTCGTACTGATTCAGATCTGCGCCGACAAACGGCATCAGATACGGAATCCCAAAGCTCTTAAGTCCCGCAAGGTGAACAAGCACGCCCAGAAGTCCGAGCAGCATCCCGAAAAATCCCAGCCAGGCGCAGATTCCGATAAAGAAAAACTTGAGCAGCCTGAACGCCGTGGCAAATTCCTCGTTCGGAACCGCAAAGGAACAGAGCGCCGTGAACGCGATGACGATCACTACAATCGGGCTGACCAGACTCGCTTCCACCGCAGCCTGACCGATGATCAGACCGCCCACTATCCCGATGGTATTGCCCATCGCCCCGGGCAGCCGCACCCCCGCCTCCCGCAAAAGCTCAAATGACACTTCCATAATAAGGACCTCAATCACCGCCGGAAACGGCACCCCCTTTCGCGCCTCCGCAAAGGACAAAAGCAGCGTCGTCGGCAGAATCTGTGTGTGAAAATTTGTCACGGCAAGGTAGAGCCCCGGCAGTATCATGGAAAAGAAGGAAGCCATATATCGCAAAAGCCTCCCGAAGCTGGCGATCTCCCAGCGGTTGTAATAATCATCGCTTGTCCGGATAAAGGCATTGTAATCAGTCGGCAGCAGCAGGGCGACGGGTGAATTATCGGAGAGCAGCACCACGCGGCCCTCCAGCACCGACATCGCCGCCCGGTCCGGCCTCTGTGTCGTCTGAAACTGCGGAAACGGTGAATACCAGCTTTCCTCCGTCAGCTGTTCCAGCACGCCGCTGTCAAGCACACCGTCAATCTCAAACCCGGCCATACGCCTCTCAATCTCTTCCAGCAGCCCCGGATACACCAGATCATCCATATAGACCAGATAGACATTGGTATTGGAGCGCACTCCCTCCTTCAGCTGCTTCACCTTTACATCTGTGGATCGTATTCTTTTCCGGATCAGGGCCGCATTCTGTTTGACGGAATCCGTAAAACCTTCGTTGGAACCACGGATCACTTTCTCTGATTCCGCCTGATTTACCCCCATATTCGGGTAACCGTCGTCCGGTATCTTGACAGCCATGTCAAATCCGTCCACAAACAGGATGGCCTCTCCCGTCAGCACACCGTCGCCCGCCTCCTCAATCGTCTCAAAAAACGTCGCGTCCGACACGCCGAGGGCATTCTGTTCCAGCGCTTCTAAAATCTCCCTCCTCCCCAGTCCGCGGAAATATTTTAACAGTTCCAGCAGCGCTGAATTTCCCATATCCACCGCCACCTCGATAAATGTCAGGTAACACGCCACATCCCTGTCCCGCCCGATATTCATCTGCTTTTTCTTGATATCGTCGCATACGCTAAAAAGCTCTTCCATGTGCGCGATATTGTCACTCAGCTGCCTGCTGACCGGCGTTTTATCTGCCATAATCCCGTCCTCTCCCGTAAAAAAATCTGTTTTTCCTAGTCTGGCCTTTTTTCCCGGACCTTATTCAGAAAATATTTTTCTCATATTTCACAGGGAAAATGCACATACTGGATCCTGATCAGTCCATCACGGAATATTATGTTCAAATCTGACAGGAATCAAAACCTGCGCACAGGGAGGGAAAGAAAAATGAATCCGGATAAGATAGTATGTAACTGTATGAACGTCACAAACGGAGCCATCCGCGACGCCGTATATTCCGGCGCCGGCACGCTGGAAGAAGTGCAGGAAATCACAGGCGCCGGCACGGTCTGCGGGGCCTGTCTGGACGATGTGAAACGGCTCGTGGAGCAGTTTACAGCCGAAAAATCACAGTCCTGAAGCACAAAAAACGCACACGGCAGCACTCTCCGTTGAATGCTGTCGCGTGCGGTATTCTTCTGTCAGCTCTCCGCCGGCCGCTATCCCGGGTTATCCCTGCTCCCGGATTATCTCTTTGACTGCAGCCGCCTGGTTTTTCACATGTGTGTGCATGGTATCCGTCACCTTTTTCTTATCTTTCACGGTCAGCCCCTCGACAATCAGCGCGTGTTCCCGGATCAGCACCGGATAATTCTTCTCTTCCTTTAAGTATTCCACCCGGTAGCGGTACATCTGTTCCCCCAGATTGCTCAGCATGCTGACAAGCCGCGGATTGCCGGTGGCCTGATATATGATGTCATGAAACCGCACATCTGCCTCCGCAATCCGTTTCAGATCCCTGGTCTTCGTAGATTCCTCGAATTCATGCATTGTGCGCCGGAGTACTGCAAGCTGTTCCTCCGATATCTGCTCACAGGCGACGGACGCCGCGAGCTCATCCAGCGCCTCCCTCACCTGCAGCACATCCTCCATATCCTTTTCCGTCATCTTCGCAACTTCCGCCCCTTTTCGCGGGATCGTGACCGCAAGCCCCTCCTGCTCCAGCATCCTTATGGCCTCCCGGATCGGGGTCCTGCTGACGCCCAGCTTTGCGGCGAGCTGCAGCTCCATCAGCCGCTCCCCGGGCTTTAGGTCGCCTCTTAAAATTGCCTCCCTCAGCGTGTTAAATACGACGTCCCTCAGCGGAAGATAAGCATTCATATTCAGAGTCAGATTCTCCATTATCCATCTCCTCCCGCTTATCTCACATTATTGTAGATACCCGTCAGACATACCTGCTTCGCCAGCCCCGATCTGCGCATCGCCCCGCAGGCCTCACGCGCCGTCTGCTCCCCGTCAAAAAGCCCGAAAACGGTGGGACCGCTCCCGCTCATCATGGCATTCACCGCCCCGTGCTCCAGCATATGATCCCTTATCTGCGCTATCACCGGATAATTGGGAATCGTGACTGTCTCCAGCACGTTTCCCATGCTGCCCGCAATCGCAGACAGGTTCTTATCGCGGATCGCCGCGAGCAGACCGTCAATATCGGGGTGCGGCGTCTTCTCATCCAGGCGCAGATGCTCATAGACAAACTTTGTCGATACGCTGATCTGAGGCTTTGCAATCAGCACCGGACATTTGACCATCGGTGGCAGAGCCGTCAGCTTCTCCCCGATTCCCTCGGCCAGCGCCGTCCCGCGCATCAGACAGTACGGGACATCCGCCCCGATTTTTACGCCGCGCTCCATCAGTTCCTGCAGCGACAGACCCAGGTCAAAAAGCCGGTTGAGCGCATATAACACCGCAGCCGCGTCCGTGCTTCCCCCCGCCATCCCGGCAGCCACCGGTATTCGCTTGTGCAGCCGCACAAAAAGGCCATCCTTAATCCGGAACTCCTCCATCAGCAGCTTTGCCGCCTTACAGACGAGATTATTCTCATTCGTCGGAAGAAACGGCAGATTTGTGGTCAGCGCGATTCTTCCGGTACCCGTTTTTCGGATCTCAAGCTGGTCAGACAGATGAATCGTCTGCATTACCATGCGCACCTCATGATAGCCGTCCTCACGCCGTCTCACCACGTCCAGTCCGAGATTGATCTTTGCGAGCGCTTTTACAGAAATATCTCTCATTTTCTCCTCCATGTACTTTCCATTGTTCTCTTTATGCTGAACTGTAAATTGTGAATTTATTGTATTATGTATACAATATGCATGATAGCATATTTTGGAGAACACGTCAATTATAAGTTCTTTCCAGTCACACTGCCGGCAGACGCTGCTGTGATCTTCTGTTTTACACCGGCTGGCATCTGTGCTATAATAATCGGCATCGGTGCCTGGCACCAGAGAGGAGAATTTACATGGAACATCTGATTATTCCGGACAGTTATCAGTCCGAACTAAATCTGCACGACACACAGCTCGCGATCAAGACCGTCAAGGACTTTTTCCAGAATCTGCTCGCGCTGCGCCTGCATCTGACACGTGTATCCGCCCCGCTTTTCGTGGACCCCGCCTCCGGTCTCAACGACAATCTAAACGGAGTGGAACGCCCGGTTGCATTTGACATCCGTGAGCAGAACAGCCGCTGCGCGGAAGTTGTGCACTCACTCGCGAAGTGGAAACGCTTCGCGCTGAAAAAATACGGTTTCGGCTACGGCGAAGGACTTTACACCGACATGAATGCGATCCGCCGGGATGAAGCGACCGATAATATTCATTCCGTCTTTGTGGACCAGTGGGACTGGGAGAAAATCATCCGCCGGGATGAACGCACGCGGGAAACCCTGATGGAAACGGTAAAGACAGTATACAAGTGCCTGCAGAAAACAGAGAAGTATATGGCTATCCAGTATGATTACATTGAAGAAATTCTGCCGCAGAATATTTTCTTTATCACAACCAGAGAGCTGGCCGAACTCTATCCGGACATCTCCCCGAAGGAGCGCGAATACCGGATCTCAAAGGCGAAAGGTGCTGTCTGCATTATGCAGATCGGAGATGTTTTAAGCGACGGGAAGCCACACGACGGCCGCGCACCGGATTACGATGACTGGTCGCTGAATGCAGATATCATCGTCTACTATCCGGTGCTTGACATTGCGCTGGAGCTCTCCTCAATGGGCATCCGGGTCGATAAGGCGGCCCTTCTCTCACAGCTGAAGAAGGCCGGCTGCATGGAGCGGGCAGATCTGCCTTTCCAGAAGGCAATTATCGACGAGGAGCTGCCCTGCACCATCGGGGGCGGAATCGGACAGTCGCGCATCTGTATGTTTTTCCTGCGGAAAGCACATATCGGGGAAGTACAGTCATCGCTGTGGCCGGAAGATATGGCCGAAGCCTGCGACAGGGCGGGGATTTGTCTGCTCTGACTCCGGAAGGCTGCAGCATATCCCGGCAGCCTGCGGCGGCTCAGCCCGCTTTACATCCACAAAATAATCACAAAAAGGCTGCCGCAACCGGTTCATCCCGGTCCGGCAGCCTTTTGCGGCCTCCGTTTTAATTGATCTTAATTCCTGCCAGCAGGGATCCAAGGCTTGTTCCCATCGTCTCGCGGCTCGTATAAGCTGCCAGATCTCCGGCCCCCTCCGTGTCCACCGTCTCCTCCGAGAGCGCCTTCATGCTCAGGCTGATCTTATTGTCATTCGTGTTAAGTACTTTTGCCTTCACCTTCTGACCCACTTTGAGCACATCGGAAGGCCTGCCGATCCTGCGCTCACTGATCTGTGAGACGTGCACCAGACCGCTGAGCCCGTCTCCAAGACTGACAAACGCACCGTATGGCATCAGCGACTCCACGGTCCCCTCCATCACGGTTCCGGGCACAATCATGGAGATCCTGTGTCTGCGCTCTCCCGCCTCGGCTTCCCGCGCAACAACCTTGCCGGATAAGACAAGCTTTTCCTTCTGCCGGTCCACAGTGATTACCCGGACATCAATCTCTTTCCCGATCCAGGGCGCCGTGTCCTCCACATAATCGAGTGCAATCTGCGAGGCGGGGATAAATCCGCGGATTCCCTCCAGCCAGGCGATTACGCCGCTCTTTACGCTTTCCTTTATGCGGACTTTTACAGTTGTTTTTTCATCCAGCATCTGCTGAAGCTTCTCCCAGGCGAGAACCTCGTTCGCTTCCTTTCTGGAAAGGAGAATATTGCCCTGTCCGTCGTCCGTCTTAACCACGGTCGCCTCCAGCACATCGCCCGGATGTATCTGCTGCGCCGCGACAAAATCCGGATCGCTGCTGAGCTCCGACACCTTAATGACACCCTGCGCATAATATTTCAAATCCAGCGTGACTTCTTCCTCGCTCACGTCGATGACTGTTCCTGAAATAATATCGCCCTCATTGATGCGCCGGAACGACGCATCCAGTTCCTCTTTGTAATCTTCCATCGTTTCCATATGATGCTACCTCCAGTTTTTTTTCACCCTTTGATTGTACCACATTTCCACTGGATTACAACCTTGAATAAATCTCCGTCCACCTCTATGCGGAATTTTCCTCCCTGAGCTTCGGTAAAACTCTTCGCAATCGCGAGACCCAGCCCTGATCCTTCCGTATTTCTGGAGAGATCTCCCCGCACAAAACGCTCCGTGATCTCATCCGCGTCAAAATTCAGTTCGGTGGCGGACATATTTTTTATCGTGATCTCGACGATGCCCTGCGGATGCGCCGCCTCAGGCACACAGACCTCCGGCATGCCCGCGCTTTCCCCGGAATCCGGCTTCAGGCCATATCCGTCCTGCCTGCATCCGGCCGGATCCGCGTCCGGGCCCGCGATCAGAGTACCGCCCGGACGGAACCGGTTTCCGGACGGGTAATCGCTTTCCCCACGGCTCTTCTGCAGCGGTATGCCGGCTGCATACCCGCCAAAACCGCTCCCCGGGCTGACAGTGCCGCCATATCCCGCGAGCGGGACCTCATCCGTGAGACATCTGATCTTTATATACACGCGGCTGCCGGGCATCGCGTACTTGCCAAGATTGACAAACAGGTTCTCAAAAATACGGTAGGTCTTCTGATTATCAAGCATCACGGTCACTTTTTCTGCCGGTATATCCCAGCGGAGATCCAGCCCGGTCGCCGCAAACTGATCCTCGTGCTCAATGCTGACCTGTTTTAAAAGATTCACAATATCCATCTCCGTGCGCTGGAAAATAATATTGTTGCTCGTCACTTTGCTGACCTCAAACAGATCCTCGATCAGCACCCGCAGACGCAGTGACTTTTTTTCAAGAGTTTCAATGTAAGAGCGGCGCTCTTCGTCCGTATTATCATCTTTTTTGAGCAGTTCCACATAGGTAGTAATCGCCGTCAGAGGCGTTTTTAAATCGTGCGAAACATTTGTGATCAGCTCCGTTTTCATACGCTGGCTTTTTACTTCCTCATCCACCGCTTTTTTAAAGCCATAGCGGATTTTTCCCAGCTCCGCCTTGAACGGCTCAAACATGCCCAGATCCTCCGTGATTTCCGTCTCCAGATCACCCTGTGCAATCCGGCCTACCCCGTTTAAAAGCTTCCGGTAATCTCTTCCAGCCGCGTCGTAATAATGCCTGATCACAAAAAACAGAATCACGGAATAAACTACAAGCGCAAATGTCCCGAAAAACCACATAAATGAACAGACTGCAAGGATCGTAAAATTGACCACAACGATTTTTACGATTGTCTTCGTCGATTTTTCACTGAAATCGATATGTTCCACCTCCTCCCGGAAACCGTCGCATTTGCGTTTCATCCACGGAAAAATCTGATACAGATAGCTGTACTGCCGGATATAACCGCGCACCCCGAGTGAAAAAACGGGACGGAGGAAACGCAGTGACAGGTACCACGCCGCATAGGTCAGGAAAATAGCGCAGCCGTCCGCGAGCAGCCGGCTGATCACCCCAAACGCCTGTGTCGTCACAAGACTTCTGAAAAATGTGCCATAACTTACCAGAAAACGGTTTGACCAGATCCGGTTAATCAGGCTCTCGTACATCCCCGGTATACAGCAGGCCCCGAAGACTGCGGCCTCCATCACATACCAGCGGCCGGGCCGCTCCATGGAAATCTTCTTCTTCCGGAACTTTTCGCTGGTCATCACAAACACCAGCAGGGAAATCACGACAAACATTCCCTGATATAAGAGCCCCGCTCCGGAATCTTCATAGACCTCATACAGTGTACTCCACGGAATATCTGTCATACTGACATCATAAGTTCCGTCTGCCGTCTCCCTCACGCCCTCCAGCATGGAGTCCTTAAGAATCATCTGCGGCACATCCGCCGGTATGCCGTAGACAACTGTAAATTCAGTGGGTTTATTCAGCCGGCTTTCAACGCCCCTGACTGCGTACTCGTCCACCACGTCTCCCCAGACCCCGTCTCCCCTGCTGATCTGCCCAAGCGCTTTGATAATGGTATCTCCGGGCACACTTCTGCTGTACATGCAGGGAATCGACAGTATCCCGTTCGCATCAAATGTAATCACGAAGAACTGATTATAGATTTCCGCCAGCTCCGACCTCACCTGTTCATTTTTCATATCCTCAAGGATCCGTTCAAGGGCATGACCGGTATTTTTCTCATACTCCCCGTCCCCCAGGTCAATACAATAATCGACCCTGGAACGGTATTCCTCAAACTCTTCGCCCAGCTGTTTAATCCGGCTGTCCGTCCATTCCCGCAGCTCTTCTGCAGAATCCGCCCCTTCTTCGCCCGTGCTGCGGATTTCCAGATAGAGATCCGCGGCTGTTCTTTCCCCCTGCCGCTGCGCCGCCTCCAAAAAAAGGACATAACAGCCGCTATAAAGCTGTTTTAAGAACTGTGTATCCAGCTCTCTTTCTTCCTGCGCGCCCATGGATTTTAAGACCGCCTGCGCCTTCTGGCTGACGGCAGGAAACAGGCACAGCGTCACCACCGTACACGCCAGAAGGGCGGACACCACCGTCCTGATGCCTGAATTAAGGCTGCTTTTCAATTTTGTATCCAACACCCCACACCACCTTCAGATATTTTGGTTCCCTTGGATTGATCTCGATCTTTCCCCGGATGTTTCTGACGTGTACCATAATCGTATCCGTGTTGACCGCCTTTTCATTCCACACGCGCTCATAAATCTCATCTGCAGAGTAGACTCTGCCGGGATTTTTCATCAGAAGCGCCAGAATTTTAAACTCGATCGGCGTCATCTCCACCTGCTTTCCGTCCACAGAGACCTCGACCGTATCCTCATTGAGCTCCAGGCCGCCGATCATATAGACGCGGTCCCCTCCCTCCGCCGGCTGCGCGCTTTTATTTGAAAAGCGCAGATAGCGGCGGAGCTGGGAATTTACCCGCGCCATCAGTTCCAGCGGCGTAAACGGCTTCGTGACATAATCGTCCGCCCCGATATTCAGCCCGATTACTTTGTCCGTCTCCTCCGACTTTGCAGAGAGCATAATCACCGGAAATTCATATTTCTCACGCAGTTTCAGCGTCATCGTCACACCGTCCATGCGCGGCATCATAATATCGACAATGGCGAGGTGAATCTCATTTTTCTCAATGATGTCAAGGCCCTCCACGCCGTCCGCGGCCTTAAATACCCGGTAATTCTGGCTTTTTAAAAAAATTTCGATACCGTCGCGTATCTCCCTGTCATCCTCCACGATAAGTATGTTGTACTGTTCCATCTGTCTGCTCCTTCATGGTTCATTTTCGTGCAGTACCAGTATAGCACAGGTCAGTGCCATAAGGGAACCTTGCGGAGCAGATTCGGGCGGTGCGGTATGGCGGCGCCCGACGCGCGCACGCAGGTATTCAGATAATACAGTTCCGCGCGGGCAGCCACTTCCGCCTCCGAATACTCCTCTGCCGTCTCCCTGGCCGCACGGCGCATGTTCCGGAAGTTCTCCGTGTCAGTCAGCACCCGGACGGCGGCGGCAGCCCAGGCGTCCGCATCCTCCGGCGTCAGCGCGCCGTTTTCCCCGTCTCTTACCAGATCACACACGCCGCTCGCCTCCACCGCGACCACCGGATTGGAAGCAGCCATCGCCTCCAGAAGAACAATGCCCTGCGTCTCTGATTTTGAGGTAAACAAAAAGAGATCGCACGCCGCCTGATAATTGCGGATTTCCTCATTTGCCACATTTCCCACAAGCACGATCTCCCCGGAAAGCCCGAGCGCCTCCGCCTCTTTCTGCAGTGCCTCCCGGTCAGGTCCGTCGCCGATCATCAGGTGCCGGAAGCTTCTGCCCCGTTTTGCAAGAGCTGCCTTCAGGCGGGCAAGACCCTGCAGCTGAAACATCAGATTCTTTTCTTTTGCCAGCCTGGACACTGTGAGCGTCAGATAATCCGCCGTTTTGGCATATTTCCGGCGCAGTGCGTCCGCGGCCTCCCTGTCGGGGTGAAAGTGTTCCTCCGGGATACCCGTCGGCAGAACCCCGACCGGAGCTTTCATCCCTTTTTCGTTCAGATATTCCCGGATCCCGGGCGTCGGCGCGGCAAGCATGTCGCAGCGGTCGCAGAAAAAGCGCAGATACCGTTCTATTACGCCGGTATGCTTTTCAATCTTCTCCAGGACGCTGACATAGTGCAGATATTCCTCGTAGCGGGTGTGATAGGTAAACACCACCGGTATCCTGAGCCTGCGCTTAAGAAAAAGCGCCACATTTCCCACAAGGGCAGGATGATGCACGTGAATAATATCAATTTCAAGTTCCTGCACTTTTTTAAGAAACAGACCCGTCAGGACATTCGGGACGGGAGCGCCGACGATCTTCACCGGAAATGACGGATAGCGGATCACAAACGGTTCCTCCTTTTGTCCCTCATAACTTGGCGCGAACACGTACACGGTGTGCCCCCGCTCCCGGAGAGCTTTTGCCAGATGCTCAACCGACACCGGAACCCCGCCTATATACGGCTTATAATTGTTGGTAAACATTGCGATTCTCATAACCACTCCCCCTGTCCAAACAGTGCAAACACAGCATCCCCAAACACATAGCCGGCTCCCACAAACACCAGATTCCAGACTGCAATACCCAGCGTCGAACTCACGCAGTAACTGCGGAAATCCATTTTTATCACGCCCGCGGGTATTGAGATCAGCGTCCGCACCATCGGCAGCAGCTTGCTCACAAAGATTCCTGCCCCGCCCTTCCGCCGCAGATACTCGATCTTACCCTCTATCATCTCCCGCTGTCCCGGAAACCGGCTGTAATATTTCTTTAAGAAAAACTCACCGCCCCACCGGCCAAGACCATAAAGAATAATGCTTCCGGTGAGCCCTGCCGCCACCGTAATCACGATCGTCGCAAAAAAGCTGAGCCCCCC
>CAIGRU010001877.1_pt1 | contig 10812 bp, 8 predicted proteins | sample 7351341 | NCBI WGS metagenome assembly CAIGRU01
CGGCCTCCTCATAGGCGGCCTTCTCCCAGTACAGGCCGATCTCGGGATAGCCCTCCCGATGGGCCACACGGGCCATGGCCAGGTACATGCCCACCTCGGTGCACTCGCCGGCGAAGTTGGCGTTCAGGCCGTCGATGATTTCCTTCTGAACCTCGGCGGGAACGTCCGCGCCAAAGGTCTTGCCCACGCCCACCACATGCTCGGCGGCCCAGGTCATATCCGCGCCCTGCTCCTTAAACTTCGCGCCGGGAACGCCGCACTGGGGGCACTTTTCCGGGGCGGTCTCTCCCTCATGTACATAGCCGCAGACAGGGCAAACCCACTTTTTCATAGTCGTATTCCTCCTTAAAATGTAAGACCTCCTGGTCCTGTTCAGTTCGTGGTTTGAGTATAGCAGGTTCGGAGAAAGACTGCTAGTTGCAAATGTCACAAAATTAAAATTTGCGTGAAATTTACGGTTTGTTCTTAAATTCCAGCGGGACAAAAGCGGGAAACAGCCCGGTCAGGGGACCGGGCTGTTTTCGCGGGGCTTAGTCGTGGTGGTTGATCTCGTATTTCTGCTCCACTTCCTCCAGCCGGTCCAGATAGGGGCTTTCGGTGCAGCTCATGGAGGGGGCCTCGTTTTTGAACTTCTCCACGGTCATCATGCTGTCCCGGACGGGGCGGATGGTGCCCGCGCCGGCCACGCAGCCGCCGGGGCAGCCCATGCCCTCCAGCAAATAGCCGTCCCGCTTGCCCGCCTTGGCCATGGCCAGCATCTTCCGGCAGTTTTTCAGCCCGTCGCCGTACTCAATTTTAATCTGCCGCTCCGGGTCGATGTGCCGGATGGCCTCCACCACGGCGGCGGCCACGCCTCCGCCCACGGCGAAGCCCCGGCCCATGCCGGTGCCCTCCTCCATCTCGTCCTCCGGGTTGGCCCGGAGCTTGGTGAAGTCGATGTCCGCCGCGTCGAAGATGCCCAGCATCTCCTCAAAGGTCAGCACGAAGTCCACGTCGGAGCGGATGGTCCGGCGGTTAGCCTCCAGCTTCTTGGCGGAGCAGGGCCCGATGAAAACCACCTTGGCGTCCGGGTGGTCCTTCTTCACCATCCGGGCGGTGATGACCATGGGGGTCAGGGCCATGGAGATATAGTCGGAGAACTCGGGGTAGAGCTTTTTCGCCATGACGCTCCAGGCGGGACAGCAGCTGGTGCCCATCCAGGGCTGCTTGGCGGGGACCTCCTCCAGGAAGTCGTGGGCCTCCTCCACGGTGCAAAGGTCCGCGCCGATGGCCACCTCCACCACGTCGTAGAAGCCCAGCACCTTCATGGCGGCGTGGAGCTTGGCGGGGGTAGCGTCCTTGCCGAACTGGCCCACGAAGGCCGGGGCCACGCAGGCCACCACCTTCTCGTTGTTTTGCAGAGCCTGGCAGACCTGGTAAATCTGGCTCTTGTCGGCGATGGCGCCGAAGGGGCAGTTCACCAGGCACATGCCGCAGGAGACGCACTTGTCGTAGTTGATTTTCGCCCGGCCCAGCTCGTCGGACTCGATGGCGTCCATGCCGCAGGCGGCGGCGCAGGGCCGCTCGATTTTGCTGATGGCCCGGTAGGGACACTGGTTGAAGCACTTGCCGCATTTGATACATTTATCCTGGTCAATGTGGCAGTGCTTGTCCTTGTCCCGGTAGATGGCGTCCTTGGGGCAGACGTTCATGCAGGGGTGGGAGATGCAGCCCTGGCAGTTGTCGGTGATGCGCAGCTGCTTGGGGGGGCAGGCGTTGCAGGCGAAGGGGATGATGTTCACCAGGGGGTTTTGGAAGTGCTTCTGGGACTTCTCCGCCCACTGGAGGTCCTCGCTGACGGGGGTGGTCTCCCCGGCGAAGCGGATGTTCAGGCCCAGGGCCAGCCGGACCCGCTCCTGGACGATGGCCCGCTCCAGAAAGACGTCGTGGCGGTGCTTCGCCACGTCGCCCTGAATCATTTTCAGGGGAATCTGGTCCAGCAGACGGGGGTCCCCGCCCTCCAGGGCCAGCTTGGCCACCTCTTTAAAGACTGTGCGGCGGATGTCGTCGACTGCGCTGTGTACACCTCTCATAGCCGTTTCCTCCTATTTTTTCAGGCGGCGCTCTCCGCCTGTTCCTTGTGAAATCTGTAACCAATCCGGTTCAACCCTATTATAGCGAAGGCTTCCTCACATTGCAAGAGGTTCTTGCTGGCAGGGGACGTCGACCGACGCATTTTAACAAAAGGCAGGGCGGGCGGCAGAGATCGGGCTCTGATCCGTCCTGTTTTTCGGGGCACCCAGCTCCCATCCCGGGGCCGGGGAAGAGCCCGGCTCCCACAGCCGAACCGTGCCGATGGGGACACGCCTTTACCGGCGACGGGCCAAAAAGGAAAAAAATCCGGCGAACGGGAAGGCCCGCCGCCGGCTGCAAAGAGGGAAAAGAAACAGAAAGAGAGGAAATCGTGTCTCCTCCGTAGAGGATGGTACTAGCATAACCGGGAAATTTGAAATCAATCTGGATTTTTTATAAATAAACTGTGAACCTTGCGGAAAAATCTTTCAGACAGCTTTCAGGCCGGGGCCGTAAAATTGACAAAACCGGGTCCTGTAGGATATAATAAACGCCGATTATCCTTATATGAGATTGCGACGACTTTCCGGCGGACTGCCGCCGGCTTTAAACAGGAGGACGCTTCATGACCTGGAAAGAGAGACGGACCGTCACCATATTGCTGAGCATCGTGGGGGTGCTGTTCCTGGCTTTGCTCATTGTCTTTGGCATGATTTACCGGGAGGGGCGGGAGGAGGCCCTGGCGGGAACGGATAGCGCTGTCGCCGGATTTGCCGCATCCGGCGCCCCGGTGGATTCCGGGGCCTACACCGCCCTGCGCTGGTACAACGGCGCCACCACCCTCTCCTTTGCCCTGGACGAGGAGGGGGAGTGGGTCTGGGCCGACGGGCCGGACTTCCCCCTGAACAGCGGCACGGTGACCTCTGTCCTGGAGACCCTGACGACCCTGAAATTCCAGCAGACGCTGTCCGCCGGGGAGAGCATGGCGGAATATGGCCTGGACACCCCTTCCGCCACCCTCACCGCCACGGCGGGGACCGGGGAGCAGACCCTGGCCTTCGGGAAAACCACCACCGATGGGGACAGCTATTACATGCAGATGAACGGGGACGAGACCACGGTCTACATCGTGGCCGACACCTTGATGAAGCTGATGCGGACCCCCATTTACGACATGTGCGCCCTGCCGGAGCTGCCGGACCTCGGCGAGAGAAACCTCCGGGCCATCACCATCCAGGGCCCCGCCCCGGAGCCGGAATCCGCTGAGGAGAACGGCGAGGAGGAAGCGGGGGGCCTGGAACCGGCGGAGGAGCCAGAGCGGCCCACGGTTACCCTGAACGCCCGGCGCTCCAGCGGAGAGGACCAGCCCGCCCTGTGGTTTGAGGGCAGCGACAACGTCACCGCCAGCCCCCTGCTGCAAGATTTGCTCTACGACCTGAAAACCATGTCCATGGCAAAATGCGTGGACTACTTCCCCAGCGAGGAGGCGGCGGAAATCTGCGGCTTCCAAAGCGCCGACGCCATTTTGAAGGTGGAATACGCCGCAAACGGCATGGACCAGACCTTCACCCTCACCGTGGGGGCCCGGATGCCCGACGAGTCCGGGCGCTATGTCCGGCTGGAGGAGGGCGGGGCCATCTATGCCCTGTCCACCGACAGTGTGGACGCGCTGATGACCATTTCCGTGGCCGGGATGCGGGGCGTGACCCAGGAGCCCGTCCCGGCGGAGGGCCAGGAGGGAACCCCGGCGGAACCCCAGGAGTAAGGAGGTGCGCCCATGCGGGTGCTGGTAATCGAGGACGAGGCAAGGCTGGCCGCCACGCTCCAGGACCTGCTGGAGCTGGGTGGCTACACCGCCGACGTGCGCCACGACGGCGAGTCCGGCCTGGACGACGCCCTGACGGGCATTTACGATGTGATTTTGCTGGACGTGATGCTGCCCAAGCTGGACGGCTTCACCGTGCTGCGCCGCCTCCGGGAGGCGGGGAACGCCACGCCGGTGCTGATGCTCACCGCCCGGTCGGAGGTCTCGGACAAGGTGGAGGGCCTGGACCGGGGGGCGGACTACTATCTGACCAAGCCCTTCGACCCCAAGGAGCTGCTGGCCTGCGTCCGGGCCCTGACCCGGCGGCAGCCGGAGCTGCGGAATCCGGATTCCCTGGAGTTTAGCGGGCTGCGGCTGGACAAGAACAGCTTCACCCTCTCCTATGGGGAGCGTTCCGTCCGCCTCAGCCGGAAGGAGTTTGACATCTGCGAGCTCTTGATGCTGAACCGGAATCTGGTGCTGACCAAGGAGTCGCTGCTGCTGAAAATCTGGGGCTATGAGTCCGACGCAGAGGACAACAATGTGGAGGTTTACATCTCCTTCCTCCGCAAAAAGCTGGCCCATCTCCACGCCAAGGTCCGCATCCGCACCATCCGCATGGTGGGCTACTGCCTGGAGGAGGAGAACTGAAACGTCCGTTTCGTCAACTGTGAGTTCCGCCCATCTTATCCACAGCCTTCTGGCGGTTTTACACAATTTCCACAAACTTATGCACAATGAGGGGTGGGCGGCATGATTCGAAAGCTCCGGCTGAAATTTGTGGCCATCTGCATGGCCATGGTCACCGCCGTGCTGGCGGTGGTGTGCTTCGCCATCTTCGCCGCCCTCCGGGGAAATGTGGCGGATTTGAGCCGGGAGGTGCTCCACCGGGTCATTCAGGAGGAGGCCCTGTCCGGCGGGCGGAAGCCGGAAATCGGCGTGGAAATCGGCGGGGACAAGGTGCTGCTGCCCTATTTCACCGTCAGCGTCTGGCCCGGCGGCGGCGGGACCTACGCCGCCTACGTCACCGGCGGCACCTATGCCGGGCTGGAGGACACGGCGGAGCTCACCGCCATTTTAGAGGACTGTTTGAACCAGGAGCCCCCGGAGGGCGTGATCCAGAGCTACAGCCTCCGCTATCTCCGGCGGGACAACGGCCTTTACCGGCGGCTGGCCTTTGTGGACATGTCCATGGAGCGGGCCATGCTCCGGGAGATGATGGGCTCTTATCTGCGCATTGCCCTGGCGGCCTTTTTGCTGCTGCTGGGGGTGTCGGTCATCCTGGCCCGGTGGGCGACAGAGCCCATGGAGCGGGCCTGGGGCCAGCAGCGCCAGTTCCTCTCCGACGCCTCCCACGAGCTGAAAACACCGCTGACGGTGATTCTCTCCAACGCGGAGCTCCTCTCCGCCCTGCCCCTGGAGGAGCGGCCCGCCCGGTGGACGGACAACATCCTCTCCGAGTCCCAGCAGATGAAGCGGCTGGTGGAGGAGATGCTGACCCTGGCCCGGGCGGACAACCTGGCCCAGAGCGCCGTGTTGGCGGAGGTCTCCTTGTCCGACGTGGCGGAGGACTGCGCCCTGGCCTTCGAACCGGTGGCCTTTGAGGCGGGAAAGCCCCTGGAGTACCATGTGGCGGAGGGCGTCACGGTGCTGGGGGACGGGGATAAGCTCCGGCGGCTGGTCTCCATTTTGCTGGACAACGCCGTGAAGTACGGCGCGGAGGGGGGAACCATCACCCTGGCCCTGGAGCGGACGGAGCGCCAGGCTAGGCTGATGGTGTCCAACCCCGGGGAGCCCATCCCGGCGGAGCAGCTGGGGCGGCTTTTTGAGCGGTTTTACCGGGCGGACGCTTCCCGGGGGGAGAAGAGCGGCTTTGGCCTGGGGCTGAGCATCGCCGCGGTCATTGCCCAGGAGCACAAGGGGGTCCTGAAAGCCGAGAGCGGCCGGGAGGGGACGCGGTTTTTGTTTACCCTGCCGCTGAAAAAATAGGGCTTTGGAACGCCTTGACCTTTGGGCGCTTTTACGGTAAAATAGAAGCATCACAGCCAGGAAAGGAGCGTTTCAGCATGGGAATGACAGACAGCCAATTCAAGGCCTTTATCCATTTTGTGCTGGACAGCTTGCAGGAAGTGAAAAAGGAAAAGGACCCGGCGGCGCATGAGGAAAGGCTGAACAAGGTCATTGACAACCTGCAAAAGGCCCTGGAGGACTGACATAGTGGAAAGGCGGGGAGCTTCCCCGCCTTTTTTAATCGTAAGAATTTCTTAAGAATTTTGTCAAGCCGTTCGTAAGATTTGCCTGCTATCCTATACACAGCTCAAGGGAGGAAGCCCGATATGAACGAATGTATTTTAGTTGTGGACGACGACCCGGAAATCGTGAACGCCATTGCCATCACCCTGGAGCGGGAGGGCTATCCGGTCCGCAGGGCCTATGACGGTCTCCAGGCCGTGGACGAATGTCTGGACCCCGCCGTGAAGCTCATCCTCATCGACGTGATGATGCCGAGACTAGACGGCCTCAGCGCCCTGCTCCGCATCCGGGAAAAGCGGAACCTGCCGGTGATCGTCCTCTCCGCCAAAAGCGAGGACACGGACAAAATCCTGGGCCTTTCCATGGGGGCCGACGACTACGTCACCAAGCCCTACAATCCCCAGGAGCTCATCGCCCGGGTGCGAAGCCAGCTTCGGCGGTACACGTCTCTTGGCGACGTGCACGCCGAGGGGCGGCAGGGCCTTCTGGTGAACGGGCGGCTTAGCTACGACCCCGCCGGGCGGATTCTTCGGGCCGACGGGGACGAGGTGAAGCTCACCCCCACGGAGAGCAAAATTGTGGACCTGCTCTTCCGCCACCCCGGGCAGATTTTTCCCGCCGAGGAAATCTACCGCCGGGTGTGGAACGAGGACGCATTTTCCTGTGAGAACACGGTGATGGTCCACATCCGCCGCATTCGGGAGAAGATCGAGCTGAATCCCAAGGAGCCAGATTATATTAAGGTGGTGTGGGGCATTGGATACAAAATGGAACAACACGGATAAGGACCCCGGCGAGGCCCTGGAACAGTTTGTGGCGGCGGAGGTCCGGGAGGCCGCGGCGGCGGCGGGGAAGGGCGTGAAGGTCCTCCGCCCCGGCGGGCGGGTCAAGGCGCTGGTTGGTTTCCTGGCCTTCTTCCTGGGAATGACGCTGGCCCTCTCCGCCCTGGGGGCTCTGGGAAATCGGATCGCCTGGGAGCGGGACCCCTCCCCCCGATGGGAGTGGGACTGGCAGGAGACGGACGCCTTCCGGGACGAGGTTTCCCACTATCTCCGGGAGTTTTTGACCATCGGAGCCGGGGGAGCAGTGGACTTCTACGATGGAGTGTACTACTGGGACGGCGGTTACAACGGCGCGGTGGTGGAGCAGGAGGCCATTCGGACCTGGTGGGGCTTTGGCGAGGTTGCGGAAGCCACGACGGTGGACCAGGGAACGCTGGATCCCGTTTTCCCGGCGGAGCCGGAGAAGGAATTGGAGAAGGAACCGGACGAGGCCTACCGGAACGACAAGAACGTCTGCTACTTTATCGAGACGGCGGAGAAGAAGACCTATTCCAACGCGGCGGGGGGCAAGGACTTCTTCCTGGCGGCGGAGCGGCAGCGCCATGCCAGCTATTTGGATGGACGCACGGCCCAGTACGACTACAACTTTTACCTGTCCTTCCAGGACGGAAAGGTCTCCATCGTCAAAAACGGCGAGGACGTGGACGTCTACGGGACCGGCCTCTACAACGACGAGTCCCAGTGGTTCGTCCCGGGCTACGACAACTTCCCGGTCAGTAAGGACCTGGAGGGCGTGACGGTTTACATGGCCGTCCGGCAGACGCCGGAGCGGTACTACGGCGTGAACTACAAAAACGGCGGGACCTATTACAACAGCGCCTTTTACAGCCTCGCCCGACAGGTGGAGGAAAGCGAGTCCTTCTACAAAACCCAGGGCCTGCTGCTGTTCATCGCCATGTGGTGCCTGGTGGTCTGGTGCTTGCTGCGCAAATCCGTGGAGCCGGTGAACCGGAAAATTGCCTCCTGGACCCGGCATATCTGGACGGAGGCCCGCTTCCTGCTGGTAACGGCGTGCCTGCTGTGGGCCCTCCTGCCGGGACTTCTCAATCTCGACCTGGTTTATGAGCTTCTCTACAGCTATAGTTACGGCTGGGAGGACGGGTATTCCTTCGCCGCCTGGGGCATGGCGGTTGTCCGGCTGGTTACCATGAACGTCCCGGCCCTCATCGCCCTCTTTTGGCTGTGGCGGCTGCTTCGCAACGACCATCAGCAAAACCCCAGGGAGGCCCGGAGGTCCCTCCTCCGCACTCTTTTTCGCTCCCTCCGGGCAAGGGACCTGAAACGGCCTGTTGAGAAGCGGCTGGCCCGGAGCGGCGGCCTAGTGCTGCTGGCGCTGCTGACGTATTTTGCCCTCTCCCTGTTCCCAATGGCCGTCCTGGTCAATTTTGTGCGCGTCCATCCCGGCATTTGGGGGTGGTGCCTGCTTCTTCTGGCCTGCCTTTTGGAGGCGCTGCTGGTATGGGCCCTTTACAGCGCCTGGCGGAGCCGGGGGCTGGCAAGGGATATCGCCGCCCTGGCGGACCAGGTGGAGACCGTCCGGGCCGGGGACCTGGAGAGGCCCCTGAGACTCCCGGAGGACGCGGACCTGCGCCAGACGGCGGAGAGCCTCAACGACATTCAGGCGGGCATGAAGGCCGCCCTGGCCGAGCAGACCCGCAGCGAGCGGATGAAGGTGGAGCTGGTGAGCAACGTCTCCCACGACCTGAAAACCCCCCTGACCTCCATCCTTTCCTATGCGGAGCTCCTCCGGCAGGAGGACCTGCCCCCGGCGGCGGCGGACTACGCAAAGATCATCGACCAGAAGGCCCAGCGGCTGAAAACCATGGTGGAGGACGTGTTTGACATCAGCAAGGCGGCGGCGGACCAGCTCCCCGTCCACCTGGAACGGCTGGACCTTGCCAAGCTCCTCCGCCAGACCCTGGCAGACCTGGACGGGCCCATTCAAAAGAGTGGCCTGACCTTCAAGGTGGAGCTTCCCGGGGAACCCGTCATGATCACCGCCGACGGCAGGCGGCTCTACCGGGTTTTCCAAAACCTCATCGACAACGCCCTGCGCTACGCCCTGGAGGGCAGCCGGGTCTATCTCAAATTGAAAACGGCGGAGGGAACCGCCGAGGCCAGCGTCCGCAACACCTCCCGCAGCGAGCTGCCGGAGGGGGTGGACTTCACCGCCCGGTTCGTCCGGGGGGATTCCAGCCGCACCGACGGCGGCAGCGGCCTGGGGTTGAGCATCGCCAGCTCCTTCACCGAGGCCTGCGGCGGCGCGTTTCGCGTGGAGACGGTGGCGGACCTCTTTACGGCAGTGGTGACGTTCCCCACGGAACAGGAAGGACAAGAGGCATGATCACAATGAAAAAGACTGCGGCGGGACGAAGGACTGCACGGCGGCTCAAAGCGGCTCTCTGGAGCGCGCTGCTGGCGGCATGCCTGGCCGGGTGCGCCGCCCCGGCGGAGGCATGGGACGGCAGCGCGGCGGTGAGCGGGTCCCCGGTGGCGCTTTCGGAAGAAGGCGAAGAGGACCGGGAGACCTGTCAAGCGGAGCTCTTTTTACCCTACGCCCCCTTCGGCCTGCGCTACGACTCCGAAAAAAACGAGCTCCGGTTTGAAGGCGAGCTGGTGCGGTGGTTCAAGGACTACTACCCCCTCTCCGGGGACGGCGCCCAGGCCGGGCTGGACTTCTTCGACGAAAACGGCGTGGTGGATGTGTACGCCGTCCGGGACCGCGGCGGGCTTGTCCGCGCCGAGGACGGCTCCTATGACCCCGCCGGGACCCTGACCGGGGTGGAGGCGTTTTCGGAGGAGGCCTTCGCCGCCCGAAACGTGGAGGCCCTCCGGAATCCCTCCCCCATCACCGCCGTGGCCGGGGACGGAGAAGGGTCCAAAGAGGAGCTGGATGCCATCGCGGAGGGCTACGCGCCCTTTGGCGTCACCTATGACGCCGGGGTGGACCAGTGGCATTTCAACGGGGAGAAGGTCTGCTTCTTCCGGGACGTGCTGACCTCCAACGGGAAGAGCCTGACCGGCGGAGGGTTCCGGGGAGCTATGCGGCTCCTGTCCAGCGCGGAAGGCACGGTCCGCATTGAGACCATCCGGGATTTCACCCGTCCCGATTTCCAGGGGTACGGAACCCTGATGGATATTCAAATCATAGAGGATGCGTGAACGCAAAAGCGGGCCGCCCCCTTGGGCGGGCTGTTTTTCGTCACACCTCTCTCGCTTTTGTCTCGGGACAGTACAGCACCTGCACCCCGCAGTCGTCCCGGAGCTTTTCCCGGCGGACGCTCTCCGCCAGAATCAGCCCCGCCAAATCCTGGGGGTCCTCCCCCGTCCAGCCCGCCAGGAGGTTTAAAAGCCACTCGTCCTCCGCCGGGTCCGCCACGCCGTCGCTGACCATGACGGCGAAGCCGCCGGGGGCCAGGGGGGCCTTCGTCACATCCGGCGGCGGCCCCTGGAGCCCCACAGGAAGGCTGGCCCCGGTGCCCCGCCGGACCACGCCTCCCCGCTTTAGATAGCTGGGGGCCGCGCCACATTTATAGAACGCCGCCTCCCGGGCCCTGGGGTCGTAGACGCACAGGTCCACGGTGGTGAAGGCCCCGGACTCCGCCCCCCGGAGGTTCATGGCGGAGTTCAGGGTTTTCAGCGCCGCCTCCGGGGCCACCCCCGCCTCCAAAAACTGCTGGAGAAGGCGGCAGACCAGGGCGGACTCCTTCCGGGCAGGCTCGCCGCTGCCCATGCCGTCCGCCAGCAAAAGGCACCATTGGCCCTGGTCCGTGCGGAAGGAGGCCACGGTGTCTCCGCAGACCGTCTCCCCCTCCTTGGGCCGGAGGGCGGCCCCCACCCGGCAGGGGCTTCCCACCGCCA
>CAIGRU010001878.1_pt1 | contig 10805 bp, 14 predicted proteins | sample 7351341 | NCBI WGS metagenome assembly CAIGRU01
TGGCATAGCAAAGCGGGCCCTCTTCCGAGGGGCCGCTTCCTTTAGCTGGCCTTGAATACCAACTCCTGAGATTTCTCCCTTGCAGCAGCCCTGCACCTTTCGACGACCGCAGCATCATAGCCGTCCGTCAGATGAACGGCGACGGCATGCTTCGCCTGAGCTTCCGCCAATTGGTTCCATAGCGCGGTGGCCCCGATAGGTTTTCCCCCGTTTGAGCTGACCGCGTTCATGATAGCAAACGAGTTGATGAACAGGTCAACTTTGCAGGGCCACTTGAGGGCAGACAGACCGGAAATCATTGCCGTCAGCACCATATCTTCCGTCGGCGACTTGGCGGTGCCCCCTGCCAGGACCTTATTGGTTTTCCCTGCCCGGAGAACAACGGCCCATCCGCCGGCGCCGTTCTCATTGACTCCCATCGCGCAAATCTGGACGTGGATTTTCTTAGGCTCCTCGGTGGGATTGGTCGGTTTCTGGAGCTTTTCCGTAGGCTGGGAGGGCTCTGTGGGCTTGGGTTCCTCGACCAGAGCGGGCTTCTCTGCCGGTTTGGTTTCCTTTGCAGGCTTGGGCGGCTCTTCGTATTCAACCACGAAGCATTTATCCGAGGGATGGGCGAAGTACCCTTCCATGAGAGCGGAAATCTCTTCCCAGTCTCCCCTGCCATACCCGGCGCCCAGGTTCTTGGGAAAACCGAACGACAGCCCGGTCTTGGCCGCGAGGAGCAGGATGCGCTCGAAGCACTTCTCCAAGGCCTGGATATTTGTCACGGACTTATTGCCGTCCCACTCGGCCTGGGCGAACATATTGGCTATGACGGACCCGTCGTGGCAGGGCACAAGCTGCACCTCCCCCAACAGGCCGGCGCCGAAGGTGTTGCAGAGGCCCTTATAAATGGCCGCAGCCTCCGGGTACTTCTCTTCCACCTGGGCAGCGAGACCTCCGTCAGCAACGCCGTAGCAGTTGACGATTTGACAGCGGATGGCGCAATTACTGCTCAACAGGTCGCCTTTGATGTTCTTGATACTCATGACACATATCTCCTTTGAAACTAAAGTCTTTCCGAATCATTCTGGGGCTATTATATGCGGATGGCTTAGATTCCATTCTGAAATTTTGTTTTTCTGTTCGGCCTCGGTGGTGTTTAAGAAGCCTTTGATTTGACAAAAGAGGACCCTAGGATTGGCTTTGATGGGCTCGCGAGGTCCGACACAGGCCGGTTGCCTGCTCCACTGGATGGCCGTAATAGTTCTCTTGTCATTTGCATAAGATAGCTCAAATGATTTACGGGAGAGTGTCTTATGGAGAAATTCATTCCTCTTGCCAAGCAGAGCAAGAAAGCTCAGCGTGAGCACAATGCGGCCCAGCGTGGGTCCTGGTACGGCCTGAACCCTGTTACCCGGACCGTGCCCGACCGGAAGAAATATTCTCGGTCCACCGCCAAGCGGGACGCCCGCGAGCGCATCGCGGAAGCCTGATTCCAGGAGAAAGTATAAAAGGAGAATTATCATGAGCAAGAAAATCACCATCATCTACGCTATCGCTACCACCATCCTGCTGTTGGGCATGAAGCTTGTCATTTCCGGCGTCTTCGCCAGCATGACTGCTGCCACCCAAAGCATTTTCTGAGCCCAAAAAGAACATCCTCCGTCCAATATGGCCGGGGGATGTTGCCTTTCCTAGAGGATATTGCCAGGGAATTCCCGGAGCCACTTCAACCCATCCGTCAACTCCTTACGGCGCTGGGCGTCCTTAATGAGCAGCTGGATGTCATCGGTATCAAGGTCCAGAAAACCCAGCAGTTGCTCAATTTGCTCCTGCTTCTTCTCATTCTCTCCCCTCTCGTGCTGGAGTTCATCCGCGAGCGCGCGGATTGTTTTGTCTCGCAGAAGAACAGTCTCCCGCAGCTGGGTGATTTCTGCCTGCAGTTTGGTCCGCTCCCGGTCGAACGCCAGGTCTTTCGCTGATTTTTTGTATCCCACTTTGTGCAGCCCCCTCAAAAGTGAATTTTGCCTGAATTGTATGCCGTCCAGGGCAATCCTATTCCTGAATTGTTTTTTGGAAATCCGCATATTACTCAGCCAAGCCACTAAAGGAGTCTATTTTAGGAGGAATTTCGCATGATTAAGACTGCAAACCTGCCCGACCTGGCTGCTGAATTGCTGGCCACTCTCGGGGACACCTATACGGTCAACGGGGACGCCTGTTCTCCCTATTTCACCCTGGTTCTCAATACGGAAACGCAGGCGGATATCTCCGTCTCTCTCATCGACGAGCGAGCCAATCTGCCTCGGAAGGAGTGGGGGTATGCCATGCACGTTATTGACGACATCAGTGGCGAGCCCTGTGAGATTTACCACGATGACGGACGCCCTGGAACTCCGCAGGAAATCGTCCGGTCCATGCTGGGGGAGATTCTAACGGACAAGGCCCGTATTTGCATCACCGCCGTTCGGCTCCCCACTATCGAAGAATGGGCCCGGGCGGTCAAGGCTGTGAAAGGTGAAAACTCTATTTTGCACTGGAATAAAGTTCTGTCTTGGTGCCAGGACACAGATTCGGACTGCCCAACGTTCCGCTCTGCCCGGGGAGGCTTCCATCCTGGAGACCACTGCCATCCTTACTACACGCATCGTGGCAGCAGCGTGGGATTCCGGCCTGTTTTCGAGGGTCGAGGGTTCAGCAATATACCCGATGGCTCCATCATCCCGGCGGTGGCCACTCTTTTCATGAATGGCCACCCGGTTAAAGTTCCCACAAGCCCCTTTGAAGGTGGGGATATCCCTGCTTGGGCCCCTGGTATCACTCTGAAATTTGGGGACCCGCTGGACATCCCGTCCTACCAGGTTTCCGCCATCAAGGCTGGGAACATCCTGGTTGCGGACCAGGTGTTGCTCACTTACATTTCCTGGGAGGATTTGGAGAGGCAGGGTTTCCATGGTTGAGCGTAAATTTTGCCCCATGAGGCATTCGGACAATGGGAACTGTTTGCCAGCAGGAGGACTCTGTACGGCCGTCGATGACAAAATTTGTGCAGCGCTGCATAGTGCGTATAACATGGGAGTGCGCGACCTTCTCCGGCGCATCCGCAAGCGGAAAGAGCCTAAAAGTTAAACCAAGCGCAAATACCTGGGACAGTAGTTGTTGCCCCCCCGCCTTTAGGCGTGGGGAGAAATTAAGGGAGGTTTTTGATGAATATTCTGAACATGCGTCTTCCTACCTGCAGGGAATACGATGCACTGGTGGATGCCACCGGTGGCAGTAACAGCATTATGCACTGGGAAAAGATGTTCTCCTGGTGTAAAAATGGAGACCCAGGCGACTCGTCGCCTCGCGCAGCCCGGGGATATTCCTCGGCCCTCAACTGGTTCATCTTCGATGCAATGTATCGGTACGTGGATGTGGGTTTCCGGCCCGCCTTCGATAAACCGAACTCTGATGTTTCCGACGGAACTCTAACCACGGTTGGCACCCTCTACATGGACGGCAAGCCAGTGAAGGTTCCTCAGAACCCCACCAGGAATGGTGATGTCCTTGACTACATCCCTGGCGCCAAGCTGGAATTTCGGAAGGCGATGAATGATGCCGCATACCAAGTGAGAGCCATTAAAGTAGGCGATGTTCTGATTGCGGACCGCGTGCTGCTTCGGAGTATTTCCTGGGTGGATTTGGCTGGAGAAGCGGTTATTAAAGCTTTGCCTTCTCAACCGAACTTGTCCTCAAAAGAAATGCAAACATTCCAGGAGTTGTTTGGGAAATACTGTCAGCAGGAAGCCTCGCGGGGCCACTGCGAGCCGGATGCTTGTGCGTTCTGCCCGGTGAACCTTGCCTACACAGAGATTTTCGAACGATTTATCTGATGCGCCGTAATACCCCTGCCTTTAGGCACGGGGAGGCAACGTCAATGATTAGGAAACAGACAAAACGAAGAGCCCTTGACGACAATACCTGGGACAGCGATTGCTGTCCCAGGTATTCCTATGCTCGGATGATTTCTTCGGGAAACGGCTCCTCAAAAGGACCTCTTTTCTGCCTTTTTCTTCTCAGTCTTGGCACTTGTCGAACAATGCTGATGACCGGGGGCTTCGCAGCCTTCCCTGCCTGTACTCTTTTTGAATTTTGCACTGATATCCACCCCTCTCCGCTTCGTTATGTTACAAAAGATGTTCCGCCTACAAGTGTCCCGTTGGCTGGCGCCTTATGACTCGTGGGAACTGTTATCATATTGTATGCAGACCAAAACGTCTCTATTCCCCCCATAATCGCTTGCCACATTTTCGCATACCATAGTCACAAACCTCACCAGGAGATAATTTTGAAAGAAGAATTTTCGCGGGCTTTTGAGGCATGAAAATTTGGACATGGAATACAGAATCATTGACATTTTTTTTAGAATGAGGCAAAATATTGACATTGCCTTCCTATGCTTAAGAAGGACCCTCCCAAAGGATGGTAACGGAAATACTGCAAAGCCCACAGGCTATGGCAGTAAAAGACTGGAGATTCATTGGAGGTTCAGAGAAAGGATATGACAAGAAACGACATTATCCGGCTTGCGAAAAGTACTTCCTTTTATAACTTGGTACCTTTTTCGAGCGTTCAAACGGCAAAAGATGTCCAAAAACTTTCCGAGCAGGGCTTTGAAACCGTTGTCACCGAAAAAGAAATTAAAGACGCATTCCCTGGTATTGATACTACTCACCTCTTCCATTCGCCTGTTGCCATTGATGCTCCTGTATTCTATTGGGATGAGGAGAATCTGATTGCTTTTCCAATCTACCTGTATGGGCTGCACTTCTTGGTGTCGCCTTCCGGAAACCAGGACCTCGTGGGAACCATTGCCAGAATTGCTGGAAAGATAAAAAAACATGTGGAAGCCCGGGATTTTTCATTCATCCACACTACTCTGAATGATACCATGCGTGCGGAATATGTCGGTATTTTGATAGACAAAGGCTTGATTTCGTATTCGGAATTCAGAGAATTCTATGAGCACTTAGACTACGGCAGTGGAGCCTACACAGCGGAACACATCAAAAAGATACTTTCAAAAGCGACTCCGGAGGACCGGGCGGAGACAGAAAGGCGCCTGGCGAAAAAGAAAGATGTCCTCACCGTCTATCGGGGGGTATCTTCACTCAGCACGCCTTTGAATAAAGCTCTGTCTTGGACACTGAGCCCGTCAGTGGCTATGTTTTTCGCAGTCTGGCGCGCTGATTATGAGGCTGAAATCTATGAGGCAACCATCAAAAAGTCTGAAATACTGGAATATATCACCAGCAGAAACGAGGAGGAAGTTCTTCTGATGCCTGGCGCGGTTCAGAATATCAAACGCAATGAACTGTATGGCCTGCACTTTTTGGAGGAGTCTCTTCCGGAGGCGTCTCCACGATACCACGAGTTTCTGGACCGTGCTGAGTTCGATGAGGAGTTCCAGGATGCAGTCGAGGCCAGTAATTACGCAAGCTACTCGTCATACGCCGTTCATACTCTTCCGCATAGCGCAAGAGTCTTCCTCCTCTGCCTGGTTCTTGGAGACCTATATCATCTTTCGAATGATGATATAGATATCCTGGCCGATGCGGCTCTTTACCACGACATTGGACGGACTCACGATGCTGTGGAGACTGGACACGGAGACAACAGCGCGATTCTGTACCGGCGTTTCAGCTCAGATACGAAACCAATTGCGGAGTTTCTCATCCAATATCACTGCCGACCAGACAAAGAAGGCTGGGCCTTCATAAAACAGCACTTTGGCTCTGAGCAAAAACGTGTGCGGCTCCTGTACAACATTTTTAAGGATGCCGATGGGCTCGACAGGGTTCGCCTTGGCCTCAAGGAGCTAAATATCTCAATGCTCCGCACAGAGGAAGCTAAAAAACTGCCACTTGTCGCAAATCTCTTGCTTGAAAACATTAAATTCAATGAAGAGTGAAAAAGCTCCCGCCTCCAAATACGGAGGTGGGAGTTTCGTTTTGCTGCGTTCTGTTGTTTGGAGATAGGGGGCGGATTCAAGCTGGTGATTCCCACTTGGAGACGGGAGATTCCTGACTCTCAACAGGTTCAACCTTTCGGAGCCCCCGTCCAGGAATTTGCTGCGGATACTTCATTGTAATGGCTGGAGCGCTCTCCGTTGGATTATCCGGTTCGGGATTTTTGCAGGCGGGGCCCTCTCTTCTGCGAATCATTAGAACAGATTTGAACACTCCGGACAATGCTCTCGATAGTGTCCTCGTTCGAATATAGGGACGAATTCGCACACCAGGTCCGAAGTTTTGTGGTGCCTGGGATACGGTCGACCTCTTCCCCGTCCACTTGATTCTTCTTTCTGGATGCCGCATCAACAAAGCGGCGCATGGGTTTGCTCACGGTCGTCCCTTCTTTCGAGGCAGCTTGTGAGTTTGATTTTGGAGATGTGGGCCGGATTCGAACCGGCGAATAACAGATTTGCAGTCTGCCCCCTTAAGCCTCTCGGGCACCTCATCAAATTCTGGGACCCCAGACAGGACTTGAACCTGCGGCAATCGGGTTAGAAGGCCGATACTCTATCCATCTGAGCTACTGGGGCATGTGGTGCGGGCAATAAAAATGATTTGTTTAAATGGATTCAAGAGCACATTGACTGAGCAAAGAAGAAGCCCCACCCACCTGGGCAGGGCCTCTTCTTTCGGATTTCAGTTGCTGAAAGGTGGTCCAGAATAGTTCCCCCCTCCGCATACTACGGGCACAACCGCTTTTAGAGAATTTGTGAAAGGAGAAATTTTCATGGGAATTAAGGAGATGAGAGTCCCCACCTGTGCGGAGTATGACCTGATGGAGGATGTTGCAAAAGAGGACAATGCTATTATGCACCGGAGTGATATCTTTTCATGGTGCCAAGATTTGGACCCAGATAACTCGTCGCCTCGGGTAGCTTAGGGAGCCACTGATTTAATCAAAGATTTTTCAAAATAAATACAACATATTGTGCTTTTTATCTTTTGCAAAATCTATATACCGAATTAATCAGTGCTTCCTTAGGGGTATTCTTCGGCTCACGGCTGGAGCTACTACCACGCAGCGGAACAGCCTCTGCGCGTGGGGTTTCAACCTCTTTGCGAAAGCGCACAAAACAACTTTTTACTGGGTAACAAATCACTCATACGGTATAATAATTATTTTGCAGTTTCGACACAAAAATGCGGCGGGCCATTGGTGATTCCCCACTGAAAAAATTTCCGGTGGCAACAAGACTGCCCTTTTCTTTGACATCGCACTTTTTGAATATAAAGAAGGTGGTTTTTCCCCCTTTGGAAGAAAATAATTTCCTCCCCCGCTCCTAAATGTTCCTTCTTCTATATCCCCTCCACAATAAAGGCACTTCTGGAAATTCATAGCGTATCGCCTACGTATAGCTACGAACGCCCGGATACGAGTATGCCCAGAAATCACAGAACATCCAATAGGCAACAACATCAGTATCCCAAGGGAGGTATCCTTCATAATAATATTCCGATGAATACCCACCACCACTGAGTGCTACTTGATACTTTTCAGCATCATAAATTTTCTCTCTGGAAAGGACGTTATCACGAGCTTTTACTTTATACGGCGTTGTTCGCGTATAGTACTGCTTAGTAATTGCCCCTTGTATAATCCCTCCAACGATTGTTGTCCCTGCGGCATAGGCAGCAGCATAAAGGAGGTCTGCTGCAACGACCTTAAGGGCAGGACAAACAACGGTAAGAGCGGCAGCGATAACTCCTATAACAAGAGCCGCCGCTGTCCCCTTTTCTGCGTTAATTGTCTTATATTCATAGGTGGTCTCTCCTGCTTGCTGATAGATAGAAAGGCTATCCGCATACGTATTTCCCAAATCATAAACAGTATTATAATTTATTCTTCCCTGGTACGTAAAAGTTGCAGCTGCCGCAAGCTCAGCACCAGGAAGAACCGCAGTACTTTCTGTGGATGCTGTTATATAGTTAGATACTGAATCCGTAAATACTTTGCTCTCTGATGTTTCAACATCTGTATATTTAATACGAACATTTCCAGCACTATTAGGCGAAATTCTTCTCGTCTCCTGCAAACCAAGAATCTCTACATCGACCGTGTTAACCAAAATACTATCAATATAATAGTCAACATGCGCCGTCCCTACTTTTTCTGATGAAACATATACAGTGTTAAGTTTGCCCTCTCCGTCTACAAAGGAAGAAATATGAATGTCTTCTGAAGTACCGATATTTTCGACCGCAAAAGCTGTTGTATTTATCGAAAATAACATTACAACTGCTAATACGAGTGCCATCGCTCGTTTAATTTTCATCACAATATTTCCTTTCTTTAATTTGTTCTACTTTTAAGGCGCATGAATATTTTGCTATAATGCCAATGTTCATGCGCCTACATTCACGATTTTAAGCCGTCCTCTCCAGAATTGAAGGGAAGAACCTATCTGGCCTAATCGTCCTCTGGTATAACGCATGAACTGCTTACCGTACATATCACTTCCCCCCCCATCTTTTGGTTTTTCCGATTTACTGATATATCGGGTGTATATAATATATATTGCTTCCGAACATGGAAATATTTCACTGCTCAATATAAAATTTTGACCTGCCATGGCAATCCACGGAAATAGCGCGAAAAAAGACCTGCTAACAAAACTTAAACAAGCGAATCCGAAGTTGGAAGGTCAAGCTTCGAGGTTGTCCAGATAATGTTTCACAGTGGCATAGTAGATGCGCAGGAACTTGTTGGCGGAAGCCAACATGTAGACACCGTAAGGCTTGCTCTCGGCACGTTTCTTGTCCATGAACTGATACACCGACTCCTCAGCAGGAGAACACCGGAGGATGGTATTCATCACCAGATACAGCGTCCTGCGCAGAGCAGCGGAGCCACGTTTGGAGATGCTGTGGCTGCGTACCTCCACCTGGCCAGACTAGTACGGCGGGCGTCTATATCCGCAAAGGTCACCAGTGCCTTTTGGGAGTGGAAACGGCGCACATCACCAATTTCCGCCATGAGCTGGGGGCAAGAGCCGGGTCCACGCCGAACATCCCCATCACAACGGGGTCTCGCCGTCTAGCTTTCCCAGCAGCCCGGACAGTTCACGTTCATTCCCAATACAGAATTTGCAACTGGAATCCATCTTTTTCTCGCTACCGATTCAATCTATTGGATGACGTAAACTCAAGGCTCAACCTGCTTAAACCGGCCGCCGCAACAAGAGGATGGATGACAGTCTTTTTTCGGACTTCATAGTCCAAGAAAGCGATGGCCTGCCAGTTGTTCCTCTTATTGTAGCTTTGGCGCGAGACAGACAAAACCCCCGGCTGGTTACCGAGGGTTCCTACCAAATTATATTGTAATAGGAAGCGAGGACGGGGATTTCAGGGCAAGGCGGCGGACATAGGCGGGCTAACGTCCGTCAAGGATTGTCCGATGGTCTATCCATCTATGCTACTAGGGCGTATTGGTGCCAGCGGCGGGAATCGAACCCGTGGCCTCCAGCGTGACAGACTGGCGTTCTACTCTTCTGAACTACGGAGTCAGAATGTGTTGCGACCGTTGCAAAAATGGCGGCGGCCTGTTCGGAATGGACACAGTGCCTCCCAAAAACCTTGTCTATTGGTACCTCAAGCTGGACTCGAACCAACAACCTTCCCCGTATGAAGGGGCTGCTCTGCCATTGAGCTATTGAGGCGTTTGGGGTGTACGGCGGAGCTCGAATCCGCAACCTTCGGAGCCACAACCCGCCGCTCTAACCATTTGAGCTACGTACACATGGTACTGCTGGTGGGAATCGAACCCAACTTCCCCGGCGTGAAAGGCCGGTGACGCAACCGTTTGTCTTCAGCAGCATATGGAAAATTGGCAAGGGTGGAGTGACTCGAACACTCACTGATATCGCAGAATAGGCAAAACGGTCTTTCCACTGAAGATAATATTATTTGGCCGGGAAACGCAACTGTGCCAACTTTAAGAATTTATAATTTTTTAAAATTTTTTGTAAAAATCTGAAATATTACCATAGCCTTATACAATATATATATTAGTAACAAGAGTGCATCCACAATAATCAAATTTTTGATAGGAATATCCTAAAAAGGAGACGTGCCGAAAATGTTTATTAGACTTTCATATGAATATGAATCCTTAGACCTTGGGAAAAATATTGTCCTATACAACGAGCTTAGTTCAAAAACATACACAATCGATGTTCAAAACACAGATATGATGCGAGATGTGATTGAAGGAAGCACTGAAGAGAAGTTATCAGAAAAATACGGTGAACGGTGGGATATTTTTTTTGACATACTGAAACGGAATTGCGCAGTAGTTATTAGCAAACACCCTACTCATTTTTTTGATACATGGGATTATGGTGCAAAAGGCATTTCAGCCAAAGATAAGAACGCAATGCCAAAAATACAATTCCTTACATTACAATTGACGGATATGTGCGATTTGCAATGCAAATCCTGTGGTGGCACATACGAATTTCCTTGTCATGTTTGCGAAGGCCAAAACAGGACTAGTGCTTGTGAGTTAAATTTGGACAGTCTCTTTGTGTTTATCAACTCTCTTTACATGTACGGGCTAAACGAAGTCACTATTGAAGGTGGAGACCCATTTACTAACCAAGACAGGCTTATGAAGGTTATTGATTATATTCAAGAAATAAGCAGTGGCAACATACAGATTGTAATTAAAACGAATGGGGTTCGCTTGAAATATGATACATTATTATTAGAGGAGAGGCACAAAGGAGGACTATGGTCAAACTAATTGAACCTGGGAGAAAAAGAGATCCC
>CAIGRU010001889.1_pt1 | contig 10761 bp, 14 predicted proteins | sample 7351341 | NCBI WGS metagenome assembly CAIGRU01
TCCCCGGCGACAATGATTTTTCCCGCCGTGGCCATGGCCTCGCAGGCCACATGGGCGGCGGGATCATACTTCAAACAGGCGTCCAGAACGCGGTCGGCGATGGTATCGCAGAGCTTGTCCGGGTGGCCTTCGATGACCGACTCGGCGGTCAAGATGTACTTATCTCTCATGAGTCTTTCCTCTTTTCTTTTTTTGTTCAGTGGGTTTTTCGGGGGAATCAGGCGCTTCCAACGGAATGGCAAGCAGATGGGGATGATCAAACATCTCTTTGTAAGAACGAAGCTGGAAATCGGTCAGGGAAATGAAATTTTCGCCGCCCACTCCTACAATTAGAAAGGTCCCGCAGAGAACGTCATACGGATCGCCATAGCAGTCGCAGAGGAGACGGTTGGGAGGCAAATTCAGGTTTTTGCCCTCGGCGTTGCAGATAATGGCAGCAGACTCCGTAAAAGGAGAAACCATTTCAATTTTCCCGCCGGCAACACCCTGCAGGGACTTGAGATCGGGAAGGATTTCCCGCACCTCGCAGGGCTTCATCGGCTCCACCACAAGGACCTTAATTGTTTGTTTACTCATTCTTTCTTCCCTGGGCGGCAGCTCCGCCATCCTCTCCAGCTTGTCTGTTTGGTAGCAGTAAATGTAAAAATTGTAATTTCCCCGCAGGGGCAGGAAGCGCAGATAGTAGCGGCGCTTAGGGGTATCCACCCGGAAGCCGTAATAATCTTTGCCGGATTCAGGGCTCATTTGGGCCTGCTTATGCTTCCAGCAGAAGCTCTGCATGGCGCTGAGGTTTTTGAGGGGCCCGTTCTTCCGCAGAGCATTGACCACGCTGTCCAGCTCATCCTTGAAATCCTGGTCCTTCAGCTTTTCCTGGTGGTCCCACCATGTGGTCCAGAACTCCGTCCCCCGGCCAAAATCTCCCCGCAGGTGGCCGATACAAGCCTGTTCCTCGGCGCAGCCGGAGAAGGTCAGCAATTCCTCATCCTTGTCAAGCCCCTGGAGCGGATAGGCTTCAGCGCTCATGGCCCTTCGCCTCCTTCTTTTTGGGAGACAAGGGTTTCTCCGGAGCGGGACCGTGCTCCCGCCCAATCTCCATTTGCCGAATCATTTTCACAACTTCCCGAAAAGCCAAATAACGGTGAATCTGCTCCGGGTCATCTGTAATGACGCGAATTGTTTCCCACAGCGGGGACCCATGATGGCTGATATCCGACTGAACAACCAGGGCGGGCTTATCTCCCTCCTCCAGCATGACGCGGGCGCCGCGAATATCCTCGGCGCGGTCGTACAGGCCATAGGTCAAGCCAACGCATTTCAGGGTCTCCAGAGCGTCCACAGTGGTGTACACGCTGCCAGTGGAAATATGGACCTCGCCGGATAGCGAAATCTTTTTACCGCTCATGAGAATTTCCTCCTTTCAGCGGTCTGCCGCGTTTGATAAAGGCGTTGTTGATTCGCTCTGTCTCCGCATGGACCTCCTCCACAGCGTGGTCCCACGCTTCCTTCAAAGCGGCGGCCGGAAGACCGCTGCATCGGTATCCCTCCAGGATACCGTTATAGTAGGCGGTGCTTGGAAGCATGGGTTCCTTGAACCGCTCATCCATAATGTAGGCCATGACGGAGAGAGACCGGCCCAGGCCGTCCCGGACAGTCACCGTGCGCTTATCGTAAAAGCGGGGATAGCCCTCATACCGGTCCAGGGAGCGCTCACACGACCGCGTGAGGCTCCACAGCAGGCCATGGACCCTGCCGCCCGCTTTGGGAGCAATGGTAGCGAAGCCGCCCCGGCGAAACAGCAGTTCATAGTCCTCCAGAAATACCGGCCCAACGACACAGGCGTCCGGGCAGCGGCAGGCCATCTGCTCCAGGTTGATGTTGCTGCCGTAGGCGAAATACAGTCTTCCGTCAGCCATCCTCCAGCACCTCCAGGGCCCCGGCCTTGGCCAGCAGGGCGAACATGGCGCGGGCCTGCCGCTCCAGACTGCCGTTCGGCAGGGGACAGTCCAGATCGGTGGCCCGGATGAAATTGCTTCGGAGCTGCCAGAGGTAGCTCTCGGCGTCGGGGAACTCGGTGGGGTCGAAGGCGGTCAGGCGGAGCTGTTCCAAAATCTCCGTCCCGGTTCCCTCATAGGTTCTGGCGTCAATGCTGATTTTCATTTAAAATCACCTCTCATTTTCATGGTGTCGTTTTTTCCTTCTGTTGACCTCGTAGCTGTCCTTGTCGTGGCGCCACGCCCGGTCGCCGTCAAGGTTGGCGAGAAGGATATCTCGGGTCTCCTTGAACTCGTCGCCGTTGAGACCCAGGCGGACCAGCCAGACCCGGAAGGTGAACAGCTCGTTGTCACTGCGGGTTTTCTGCATGACGGCGCTCCGCTGGACGATGGCCTGGGCGGACATGGCGAGGCACAGATGCACATAGGCCGCCGCCTTGGCGGGATCCAGGGTAGAATTAAAGCACCGCCATTCGACGGTGCCTCGGTAAAAGACAGAGTGAAGATTCAGGGCATAGTACCGGGATTTGTTATAGTGGTCATGACGGGTCCTGCCGTCATTTTCAAAGCCCTCGTACCAGATATCCTCCAGCTGGGTCAAGTCTGACGTTTCCTCCGCAGATAAGGTCCGAGCCTGTTTCAGCATGGGTTCCCGCACCTTTTGACACCACTCTATGGCTCTTGCCTCATTCACCTGCAAGGCTTTGAAGAGGAGGTCCTCCTTGGAATACATGATGCTGATCAGGTTTTTGAGGCTCTGGCGGTTGTGGTTGGAGGCGTCTACATGGACGTGAAGCCCGCAGGAGTCGTTCACCTTCGCGCCGATGGCTGTTACCCGCCGCATACACTCTTGAAGATGCGGCAGTTCGTCATAGGTCAGCTTGGGGGTGACCATCTCCACCTTATATGGATAGCCCTCCGGGGAGCTCTTATCGAGCCACAAATATCCGTCCGCAGAGGGACACTCCGGGTGGATGCTGGAATCGCTCATGAGCTCCCATTTCTTTCCCATTTTATCCGTTACGATCCAAGCGTCATAGGTGCCCTCCAAATATTCGGGCGTTGTGCCAAAGTAATCCGCCAGAGCCTGGGCGGCCTCCTCTCGGGTGATTCCCGTCATCTCGATCTCCGCGCCGTAACACTGTTCCTTCATCCCGATCATACCGTTTTCTCCCTCCGCAGTTCGTCATCTACAGCACGAATACGCCGGCCTATAGCCTCGATTACGTTGACCGTAACGCTGTTCCCTGCCTGCCGGTAAGCCTGAGAGTCCGAAGTGATGGCAAGGAGGCGGTCGATCTGGTCCTCCGCGAAGCCCTGGAGGCGGAGACACTCCCTGGGCATGAGGCGGCGGATGCGCCCGCCCCGTTCTACGATGCCCTGGACGCCAGCGGCGTCATGAGCCAGCTTGCTGACTCTGCCGCCTCTGGTTTTGCTGCCAGGGTAGCCCAGGTCCACGCTGTCGCCGGGAGCGGCCGCCTGATAGCCCTGCTTGGTCCCCTCTTTAATGAGCAGCACCCCGGACCGTTCCGCCCGGTGGTTGGAGAGGGTGGTTTGTCCATACCGGGCGGTGAGGCACCGGGCGGTATCCGTCCGCCTGGGTTCTCCCACAGACAGGTCTACAAAGGCGGCGCCGGGCGGAATCAGGTACAACCCTGTCTTCCCACCCATTCCGCCAGCTCCCGCGGTCTGGGTGCAGGCTACTCCTTTGACGTCGTAGACTCGGGAGCCCTAGGGCCCGCCGAGGACTTGAACAAGAGCCTTTCCGTTTGCTCCGGCGATAGGAAATATTTTTCCGGCGCATCGGGGATCAAGATATCCGACAATATAGACCCTTCTCCGCGATTGAGGCACTTGGTGGTCTGCGCTGTCACACACATTCCATTCGAGACCATACCCCAGCTCATGAAGCGTGGAGAGGATTGTCGCAAACGCCCGTCCCTGGTCGTGGAGTAAAATTCGGGGAACATTTTCAAGCAGCAAATACGCAGGCTTCCTTGCTTCAGCCAGTCGGGCAATCTCAAAGAAGAGAGCGCCTCTGGGGTCAGCGAAGCCCAATTTGCGCCCTGATGCTGACCACGATTGACACGGAAAACCGGCGCAAAGCAGGTCAAAGTCCGGCATTCCGCCGGGGTCGATTTTAGTTGCGTCTGGATTGTACACTTCCTCCTTTCCAATATCGTGGATGGCGCGGTAGCTGGCGTCGGCGTATTTGTCAATCTCACAGTGGCCGACACACTGGAAACCGCCCGCGCGGTCCAGCCCGGCCCGGAAGCCGCCGATCCCCGCGAACATATCAAAATAGCGAATCAGTTCATTCTTCACCTCCGTCGTGCTGCAGCGCAAGCAAAAAACCGAGGACATTTTCATCCATGTCCCCGGCCTGTGGCTGCACAGGTTTTTCTGTTGAAGGAACAAAGCTGGCGCTGCCCAGCTCCTCCCGGATGGCGGCGCGGACCGCCTCCAGAAGGCTGTCCTGCTCCCGCACCCGGCAGACCGCCCGGCAAACGGCCTCCGTCCGCTGCCCCGAGGGGATGGCGCACAGCCGTTTCCATGCCTCCCGCTGGAGAGGAGAAGCCATGGAGAGGGAGAGGTTCAATCTCCTCTTTTCAGCCATGGCTAGCGCCCCTCGGCAGGAGGCCCGCCAGCCGCTCGTAACCCTTGGCGTTCAGGCATACGTCATCCAGGATGACCGGGCGGCACAGGCCGTCCGAGGCCCGGACATGGCACTTCAGCAGGGCGGCGCCGCCTCCCAGGAAGACGGCGGGCATGGCCCGGATGTCCAGGCCGCTCTCCATGATGGCGGAGAGGAGGCGGTGGGCGTAGGCGTCCGCTTCCCTCTGAATGATCTCCCTGGCCCGCCCGTCCACGCTGCTGGCGTCATTTCGGAGCACGCTCTCAATTTGTGCCGCCGTCATGGACAGGCCAAGAGAACGGCGCACCTGCTCCGCGATCTCATCCAGGCAGCGGATCATGCCCAGCTCCAGGCTCCGGCAGGTGGCGGCGTTGGGGATCCGGTTATCCAGGCGCATCAGGTCCACCGTCCAGCCTCCAACGTCCGCCAGAATGACGGAAGGCTCGTTCAGCAGCTCCGGCTGGGTCAGCACGGCGGCGTAGCCCTGGGGGAACAGGGACACCTCCGTGATTCTGACGGTGTACGCGATTCCCTCGAAGCGAAAGAACACGGGCCTGCCGTCCCGGAGGAGGTAGGCCCGGAATTTCTTCTTGTCCCGCCCAAAGCCGGTGAGGGGAAGCCCTGCCGCCAGATGGACGGAGGCTGTGGCGTCCGCCTTACGGCAGGCCAGCTCCTTGGCGACGGCGGCGAGGGTCAGGAGGTAGTAGTCATCCGTCAGAGTTTTGTCCTTCTGGAGCGGCTGGCGGCCGCTGCCCACCACATAGAACTTGCCGTTATACTCCAGCACATCCTGCTGGGTATACGGCTCATGCTCGTACTCCACCAGCCCGGTGGGGAAGGAAACATGGGCGCTTTTCATGGCGGCGTAGCCGTGATCCACGCCTATGGTCAGGGTATCGCTCATCGGGATTCACCTCGTTTCCGCTGTTGCTGCCGTTTCTGCTCCAGCTTCTGCTTCCGCTCCTTACACCAGGGAGCCATCGCCACTTCATCTTCCGTCAGCATAAAGCCGCCCTTGCTCCGCCAGACTCGAACGGAGAGCTCCCCATGGGAAGGAGAAGCAGGGCACTGGAGCGCTTTATTCCCAAGGCCCTCGTCGAAAAGGCTCCGACAGTATTCCTTCAATGCCAGAAGCTCTATAGCCTCCAGATCGCCGTTCAGGCGGCAGACAGCTGTACCGAAAAATTTCCCTTCCACATCCTCCACCCCAAGGCTCAGGGAGGATACCTTGCCGGCCAAATCCCGGAAAGCCTCCAGGGTTAAGAAGTCCGCTTGGAACAGACTGGTCAGGTCCGTTTTGGGCGGGTCCGCTGCGAGGGCCGTCCGGATAGCGCTGTGGTATTCAGAGAAACGTTCCCTGACAGCGTCGCTCATAAAGTCCGGATCGGGCATCTCCATTGTGCTGTCCTCCCGTCCCAGATCGGTCACGTCCACACGCAGAGAGGTATACAGCTTCAGTTCCTTGTTTTGATCGCTTATCTTACATCACCTCGTTCCTTCTTGACTTTTTTGCTTTTCTGAGCGGTGGCGCGGGCCGCTTGAATTTCCGGGCTGGTCACATTCCAGGTGTCGTTACGCTGTCCGATCAGCCGTGCCAAATCATTTGCCTCCATGTATTTAGCGCATAATTTGGGGAGATAGGCCGCGGTTTCACTCCATGTATAGGGATACCCAATGCCCTCGCCATACACGATGTCCTTTTTCAGCTCCTCTTTCAGCGCACGATATTGAGCGGGATCAAAGTCCTCGTATGTGCTCCGGCCCGTAAGTTCCTCGTAGGCACTGTCTCCCATATGGGGGAGGCAGTCAAAGCGCTGGTCCTGATAGTCCGGCGCGTCAACCAGGGAGTCCGGGTCTTTCAGCGCGGCCATGTACACCTCTTTGCCCTGGGCCACCAGCCATGTGCGGAAGTCCATAAAGCCGTCATCTGTGCAGCCGCCCCGTTCCATGACGGAGGCGGCGGTCCACAGGCCGTACTGATCGGCCAAGCTGCTGTAGGCATGGGCAAAGTCATCGAACCTCCTGGCCTGTTCCGGCCCCAGGTCCATCAGCCGTTCCATCAGCCACTCGCCGGGGCCGCTTGGATGTTCCTTCGCCTGGGCGATCAGCGCCCAGAAGGTTTCCTTGCTGATCTCTGCTATAGGCTGATTCACCTGTTTTCACCGCCCTTCTGTTTGTCGGGCCGCGCCCTTTTCCTTTGGGGAGCTGCCGCCCTTGCCTTTTGGATGGCCGGGTCGTCATGGTTCCACAGACGCCCGGTATAACAGCCGTTCTCCTGGATGATGAGCGCCGCGTTCCACAGACCGTATTTGTTTGCCAATTCCATGTAGCCGTGCATGATGCTGTGGAAATTCAGAATTTGTTCCGGCTTCATCGCCAGCAGGTGGTCCGTCAGCCAGTATACGGATTCTTTGTGATTTCCGCCGCAGGAGGCCCTTGCCTGATCAATCAGCATGATTCTGGTGTATTCGCTCCGGCAATGATAGCTTACCGCTTGAAAGGGAATGGCGCGGCCGGGAGCGTCCCGGTTGATGATGTCAATCTGGAGCGGACTGTATAGCCTCAGTTCTACGGTCTCGTTCATCTACTGTCCTCTCCTCTCTGGGGCTGGGGACGGACGTGGGCCTTTGCAGTCTCCAGTTCCTCTTTGGTGCGGATGAAAAATCCGTCGGGCTTCCAGAAGCTGACGTACAATTCGCCGTCCTCCGTTTTGCGGGACCGCTGTTCATAGCTCTCGCCCCAACCGTCCGCATACTGTGAAGCACAGTATTCTTTTAATTCCTCCAATTCTCCGGAGCTGAGGCCGTTTCTTATTTGGCAGACAGCCACGGCATATAAGCTGCCGAGGACCTCCTCCACATCCATTTGAACGGAAACAACCTTTTCATCCACAGACTTATCGCCGTCAAAGTAAGTCATGAGCCCCCGCTCCTCCTCATCCGGCAGGCGCTCATCCTCAATGCCCTGGCGGATGGCGTCCTGATAGCCGGTCAGCGCATAGCCTCCCAAGACTTGAGGCCCGCAGCCGGGTTCCTCCTCCGGGTCCGCCTCAAATAGCTCGGCATACAGGGGGCTGTAGAGCTTCAGCTCCGTAATTTTTTCTTCCGCGGTAATCACCTCTTTTTCTTGAAATTTTATACTCTCCTCCGAGGCAAGCAGGTCCCCGAAGCCCATGCGCTCCAGCACCTTCCGATACAGCTTTTCCTCAAACGCCACGTACTCCGGCGTGGAGGTATCCACCTCCCGCAGGATGGCCTCCTCATAGCAGGTCCCGGTCACGATCTCCCAATCCACCGCGCCGAACCGGGCGGCGGTCAGCCAGCGCAGAAGCTGGCGGCCATCCATCTGCTCGAACAGGCCGCGGCTGTCCTCGTAGGCGAAATAGCTGTGGAGATCAATCTTGGTCATTTTCTTCGCCGCACGGTACAGTGTGAAGCCCTGGGGGTCCAGGCTGGGGGAGACCGTCTCATAAAACCGGATCATCTCCGCCAGGGGCGACAGCTTTGGGCTGTAGGCGTCCAACGCGGCTTGCAGGGCAGCCGACTTTTTTTCGGAAAAATTTGCCCGGTGCCTGGCCTCGCTGTAGCTGCCGCTGAGGCGCTGGCACTCCAGTTCGCTCTTTTCCAGAGCCGTTTGCGCCTGGCTCAGCTCCCGCTCCGCCGCCTCCAGCCGGGCGCGGGCGGCGGGGTATTCCCGAACAGATCGGAGCATCTCTCTCAGGCCCATAGTCAGCCCGCCTTTCGGAACCGGGCGAGGAAGCGCTCCAGCACATGAATGCGCCCGCTCACCTTGGCGGCGGAAACGTCCAGGCCGTTCATCTGGCTCTGGATGCGGCGGCGAATGGCCTGGAGGGCCTGCCGGTCGTTGCAGCACTCCGATGTACTCGCTGCCGCGGGCCAGAACCTCCCGCTGGCCGGACTCGTCCCGAATGCTGGCCATGAGCCGCTGGCCCAGGCGTTTGCGGTAGTGGTCCTGGAGGACCTCTGTGTCACAGGAGACGTCGTGTTTTTTGAGAATGGCGGCGATCTCGCCGGAGCTGATTTTCATATTGGTGAACAGTGTGTCAAGAATTTCATTTTCCGCTTCCGGTGGCAGAATCGGCCTGCCGGGAGGGCTTGCCGCCCGCGCGGGATATTCTTTGCTCATCGTTCCTTTCCTCCTCTCTTTTTCGGCGTTTTCTTCCCGTTATGGTCAAAATCGGGGGGCGCCACCGCCTCATGGTTATGGCGGCTGACGTAGACGCCGTTGATCTGCACCGCCTGACCTTTTTGGAAGCCTACGGGGGCGGCATCCGGATTCAGGGCCGCATGGATAAACTCTTTTCGGTTTTCTTTAGGCGTGAAAACGCTGTAGGTGTGCTCACTTATCCGGTGCAGGAAAGCGGCGTGCTGGAGATCCGGCTGGCTGGAGATGAATTCAGCGACGGCCTTTTCCTCCAGAATAAGCGGCCCAGGGACTTCTTTCTCCAGCTCCGCGCCCAGCTTATCAATGTACCGGAGCATTTCCCGCACATTGCCGCACACAAATTCCGGCGTTCCGAAGCCGTACCGCTCTGTGGTCAGCGCCCATTTTCCAGACTGGCAGGGATGATCCAGGGTGATTAGAAAATACTTCCCATCCCGTTTCCCGGACAGCGGCTCAAAGCGGACGTCGTCGTACATCTGGCCAGTGGTCAGGGCGTTATTTTTGAACCAGACATAGTAGTTGTCCAGGATGAAGGGGGAGGTAATTCCCATGACCACCTTGGCGATTTTCTTCAGCCGTCCGGCGAGAGCTTTATCCTGGCAGAACCAGTCGTACCAGCCCGCCCCGCATTGTGTGTGAATGTCCGGGCTGTCGTAAAATCCGGCCTTGAACTGCTCCTGCCATTGGCGGACGGAGATTTCTTCTCTCATGAGGAGCCCTCCTCTCTTTGCGGCAGAAAGGTTTGCAGGATATCCGCGATGGCGGAGAACACAATCGCCAGCTCGCGGGCCTCTTTGACAGAATCCTCGATTTCGTCGGGCCGCATACGGGTGTTCTCCACCCAGATACGGACGTTTTCCTCCGTGGGGGTCAGCAGGACGGCTCGCTCAAAGGCTTTACAGAAGAGAGAAGCGATCGTGCCCCGGCGGTCCGCCTCAGCGTCGATGGCCTGGACCTCCTTTTTCGCTTTCAGAAGCTCCACCGCCTGGGCGGCGGCTTCCTCTCGTTCCTCCTCCGGCAGTTCTTGGATTTGCCGGGTGATGTTGTAGCCCTGATTGATGGACAGGTCGCCACTGTCCAGGGCCTCCTTCACGGCGGGAGGGGCGTGTTCGTCGATCTGCATGACCTTGCCCATGGTGACCTCGCCGATACCAACAGATTCGGCCAGCTCTTTTCTTGTGCTGACAGGAGGGGGCGCTTCTGACAATGTTGTCAAAAGCGCTCCCTCTCCAGATTTATCTCCGCCAGCGGCAGATTGATTGGCTTTTGCCTTGGCCTCAATATCCGGCCTCAGCTTCAGGGCGATCTTGCCCAGCTCCCACTTCTCCAGGTTCCGGCGGCCCCGCTGGTTCTCAATGGCCCAGCGTTTCGCCTCTAGCAAGTCCTCAAACGAGAACACCGCCATTTTATACGGAATCCCGTGCTCCTCACACAGCCGCTGGCGGTTATGTCCGTCGATGATGACCATATCCTCATTGACGATGATAGGCGAGTAGCATCCGTTTTTCAGCAGGTCCGCTTCCAGGGCGGCCAGCTGCTCCCCCGTGAGAGGGGGGAGCAGCTCTGCCATCTCCGGCAGCACCACCGGGGTCCGGTCCGCGCTGCCATATTCGACGCCAGTGTTCCGCATTAAGCGATGGCCTCACTCTCAGGCATCCCGCAGGCGGCGGCCTCCCGGTTTGCTCTGGCAGCGTCAATGGCCCCGGCGGCCTCCCGCGCCTTTCTGGGGGAAAGCACTTCCACATCGCTGGCCTTGATGAGGAAGCCGGGCTGGCGGGTGGGGTCCTCGGAGGGCACAACGGTTTCGAAGTCCCCGGCGGCGGCCAGCTTGCAGCCCTTATAGGCCATGGCGGCGCAGCGTTCCGCCAGGGGGCCGCGGACCTTGATGGAGATAAAATCGGTGAGGCGGGTTCCGTCCTTGGCCCGGTAGCGCCGGTCCGAGGCGATCCG
>CAIGRU010001905.1_pt1 | contig 10696 bp, 8 predicted proteins | sample 7351341 | NCBI WGS metagenome assembly CAIGRU01
GATGTCATCATGGCGGGAAAAGATACGAAAGAAGGAGTAACATGTCGATTGATTATAAGAACAAAGGACTGACACTGTTGAAAAAGGGACAAAGCGGGATCATTCACGCGGTGTTCAGCCGTTTCGGGTTGATCTTACTGATGCTTGTGGCACAGGTTTTGATCCTGTTCAGTATTTTTCAGTGGTTTCAGGCGATGATTCCCCATATTTTCGGCGGTACGGTGGTGTTGACTTCGGTGATCGTGGTCTATCTGCTGAACAACCGGATCAATCCAACGGCCAAGATCACATGGCTGATCGTGATCCTGATTCTGCCGGTGTTCGGCGTGCTGCTGTTTTTGTATACGCAAAGCGATCTGGGGCACCGGGTTTTGAAGGAGTGGGCCAATAAGATGGTCTCGGATACGAGAACGGGCATCCGGCAGGATGAGTGTGTGATGGAGCGTCTGGCAGAGGAGAACGGCGGAGCGGCGGCACTGGCGCATTATATGGGGCGGAGCGGCTGTCATCCGGTGTATGATAAGACGGCGGTCACTTATTTCCCGCTGGGCGAGGAAAAGTTTGAAGAGATGCTTAAGCAGCTGGAGACGGCGCAGCATTTTATTTTCATGGAATATTTTATCGTCAGCGAGGGAATCATGTGGGGCAGGGTGCTGGAGATTCTGGCGAGAAAGGCGGCGGCGGGCGTGGATGTGCGTGTCATGTATGACGGCACCTGCGAGTTCGCGCTTCTGCCGCATGATTATCCGAAGCGTCTGCGGAAACTGGGCATCAAGTGCAAGATCTTTGCGCCGGCATCGCCTTTTGCCTCCACCCACTATAATTACCGGGATCACAGGAAGATCCTGGTGATCGACGGGCAGACGGCTTTTAACGGCGGCGTCAATCTCTCGGACGAATACATCAACCAGAAGATGAAATTCGGACACTGGAAGGACACGGCCGTTATGATCAAAGGGGAGGCGGTGAAGAGCTTTACCCTGATGTTTCTGCAGATGTGGGGGATGGACGGCGGAAAGGTGGAGTTCGATACGTTTCTGGCCTATCCCACATTGGAGGTACGGGATGCCAAAGGGTATGTGATTCCCTACGGCGACCGGCCGCTGGACGAGGATCAGGTGGGGGAGCGGGTATATATGGATATGCTGAACCGGGCGCTTAAGTATGTGCATATCATGACGCCTTATCTGATTCTGGATGGGGAGATGGAGACGGCGCTTAAGTTCGCGGCGGAGAGAGGCGTGGAGGTGGCGGTGCTTTTGCCGGGGATTCCCGATAAGCGGATTCCCTATGCGCTGGCCAAGACCCACTATGCGTCTCTGCTTGAGTCGGGCGTGAAAATCTTCGAGTATACGCCGGGATTCGTCCATGCGAAGGTGTTTGTCAGCGACGACAGGGAAGCGGTGGTGGGCACCATCAATCTGGATTACCGTAGTCTCTACCATCATTTTGAGTGCGCCACTTATATGTACGGTACAGACTGTATCCCGCAGATCGAGGCGGATTTTCAGGCCACGCTGGCGAAATGCAGGCAGGTGACGAAGGAGACGGTGCGGCACGAAAAGTGGACGATGAAACTGCTGGGAAGTCTGATGAAGGTGGCGGCTCCGCTGCTGTAATCCCAGGCTTATGCGGCGCGTCGGATAAATCCGCTGCCCGGCATAACGGTATAGCAAAGGAGTATAAATCTTATGATCCTGGAGAAGTTAAAGGAGCAGGCTCATTTTACAAATCATGAAAAAGAAGTTGCCGGATATATTCTGGAACATCTGGACAGGATTCCGGAAATGTCAAGCGGGGAACTGGCAAACGCTTCTTTTACCAGCAAGGCTACGGTGGTTCGTTTGAGCCAGAAGCTGGGCCTTGCCGGTTATCAGGAGTTCCGACTCAGACTGGTGGAGGAGATCCATCAGAAGAACCGGCTTTCCCGGATGCTGGAGGGAGAACCCATCACGGATCAAAGCGCTTATGCGGATATTATCCGTACGCTTCCGATCCTGTATGACAAGGCGGTGACCAACACCCGGCTTGCTTTTGACAAAAATGTGATGAACCGGATCAACAATGTGATACAGAGGGCGGAGTGTATCGACATCTACGGTACGGGTATCAGCTACATAGTGGCGCAGGCGGCAGTGTTTAAGTTCGCCACGCTGGGGCTGGAATGTTCGGCCTATGAAAGCATTAACGCCCATTATCTGGCGGCGAGGAAGCATAAGAAAACCATTGCCTTCCTGATCAGCTTTACGGGAGCGAACCGGACCGTAATCCAGATGGCGAAATATCTTCGGGAAGCGACCAATAATTATGTGGTAGGACTGATGGGACCGCATGATCAGGTGATACGCAGATGGTGTCATGAGATCGTGGAGATTCCCAACCGGGATTCGCTTCTCAGTCTGGATGTGATCACGTCCTTTTCCGCGGTCAATTATGTACTGGATATTTTCTTTGCCCTGCTTCTTGCGGGACGATATGAAGAGCATGCAAAATCCTCTCTGGAAATGCTGGCGCATGGGGATCTGCTGCTGGATAAGACAGAAGAAGACGCTTGAGATGTTAAAACGGACAGACCTTTGGACCTTTGTTACAGAAACGAAGGTCCTTTTTTTGCCAATTCTGAAACGATGAAACTATCCGGCGTTCTTTTATTGCCGGAAAAAGAGTCCCGTGCTATATTCAGCTTAACAACTATAGTAAACGAAATTTCTAATGTCGTTAACTATAAAAAAGAAACGAAAAATAAGAACAGGAGGGAACGGTAATGGGAAAATACCATGAGCTGGCAAAAGAGATCGTAAAAAATGTCGGCGGGAAAGAAAATATTTCGGGGCTGGTACATTGTATCACGCGTCTGCGGTTTACCTTAAAGGATGAGGGAAAGGCGAAGGACGATGTGCTCAAAGCCATGGAAGGCGTTGTCACCGTGATGAAGAGCGGCGGACAATACCAGGTGGTCATCGGCAATCATGTGCCGGAAGTGTTTGAGGATGTGATGGAGCTGATCGACTTAAAGGAAGACGGCGGGCAGGGAGAGAAGGAGAAGAAGGGAAGACTGCTTGACAGGGCCATCGACGTGGTGTCCGGCATTTTTCAGCCTATTCTTGGCATCATGGCTGCCTGCGGTATGGCTGAAAGGGCTGAATACGCTGCTTGTGGCCCTTGGGCTTTACAGCGCCGAGTGCGGCGGATATCTGATCATCAATGCTGCAGGCGATGCATTGTTTACCTTTCTGCCCCTGTTCCTTGGTTATACGGCGGCAAAGAAATTTGGCTTAAAGCCAATGCTTGGTCTTGCCATCGGCGCGGCCATGTGTTATCCGGGGATCCAGTCGGGAACTTTGTCGGCAGGCATGGAACCCATGTACAGTTTATTGGAAGGCACCATGTTTGCTTCTCCGGTATATATTAACTTTTTCGGAATCCCCGTAATTTCCGTGGATTATACGGGAACGGTCATTCCGGTCATTCTGGCAGTATGGTTTGCGTCCAAATGCGAGAAGTTCTTTAATAAACTGATTCCGGATCTGGTGAAGTTTTTCTTTGTACCGATGCTGACACTGCTGGTGACGCTGCCTGTATCCGTGATTTTCCTGGGGCCGGTCGCAACGTTTGGTTCTACGCTGATTTCGGAGTTTACGCTGGCAATCCGCGGTTTCAGTCCCCTGCTTGCGGGTGCGGTTGTAGGACTGACATGGCAGATTCTCGTCATTTTCGGAATGCACTGGGGATTTATCCCTGTCTACATCAACAATGTGATGACGCTTGGCTATGACAATGTGATGATGCCTTTCTTTGCCTGTACTTTTGCAACCTCCGCAGTCGTATTGGCTGTTTTCTTTAAGACGAAGGATAAGAAGCTGCGGGAAATGGCGATCCCCAACTTTATCTCCGGTATTTTCGGTGTAACGGAGCCTGCTATTTACGGTATTTTGCTGCCGCTCAAGAAGCCGTTTATTATCAGCTGTATTGCGGGCGGAATCGGCGGTGCATTCTACGGACACTTTAATTTCCGGAAGTTTATTCTGGGCGGTATGGGAATCTTCGAGCTGCCTAATATGATGAATCCGGACGGAACCATGGGAAATATCATTGTTGCCTTTGCGGGGATCGGCATCTCTATGGCGGCAGGCTTTCTTCTTACGATGTTGTTCTATAAAGAAAGGAAAGAAACGGCGGAGACGGCGAAAGTGTCAGCGACAGGCGTTGCAGCGGTGAAAGGGAAGGACGGGAAGATTGCGCTTGCCAGTCCGCTGAAAGGAAAAGTATTAAAACTGTCGGAAGTGAAGGACGAGGCTTTTGCCTCGGGAGTCCTGGGACAGGGCGCGGCTGTTGAACCGGAAGAGGGCGTGCTGTATGCACCGGCGGACGGGACGGTTTCCGCATTGTTCCCGACAGGCCATGCGATCGGCCTCACAACACAGACAGGGCTGGAACTTCTGATGCATGTGGGCATGGACACGGTGCAGCTGGACGGAAAAGGATTTAAGGCGTTTGTGGAAACCGGTGAAACGGTAAAGCAGGGACAGAAGCTTCTTGAGTTTGACCGGAAACTGATCAGCGAGGCCGGCTATAGTCTGGTGACGCCTGTACTGGTAACGAATTCGGATGACTTTGAACAGGTGGAGATCACAGGAGACGAGAAGGTGAAGGCAGGAGATCTGCTGTTAAGCATCATGTAAGCGGGAGGCGGAAGAATGCGAAAAGATTTTATGTGGGGAGGCGCTACGGCGGCTAACCAGTGTGAAGGCGGATGGAAGGAGGGCGGCAGGGGCATGGCCCTTGTGGATGTGATCCCTTATGGGGAGAACCGGATGCATGTGATGGAAGGCCGCATGGATTACAGGGAACTGCCCGTGAATTCGGTTTATCCGGGAAGAGAGGCCGTTGATCTGTACGGACACTATAAGGAAGATATTGCGCTCTTTGCGGAAATGGGTTTTAAGTGTTATCGGTTTTCTTTCTCCTGGTCCCGTATTTTCCCTACGGGAGAGGAGAAGGAGCCAAACGAGGAGGGACTTAAGTTCTATGAGGCACTGATTGATGAATTGCTTCGGTATGATATTGAGCCGGTAGTGACCCTCTGTCATTTTGATATTCCGCTGAACCTTGTGGATAAATACGGTTCCTGGCGGAACCGCAGGGTGATCGATTTCTATCTCGGCTATTGCAGTGCGGTTTTCCGACGTTTCCGGGATAAGGTGCGGTACTGGATCACGTTCAACGAGATCAATATGCTGATGCACCTGCCCTTTATGGGCGCGGGAATCCGGTTTGCCGACGGGGAGGATGAGACCGCCGTCAAATATCAGGCGGCTCACAATGAACTGGTCGCTTCTGCGTATGCCGTGAAGCTGGCTCATGAGATCAATCCGGCGTTTCAGGTAGGCTGTATGCTGGCCGCCGGAAGCGTGTATCCCTATAGCTGCAGGCCGGAGGATGTGTGGGAGAGTATGAAGAGGGACCGGGAGAATTATTTCTTCATTGACGTCCAGGTCAGGGGGGAGTATCCGGCTTACGCGGTGAAGTTTCTGGAACAGGCGGGAATTCGCCTGGAAACGGAACCTGGGGATCAGAAAGTCCTGAAGGAACATACGGTGGATTTTGTTTCTCTTTCCTATTATAACAGCCGCTGTGTACGGGCCGACGGTGAGGGAGAAGCGGCGGGAGGAAATGTGTTTGCATCGGCCAGGAATCCCTATCTGGAATGCAGTCAGTGGGGATGGCCTGTTGACCCGATGGGGCTTCGCATTACCTTGAACGCTCTTTATGACCGTTATCAGAAGCCGCTGTTTATTGTAGAGAATGGACTGGGAGCCAGAGACGAGCCGGGAAAGGACGGGGAGATCGACGATGATTACCGGATCGCGTATCTGGAATCCCATATCAGGGCTATGATGGCGGCAGTGGATGAGGACGGCGTGGATCTGATCGGGTACACACCCTGGGGATGCGTGGATCTGATCAGCGCCACCACGGGAGAGATGTCAAAGCGTTACGGTTTTATCTATGTGGACAAGGACGACAGCGGGAACGGCACGTTGAAACGTGTGCGGAAGAAATCTTTTGCCTGGTACAGGGAAGTCATCGCGGCGAACGGTGAGAACTTATTTTGATATTCCAATGGAGCGGATAAAAGTGGTAGAATAAGGACAAGACTGTAACAGGACAGAGGAAAATATGACGGGAGGACGGGCTGTTAATGTACGGTGCGGATAAGATGAACAGAAAACCTTTGGGAGCCAGGATCGAAGATGAGCTGATGAAGTATATTCTGCAGGAACCGGTGGAGCCGGGACAGAAGATCCCCAATGAATTTGAGCTGGCGGAGCGGTTCGGAGTGGGGCGCAGCACCATCCGGGAGGCGGTGAAGGGACTGGTATCCCGCGGCATTCTGGAGGTCCGCAGGGGTTCCGGCACGTATGTGATCAATACGAGTTCTTTTGAGGTGGATCCGCTGGGGTTCGGTAAGATTGAGGACAAGTATAAGCTGGCGCTGGATCTGTTCGAGGTGCGGCTGATGATCGAGCCGGAGATTGCCGCGCTGGCCTGCAGGAATGCGTCGGCGGAGGAATTGAGGACGCTCAAAAGGCTGTGCGACGAGACGGAACAGCTGTATCGAAGCAGCCGCAATCATATCAGTAAGGACATCGAGTTTCACACCTGCATTGCCCGCTGCAGCAAAAATCAGGTGGTGGAGACGTTGATCCCGGTCATCAACACGGCGGTCTATACGTTTGCCAACCTGACCCATCATATGCTGATGGAGGAAACGATCAAGACCCACCGGGCGGTTACGGACGCCGTGCTGAAACGGGATTCGGTGGGAGCCAGATGTGCCATGATGATGCATCTGACGTATAACCGGCAGACGATCATGAAGATTCTCGAGGAGCGGGAAAAAGAAGGGTAAGAGAAATACATCAGATGTTTGTGGACGTATAACAGACGACTGAAAAAATACAATAGCTATAATACACAAAAGATGGTGGGGGACAGCGTGAATTTCCCATCATTTTTTGTGCAAAAAGTAGAAGTGAAAATAAATACATCAGATGTATTGAATGAAAAATACGGTGATTATATAATTTAACCACAATAACATAAGACGTCAGATGTTAAAGGATAGTGAAGTGTTTCAAATTCAATCATAACGGTAAAACAGGAGGGTTCAAATAATGGCTGGTGAAGCAATGGCTTTAAATCCGACCAGATTGGTGATAGCGGCAATTCTGGGGCTTGCGGTATTACTTTTGTTGATCATTAAGTTTAAGGTACAGGCGATGGTTTCCATATTGGTGGGAGCAATCGTGATCGGACTCGGGGCGGGGATGCCTTTCGAGAATATTGTGACGGCGGTAAATGACGGTATCGGGAACACGTTAAAAGGAATTGCGCTGCTGGTAGGGCTGGGATCCATGTTCGGAGCGATCCTGGAGGCCTCGGGAGGAGCGCAGACACTGGCGGTCAGTATGGTCCGGTGGTTCGGCGATAAGAAGGCGGCCTGGGCGCTGGGCATTACAGGTCTGGTCATCGCCATGCCGGTATTTTTCGACGCCGGATTGATCATTCTGATCCCGCTGGCATTCTCGCTGGCGAAACGGACGAAACGCTCTTCCCTTTTTTATGCGATCCCGCTTTTGGCAGGACTGGCAGTGGGCCATGCGTTTATCCCGCCTACGCCGGGACCGGTGCTGGTGGCTACCATGCTGAATGTGGAGCTGGGCTGGGTCATTATGGTAGGTGTGCTGTGCGGTATCGTGGCAATGGTGGTAGCGGGGCCTGTGTGGGGTTCCATCTGCGGCAATAAGTACATGGTTCCGGTGCCGGAGCATGTGGCGAACCAGGCGGATTTCGATGAGTCGAAGCTGCCAAAGTTCTGGACGATCGTAGGGATCATCCTGATTCCGCTGGTATTGATCATTCTGGATTCCGTAGCGGGGGTTGTGCCGGCGCTGAGCGGTCTGGCACCGATCTTCGGTTTCCTGGGAGAGCCTTTTGTGGCGCTGCTGATCGCGACGATCGCGGCGATGCTGATTCTTGGATTAAAACATGGTTATAAGATGGATGAGTTGGAAAAGATCATGACGAAGTCGCTGGAGCCTACGGGGCTGATCCTGCTGGTTACGGCCTGCGGCGGTGTGCTGCGGTATATGCTGCAGTATTCCGGTTTGGGTGATCTGATCGGCAATGCGGTGTCTTCGGCGAATCTGCCGATCGTGGTGGTGGCGTTTATCGTGGCGGCATTAGTCAGGATCTGTGTAGGTTCCGCGACGGTGGCCATGACGATGGCAGCAGGCATCATCGCGGCGATGCCGGGGATCGCGGATCTGTCACCTCTGTATCTGGCCTGCACGACGGCGGCAGTGGCCGGTGGTGCGACGGTGTGTTCACATTTCAATGACTCCGGATTCTGGCTGGTAAAGTCACTGGTGGGAATGGATGAAAAGACGACCCTTAAGACATGGACGATCATGGAGACGCTGGTAGGCGGAACCGGATTTGTGGTGGCGCTTGTTGTTTCGTTCTTTGCATAACGTGAAGAGATTTTCTAAGGCATCTTTAAAACGCTGCCTAAGAAAATCTAGAACTTCACGTTGGAGAATGCCTGAAATACGGCATTCTCCGCATGGCTGCCCGGTCTTGTGTGAAGGGGATTGGTATTAAGAAGTATTTTGATCTTGTGTGAAGAATAAATAAAGGTAAAAACTGACAGAGGAATGGGAAAGGAGAAGAAGGGGTATGGAATTAAAGAGTCAGGAAATGCGTAAACTGGCGCCGGAATTAGACCCGCTGCGGATCGGAACGGGATGGAAGCCGGAGGATCTTTCTAAGGTGCAGGTGATGATCGAGAGCACTTACGGCGACAGCCATCCGGGCAGCGGGCATTTGAACCTGCTGGTGGAGGAAGTGCGGAAAGGCGTCGAGGAGGCCGGCGGGCATGGCGCAAGATATTATTGTACGGATATCTGCGACGGCGAGAGTCAGGGAACGGACGGTATCAATTACAGTCTGGCAAGCCGGGAGATGATCGCCAATATGATTGAGATTCATGCGGGGGCCACGCCTTTTGATGCGGGAGTCTATCTGGCAAGCTGTGACAAGGGAATGCCGGGCAATCTGATGGGGTTGGCGAGAGCGGATGTCCCCGGTGTGGTGGTGCCGGGCGGTACGATGAATGCGGGGCCGGAGATGCTTACGTTGGAGCAGCTTGGCATGTACAGCGCTAAATTCCAGCGGGGCGAGATTGATGAGGAAAAGTTAAACTGGGCGAAGTGTAACGCCTGTCCCAGCTGTGGGGCCTGCTCTTTTATCGGTACGGCGTCCACGATGCAGATCATGGCGGAGGCGCTGGGGCTTGCGCTGCCGGGCAGTGCGCTGATGCCGGCCACCAGTCCGGATCTGCTGGCTTTTGCAAGGGAAGCGGGGGCGCAGGCGGTGAAGCTGGCGACCATGCCGGGGATGCGGCCCAGCGAGATGATCACCATGGACAGCTTCGAGAATGCGATCCTGGTGCATGCGGCTGTATCTGGCAGTACCAACTGTCTGCTGCATATTCCGGCCATCGCGCATGAATTCGGGTTGGAGGTTACGGGAGATACCTTTGACAGACTGCACAGGAACGCCAGATATCTTCTGGATGTGCGTCCGGCGGGCCGCTGGCCGGCGGAGTGCTTCTACTATGCGGGTGGTGTGCCGGCGATCATGGAAGAGATACGGGAGTATCTGCATCTGGACGTGATGACCGTGACGGGTAAGACGCTGGGCGAGAATCTGGATGAGCTGAAACGAAACGGTTTCTATGAGCGGTGTGAGAAGTGGCTGCAGGAGTTTAATGAGCGGTATCATGTTTCGCTGACCAGAGAGGATATTATAAGACCTTTTGATCAGGCACTGGGAACGGATGGCAGCATCGCCATCCTGCGGGGTAATCTGGCGCCGGAGGGGGCTGTGATCAAGCATACGGCCTGTCCGAAGGAGATGTTTAAGGCAGTTCTGCAGGCCAGACCTTTTGACAGTGAGGAGGAATGTCTGGATGCGGTCTTAAAGCATAAGGTGCAAAAGGGCGATGCCGTCTTTATTCGCTATGAGGGGCCGAAGGGCAGCGGTATGCCGGAGATGTTCTACACTTCCGAGGCGATCAGCAGCGATAAAGAGCTGGGAAAAAGCATTGCGCTGATCACGGATGGCCGTTTCTCCGGAGCATCCACAGGGCCGGTGATCGGGCACTGCAGCCCGGAGGCGGTGGACTGCGGCCCCATCGCGCTGGTGGAAGAAGGGGATCTGATCGAGATTGATGTGGAAGAACGGAAGCTGAATATCATCGGAATTGCCGGGGAACGTAAGACGATGGAGGAAGTGGCCGCTGTGCTGGAAGAGAGACGGAAGCAGTGGAAGCCCAGAGAGCCTAAGTATAAGAAAGGGGTTCTGAGGATGTTCAGTGAACATGCGGTAAGTCCGATGAAAGGGGCATATCTGGATTTTTAAGCGTAAACCTTAATGAGGGTTACGGGATGGAGATATCCGTGTGAAACGGTCTGGCGACAGAGTCCGTTAACAAACAGGATATCTGAAAGACAGGATAACGGGAAGACAGGATAGCAGGAAGAGGAGATGGGTGCATGAAGACGATTGCAGAACAATTTTATGAATATGGAGTAGTGCCGGTAGTGGTGCTGGAGGAAGCGAAGGATGC
>CAIGRU010001914.1_pt1 | contig 10665 bp, 6 predicted proteins | sample 7351341 | NCBI WGS metagenome assembly CAIGRU01
CGAGCGGATTGCGCAGCAATAAACATCACCCCCGCGAGCTGCGCATCATTGTTTTATGCTTCTATAGGAAAACCAGAGGAATTTCCTATAGAAGCACAAACAGGCAGACGGTGAAAGAATCTGCAGATTCTTCCACCCTTTTGTTCCTCTCCTGCCGGCATGGCAGATCAGATAATCAGCATGGCGTCTCCAAACTGAAAAATCTGTATTTTTCCTGCACTGCCGTTTCATAGGCTTTCATAACCTGTTCTCTTCCTGCAAGGGCTGATACCAGCATCACCAGCGTGGATTCCGGCAGATGAAAATTGGTAATCAGTCCGTCCAGCACCTGAAACTGATACCCTGGATAGATAAAAATGTCTGTCCAGCCGCTGCCTGCCTGTACTGCCACTCCCTCTGAAGGGGTTCCGCCCTCCTGCTGCTTTTTTGCCTGCAGAGATTTTACCGCAGATTCAATGGTACGGCAGCTCGTGGTTCCCACGCAGATAATTCTGCCGCCTCTGCTTTTCGTTTCATTGATGATTCCGGCCGCTGTCTCATCAATCTGATAAAATTCCGAATGCATATGATGATCCTGCACCTGTTTTGCTTTCACCGGACGGAACGTACCAAGGCCCACATGGAGCGTTACTTCCGCAATGGAAATTCCTTTCCGGCGGATTTCTTCCAGAAGTTCCGGTGTAAAATGCAGTCCGGCGGTAGGTGCGGCTGCCGATCCTTCTTCTCTGGCATAGACGGTCTGATAACGGTTCTTATCCTGCAGTTTATGTGTGATATAGGGCGGCAGCGGCATCTCTCCCAGACGGTCAAGCACCTCTTCGAAGATTCCCTCGTAGGAAAAGCGAATCAGCCTGTTTCCCTCCTCCACCACATCCAGCACCTCAGCCTGCAGACAGCCGTCGCCAAAAAGGATCCGCGTGCCCGGTTTCGCCTTCCTGCCCGGCTTTACCAGCGTCTCCCACACGTCGTCTCCTTTTCTTTTCAAAAGGAGGACTTCTATGGCGCCGCCGGTGTTTTCTCTCCTTCCGGACAGACGTGCCGGCAGCACCTTTGTGTTATTTAAGACCAGGCAGTCACCCGGTCTCAAATAATCGACGATTTCTTTAAAAATATGATGTTCGATCCTGCCGTCAGTCTTATCAAGCATCAGCATCCTGGAACCGGAACGGTCCGCAAGCGGATCCTGCGCGATCAGCTCTTCCGGCAGGTCAAAATAAAAATCCGATTTTAATAATTCTTCCATATCTGTCCCCGTACTTGTCGCATTCCTGTCTGCGAGTCTGCCTGTTACAGAGCCGCATTCTCGAGGAATGCCACATAGCCGCGCTTCGTCTCATAGACGTCCGCCTTGCTGGTTGCCTCCCAGGGTGCGTGCATATTCAGCACCGCCACGCCGCAGTCGATCACATTCATGCCGTACAGCGCAAGGATATAAGCGATGGTGCCGCCACCGCCCAGATCCACCCTGCCAAGCTCTGCGGTCTGGAAATTAACGTCTTCTTTCTCGAAGATGCCTCTGATATGTCCCAGATATTCCGCATTGGCATCGTTGGAGCCGGATTTGCCTCTGGAACCTGTAAATTTGTTGAATACCATACCGTTGCCCAGATAAGCCACATTTTTCTTATCGAAGCTGGCTGCATAAGAGGGATCGTAAGCACTGCTCACGTCGGAGGACAACATACAGGAGCGTGCCAGGCATCTGCGCACATTCAGCTCACTGTACTCGCCTGTCAGATTCATCACCTCTGCCACCGCATTCTCAAAGAATCTGGACTGCATACCCGTAGCGCCCACGCTGCCGACCTCTTCCTTATCCACCAGAATGCAGCAGGCCGTGCGTGCCGTCTGTCCGATCTCCAGCATCGCCTTTAAGGAAGTAAAAGCACATACTCTGTCATCCTGTCCGTATGCCAGGATCATGCTGCGGTCAAAGCCCGCCTCACGCGCCCTGCCTGCCGGAACCACCTCAAGCTCCGCGGAGATAAAGTCTTCTTCCTCGATCCCGTAAGACTTCTGCAGGATATCGAGGATCCCTTTCTTCACGGCATCCTTCTCTGCGGCTTTTTCGTCCTTTTCACCATTCTCTTCGTTCTTCCCGGCCGCCTCTTTTTTCTCGATCACAAGCGGTCTGTTGCCGACGATGATGTCAAGTGCCTCTCCCTCGATCACCTTGTTGGCCTTCTTCTCCAGCTGTTCCTGTGCCAGATGGATCAGCAGATCCGACACGAAGAAAACCGGATCCTCCTCTTTCTCACCCACGCTGACTTCCACGGTCGTGCCATCCTTCTTCACCACCACGCCATGGATGGCAAGGGGAATGGTCACCCACTGGTATTTCTTCACGCCGCCGTAATAGTGCGTATCCAGATAAGCGAAGCCGCCGTCCTCATAGAGCGGATTCTGCTTGATGTCCAGTCTCGGGGAGTCGATGTGGGCGCCGAGAATATTGATGCCGTCCGCCATCTTATCCGTTCCGATCTGGAACAGGACGATGGACTTATTCATCCATACGGAGTAGACGCGATCTCCCGCCTGCAGCTTATCGCCGGATTCCATCACTGCCTCCAGCTCCCTGTATCCTTTTTCCTCGATCAGATTCACGATCTGGTCAATGCACTCACGCTCCGTCTTGCCGTTGTTCAAAAATTCCATGTATTCCTGCGACAAAACATCCACGTCCTGTAACTGCGCCTCACTGTAGCGCTCCCATGTGTTCCTGTATTCCATATCCTCATTCCAACCTTTCTTTTTCCTGATGCGCAAAACGCTGCTTTCTGTCAGCTTCTCAACTCAATACCCATGCCTTCAAGGCCGTTTAAGATCTTCTTCATGGCTGCCGTGATATCCGCTTCCTCCAGCGTCCTGTCTTTGGCCCGGAAGGTAATGGAGTAAGCCACCGACTTATAACCTGCCTTGATCTGGTCTCCCTCATAGATATCGAACAGCTGATAATCCTCTAAGATCTTACCGCCCCGCTGTGCGATCACATCCTCGATCTGCCCAACCATGATCTCCTTCGGCACCACCATACTGATATCCCGCATCACTGCCGGGTATTTGGCGATTCCTTCATACTTACGGTCAAAGGTTGCATGAGGCATCACGGACGGCATATCCAGAACCGCCACATAAGCCCGCGTCTTCATATCATAGTTATCGCACACTTCCGGATGCACCTCACCCAGATACCCCAGCACACAGCCTTTATAAACCACATTCGCCTGTCTGCCCGGATGCAGGAAATTCCTGCCGGCGTTGGGATCATAGGTGAACTTCCCGCACAGGCCGATGCTGTCGAAGAACTCCTCGATGACGCCCTTCATCGTGAAGAAATCACCGTCGCCGTACATACCGAGTGTAAACTGCATCCGCTCGTCGGGCAGTTCTGTCAGTGGCAGCGCTTTCGGCACGTAAATATTGCCCAGCTCATAGAGACGCACATTCTTGTTTCTTCTATTATAATTGGTCGCCAGACTGGTCAGCATACCATGTAAGGAAAGCGTCCGCATAACAGAGAAATCCTCTCCCAGCGGGTTGGCGATGCTGATCGCCGCTCTCGCCGGATCGTCCTGGTCAAGCAAAAGCCTGTCGAACACTTTCGGGCTCTCGAAGGAATAGCACATGCCCTGTGAAAATCCGCAGTACTCCGCGATATCTCTCGCCTTCTGCTCGATGCGCAGTTTGAAGGGCAGCTTACCCGTCGTGGCCTCACCGGTCGGCAATGTCAACGGGATCTTGTCATAACCGTAGAAACGGGCCACCTCTTCCGCGATATCACATCTGTGCAGCAGATCCTGCCGGAAAGTCGGTATCGTCAGCGTACCGGCCGTCTGGTCGTAACGCACTTCGATCCTCTGGAAGATCTCCAGCATTTCCTCTGTTGAAACTTCTGTTCCCAGCAGTTTGTTATACTGGTCGGGTTCAAAAGGAAGCACCACTTCTTCTTTCATCTCGCCGCAGACATCCACCATGCCATCCACGACTTCGCCGCATCCCAGCTCTTCGATCAGCTGGCAGGCACGATTGATCGCCGCCTCCGCATTATGGGGATCAAGTCCCTTCTCGAACTTGCCGGAAGCATCGGTCCGCAGGCCCACACGTTTGGCCGATTTACGGATATTGGCACCGTTAAAAGATGCCGCCTCGAAGAGCACCGTCTTCACCTCGTCCGTGATCATGGAATTCTCACCGCCCATGATCCCGGCAATGCCAACTTCCTTCTCGGCATCACAGATCATCAATACATCGGCGTCCAGATTCCTCTCCTGCCCGTCCAGCGTGCGGAACACATCCCCTTCCCTGGCCCGGCGCACGATGATCTTATGGCCGGCGATGGTATCCAGATCGTAGGCGTGCATGGGCTGTCCGTACTCTTCCATCACGTAGTTGGTAATATCCACCAGATTGTTGATGGGACGGATTCCGCTGGCCGCCAGACGCCGCTGCATCCATTTCGGGGACGGCCCGATCTGGATATTGGTGCACACCCTCGCACAGTAGCGGGGGCAAAGCTCCCTGTCTTCCACTTCCACGGCAATATAATCTTCCACATTCCCGCCGTTACCCGTCACCCTCACCTGCGGTGCATAGAAGGGCTTACGGAATGTAGCCGCCGCTTCTCTCGCAATACCGATCACGCTGTAGCAATCCACCCGGTTGGAAGTCACCTCATACTCAAATACGGTGTCATGCAGCCCCAGCGCTTCCACGGCATCGGAACCAACCTCTGCATCGTCGTCAAAAATATAGATGCCGAACTCCGGCGCCTCCGGATACATATTCCTGTCCGATCCCAGCTCTTCGATGGAACACATCATACCGTTGGACGGCACACCCCGCAGCTTGCCGGCTTTGATCGTGATTCCTTCTTCCGGAAGCGGGCCGCCGTCATGGCCGCCTGCCACCCTGCCGCCGTCAAGCACCACCGGCACCTTGTCCCCTTCTTTAACATTCGGTGCGCCGGTGACGATCTGGATCACCCCGGAACCGATATCGACCTGACAGACGATCAGTTTGTCCGCATCGGGATGGCGCTCAATCTTCTCGATGCGTCCCACCACGATTTTCTCCAGATTCTTATCCCGTCTGCTGTACCCTTCCACCTTCGTGCCGGATAAAGTCATCGCATCCATATATTCCTGGTCTTCACACGTCAGATCGGGCACATACGCTTTGATCCATGATAATGCTGTATTCATATTCTCCTCCATTCTACCACAAACAGTCTATTTTTTCTGCACGGATTATCATTAAAACTGCTTCAAAAACCGGATATCATTCTCATACAGCAGTCTCATATCGTCTATCTCGTATTTCAAAAGTGCTATACGCTCCAGTCCCACGCCGAACGCAAATCCCGTATACTTCTCCGGGTCGATGCCGCTCATCTCCAGCACATGCGGGTGCACCATGCCGCAGCCCAGAATCTCGATCCAGCCCTCGCCCTTACAGAAACGGCATCCTTTGCCGCCGCATTTAAAGCAGCTCACGTCCATCTCCGCGCTCGGCTCTGTGAACGGGAAATGATGCGGTCTGAATTTGACCTTCGTCTCTTCCCCGAACAGCTCTCTGGCAAATTCCGCCAGTGTCCCTTTCAGATCCGCCAGCGTGATATTCCTGTCGATCACCAGCCCTTCGATCTGATGGAAAGACGGGGAATGCGTAGCGTCCACTTCGTCGGAACGGAATACACGGCCGGGCGCGATCATACGGATCGGCAGCCGCCCCTTCTCCATCTCATGTACCTGTGTGGAAGAAGTCTGGGTACGCAGCAGGATATCCCCCGTGATATAGAATGTATCCTGCTCGTCCTTCGCCGGATGGTCCGCCGGAATGTTAAGCGCCTCGAAGTTGTAATAGTCCTTCTCCACTTCCGGCCCTTCCACTACCTCATAGCCCATACCGATAAAGATCCGCTCCACTTCCTCCAGCGCAATGGTGCTGGGATGACGGTGTCCTACGTTGTTCTTCCGGGCAGGCAGTGTGACGTCGATAACTTCCTGCTTCATCTTCGCTTCTCTGACCGCCTTCTCCATCTTACGGACCGTCTCCTCCAAAACCCGCTCGATCTCTTCCCGCGTCTCATTGACCAGCTGTCCGACTTTGGGACGTTCTTCCGCCGCCACGTCCTTCATGCCCTTCAGCACAGCCGTCAGCTCGCCCTTTTTCCCCAGATAATTGACTCTTACTTCATTCAGCTTATCCAGCGCGTCGCTGGATGCGATCTGGCGCAGCGCTTCCGCCTTGATCTGTTCCAATTTCTCTTTCATCATCATTCTCCTTTTCCTCTCTCGCTGCCTGTGGGCCTTCTGCCTCTTTCCGATGATATATAGTAAACGAAATTTCCAATATCGTTAACTATAAAAAATCCCACGTGCAACATGATCACACATGGGACGAATCTTCTCCGCGGTACCACCCAGTTTCCCGTCCTCACCGCATGATATACACATCAAATCATGCCGGGGACAGACCCTTCATTCGGCGTAACGTGCCTGACGGCCCGGACTACTGCATTCACCCGGACAGCTCCGGTGGGAAATTCAATGCATTATCTGAACCGAAGGGGGCTTACAGCCGGTGGCTCCCTCTCTCTGACGGAAAATAACGCTCTACTGACACCTTCACAGCCTTTGTTTATAACAAATCTATTGACATTTTAGTGACTTTTCGCCGACTTGTCAAGCCATCCGAACAGAAATTTGTAGACCGGCCCGAAATACCGGTTGATATGTGCGCCGATCAGCAGGATATACATAAGCAGATAAAACCACAGCATCATAATGACTACAGTGGTCAAACCGCCGTAGGTGCCGAACCCGTTAAAATGATCCACATACACGGAAAAGGCGAAGGAAGCCGCGCCCCACATGACCGCCGAAAAGGCCGCCCCCGGGATCTGCGCCTTAAACCGCAGCTTATTGTTTGGCACAAAAGCATAGATCATGGCGAAGATCAGCGTCAGTACCGCCCAGGAAAAAAGGAAGCGGAACCGCATCGCCAGCTGCACCACAATATGTAACGGCGGGATATCCGCCAGCAGCAGATTCACGATCACATTGCCGAATACCATCACGATCAGCGCCAGCACCGTCGCCACAAGCATGATCACCGTATAAAAGCAGGCAATAAAACGCAGCACGAAATAATTTCGTCTCTCTTCAAAATCGTTCACCGCATTCAGTCCCCGGATCAGCGCCAGCATCGCTTTAGACGCCGACCAGAGCGTGACGATGGCGAAGATCGTGATCGTATCCGCCGTCCGCGCATACACATCGGATATCACACTGACCACCAGCCCGTTCATGGCATCCGGCGTAAACTTCGTGATGGCGCTTATCAGGTTGCTCTCCGTCAGCCTCGTATACGGCAGGATCGCACACAGCGACATCAGCAGCGGGATCATGGATAGAAACAGGAAGAAAGAAGTGCTCGCCGCAAAGGCGCTGATATTCTTTCTCGTCATCTGCCAGTTGAAATCCCGCATGATATAGTAAAGCCTGTATATTGTCTTCATAGATCACTCCCGTTCCCGATCTTCTCCAGTTCGCATCCCGGGAAAAAGGTCTTCAGGATCCTGTCAAAAGAGACCCCTTCCTCGCCAAGCTGTCTGGCGCCGTTCTGCGACATGCCGACGCCGTGCCCGTAGCCGCCGCCGGTCAACGTATATCCTACCACATTCCCTTCCTTTTTTCCAGTTTCAATGACAAAAAAACCGCTGGGAAGCAGGGAGCCCAACGCAAACGTGCTGCCGTCCTGCAATACCGTCTTCGTCTCTCTGTCACACAGGACATAACGGATATTGTATTCCGCGAGGATCTTATAAGCGCCGGAATCCGCCTCGATGAGCAGTTCCTGTGCGACACCGCCGGCGCCCCTTTTTACAATGGAGAGTTCTCTGATCCTGCCCAGCTTCTCAACGGGCTGTGATACATAGTAGTCCCCTTTTGTCCTGGTCAGTACCGAGGCAGGGCTTACCGCATACCGCTCCTGTATCCGCGACAGCACGGCCTCTGCGTCCAGCTCTTCCACCGTATAAGTCCAGCGATACCAGGGTTCCTCTTTCTCCAGATCCCGCTCCCCCGTCGAAGTGATAAACCGGTAGAAATTTTCTTCCTCCCGCAGCGCTTCCGGTGTCTCCGATGCCTCATCCTCCGGCCACTGCAGCCGCACCGCCTGCAGATAAGAAAGCTCCTGCGTGTCGCCGGCGCGCCAGATAGCGGTATCCGTGCCCACGCCGCAGGAAGTGGAATAATAGTAATTCTGGGCCGGCTCCCCTTCATGGGTGAGCAGTATGCCGGACGTCTCCTTGACTGCCGTGGTGGAAGCCGCGTTCTCACCGACATTATGGTAGACCTGATATCCGGTCGTATCGTCCAGATGCGCTCCCAACTCCGGCAGCCCTGCACGCAATATGTAACGGTACGCATAAGTTCTGGCACATACCGCCTGGGATTTCAACGCCTCCAGCGGATAGCCCGCCGGCATCTCACTGGGCACCACCGCATACAGATATTCCTCCAACGGCAGTTCGTTGATCACGGCCATCCCCTCCCCGGTGCGATAGCATTCTATCGTGCCCCGGTAGGCGCCGCCGCCCTTCGTCCGCCCTTCCATACGCAGCACGATCTTATCCGTCAGGGCCGCACAGCTGTATGTCCTTCGCTCTCCGATCTCCATTTCCCCGGCTTTTACATGGATCGTTTCCCCGTCCACCTCCAGCTCCACCTCATCATGGTAACTGCTGTTCTTCCCCGTATTTTTCAAAAGCACCCGGATCCTGTCAGCCGCCTCCTCTTCGGAGATCAGCCCCGCACAGACCTGCCCTTTCTCTATCACGAAATCCGTATCTGCATAACCGATCCGCAGATCGGATCCCGCCTTCGATTCCAGACTTCCGTAGAGTTTATACACCTCCATGCCTTCCGCGATCCCGTAGACACCGCATCCTTCTATCTCCAGTTCGTCTTCCGTCATGCGCAGCAGCCTGCCATGCACTTTCTCATTCTTCTCCCGCGCCTTCACGACACTGCCGCCCCTGAATGTCAGGTCCGCAACCCTCTCCCGCTCCACCGGACTGTCGGTCATCGCCGTAAATTCCGTCTGGTGGTAGAAACACGTCAGTTCACCGCCTGTGGACTCCATGATCCACACATTCCGCAGCTCATAGTCTTCCGGAAGCACCTCTGTCACCGTCAGCAGGTCGCTGCCCTTTACATACACCTTCATCTGCCGCAGGACATGTTCTGCGAAAGCCGGAGAATAATACCGGTACGCCGCCTTAGCGCCGCCGCTCTCCGTATAGGCCTCACCTGTCTTTTCATCTACCCTGAGCAGAAAAACGGTCGTCTCCCAGATGGAAGATTCTCTGTCCAGATACGCCAGCATCAACCGGTACGCCGTATACCAGTCTTCTTTCAAAAGCGGATGATCCGCCTCATAGCGTTCCCCGTAATCGGGCAGTCCCATCTCTTCCGTGCCGACAAGGTCCACGATTTCCATATACTGTCCGTAGGACAGGTATGCTCCCTCTGCGGCCTTCTCCCGGAGAAAGGTAAGGTCAATATCCGCTCCCTCCAGCGCCTCCAGCAGGATGACGGCATCCTCCGCCGTGATCTGCTCCCCCTCCGGCGCTTCTTTGACCGCTGTTTTTCTGCCGAGCCAGACACAGACCAGAAACAGCAGGCCGAAAAAGATCAAGGCCAGCTTGGCAAGCATCTTCGCATCATATTTTACTTCCATTCCGATAATCCATCCCCGCCTTTCCAGATACAGCAAAAGCAGCCGCATAAAGCGACTGCCTTTTCTTCTGTGTCCCCCAAAATGCCGAATCCTGTATTTTGACTCCTAGCAAAGCTAGGTGGGTAACCGCAACCATACTTCTGCCTTCCACTGCATAAGGCCTAAAGCCGGAGGCCTGACATCTATATGGCAATATAAGAATCCCGTTTAAAGTATCTGTAGGTTCAAAATAACAAGATATTCTCGAACATTTCAGGTTATATCTATTATATCCGAGATAGCGACATATTACAACCGGATTTTATCGTTTTTTACTCTCTTTTTTCGTTTGTCCGTTTTTTGTTCCGTAAACGTTTCAGAAAGGGATGTATGCAAAGCATACACCCCTTCCGGTTATAGATCATATAAAATAAATCATTCTGATCAGCAAGATCAGTTGAGAGCGTCAACCAGCTTCTTCAGTGCTGCCAGTGCCTCATCCGGAAGCTTGTCATAGCCTTCCTTCTTCGTAGCGAAATCTTCAACAGCTTTCACACGGGTCTCCATAGCGCTCTTGAGCTGTGCCTTATAATCAGCATCGCCAAGGTCAGCGTTGAAGTTCTTGAAGCCTTCTGTCTGGCCATCCCATGTATTCATGATCTCGATGTCCTCGAAAGGTCCCCACTGTGTGAACTGTGCTTTGCCTTCTACGATCGTCTCCAGGATGCCAAGGGTATCAGCAGGTTTAACCTTCTCACCCATGAAATCGCCTGTGTTAACGATGTAGCATGCAACATTCTTCTCTTCTACCAGTTTCTTGAACTTATCGTAGTCGTTAACCAGCGGATAGGTTCTGAACGGGTTAGCATAAGGCACGATACGGATCGCATTCAGGTCTGTACCTGCTGCAACACGCTCTGCAGTAGAAGTCTTGGTTGCCAG
>CAIGRU010001919.1_pt1 | contig 10655 bp, 8 predicted proteins | sample 7351341 | NCBI WGS metagenome assembly CAIGRU01
ATGCTGCTTCTTATGGGGATGTGGATGTGAATACCCTGAGGACCGTGTGTTCCAGTCCTCTTTTCCACATGCCCCATATGGCACAGCTGGGGTTGTTTGGGATAGACGGTGTGGAGGATGCCCTGAAAGCTCTGGATAATCCGGCGGGCATCCTTTCGGGGAAAAAATCTCCCAGAGCCCTGACAGCCCGGATGACGGAGAAGTCCAGGGGCAAGGATACCACCATTGGCCACTGGGAAATTGCAGGAATATATTCTCCCAAGCCCCTTCCCACCTATCCAGATGGGTTTCCGGAGGAGGTACTGGAGGCATTCTGCAGCAGAACCGGCAGAGGGGTGCTTTGCAACCTTCCCTACTCCGGAACGGCAGTGATCCAGGACTACGGGGAGGCCCATATGGCCACGGGAAAGCTGATTGTGTACACATCCGCAGACAGTGTCTTCCAGGTAGCGGCACATGAGGACATAGTGCCTCTGGAGGAGCTGTATGAATATTGCCGGGCCGCCAGGGAAATTCTGCAGGGAGAACATGGGGTGGGAAGGGTTATCGCCCGCCCGTTCACCGGGCCCTGCGGGGGAAGTTTTGTCCGGACGCCCCACAGGCACGACTTTTCTATTCTGCCCCCTGCCCCCACAATGCTGGACCAGCTCCGGGAGGAGGGAAAGGATGTTATTGCTGTGGGCAAAATCAATGACATCTACGCCGGAAAGGGAATCTCGGAGTGGGTGTACACAGGGAATAATGAGGAGGGCATGGAGAGGATTCTGGAGTACCTGGACAGGGATTTTGAAGGATTGTGCTTTACGAATCTTGTGGATTATGATATGCTGTACGGGCACCGCAGGGATATTGACGGCTATGCCGGAGCGCTTGCCCGCTTTGACGCCAGACTGCCTGAAATCATGGGGAAGATGCGCCGGGAAGATATTCTGATGATCACTGCGGACCACGGCTGCGATCCAGGTTACAGAGCAACCACCGACCACACCAGAGAGTACACTCCTTTTCTTATGGCAGGGACGGCGGTTACGCCTGGAAACATAGGTACCAGGGATACCTTTGCGGACATTGGGGCCACAGTGCTGGACTATTTTGGCATAAAGCCCTTGTTCCCAGGGAAGAGTATGCTTGCGGGCAGCAGAATCATATAGGAACGGAGGGTTTTATAAACCATGGATCAATATACGGAAGAAATACAACGCCGCCGTACTTTTGCGATTATCTCTCACCCGGATGCGGGTAAGACCACGCTCACGGAGAAATTTCTGCTCTACGGCGGGGCAATCAATCTGGCGGGAAGCGTCAAGGGCAAGGCCACGGCCAGGCATGCGGTCTCAGACTGGATGGAGATAGAAAAGCAGAGGGGAATTTCTGTCACATCTTCAGTGCTGCAGTTTGAGTACGGCGGCTGTTGTGTCAATATTCTGGACACGCCCGGACACCAGGACTTTTCCGAGGACACTTACAGAACTCTGATGGCGGCGGATTCTGCAGTGATGGTCATAGACGCCTCCAAGGGTGTGGAGGCCCAGACCAGGAAACTGTTCAAGGTCTGCGTTATGCGCAGAATTCCCATATTCACCTTTATCAATAAGATGGACAGGGATGCCAGGGATACCTTTGAACTGTTGGATGACATAGAGAAGGAGTTGGGGATCGCCACCTGCCCCATGAACTGGCCCATCGGATCCGGAAAAGGGTTTAAGGGGGTCTATGACAGGGACCGGCAGATGGTGGTGGCTTACTCGGATACGGAGAAGGGTACCAGGGAGGGGACGGCCACGGAAGTTTCCGCCCAGGATCACGGGGCGCTTCGGGAACTGGTGGGTGAAGAGGCGGCGGACAAGCTTTTGGAGGAGATTGAGCTTCTGGACGGGGCCAGCGCTGAATTCGATCTGGAGCAGGTCCGGGCGGGGGAACTCAGCCCCGTGTTCTTCGGATCGGCCCTGACAAACTTCGGCGTGGAGATCTTTCTGAAGCATTTTCTGGAGATGGCCTCCGCTCCCCTGCCCAGGAAGGCGGACAAGGGACTGGTGGATCCGGTGGAGAATAAGTTCAGCGCGTTTGTCTTTAAAATACAGGCAAATATGAACAAGGCCCATCGGGACAGAATTGCCTTTATGCGTATCTGTTCCGGCAGGTTTGACGCAGGGGAGGAGGTGCGCCATGTGCAGGGGGAGAAGGTTATGAGACTTTCGCAGCCCCAGCAGATTATGGCGGACGACCGTAAGATTCTCACAGAGGCCTATGCGGGGGATATTATCGGGGTGTTTGATCCCGGCGTGTTTTCTATTGGAGATACCCTGTGCAGCCCTGGGGAAAAATTCCGGTATGAGGGAATTCCAACCTTTGCGCCGGAACATTTTGCCCGGGTAAGGCAGGTGGACACCATGAAGCGGAAGCAGTTTGTGAAGGGAGCCACCCAGATTGCCCAGGAGGGTGCTATACAGATTTTTCAGGAGCTCAATGCGGGCATGGAGGAGATCATTGTGGGTGTGGTGGGAGTGCTGCAGTTTGATGTCTTTAAGTACCGTATGGAGAATGAGTACAATGTGGAGATACGCCTGGAGAACCTTCCCTATGAACATATCCGCTGGATAGAGAACCAGGATCAGGTAGATGTGGGCAGACTGACCGGCACCTCGGACATGAAAAAGGTCAAGGATATGAAGGGGAACCCGCTGCTTCTGTTTGTGAATTCCTGGAGTATCGGCATGACTCTGGAGCGGAACAAGGACCTGGTTCTGGCGGAGTTTGGCCGAAGCTAGTATAATCCACAACAATTACCACTATGTTTCGCGAAGGATAAATTTTCAGTCTGCAAGGCGGAGGAAGGAGTCGTAGCGGGCTACGATGACTGACGACAACGATGCAGATGGAAATTTAGACAAGTGAAACATGTGGTTAATTGGTGGGGGTTATACTACATCTGACCAGAAATCGCACTGCCGGTGCCGGATTTTTTGTCAGTCTGCAAGGGGAAGGAAGGAGACGATGGGGTGGCATCGTTGACGTCAGTCATCGTAACCCGCTTCGATTCTATCCTTTGCGAAACATGGTGGTAATTGCTGTGGGTCATAATAGCGGTTCCCGGAAACGGTATTCCGTGTAGGAGGTCGGTGGATGAAAAGAAAACCGCGTATCATATGGATGATTCTGGGGACAGTTCTTCTGTGCTCTTTTCCGGGAGGATGCGCCCTGGGACAGATGCTGGATGAAATTCCCAGGGAATTTTCTCTGCTGACAACAGCCTCGGAGGACATGACGCAGGAGAGCCAGCGGGTTCTGCTGCCCGAAGCTGGCGGAGAGATTCTGCAGGAGGTTTCTGCACTGGGGGCAACGGTGGGAGAGTCCTTTTTGATGCAGGAAGTGTTTCCCTATGCCTGCGGCGGTCTGAGCAGGGCAGAACAGGTCTGGTATCATGACATGGAGCGGATTTTGGGGAATTTCGGGGAAGGAATGGAGCTGAGTGCGGAAGGTCTGGCAGCGGGGATGGATGAATCCAACATAGACCGGATCTTCCAGTGTGTTATGGCGGACCACCCGGAACTGTTCTATGTGGAGGGCTATTCTTACCTGAAATATACCAAGGGGAACCGGCTTATCTCCATTGAATTTTCGGGAACCTACAGTATGGATCGGGAGACCGCAGAGGGGCGCAGGGAGGAGATTCTGGCCGCCGCCGAGGAGATTCTGGCAGGGGTGGAGAAGGATGCGTCGGATTACGACAAGGTAAAGTATGTCTATGATACGCTTATATGCAACACGGACTATTCCCTGGATGCCCCGGACAATCAAAATATCTATTCTGTGTTCGTCAACCACCTCTCTGTCTGTCAGGGGTATGCCAAGGCCACTCAGTATCTGCTGAACAGGCTGGGGGTAGAGTGCACCCTGGTGCTGGGGCATGTGGACACAGGGGAAGGACATGCCTGGAATCTTGTAAAGGTGGATGGGGAATATTACTATGTGGACACCACCTGGGGGGATGTGTCCTACCAGACCGAGGGGGTGCCGCCTGTTCTGCCATCGGGCCCGGCTATCAATTATGACTATTTAAATGTGACCACAGAGGAAATTCTGCGCACCCATTCCATCGGCGGAGAGGTTCCAATGCCCCAGTGCGTAGCGACAGAGGCAAACTATTATGTGAGGGAGGGCGCCCTGTTTTCCTCCTATGACAGGGATCAGATGGCAGAGCTGTTCCGGCGGAAGATACAGGAGGGACAGGAGGCCGTGACAGTGAAGTGTACGGATGCTGTCTGCTATGGAGAGGTACTGGATGCCCTGGTGGGAAAACAGGAGATATTCTCTTATCTCCCGGACAGGGAGGGGAGCATTGCCTATGCCCAGAATGAGAAACAGCTCTCGGTGACATTTTGGGTGACAAAAGAGTAGATTTCGTGGTATACTAAGAGGGACGCGGGGGATTCCTGTCCGCCGGGACAGGCAGGTCGGAGGGCCCAGGTATCATGGGATATATGTATCTGGCGTTATTTTTTCAGGAGGGCATATGTTATGAACAAGGAAAAGGAAATGGAAAAGAGCACAACGGTACTGGATGCCAGGAAAAGTGTCGGCGTGGTGCAGATTGCCGATGATGTAGTGGCGATGATTGCATCCCTTGCGGCTACCGAGGTGGACGGCGTCAGTGCCATGGCGGGAAATATCACCAATGAACTTATGGGCAGGGTGGGCATGAAAAAACTCACCAAAGGTGTGAGAGTGGACGTGGCGGAGGGCTGCGTGAAGGTAAACCTTGCCGTTACAATGGAGTATGGTTACAATATTCCTGCCACTTGCCATCAGGTGCAGGTCAAAGTAAAGGCGGCTATTGAAAATATGACCGGCTTGAACTGCACGGATGTCAACATCCGCATTGCGGGTGTGAAAGTGCGCTGAGGGGCACAACAGGCAGGTTTTGAATAAGCAAGAAGGACAAATGCGCACTATGGGAAGACATGAGCAGAGAGAACAGGTTTTCAGGCTGTTGTTTCAGGTAGAGTTTCACCGGCCGGAGGAAATGCCCAGGCAGATGAGGCTTTTTGTGGAAGATAATGAAGTGGTTGATTCTCAGAAGGCAGCGGATGAGATTGAGTCGCGCTGTCAGTCTATCCGGGAGAAAATTCCTGAGATAGACAAGCTGATCGACGACAATACGGAGCGGTGGGATACCACCCGCATGGGAAAGGTGGAACTGGCCGTGCTGCGTCTGGCGGTATATGAGATGTGTTATGACGATGATATACCGGTGGGGGTTGCCATTGATGAGGCGGTGGAATTTGCCAAAAATTACGGACAGGAGAATTCAGGCGGTTTCGTCAATGCCATTTTGGCCAAGATTGCGAAGCTGTGAGGCGGATAAGGCAGGGTGATTGACATTCGGAATGTATATACGGTAGGACAACTGAATTCCTATGTGAGAAATATGTTCACACAGGATTACCTGCTGAGGAACCTTTTTGTAAAGGGCGAGGTGAGCAACTGCAAGTATCATTCCTCCGGCCATATTTATTTTACGCTGAAGGACGGAAAGGGAGCCATAAGCTGCGTTATGTTTTCAGGCAGCCGCGGGGGTCTCTCTTTTCGCATGTCTGAAGGGCAGCAGGTTATCGTGGGCGGATATGTGGATGTGTACGAGAGGGATGGGAAATATCAGCTCTATGCCAAAGAGGTGCTGCTGGACGGCAGTGGGCAGCTCTATGAGAAATTTGAGCGGCTGAAACAGGAGCTGCTTGCGGCGGGGCTTTTTGCGCCGGAGCACAAAAGGCCTCTTCCAAAGTATATTCGCACCCTGGGGGTGGTGACTGCGGACACTGGAGCGGCCGTGCGGGATATTATCCAGGTGGCAGGGAGAAGGAATCCTTATGTGCAAATAATTCTCTGCCCGGCCATTGTCCAGGGGGAGGCTGCCGCGCCGAGCATTGTCCGGGGCATCCAGTCTCTGGAGTCTCTGGGGGTGGATGTGATGATTGTGGGCCGGGGCGGCGGTTCCATAGAAGATCTTTGGGCTTTTAACGAGAGAGAGGTGGCTCAGGCGGTATTTGACTGCCAGGTGCCGGTGATCTCTGCGGTGGGCCACGAGACGGACACTACGATTATAGATTTTGTGGCGGATCTTCGGGGGCCCACTCCCTCGGCGGCAGCGGAGCTGGCGGTGGCGGACATTCGGGATATCCTGGGCCAGATGGCTTTTTATGAGGATGCCCTGGGCCGGCTGATGCAGGGAACGATCCAGGGCAGGCGCGGCCGCCTGGACAGCCTGGGCCTGAAGCTCAGGATTGTCAGCCCTCTTCATAGAATCAGTGAGAAAAAGATGGAGGCCGTTTCGGCGGAGGAAAGGCTTTTGGAAGCCATGGGGCGGGTGGTGCAGAAAAAACGCCATGCTCTGGAAATTTATATTGAGCGGATGAAGGGACTTTCCCCTTTAGAAAGACTTGGCAGCGGCTGTGCCTATGTGACGGACGGGGAGGGCAGGAATATCCGCTCCGTGGAACAGGCGGCAGCAGGACAGGCTCTGGCCGTGCGGGTAAAAGACGGAATTATTGACGTGGTGGTATCCGGAACCAGACGGCAGGAGCTTCCCTGAGAGCTGAAAATATTGTGAGATAGAAACTTTTTCCGGAAGAAGGATGCTGTGGGACTTGCAGAAATGTCGGAAGCGGACTTTGCGGGATAGGAGCTTACGTCGGAAGAAGGGATCTGTGGGTTTGGAATACCGGTATGTGTGAAGATTTTGCAGGAGAGCATAGATAAGCCCGTTTGGACGGGCAGGGGAGGGACAAGCATGGAGGAACAAACAAGGCAGCCCAGCCTGGAGGAAAATTTTGCCAAACTGGAAGAGATCATTGTGCGGCTTGAGGCGGAGGATATCTCCTTAGAGGATGCTTTCTCGGCATATAGCCAGGGGATGACAGTTCTGAAACAGTGCAGTGACCAGATTGACCGGGTGGAAAAGCGGGTGCTGAAACTGAGCGAGAACGGACAGTTGGAGGAATTTTGTGATGCGGACGGAAGATTTTGAGAGAGCGCTCCTGGAGAAAAAAGAGGTTGTTGACCGGATACTTATGAGGTTTCTGCCGGAGGAGACAGGACTTCAGGGCAGGGCTGCGGCTGCCATGAACTATAGCCTGCTGGCAGGCGGTAAGCGGCTGCGGCCTATTCTGATGCAGGAGACCTACAGAATGTGCGGGGGTACGGACAGCCCGGTGGTTGAGCATTTTATGGCTGCCATAGAAATGATCCATACCTATTCCCTTGTCCATGACGATCTTCCGGCCATGGACAACGACGAACAGCGCAGGGGGAAAGAGACCACCTGGCATAAGTATGGGGAGACCATGGGGATTCTGGCCGGGGACGGACTTCTCAACTATGCCTTTGAGACAGCCGCCGGTGGGTTTTTCTGCTGCAGCCCGGCCCCGGAGGAGAAGCTTGTCTGGATGGAGCGGACGGCGGAGGCCCTTTCCCTGCTTGCCCGAAAAGCAGGCATTTATGGGATGATCGGCGGTCAGGCAGTGGATGTGATGGCGGAGAAAAACCAGGAGGACACAGAACTCTGCGCCCGGACCCTGACCCGGGAGCAGCTTCTTTTCATTCATGAACATAAGACAGGGGCTCTGATAGAGGCGTCCATGATGGTGGGAGCGATTTTGGCCGGAGCTGCCCGGGAACAGGTGACAGCGCTGGAAAAATGCGCCCGGAATATGGGGGTTGCCTTCCAGATCCAGGACGACATACTGGATGTGGTGGGAAATGAGGCAGAGCTGGGCAAGCCCACAGGGAGCGATGCCCAGAATCAGAAACAGACTTATGTGACCCTGCACGGCCTGGATCAGGCCCGGGCGGACGTGGAGTCCCTGTCCCGGGAGGCAGCGGCAGTTTTGGACGGCTTTGAGGGAGAAAAGGATTTTCTGAAGCAATTGATTTTTTCACTGGTGGACCGGAGAAAGTAAGGCAGGTTCCGATGGGCAGGAGTCTTGGAAGTGACTCATTCGGGCCTGGGACAGAGAGACATTTTCAGGTATGACAAAAGGGAAGGGTGAGGCAGGGATATGTTGCTGGATACCATTGAACAGGCAAATGACATTAAGAAGATAAAGAAAGAAGAGCTTGGAGAACTTGCCCAGGAGATCAGGGATTTTCTGATACAGGGCATCAGTGTCACAGGGGGACATCTGGGCTCAAATCTGGGGGTGGTGGAGCTGACCATGGCGCTGCATCTTGTCCTGAACCTGCCTGAAGATAAGATTATCTGGGATGTGGGGCATCAGTCCTACACACATAAAATTCTCACCGGACGCAAGGACGGTTTTGAATCTCTGCGCCAGTTTCGTGGCCTAAGTGGTTTTCCCAAGCGAAAAGAAAGTGACTGTGATGCCTTTGAAACAGGGCACAGCTCTACCTCCGTCTCCGCAGGGCTGGGGCTTGTGAAAGCCAGGGATATCAATGGAGGGAAGAATACCATAGTCTCTGTCATAGGGGATGGATCCCTCACAGGGGGCATGGCATATGAGGCGCTGAACAATGCCTCCAAACTGGAGACCAACTTTATCATTGTGCTCAATGACAACAACATGTCCATCTCCGAAAATGTGGGAGGCGTGTCCCAGTATCTGAATTATATCCGCACTGCCACCGGCTATCTGGACCTGAAGAAGGGAATATACAATGCTCTCCACGGCACCAAAAGGGGAAAGGGCACTATCAACACCCTTCGCAGGGCCAAAAGCAGTTTTAAGCAGCTGGTGATCCCCGGCATGTTTTTTGAAGACATGGGCGTTACTTATCTTGGGCCTGTGGACGGTCATGACATCGGTTCCATGACCGCTGTTTTCAATGCGGCCAAGCGGGTGAAGGGGCCAGTTCTGGTGCATGTGCTCACCCAGAAGGGCAGGGGATTTGCCCCTGCAGAGCGCCATCCGGCCAGATTCCACGGCACGGAGCCCTTTGACATTGAGACGGGTATTCCCTCCCATCCCAGAACCGTGGCCAACTACACGGACATCTTTTCCACGGTCATGTGTAAGCTGGGCCAGAGGGATGATAAGATTGTGGCGGTCACAGCGGCCATGCCTGACGGGACGGGACTGAAAAGATTTCACAACATGTATCCCAACCGTTTTTTTGACGTGGGAATTGCCGAGGAGCACGCTGTGACTTTTGCGGCGGGGCTGGCGGTGGGAGGCATGAAACCCATTGTGGCGGTGTATTCTTCCTTTCTTCAGAGGGCCTATGACCAGATCCTGCACGATGTGTGTCTTCAGAACCTGCCTGTGGTCTTTGCCGTGGACAGGGCAGGGCTGGTGGGCAGCGACGGCGAGACACATCAGGGAATCTTTGATCTGACCTACCTCACCGGCATCCCCAACATGCATGTGTGCGCGCCCAAAAACAAGTGGGAGCTCTCGGATATGCTGAAATTTGCGGTGGGACTGGGACGGCCTGTGGCAGTGCGTTATCCCAGGGGCACTGCCTACGCGGGACTGCAGGAATACCGGGAGCCCATTGCCCTTGGGAAGGCGGAGTGGATCTATCGGGAGGGGGAAATTACCCTCTTTGCCCTGGGCAGTATGGTGAAGACGGCGCTGGACGTGCGCCAGGCCCTTCTGGAGCAGGGGCGCAGGGTAAGTCTGGTGAATGCCCGTTTTGCTAAGCCCATAGACGAGGAGGCGGTTCTGGAGGCCTGCGCCGAACACAAGCTCCTTGTTACCATGGAGGAAAATGTCTTCTGCGGCGGGTTCGGGGAGAAGGTTCTGGATCTGGTGAACCGGAAGGGAATGCACTGCCGGGTAATGAATATCTGCATTCCAGACGCCTATGTGGAACACGGCAATGTGGAACTGCTTAAGAAAAAAGTGGGCATTGACGGGGAGAGCATTGTGGAGAAAATACAGGAGTGGTGCCTGGGAGAGGCGGGGGCTGAATGAAGGAACGGCTTGACGTCATGCTGGTAAAGCGGGCCCTGGCGTCCTCCCGGGAGAAGGCCCAGGAGATGATTCGCTCCGGCAGTGTCTATGTGGACGGAAAACAGGCGGTAAAGGCGGGCTCTTTTGTGGAGGAAGGCGCGGTTCTGGAAGTGCGGGGGGAGACTCTCCGGTATGTGGGCCGGGGTGGATTAAAACTGGAGAAGGCTCTGGAGACATGGAAGATCCGCCTGGAAGGTCTGGTCTGCATGGACGTGGGCGCATCCACAGGGGGCTTTACGGACTGCATGCTGCAGCAGGGAGCAGCCAGAGTGTATTCCGTGGATGTTGGCAGGGGGCAGCTGGCCCCTGTGCTGCGGCAGGACCCCAGGGTGATCTGCATGGAGCAGACAAATTTCCGGTATATGACTCGGGAAGATCTGCAGGAACAGCCGGCTTTTATCAGTGTGGATGTGTCGTTTATCTCACTGGAAAAAATGCTGGGCCCTGCCATGGCGCTGCTGCGGCCAGGGGGCAGGATGGTCTGTCTGATCAAGCCTCAGTTTGAAGCGGGCCGGGGCCGGGTGGGAAAAAAGGGCGTGGTCAGGCAGCCTGGCATTCACAGGGAAGTGATAGGGGGGATTGTGGACCTGGCGGATCTGGCCGGATTTTCCGTGCTTGGCCTGGACTATTCCCCCATAAAGGGGCCGGAGGGAAATGTGGAGTATCTGATTTTCCTGGAAAAGCCTC
>CAIGRU010001922.1_pt1 | contig 10647 bp, 8 predicted proteins | sample 7351341 | NCBI WGS metagenome assembly CAIGRU01
CAGGAGAAGGGCAAACGCTCCAAGAAAGACCATATTTATGAGGAAGACGAGGCACTGAAGAAGAAACCCGGCAGATTCATTAAGCCTGAAAAGAAAAAGGAAGAGGCTGTGGAGGAGGTTATCAAGGTGGTAATCCTGCCTGACAGCATCACCATAAAGGAATTTGCCGAAAAGATAAAAGTACAGCCCTCCGTGATCGTGAAAAAGTTATTCCTGGAAGGAAAGATTGTGACGGTAAACCAGGAGATTTCCTACGAAGACGCGGAAAATCTTGCCATGGAATACGATATTCTCTGCGAGCGGGAAGTGAAGGTGGACGTGATCGAGGAACTGCTGAAGGAGGATGAGGAAGATTCCTCCGCGCTGCAGGAGAGACCGCCTGTGATCTGTGTCATGGGCCATGTGGACCACGGTAAGACATCGCTTCTGGACACCATCAGAAAGACCCATGTGACGGACCGGGAAGCCGGCGGCATCACACAGCATATCGGCGCTTACACGGTAACCGTAGAGGGACGCAAAATCACGTTCCTGGATACACCGGGACATGAGGCTTTTACCGCCATGCGTATGCGCGGCGCCAATTCCACGGACATTGCCATTCTGGTGGTGGCGGCGGACGATGGCGTGATGCCCCAGACCATAGAAGCTATCAGCCATGCCAAAGCGGCTGGCATTGAGATTGTGGTGGCAGTGAACAAGATCGATAAGCCTTCCGCCAACATTGAGAGAGTGAAACAGGAACTGACGGAATATGAACTGGTGGCCACGGACTGGGGCGGCAACACGGAGTTTGTGCCGGTATCCGCAAAATCAGGCCAGGGAATCGACGATCTGCTGGAGACAATCCTTCTGACGGCCGATATCATGGAGCTGAAGGCGAATCCTGACAGACGCGCCAGGGGTCTGGTCATCGAGGCGGAGCTGGACAAGGGAAGAGGCCCGGTGGCCACAGTCCTGGTACAGAAAGGTACGCTGCATGTGGGAGATTTTGTGTCCGCAGGCGCATGCCACGGCAAAGTCAGGGCCATGATAGACGACAAGGGCAGGAGAGTCAAGGAGGCAACCCCTTCCACTCCTGTGGAAATTCTGGGATTGTCAGATGTTCCCAGCGCGGGAGAAGTATTCCTGGCGCATGAAAATGACAAAACGGCGAAATCCTATGCAGAGACCTACCTGGCGCAGAATAAGGAGAAGATGCTGGAGGAGACCAGGAGCAGAATGTCCCTGGACGATCTCTTCTCCCAGATCAAGGAAGGTAATCTGAAGGAACTGAACCTGATCGTAAAGGCAGATGTGCAGGGAAGTGTGGAAGCGGTGAAGCAGTCGCTGATGAAGCTGTCCAACGAGGAGATTGTGGTGAAATGTATCCACGGCGGTGTGGGCGCCATCAACGAATCCGACGTGACGCTGGCCAGCGCTTCCAACGCGATTATCATCGGATTTAACGTGCGTCCGGATTCCACGGCAAAAGCCACGGCGGAGCGTGAAGGTGTGGACGTAAGACTGTACAAGGTGATTTACCAGGCCATCGAGGATGTGGAAGCGGCCATGAAGGGTATGCTGGATCCCGTATTCGAGGAGAAGGTTATCGGCCATGCGGAGATCAGGCAGATCTTCAAGGCTTCCCAGATCGGAAATATTGCCGGTTCCTATGTTATGGACGGTATTTTCCAGAGAGGATGCAAGGTCCGCATCACCCGCGAGGGAGAGCAGATTTATGAGGGATCCCTTGCTTCCCTGAAGCGGTTTAAGGATGATGTGAAGGAAGTAAAAGAAGGATTCGAGTGCGGCCTTGTATTTGAGGGCTTTGACAAGATACAGGAATTTGACGTGGTGGAAGCCTATATTATGGTGGAAGTGCCGCGATAGGTTTCCGGACTCTTTATTAGGGTGTAAATATGAAAAAAAACAATGTAAAAAATACCCGTATCAACGGGGAAGTGCAGCGTGTACTGGCAGAGGTTATCCGGGGAGAGATCAAGGATCCCCGGATCAGCCCCTGGACAAGCGTGGTATCCGTGGAAGTGGCTCCGGATCTGAAGAGCTGTAAGGCATGGATCAGCGTTCTGGGGGATGAGGAGGCCAGAAAGGCCACCCTGGAGGGCTTAAGGAGCGCGGACGGATTTATCAGGAACAAGCTTGCCAGGATCATAAACCTGCGCAATACGCCGGAGATTACTTTTGTCATGGATCAGTCCATCGAGTACGGGGTCAGTATGTCCAGAAAGATTGACGAAGTGATTGCGGCGGATGACGAAAAGGCCCGGAACCGGCAGGACACGGAACCGGCGGAGGAAAGAAAAGAAGATGTGGAAGAAGGCATGGGGGAGTAGAATATGATGAAACTGGACCTTTTGGAAGAATGTAAAGATGCAGAGAGGATTGGGATCAGCGGACATGTCAGGCCGGACGGCGACTGTGTGGGCTCCTGCCTGGGCCTTTGGCAGTATCTTGTGAAGTGTCTTCCCGGCGTAAAGGTGCAGGTGTATCTGGAGAAGCCGGCAGATATTTTCCGGGAGATAAAAGGTTTTGGGGAGATTGATTCCTCGTATCCCGAAGAGGAGCCCTTCGACGTATTTATCGTGCTGGACAGCGTGGCTGAAGCCGGCAGGATAGGGGATGCCTGGAAATATTTTCAGACCGCGAAAAAGACCATAAATATAGACCATCATATCAGCAATCCGGGCAGCGGCCACATCAGTGAAGTGCATCCGGAGGTGGGATCCACCAGCGAGCTGATCTATGATCTGATAGATCCGGACCGGCTGGACAGGGAACTGGCAACGGCGCTTTATGTGGGCATGATTCATGACACCGGTGTGTTCCAGTACTCCAACACCACCCCGGCCACCCTTGAAAAAGGGGCAAAGCTTATCAGCCACGGCGTGGATTTTCCCAGGCTGATTCAGGAGACTTTTTACCAGAAAACCTATGTGCAGGCACAGATCATGGGCAGAACCCTTATGGAGAGCATCCGTTTCCTGGACGAGAGCTGTATCGTCAGCGCCATTGACAAAAAGACCCTGGAATTTTATCACGCGGAGCCCAAAGATCTTGACGGCATAGTGAACCAGTTGCGCAATATTGAGGGCATTGAATGTGCCATATTTATGTACCAGACCAATGTGCTGGAGTATAAGGTGAGCCTGCGTTCCGGTGAAAAGGTCAATGTGGCGGATATAGCCGCTTATTTTGGGGGCGGCGGACACGCCAGGGCCGCGGGCTGTACCATGTCGGGCACTTTTCATGACTGTGTGAATAATCTTTCCTTACATATAGAAAAGCAGCTGAAAAGATGGAATGAGACATGATAAACGGAATTGTGATAGTACAGAAAGAACCCGGATTTACCTCCCATGATGTGGTGGCGAAGATGAGGGGAATCTGCGGCCAGAAAAAGATCGGCCATACGGGAACCCTTGACCCCATGGCGGCAGGCGTGCTGCCGGTATGTCTGGGGAGCGCCACAAAGATCTGCGACATGCTGGCTGACAGGGACAAAGAATATGTGGCGGGACTTCTGCTGGGGCTGGAGACAGATACCCAGGATACCACAGGGCAGATTTTGGCAGACAGGCCGGTGCAGGCCCCGGAGGAGGAAATCCGACGGATTATGCATTCTTTTGTGGGAGAATACTGGCAGGTTCCTCCCATGTATTCGGCCCTGAAGGTCAACGGCAGGAAGCTGTATGAGCTTGCCAGGGCAGGAAAAGAAGTGGAGCGGAAGGCCCGCCGGGTCATGATACATGAGCTGGAGATACTGGAATGCCGTCTGCCGGTGATTTTGTTCCGGGTGGTGTGTTCCAAGGGAACCTATATCCGGACGCTGTGTGCGGACATCGGACAGAAAGCGGGCTGCGGGGGAGTCATGCAGAGCCTGGAGCGCACCAGGGTTGGCTCCTTTTGCCTGGAGGATGCTTTTACCCTAAAAGAACTCCAGCACAAAAAGGATGAAAACCGGCTGGAGGACGCGGTTCTTCCGGTGGACAGTGTGTTTGCGGACTGCCCGGCGCTTCATGTGGAGCCGGTGTTTTGCCGGCTGCTGGACAATGGCAATGTGATCCTGCCGGAGCAGACCATGGAAAAGAAATGTTACGACCCGGAACGCCGGGTGAGGGTATACAGGCCGGAGGGCAGTTTTGCGGGTATTTATGCCTATAGCCCGGAAAGAAAATGCTATAAGCCTGTAAAAATGTTTTTAGGGAAAGAGTGATTTCAAATTGAAAATCATTACTGATACAACGGAAATCCGTTTAGAGAGGGAGACGGCAGCCGCCATTGGAAAAGTTGACGGGATTCATATCGGACAAGACTTCTGGAGGAGATCCTGTCAAGGAAATCCGAAGGCCGGGCTGCCTGTGTTTTTACGTTTGATCCGCCGCCGGCGGTACTTTTCGGCGGCGCTGACGGAAAAGAGCTGACTACCAAGGAAGAGAAACGGATCCTGTTTGAACGTATGGGCGTGGATATTCTCATCGAATTTCCACTGAACCGCCGGACGGCTGCCACGCCGCCGGAACGTTTTGCCCGGGAGGTTCTCGCCGGGGGGATGCACGCCCGCTTTCTCGCCGCGGGGACGGATCTTTCTTTCGGGGCGGGAGGCGCCGGAAACGCGGCGCTTCTGGGCTTACTGGGTCCCGAACTGGGCTTTCAGGTCAGGACGATAGAAAAGGTGTCCCTGGACGGGACAGAGGTCAGTTCCACTTTCGTGCGTACCCGGGTGGAGAGCGGCCATATGGAATGGGCAGGGAGGCTGCTGGGAATGCCGTACATGATTGCCGGCAGGGTGGTGGGTGGAAAGCGGCTGGGAAGGACACTTGGCTTTCCCACCATAAATATACTGCCGCCGGATACCAAGCTTCTGCCACCCAACGGGGTTTATTCTTCCCGGGTGTGCGTGAAAGGAAAAGAATACCGGGCCATAACCAATATAGGCTGTAAACCCACGGTAACGGAAGAGAAAAAAACAGGCGTGGAATCCTATCTATATGACTTTGAGGGGGATATCTACGGGGAGGAAGCAGAAGTATATCTGCTGAAATTCCACAGGCCGGAGCGGCGTTTTGACAGTGTGGACGAGCTGCAGAGGCAGGTACGCCAGGATATTGATGCCGGAAAATCATAGAAAACTATTGGAAACTTTAAAAACGAGTTTACTCGGGAGAGAAAACAAATGAGCGCAAGTATACTTTTGTCAATGGCGGGAGGGCTGGGACTATTTTTGTTTGGGATGCGCGTGATGAGCGATTCCATAGAAAAGGTTGCAGGTGCGAAACTTCGCCGTATTCTTGAAATTTTTACCACCAACCGTTTTACCGGCATGGTGGTGGGAATTGTCTTTACCGGCATCATTCAGTCATCTTCGGCCTGTACGGCCATGGTGGTCAGTTTTGTCAACGCCGGCCTGATGAATCTGTATCAGGCGGCGGGTGTCATATTCGGTGCCAATATCGGTACCACAGTCACGTCCCAGCTGGTTTCCTTCAATCTGTCGGCCTATGCGCCCATCATTTTGCTGGCGGGTGTGCTGACGGTGATGTTCTGCAAAAACGACAGAATCAAAAAGTTTGCCGACATTATCATCGGTTTCGGGGTTTTGTTCCTGGGACTCAGCACCATGTCCGGCTCCATGGCGGGCATGAGGGAGGTTCCGGAGATCGTGAATCTGATGGCTTCCCTGAAAACCCCGCTGGTGGGTACTCTGGTGGGGCTGCTTCTGACCACCGTAATACAGAGTTCTTCCGTCACGGTGAGTATTGTACTGCTGCTGGCAAACCAGGATCTGCTGACGCTGCAGATTGCGGTGTACATTATCCTGGGCTGTAACATCGGGGCTTGTACCACGGCCCTGCTGGCATCCATGGCAGGTAAAAAAGACGCCAAAAGGGCGGCCCTGATTCATTTCTGGTTTAACGTGATCGGTACGGCGCTTCTGTACATGATTCTTTTTGTGGCAGAGGAACCTGTGATGAAGATGATCTGGGCTATTTCGGCGGACAAAGGCCGTTTTGTGGCAAATGCCCACACCATTATCAAGATATTCCAGGTTATCGTGCTGTTTCCTTTTTCCAACGGGATTGTGAAGCTGTCCTGCCTGTGTGTTCCCGGGGAGGATGTGAAGGTCAGCTACCGCGAAAGCTATCAGCTGAAATACATAGGGGACAAGGTGGTATTCAATCCTGCAACGGCTGTTGTGGAAGTGGTAAAAGAGCTGGACCGCATGGCTTCCCTGGCAAGCGAAAATCTGACCAGGGCCATGAATGCGCTGGTCACTCTGGATGAGGAGGACATCAGCGAAGTCTATGAGGTGGAGAAAAATATTAATTTCCTGAACCATGCCATAACGGATTACCTGGTGAAAATCAACCAGACCACGCTTCCCATAGAAGACCTGAAAAGTCTGGGCGCCCTCTTCCATGTAGTGAACGATATAGAGCGGATCGGAGACCATGCGGAAAATGTGGCGGATGCGGCCAAGCAGCGGAAAGAGACGGGGATTGTGCTCAGCAGGGAGGCCCAGACGGAACTGGGAGAGCTGCTGGATATGGTAAATAAGCTGATACGGTATGCCATAGACATGTTTGCCAGAAGCGATGAGAGCCATATGAAGGAAGTCATTGCCCTGGAAGACCAGGTGGATGCCAAGGAAAAGGACATGCAGAAGCGCCATGTCATGAGGCTGACCAGGGGAGAATGTTCCCCGGAAGCCGGCATGCTGTTTTCGGACATTGCATCGGGGCTGGAGCGTGTGGCTGACCATGCCACCAATATCGCCTTTGCCATCATCACCGCGGACGACGAATGAAAATAATGTTTGCAGCAGTTCGGGGACAGGCTGCCATGTAACAGTCCAGACAAGTTTCTGGACTGTTTTTATGCGCGCGGGCGCGTGACATTCCACTACTCGATTGACTTTTTCGAAATCCGGTTTGTGCCGGTGAGACCTGACAGGCAGGAAAAGGGGCCGGCTGTGGCGGCTATTACAAAAAATGAAAAATATTTCATAAAGATGTTGACAGAATTGTCTCATGAATGTATAATTTCCTTTGGAAGCGTAACAAATTTGTAACAAATTCGTCAAAGATATTTAAAATTGGGAAAATGGGGAAAGCGCATCCATGCCCGCGGGTCCCGGAGGTTTCCGAAAGCGGAAAACAGGCGGGGGAAATCATTTTCAGGGAAAGACGCGGCCGGAAGAAGATGCGCAACAAGTTGTCCCATAGGACAATGGCATAAGGAGAATCGTACATGAGATATTTAAAGAACAGAAAGACAATGGTAGCGACCGCAGGCCTGATGCTCTGCATGGCACTGCATCCCATCACGGCATATGCGGAGGAGACAAATGTGCTGCAGGCCGCAGGTGTGACATCGGTTCTGGAGACAAAGCTGTCAGCCGAGGAGTATCTTGAACTTGGCCAGCAGGCACAGGGGGCAGCCTGGGGATATACCAATATCGGAATCGCCAATGTGGAGGCCGGAAATCTGAACGTGAGGGAGACTCCCTCCACAGACGGAAAGATGGTGGGCAAGATGCCAAAGGATTCCGCCTGTGAAGTGCTGGATACGGCGGATGGCTGGGCACATATTAAGTCGGGTGAAGTGGAAGGCTATGTGAGCATGGAATTTCTGCTCACCGGACCCGACGCGAAACTCAAGGCAGACGATATCGTGCGCACGGTTGTGGTGGTAAACGGGGACGGCCTGAATGTAAGGGACGAACCCAATACGGAGAGCGCCGTGCTGACCCAGGTGCCCAAGGGAGAGGAGATCGAGTATGTGGAAACCCTGGACGGGTGGATCAAGGTGTCCATCGACGGGGAAGAGGCCTATGTGGCCTCAGAGTTTGTGACTGTGACAGAGCGTCTTGACACGGCAATCACCATGTCGGAGCTTCTCTATGGACAGGGTGTGTCCGATGTGCGCGTGGAACTGGTGGAATATGCAAAGCAGTTTGTGGGAAATCCTTATGTGTGGGGCGGTACCAGTCTGACCAAGGGCGCCGACTGTTCCGGATTTGTATTAAGCGTGTTTAAGAAGTTCGGTGTTTCCCTGCCGCATCATTCCGGTTCCCAGGCGGGATGCGGTACAAAGATTTCCGCAGGGGATCTGCAGCCGGGAGATCTGGTATTTTACTCCAACAGCCGGGGCACCATAAATCATGTGGCCATCTATATCGGAGGAGGCCAGGTAATCCATGCCAGCAGCCCCAGAACCGGAATCAAGATCAGCAATTACAAATACCGCACGCCGGTGAAGTATGTGCGCATCCTGAGCCAGTAAGCGAAAGCCATGATTATCTGTCCCAAGGACATTATATGTCCCAAAGGAAAATTTAAGTTTACAAGCCGGCGGGAATGTGCTATGATAAATAAGTATGGAAGACGGAAAATGATAATCCGTCCCAGCCGACGCCCAGAACCGGGAGACTCCGACCCGTTCTTAGTGTCCGGTGGTCAAAATGCAAGGAGGAAGAAACATGATTTCAAAGGAAAAAAAGACAGCGATTATGAATGAGTATGCCAGGACTCCCGGGGATACCGGATCTCCTGAGGTACAGGTGGCAGTACTGACAGCCAGGATTCAGGAGCTCACGGAGCATCTGAAAGTGAATCCCAAGGATCATCATTCCCGCCGCGGTATGTTGAAGATGGTTGGTCAGAGACGCGGTTTTCTGGAGTATTTGAAAAAGAAGGATATTGAGAGATACCGTGCCCTGATTGAGAGACTTGGATTGAGAAAATAAGTCAGATAAAAGCGGAGGATAGCTGAAGAATATTCGGCTCTCCGCTTTTTCGCGTTGTTTATTCCCGCGGGCAATGAGGAAAAACGCCATGTTTACATGGATATTAAAGCCAATTTTTAATTGGCTTGGGAATGCCGCGGAGGGACTGACTGCAGGTTCCCGGCGCGTAAGCCGGCGGGAATCCGAAAGTTTATGTTCAGAATTTACCTGGAACAGAAGAAAGTTCCGAGACCGCTGAAAAGGGTATGGAGACAGGCCATGTGTTTTTCAGTAGTTTCGGTGTCTTCTGTTCCTGTAACGCAGGGGAGGGCAGTCAGGAATGCCTTCACTGTAATATCATATTACCGTGGAAAGCGGTGGAATGGAGGAAAGATATGTATCAGAGTTATGAAATGGAACTGGCCGGACGCACCCTGAAAGTCGATATAGGCAGGGTGGGCAAGCAGGCCAACGGATGCGCGTTTATGCATTACGGGGATACGGTTGTGCTGAGTACGGCCACCGCATCCGAAAAACCCAGGGAGGGAATCGATTTCTTCCCTTTAAGCGTGGAGTATGAGGAGAAGCTTTATGCTGTGGGCAAGATTCCCGGAGGTTTCAATAAGAGAGAGGGAAAAGCCAGCGAGAATGCGGTGCTGACCAGCCGTGTCATCGACAGGCCCATGCGCCCGCTGTTTCCCAAGGATTACCGCAATGATGTGACTCTCAACAACATGGTCATGAGCGTTGACCCTGCGTGCCGCCCGGAAGTGGTTGCCATGCTGGGCGCCGCCATCGCTACCAGTATTTCGGACATTCCCTTTGACGGCCCCTGTGCCATGACCCAGGTTGGCATGGTAGACGGGCAGCTGGTGATCAATCCTTCCCAGGAAGCCTGGAAAAACGGTGACCTGAACCTGACGGTGGCATCCACCAAACAGAAGGTGATCATGATTGAGGCGGGCGCCAATGAGATTCCGGAAGACAAAATGATCGAGGCCATCTACAAGGCCCATGAGATCAACCAGACCATCATTGCCTTTATCGACAAGATTGTGGCAGAGGTGGGAAAGAAAAAGCATGAATATACCAGCTGCGCCATTCCGGAGGAAATGTTTGAGGAGATCAGGAAACTGGTTCCCTCCGAGGAGATGGAGACAGCCGTATTTACGGACGACAAGCAGACCAGGGAGGAAAATATCCGGAATATCACTGCAAAGCTGGAGGAGGCTTTTGCCGGAAACGAAGAGTGGCTGGCTGTCCTGGGCGAGGCAGTTTACCAGTATGAGAAAAAGACGGTCCGCAAGATGATCCTGAAGGATCACAAGCGTCCCGACGGACGCTCCATCAGCCAGATCCGTCCCCTGGCAGCGGAAGTGGACATCATTCCCAGGGTGCATGGTTCCGCCATGTTCACCAGAGGACAGACCCAGATCTGCAATGTATGTACCCTGGCGCCTTTGTCCGAGCAGCAGAAAATAGACGGGCTGGACGAAAACGAAGTGAGCAAGAGATATATGCACCATTATAATTTCCCGTCCTATTCGGTGGGAGAGACAAAGCCTTCCAGAGGACCGGGACGGCGGGAGATCGGACATGGCGCCCTGGCAGAGAGAGCCCTTCTGCCGGTTCTTCCCAGCGAGGAGGAATTCCCCTATGCCATCCGTACCGTGTCAGAGACCTTTGAGTCCAACGGTTCCACCTCCATGGCTTCCACCTGCGCGTCCTGTATGTCACTGATGGCGGCAGGAGTTCCCATCAAGAGGATGGTTGCCGGTATTTCCTGCGGACTGGTCACAGGGGAGACGGATGATGATTATGTGCTGCTGACGGATATCCAGGGACTGGAGGATTTCTTCGGGGATATGGATTTCAAGGTGACGGGCACCACGGAGGGTATCACTGCCATTCAGATGGAT
>CAIGRU010001925.1_pt1 | contig 10610 bp, 10 predicted proteins | sample 7351341 | NCBI WGS metagenome assembly CAIGRU01
GTCCCGCCGATTCCCTATAATGAAGCCATACAAAGGAAGCGTGACAATTTACAACAGACAGAAGGGAGAACTCTACATGAAGAAGAAAAAAGTATTGTCCCTGTTAATGACAGCAATCCTGACCATGTCTCTGGCCGCCTGCGGCGGCAAGGAACCCGATGCCGGCAGTTCCGGACAATCCGCTGCAGGCAATCCGGACTCATCCCAGGCGGAAGGCAGCCAGGAATCCCCGGGCGGTCCCCTGACCCCCTATGATGAGACCGTCACCCTGGAAGTGGCCCTGATGATCAATTCCGATTTAAATTACCAGGAAGGCGATGACATCACAAACAATCCCTGGATTCGGGGCTATAAAGAAAAATTGAATATCGAGGTGGTTCCCGCCTTCACCGCAGAGTGGGACGACTATTTTACAAATATCAACCTGGCCATTGTGGACAAAAACCTGCCGGATGTATGCATGGTCCAGACCACCCAGCTGCAGCAGCTCATCGAGGCCGACATGCTCTACGATCTGTCCGAGTTGTACGAGACCTACGCCAGCGACACGATCAAAAGCTACATGGCCATGGAGCCTGAAAGCTTTGAATCCGGCAAATCAGACGGAAAACTGTATGGAATTGCACAGTTGGGCGTAGGTCCCATTGCCCAGATCAACCCGGTGTGGATACGGAAAGACTGGAAGGACGCCCTGGGTCTGGAAGATCCTAAAACAATGGAAGATCTCATCGCCATTGAAAAGGCATTTCAGCAGGAATACGGCAGCACCGGCATTGCCGCGGATCAGACTCTCACCACCCTGAAAATCCTGGCTCCTGCCTGGGGCGCCTATCCCGATATCTGGATTCAGGAACCCGGGGGACAGATCGGCTACGGCTCCATCCAGCCGGAAATGAAGACAGCCCTGGGAGAATGGGCAAAATGGTACCAGGAGGGACTCATCAATAACCAATTTGCAACGGCAAACACCGAAAAGCTCAACGAGGATGCAGTCAACGGCAAACTGGGCATCTTTCCCTTCAAGAACTGGCTGGGCTGGACCGCCGGCACGGACATGATTTCCAATCTGGGCCGGGAAGCCTATCTGGAAGCCTACGCCGTCCCTCAGGCAACCTCTGAAAAGGTTCTCTATCCGCTGAACTGCGACAATTACACCTACACCGTGGTAAGCAAAAACTGCAAGAATCCGGAAGCGGCCTTAAAGTGCATCAATTTCTTCGCCTACATGGAAAACGAAGCCGCAGAAGACGGGATCAGCCAGGATGAAATCCTCTCCTACTTTAATGTGGAGCATGCCGCCCAGATCATGCGGGTACAGGATCCCGATCTGGACCGCTCCACCTTCCAGGCCACCGCAGCGGCCATTGCCGCCAATGACGAAAGTATGCTGGAAACCAGAAAGCAGCAGCAGGCCTATGCCGATATCGTGAATTTTACCAATGACGGAAGCCCCACCGCCGTAGGCGGCTATATGCTCTGGGGACCTGAAAAAAGCGCCTACAGCGTGGCGGACCCCATCATCACGGCAGGGGATGTCATCAAAAACAAGGTCTGGGCAGTGACTCCGGATGTGATCAACAAAGCCGGCTCCACCCTGGACGACATCCTCACCGAGGGTTTTACCAAGATCATCATGGGCGAGGAGTCCCTGGACTACTTTGATACTCTCGTGGAAGACTGGAGAACGGCGGGCGGCGCCGAAGCCACCCAGGCAGTAAATGACATGTACGGCAATCAGTAAGGAGCAGCCTATGAAAAAACGATTCAAAAGAGAATGGCAGATGCACCTGATGCTTCTGCCGGGAGTCCTCCTGGTACTTGTCTTCTCTTACATCCCTTTATACGGGCTGGTAATCGCGTTTCAAGACTACAATCCGGGGAGAGGTTTTTCCTCTCCCTGGGTTGGGCTTTCCCATTTCCGGTATTTGTTCTCCCAGCCCAATTTCGTGCGGACCATCTGGAACAGCCTGTATATCGCCATTTTTAAAATCCTGGGCGGACTCCTGGCCTCTGTCACCTTTGCCCTGCTGCTGAACGAAATCGGGAACCGATTCCTGAAACGGCTCTTCCAGACCTTAATCTACATTCCCAATTTCCTCTCCTGGGTCATTCTGGCAGGCGTCATGACCGACCTTCTCGCCGGGGACGGCCTGGTAAACAGACTGTTGGAATCCCTGGGCCTGGGCGCGGTAAATTTCCTGGGAAGCCCTGCCGTCTTTCCCTGGACCATGATCCTCTCCGATATCTGGAAGGGCTTCGGGTTTGGCACAGTGGTCTATCTGGCAGCGCTGACCGGCATTGACCCGGAGCTGTACGAAGCTGCCAGAATAGACGGCGCCGGAAGAATGAGTCAGACCCGTTATGTGACCCTGCCCATGCTTGCACCCACGGTAATCCTGATGCTGGTCCTGTCCCTGGGAAATGTGATGAACGCGGGCTTTGACCAGATTTTCAATCTTTATTCCCCTGTAGTGTACCGCACGGGAGACATTATCGACACTTATGTATACAGGCTGGGCATCGCCCAGGCCCAATATTCCGTAGGAACCGCCGTAGGGCTGTTTAAATCCGTCATCTCATTGATCATGGTGACGATCTCCTATCTGCTGGCGGACAAAGCAGCCAACTACCGCATCTTTTAGAAAGGGGGAGGATTTTTATGAATACAAGGCTTCCGAAGACGGCCAGTCCTTCCAGAAAGGCATTTCTGATTATAAATTATCTCCTGATGGCAGTGGTATGCTTAAGCTGTGTCCTCCCCTTCGTGCATCTGCTGGCGCTGTCTCTCAGCAGCCGAAGCGCGGCAGCAGCCGGGAAAGTAACCTTCCTGCCGGTGGAATTCACACTTTCCTCCTATGAATATGCCCTTGTAAAAGGAGATTTCCTCCGTTCCCTGGGCAATTCCCTGGTAAGGACCTTCCTGGGGACCATGCTGAACCTGGTTCTGATCGTCCTCACGGCCTACCCCCTTTCCAAGAACAGGAATCAGCTGCTGGGCAGGAATCTCTACATGTCCTTCTTCGTATTTACCATGCTCTTCAACGGCGGGATGATTCCCACCTATCTGGTGGTGTCCAGGGCCGGGCTGAAAAATACCATCTGGTCCCTGATTCTGCCCGGGGCGCTGCCGGTGTACAATATGATTATCCTGATGAACTTTATTCGTGGCCTTCCGGAAGAGCTGCAGGAGGCTGCCCGGATGGACGGTGCCACGGAGTTTCAGCTGCTCTACAAGATAATGCTGCCCCTGCTGAAACCCTCTCTGGCAACCGTGGGCCTGTTCTGCATCGTAAGCCACTGGAATGACTGGTTCAGCGGCATCATCTACATGAGCAGCCGGGACAAATATCCCCTTGCCACTTATCTGCAGACCCTTCTGCGCAGCTTTGAATCCCTGATGCGCCAGGCGGGAAGCAACTACAGCCAGCTGCTGTCCCAGATTAATGTCCGGACCGGCCGGGCGGCACAGCTGTTCCTGGCAGCGCTTCCTGTGATGCTGATCTACCCCTTCCTGCAGAAATATTTCACATCGGGGCTGACACTGGGAAGCGTAAAAGGTTAAACAATAGGAAAGCAGGTCAATTATGAATAAAAACAATCCGATTGGTTCAGCCAATATACCATCCAATGGTATCAAATCAGACCGGGACCTCATGCACGCCGTACACATGAAGTCCTCCCGCCCCACAGGAATCACCGGCCGCCTGGCAGAAAATATCACCAAAAACTGGCTTATCGGCCTGCGGGAAACCAACCCCGGAATCCTGGATATGTTCCATGAGCGTGATCAGCTGCCCTACCGGGAGATGCTGCCCTGGCTGGGGGAATTTGCCGGAAAATATATCACGGGTGCTTACCATATCTACCGCCTCACTCTGAACCCCGCCCTGTATGACTACATAATCTCCTTCATTGAGGAGCTGATGGAGTGCCAGGCAGAGGACGGATACCTGGGCGTGTTCAGTAGGGAATGCCGCCTCACCGGTTCTTTCTCCCAGAAGCCATATGAGGTGGAGGGTACCTGGGATGCCTGGAACCACTATCACATTCTGTACGGGCTGCTGCTGTGGTATGGGGAAACAAAGGATGCCCGTTACCTGGCATGTGCGGAGAAAACCGCCGGCCTGTTCCTGGAGAAATTTTACTGCCCCGCCTCCGGCCGCAAAAGCCTGCTGGAGCTGCAGTCGGCAGAGACCAACCTGTCACCCATCCACGTCTTCGCCCTGCTCTACCGCCTTACCGGAAAGCAGTGCTATCTGGACTTTGCATTGGAAATCGAGAAGGATCTGGCCGATAAGCGCGCCGGAAATTACATTCACTGTGCCCTGAACGGGATAGAATATTATCAATGCCCCAAACCCCGCTGGGAAAGCCTGCATATCATCCTGGGCCTGGCAGAATTGTACCGGGCTGCGGGACACACCTCCCGTAAGGAGCCTTCCGATGTCATTTCCGATACAAGTTTGAGAAGTTTGTTCGATGCCCAGCCCGGCAAATCTGCCTGTATGGGACAGAATCCCCCTGCCCCGGCAGCCTGCGACACACAGGACCAGCTCCCCGGGGCATATTACCTCCAGACGGCAGAGCAGATTTATCGCTCCATCCGGAAAACGGACGTCCACAATACAGGCGCCTTCTCCACGGACGAGCAGGCCATCGGCACGCCCTTCAAGAACGGCAATATCGAAACCTGCTGTGTCATTGCTTACAACGCTTTGGCCGTGGAGCTTTTCAAACTTACCGGGGCTGTGGATATCCTTGATTTCCTGGAGCTGGCTCATTACAATGCCTGCATGGGCGCCTGGTCTCCCACGGGGCGCTGGTCCACCTACCACACACCCATGGTCGGAGAGCGGCATGCCAATTTCCATGACATCTCCTTCCAAAGCCGGGCCGGTTCCCCGGAGCTGAACTGCTGCTCCGTGAATGCCCCCAGGGCTGTGGGCATGCTCAGCGAATGGGCCGTTACCAGGACGGAGACGGCACTTTGCATCAATGCCTATGAGGATGGGGAATTTGTGACAGAAGAAAATGTCCGTATTCGAATCAGCGGAGGATATCCCGCAAAGGATACGGTAGAAATAGCAGTAGAAAATTATATAGGCGACCTTGCCTTGCGGATTCCGGGATGGTCGGTTCATACATCCCTTGCAGCGGAAAACATATGGGGCCGCAGCACCCCGCAGGCAGCCGTATTTTCCCAGGATACCCGCGCCGTGCAGGAGACTGCCCCGCTCTCCCCCGACCCCCCGCCTGCAGCCGGCTCCTACTGCCGCCTGCACTGCAAGGGCAGCATTTTGATCCGTCTGCAACTGGACTTCACCACCCGGTATCTGGAAGGAAAGGAAGCCTATGAGGGATATGTCAGCATTTACCGCGGTCCCATACTCTTCGGAACCGATATCAGCCTGGCAGGCGGGCATGACCTGACAAAGCTTCCCGTACTGAGCCGCAAGGAGCTTAAAAACGCCCCCTCCCTATCGGAACAGAATGAGGGAAGGATCCGCATCCCCCTTTCCTGCGGCATCACATTGGGCGACTTCTATCATCTGGGCCAGAGCGGCTGCCGTTATACTACCTGGCTGCAGGCTGAATAAGGATGCCTCCGCACCATTTATTCAAATGTCGGAACACGATACTGGACATCGCAGAGTTCATCTAAATCCGTCTGATTATGCGATGTTATCAGTATCGTTTTCTCCTCGTCCCTAAGCTGCCTGATGAACTGATATAAATACTGGCAGGATGACTCATCCAGTGCGTTAAACGGCTCATCCAAAATAACAATTTCCTGTCCTTCCATTTACCGCAGTTGCGGAAGGGGCGGACACCCTCAGCCTTGTGTTTGATGACGGCGATACGCTGAGCGTGCTGCAATACGGTATGGTTGGCGACGGACTCTATGGGCTGGCGGTTACGGCAGGCGTCAGTACGATGGCGGTTTCCCAGGAGCGACGGAACGAGGATACCTGGACCTTCCGGGATGTGATGGCAATTATGGAAAACGCTATCTCTTGAAGGCGTGAGCAGTATAATCATGGAAGAAGCCATGGTGTATTTCAGCGGAAATAAAGAGACGAAAAAAGCCGCGTCCGTGATTCAGAACAGAGTACAGCTCTATCTGAACGAGATGTAAGGCCCTGCCGGTGTATCCCTGATTATCGGAAAAATCATGGGAAACAATTGACAAACCCTCCAATATCCCTTATAGTAAGGAAGTGTCGTCGACAATTCTCGCGAATGTCATCGGCACTTCCTATTATTATTGCGTCTGCATCTGAAAAAGGTTAGCTTAACGGAGGTAAGCCAGCCATAAAAGCGGCACGGTTTCTTTGCCACGGTCCTTTTCAAGCTGTCCGGGACAGCGGGAAATAACACACCGTCCTTTGCGGGAGGCAATCAACATAAAAACCGGGCCGGGTTATGTGTGAATAACATAGACACGCAGCTAAATTCGGCGTCTGCGCACGCCGCCGCAAAGGAGATGCATCCATTGAAAAATACGATTATTTCACTGAAAGACATTACCGTTTCCTATGATGGGGAGCAGGTTCTGGGCGGTTTCAATCTGGACATACACGACGGGGAATTCGTCACGCTGCTCGGGCCTTCCGGCTGCGGCAAGACCACCGCGCTCCGCACCATTGCCGGCTTTATCAAACCGGATAAGGGGGATGTCTTTTTTTATGAGAAAAACATTACGAACCTTCCGCCCCACAAGCGGGAGGTCAACACCATCTTCCAAAAGTATGCCCTGTTTCCCCATCTGAATGTATATGAGAATATAGCATTCGGCATGCGCCTGAAGAACCGCAGCGAGAAGGAAATCAAACGCACCGTGCATGATATGCTTGCGAAGGTGAACCTCACCGGATACGCCCACCGGGGCATCGGCCAGCTCTCCGGCGGCCAGCAGCAGCGGGTAGCCATAGCCCGTGCCCTGGCAAACGCGCCGAAAGTCCTGCTGCTGGACGAGCCTTTGGGTGCGCTGGATTTGAAGCTGCGCAAGGACATGCAGGTGGAGCTGAAAAAGCTGCAGCAGGAAACCGGCATTACCTTTGTGTTCGTCACCCACGACCAGGAGGAAGCCCTGTCCATGTCCGATACCGTGGTGGTAATGGACGGGGGCGTGATACAGCAGATCGGTACTCCCACCGATATCTACAACGAGCCGGAAAATGCCTTTGTGGCCGATTTCATCGGGGAATCCAACATACTGGACGGTGTGATGCTGGAAGACTATTCCGTAAAGTTCGCCGGGCATGTTTTCCGCTGCCTGGACAGCGGATTCGGTAAAAATACACCCGTGGACGTGGTAATACGTCCAGAGGATATCAAAGTTGTGGAACCGAATTCCACTTTGATTACAGGAGATGTTACATCCGTCACCTTCAAGGGTGTACACTACGAAATCATTGTGGATGTGGGCGGCTTCAAGTGGATGATACAGTCCACGGAATGCCGGGAGGCAGGGGACCGCATAGGCCTGTCCCTCACCCCCAACGATATCCATGTCATGCACAAATCCCAGTACTCCGGCAGGTTCGGCGACTACAGCACCTTCAGCGACGAGATGGGGGAGGATATCATTGCATCGGATGAGGCTGCACTGGCGGAGGCAACTCCCGCAGGCGATGCCGCGGGCAGGAAAAACGCTTCCCCGGACGCTTCATCGGAAGACGGAGGGCAGAACGGATGAAATCAAATTCCAAGCTCCTCTCCGCCCCTTACACCGTCTGGATGACGATTTTTATTATACTTCCCATGCTGTTGGTGGGCTATTTCGCATTTACGGATAAATCCGGCAGCTTTACCCTGGAAAATATGCTAAGCGTAGGCCAATACTCCAATGTATTCCTGCGCTCCATCTGGCTGGGCGCGGTGGCCACCGCCATTTCCCTGGCGCTGGGATACCCCCTGGCCTACATCATAGCGAAAATGAATGCCGGGCGCCAGAATGTAATGATCATGCTGGTCATGCTTCCCATGTGGATGAATTTCCTGCTGCGCACCTACGCGTGGATGACCCTGCTGGAAGACAACGGTCTGATCAACTCGGTCCTGGCCGCCGTCGGGCTGCCCCGGATACATATGATCAACACTGCGGGCGCCGTGGTGCTGGGCATGGTTTACAACTATATCCCCTATATGATCCTGCCCCTGTACTCGGTGCTGACGAAAATAGACCAGAGCGTTATTGAGGCGGCGCAGGATCTGGGCGCAAACAGCAGAGCGGTATTCCTGAAGGTAGTGGTACCCTTAAGCATGCCCGGCATCATATCCGGGATTACCATGGTATTCGTTCCCGCCGTCAGCACCTTTATCATCTCGAAAATGCTGGGAGGCGGCGGGAACCTGCTTATCGGCGACCTCATCGACATGCAGTTTCTGGGCAGCGCCTACAATCCAAATCTGGGTTCTGCCGTGTCCCTGGTGCTGATGGTGATTATCCTGATCTGCATGGGCATTATGAACCAGTTTGACGACGGCGAGGAAGCCGGGGGAGGTATGCTTATATGAAAAAGACAGGTGCGCGTATTTACACCTTTCTCATTTTCCTGTTTTTATATGCCCCCATTCTGGTGCTGATCGTGTTCTCCTTTAACGGCTCGGAGACTGCCAGCCGCACGGTGTGGGGCGGCTTTTCCCTGCGCTGGTATCAAAAGCTGTTTGAGGACAGGCTGATACTGGAAGCCCTGCGCAATACGCTGTTCATCGCGGCGGTATCTGCAGCGGCGTCCACGGTACTCGGCACCATGGCGGCAATCGGCATCAACTCCCTGAAACGCCTGCCCAGGCGCATTATGATGAATATCACCAACTTTCCCATGGTCAATCCCGAGATTGTCACAGGCGTATCGCTTATGCTGCTGTTCGTATCCGCCGTCCGGCTGTTCGGCGGCAGGAGCCTGGGGATGGGTTCCCTGGTTGCCGCCCATATCACCTTCTGCCTGCCCTATGTAATCCTGTCGGTATTGCCCAAGCTGCGCCAGCTGGACCCGAACCTCTATGAAGCGGCTCAGGACCTGGGCTGCCCGCCGATAAAGGCCTTCTTCAAGGTGGTTCTTCCGGAAATTATGCCCGGGATAGTAACCGGAATGATTATGGCGTTTACCCTTTCCATTGATGATTTTGTGATAAGCTACTTTACCAGCGGTACCACCCAGACGCTGCCCATTTACATCTACTCCATGACCCGGAAGCGAATCAGCCCTGAGATTAATGCATTATCCACCGTGCTGTTCGCAGTCATCATGGTACTGCTTATCGTTATCAATGTCCGCAGCTTTCAGGACAGGGGCGGCCGTCAAAAAGCGGAGCATCCGGAAATCGTACAGAAATAGCCCGGGAATTGTATTGTCTGAAAGCTTCGTGCAGTGAGCGCAACGGGATAGCGCTCCGGACACAAAGCCGAAAAATGAGGGTTACCTATGAAAAAAAGAACAAAAAAGTATCATGCCCTGCATATAGCGCTCTATACGGCGCTCTGCCCGGTGTTGACCATATTGGCTCCGGCACAGACAGCCATGGCCGAAGCCGCTCCGGACAAAGGTGTCACCATAAATGTCTACAATTGGGGGGAATATATCGCCAACGGTACGGACGATTCCCTGGATATCAACGAGGAGTTCACCCGCCGCACGGGAATCCAGGTCAACTATACCACCTTTGACAGCAACGAGGCGCTGTATTCCAAGCTGGCCGGAGGCGGTGCCGACTATGACGTGATTATCCCTTCGGACTATATGGTGTCCAGGCTCATCAGCGAGAACATGCTGGCAGAGCTGGATTTTTCCAATATTCCCAATTTTGAGTACATTGATGAACGGTTTCGCGATCCAGATTATGACCCGGGCAGCCGCTACTCGGTGCCTTATACCTGGGGCGTGGTGGGATTATTTTACAATACAGATTATATCAAAGAAGACATCACCAGCTGGTCTGCCCTGTGGGATGACCGCTATGCGGGAAAGATACTGATGTTCGACAATCCCAGGGATTCCTTTGCCATCGCCCAGTTCCTGCTGGGGCAGTCGCTGAATACTACCGATGAAAGCGACTGGGCGGAGGCGGCAGCGCTTCTGAAGCAGCAAAAGCCCCTGGTCCAGGCCTATGTAATGGACCGGATTTTTGACAAAATGGAAAGCGAAGAAGCCTGGATTGCCCCATACTATGCCGGAGACGCGGCGATTCTGGTTGACAACAGCGACAATATCCGGTTTGTGGTTCCGGAGGAGGGCACCAACTTCTTCGTGGATGCCATGTGCATCCCCATTACCTCCAGCCACAAGGCAGAGGCGGAAGCGTACATCAACTTCCTCTGCAGCCCGGAAATCGCCGGCGCCAACATGGATTATGTAGGCTACTCCACCCCGGAAAGCGCCGCCAAGGCATATATCTCCGCGGAGATGGTGGAAAGCTCCATCTATTACCCGGATGAGGAGACCCTGAAGCGCACGCAGATATTCGTCAACCTGCCGGAGGAGACCGCAAAGCTGGTGGACAGCCTTTGGGCAGAAGCGAAAATGGGCGGTCCCGGGGAATCTGCCGTGCTGATTGCAATTATCCTGGGCTTCCTGGGTTTATATATCGCCATTCTGATTTACAAG
>CAIGRU010001926.1_pt1 | contig 10604 bp, 8 predicted proteins | sample 7351341 | NCBI WGS metagenome assembly CAIGRU01
GCAACTTTGTCTTTTAATCTGTTCATAAGTAATTCCTCCTGTGCTTTGAATTTTTTTCATTAATTTAACTATATATCACACAAAAGGAGAATTCAATAGGTGATCATGATAAAATTATTAGATTACAGAATAGGGCCAGAAAAATATTTTTGGTACAATTGTGATGCACGCTGCGCATGCTGTTTTACCGGGTTTTCGATAGTTGTAGAATACTCAATAACTGAATAAAAGCAGAGATGTTTTCCTTATGCATTAGGAAAATCTCCGCTTTTTTATATATTTATGCTTTCAGCGCATCAATTTCAGTCAGCCATAAGGCTGATACTGCGTCGCTGGGCATACGCCAGTCACCGCGGGGCGACAGGGCTACAGAGCCAACCTTGGGACCGTCAGGCAGGCAGGAACGTTTGAACTGCTGATTGAAGAAACGACGGAAAAAGGTACGCAGCCAATGGAGGATGGTCTCATTGTCATATTGGCCGGCAAAGGCGTGCTGTGCCAGATAGTAAATTTTTTTCGGCGAAAAAGCCCAGCGCACAGCGTAGTACAGGAAAAAGTCATGGAGCTCATAGGGTCCAACTAAGTCTTCTGTTTTCTGTGCGATTTCACCGTTTTGCGAAGGCAATAGCTCAGGGCTGACTGGCGTATCTAAAATATCCAGAAGCGTTGTCCTTAGCTCTGGTTGTTCAGTACTGTCTGCTACATAGCGCACAATATGGCGTACCAGTGTTTTGGGAATGGAGCTGTTGACGCCATACATAGACATATGATCGCCGTTGTAGGTGGCCCAGCCCAACGCCAGTTCAGACAAATCGCCGGTGCCTACTACCATACCGCCGGTCTGATTGGCAATGTCCATCAATACCTGGGTGCGTTCTCGCGCCTGTCCGTTTTCAAAGGTGACGCTGTGGTCGGAAAAATCATGTCCGATGTCGGCAAAATGGGCTTTTACCGTATTACCGATATCCACAGTGCGGAAGGTTACACCCAATTCCTGACACAGCTTTTCCGCATTGGAGCGGGTGCGATTGGTGGTGCCGAAGCAGGGCATGGTGACAGCGACAATATCTGTGCGGGGCCGTTCCAGCAAATCCATAGCGCGGACAGCGACCAGCAGTGCCAGGGTGGAGTCCAGTCCGCCGGAAATGCCAATTACCGCTGTTTTAGACCAAGAGTGCACCAGCCGTTTTTTCAATCCCTGCGCCTGAATGGAGAGAATCAATTCACAGCGTTCAGCGCGATGCGCCTGATTGTCAGGCACAAAGGGTAGTGGCGCAATGGTGCGGCTGAGAGCGCCAGCAGGCATTTTCTGAACAAAGTCAGAATGCAGATACCCTTCCTGCTGTATGGGAAAGGTGTTCAGTTTGCGCCGTTCCTGACACATTTTCTCCACATCAATTTCTGTGGTGATCAGTCCGCCGGTGAACAGCTGACTTTCTGCCAGGATAACGCCGTTTTCCGCGATGAGATTATGACCGGAGAATACTACATCCGTGGTGGATTCGCCGTAGCCAGCGTTGGCATAGAGATAGCCGCACAACAAGCGGGCCGATTGGCCGCTGACCAATTGCCGGCGATATTCGGCTTTCCCGATGACTTCATTGCTGGCTGACAGATTGACAATGATGGTAGCGCCTGCCATGGCGTGCTGCGTGGACGGCGGCAAAGGGGACCAGAGGTCCTCACAGATTTCTACAGCAAAGGTGAAATCCTGCTGATTGAGACAGTGAAACAGCAGACGGGTGCCAAAGGGTACCGCATCCTCCAAACCAATGGCCTGGAGTGCGTCGGTATAGAGATATGTTTTATCCACGGCAGTTTGGAAGTGGCGCTGTTCATAAAATTCTCCGTAAGTGGGTAGCGACGTTTTGGGTACGATGCCCAGCACATCACCCTGCTGGATGACAACTGCACAATTGAAGAGCTTTCCCTCATGCACCAAAGGCGCACCAATGACGGCTACCGATTGGAACTGGCGGCTTGCCTCAATTAACGTTTTTATGCTGTGTAGACAGCCATCCAGCAGTACCGGCTGCAAAAATAAATCACCACAGGTGTATCCGGTGAGTACCAGCTCGGGGAATGCCACCAGCTGGCAGTTCTGTGCTTCCGCCTCCTGCCAGAGCCGCAGCACAGCTTCTGTATTGTATGCGCAATCTGCCACTTTAATTTCCGGTGTGGCCGCTGCAACCTTTACAAAACCGTAATCCATATAAAATCCTCCTGAAAAACATAAATAAATTGAAAAAGAATAGGAAAAAATTCTATTTTTATTGTACCGAAAATACCAGCAAGAAACAAGAAGGGCAGGGAAAAAATATAATATTTTCTTGCAGAGCAGGGAGAAGTCTGTATAATAAAACTATATGAAAATAAATAAACGGGAGGAATGAGGAAAATGCTCTATGATATCACATTTGCAACACCATTGGGACCTCTTCGCGTGGCAGAGTGCCAGGGCGCCATTGTGCAGATTCAGTTTGTCCAGGAGAATGCAGAAGTCCTTGCAGGTGCGCTTCATCAGGAAACACCATTGCTACTGGAGGCGAAAAGACAGCTGACAGAATATTTTGCAGGAGAGAGAAAAGCGTTCTCCCTGCCGTTAAAGGCAGAGGGAACAGCATTTCAGAAACAGGTATGGCAAAAACTGGAGCAGATTCCCTATGGGGAAACGCGCAGCTACGGAGAGATTGCCAGAGAAATAGGCAATTCCAAAGCAGCGCGGGCAGTGGGTAGTGCCAATCATTGCAATCCCATTGCCATTGTGGTTCCCTGTCATCGCGTCATCGGCGCGACAGGCAAGCTGGTGGGCTACGCAGGCGGATTGGAGATTAAGCGGAGTCTGTTGGAGTTGGAACAGCATGGACGCGCAGTTGCCAGTACGGATAATTTGGCTTAACCAAAGGGACACCTCACGATGTTTGCTTCTCGTAATGATGCATTACAATCTTGTAGGCGGTCCAGCCGCTGGCAATCCCCAGGATACAGCCGGCCAATACATCGCTGGGAAAGTGCATATAGAAATAGAGCCGCGAGAAGGCGATAGATACTGCCAAGATGAGCGCTGCGGTACCAGCGCGGCGATGACAAAGCCACAGTGCAGTGGCGGCGGAAAAGGAGGCATAGGTGTGCCCCGATGGGAAAGAGAAATCCTTTTCCGGCGGAATAAGCAGCGTCATGTCGGGAAAATAGCTATAAGGCCGCATGCGGGCGACAAGAGGCTTCAGTGTGACGTTGCCGATAAGCAGGCAGAAAATAAGCGCCAGCGCCATGGCAATCCCGGCCTTGCGGTATTTGGGCAGGCATAGCAAGATGGCGGTGAGTATAATCCAGCCTATGCCGCCGTTGCCGAAAGTGGTGATGGCCGCCAGTATGGTATCGCCCAATCCGGTGTGGAGTGTGGTGATAAAGTCTAATATTGCAAATTCAAAATCCAGCATAGGAACCCTTCCTTTGAGAAAAAATTTGTTATGGGCTGTTTTCCTAAATGACAGCAAAATGAAAAGGAAAACAAACAAAAACTTTACCGTAAGCGTTTCTTTAGGGCAGATCGTCCAGGGTTTGGTTCCAAAGACGATAATAGATGCCCTTCTGTCGCAGTAGTTCTTCATGGCTTCCTGATTCGGCGATGCCGGTATCATCCAACACGAGAATGCGGTCATAGTTTTTGATGGTGGTCAAGCGATGGGCAATGGTCAGTGTGGTACGGCCGTGCGCCAGCTGTTCCAGACTTTGTCCTACGATGATTTCATTTTCATTGTCCAGAGCGCTGGTGGCTTCGTCCAAAATGAGAATGGGAGGGTTTTTCAGAAAGATGCGGGCAATGGAAATGCGCTGCTTCTGTCCGCCTGAGAGTTTTACGCCTCGTTCTCCCACATAGGTATCATATCCGTCCTTTAAGGCGGTGATAAAGCCATGGGCGCCGGCCTGCTTGGCGGCCGCTTCAATTTCCGCCCGGGTGGCGTGGGGCTTCCCATAAGCGATATTCTCCGCTACGGTACCGCTAAAGAGATAGACGTCCTGCTGTACGATGCCGATGGCGCTGCGCAGGCTGGACAGGGTGACGGCGCGGATATTTTGCCCGTCGATGAGAATCTTCCCGCCGGTCACATCATAGAAACGGGGGATAAGATTGCACAGCGTGGTCTTTCCGCCGCCGGAAGGGCCCACCAGAGCTAAACGTTCACCGGGATGGATGGTGAGAGACAGATGACGCAATACGCTGTTGTGGTCGTCGGGATATTCGAAGGACACATCCTGAAAGATGATCTGCCCTTGGGTGACTTGTAATGGCAGCGCATTAGGTGTATCGGTGATTTCTACTGGTGTGTCCATGATTTCAAAGAACCGCTCGATGCCGGTGATGCCCCGCTGAAATTGTTCGGCAAATTCTACAATGCGGCGGATAGTGGCGATGAGGGTGGAAACGTAGAGCACGTAGGCTACCAAGTCGCCCGGCGTAATGGCGCCGTAGACTACAAAGAGACCGCCGCCCAGGATAACCACCATGTACATCAGGCCGTCAAAGAGGCGGGTGGAGGCTTGGAATAGGGCCATAAAATGATAAGTCTTTGTCTTGATATCTTTGAATTGCTGATTGCCCCGGGCAAATTTTTCACATTCCTGGGTTTCTGCGCAAAAAGCCTTGATGACCTGTTCTCCCAAAAGGCTGTCTTCAATTTGGGCATTCAATTCGCCGATTTGTATGCGCTGCTGTCGAAAGACGGTGCGCAGTTTCAGGTTGAGCACCGTAGAGACGACCATCATCAGCGGCACGCAGAGGAACAGGAGGATGGTCAGCGGCACACTGCAGGTGCAGAGAATGGCGAAGCTGATAACGATTTTCAGCGCAGCGATGAAAAATTCTTCGGGACAGTGATGGGAAAATTCGGTGACTTCAAAGAGGTCGTTGGTGATGCGTCCCATAATCTGCCCGATTTTTGTATTGGAATAGTAGGTGTGGCTCAGGCGCTGCAAATGGGTAAAAGCATCGCGACGCATGTCGGTTTCAATGTAAACGCCCATGATATGGCCCATATTGGCCATGTAGTATTGAGCTGCCGCGTCAATGAGCCGCAGGATGAGATACAGCAGTGCCAGCTTCATGATGAGGGCGACTGTCAGAGCGGCAGCGTCTTGGATGGCTGTGTTGGTGATAGTGCGCAAAATTAAGGGCAATACCAAATCACACAGGCAGGTGAGGGCGGCACAAAAGAGATCTAGCGCAATAGTTTTGCGGCGCTTTTTGAGATATGACCAAAACCGCAGCAGCAGTTGCCTGGTGGTTTGGCTGCTTTGTGTAGTTGTCTGTGTCATAAAAAGGCTCCTTTCTCCGTGTAGTTAAGAGTTTGTGGAAGAAAATACAAAAAGAGTAGAAACAAGCCCTCCCGATAGAAATCAGAAGGACTTGTTTGTAATTTCTGTGAAAAATGCTACCGTTCGGTTACATTTATATTGTTGTTTTTCACGACAACGTCATGGGAACCGCCTTCTACGATGCTGGTGGCGGAAACTAACGTCAGACGTGCTTTTTCCTGCAATTCAGGGATGGTCAGCGCGCCGCAATTGCACATGGTGGAGCGCACCTTAGCTAAGGTAACGCCTACATTGTCTTTTAGGCTGCCAGCATAGGGCACATAGGAGTCCACGCCTTCTTCGAAGGAAAGTTTTCCGGCACCGCCCAAATCATAACGTTGCCAATTGCGCGCACGATTGGAGCCTTCGCCCCAGTATTCTTTCATGTAGTTGCCGTTGATGATGACTTTGTTGGTAGGACTTTCTTCAAAACGGGAGAAATACCGTCCCAACATGACAAAATCTGCGCCCATGGCTAATGCTAAGGTGATGTGGTAGTCATGTACAATCCCGCCATCAGAGCAAATGGGAATATAAACGCCGGTACGTGCAAAGTATTCGTCGCGGGCTTTGGCCACTTCGATGACGGCTGTAGCCTGTCCACGACCGATACCTTTTGTTTCTCTGGTGATACAGATGGAACCGCCGCCGATGCCTACCTTGATGAAATCTGCGCCTGCTTCGGCTAAGAACAGGAAGCCTTCCCGGTCAACAACATTGCCTGCGCCGATTTTTACAGTATCTCCGTATTTTTCCCGCACCCACTGAATGGTCCGGCTCTGCCATTCGGAGAAGCCTTCGGAGGAGTCGATGCACAGGACGTCTGCGCCGGCTTCCACCAGAGCAGGAATGCGTTCAGCGTAATCGCGGGTGTTTACCCCAGCGCCTACGATATAGCTCTTGTTGTCATCCAGTAATTCCAATGGGTTTTCTTTGCGGGAATCATAGTCTTTGCGGAATACGATGTAGAGCAGCCGCTGATTGGTATCGACTAAAGGCAGCGCATTGAGCTTGTTTTCCCAGATGATATCGTTCGCTTCTTTCAGGGAAGTGTTTTCATTGCCGCAAATGAGGCGGTCAAAGGGCGTCATAAAGTCGGATACTTTAGTATCCAGAGACATACGGCTCACCCGATAATCACGGCTGGTCACGATACCCAATAATTTTCCGTTGCAGGTACCGTCTTCTGTCACAGCCATGGTAGAATGTCCATTTTTTTCTTTTAAAGCCAAAACATCGGCTAAGGTATCGTCAGGCTTGATGTTGGAGTCGCTGATGACAAAGCCCGCTTTGTAGTTTTTTACTCTGCTGACCATAGCAGCTTCGCTTTCGATGGACTGAGAGCCATAAATGAAGGATACGCCGCCTTCCTTGGCCAGCGCGATGGCCATGCGGTCGTCGGATACAGACTGCATGATTGCCGATACCATAGGGATATTCATGGAGATGGCAGGTTCCTCTCCTTTTTTGAATTTTACCAGAGGCGTTTTCAAAGAAACCCGAGATGGAATGCATTCAGAGGAAGAATAGCCGGGTACCAAAAGGTATTCTCCAAAAGTATGGGATGGTTCGTCAAAATAGTAAGCCACGTTGAAATCTCCTTTTCTGTTTATTTTTCGATTTGTAATTAGTATATTATATCGCTAAATATTTTACTATGCAATGCAAAAATCCAATATTTTTGCCGAATTCGCTAAAAATATTCACAAAAAAGCGGGCGCGAGTTTGGCTGAATGTTTTATGGAAGACGAATAAAAACCCTGGTGCAAGGTATTTGCACCAGGGTAGTTGTTTATCTATGCATTCATTTATAGGTGTTTTCTGCTGGAGAGCTTTTGGAAAACGAAAGCAATGGACAGCAGTGCTAGACCACCCAGGTCGGTGTAGATGCCGGGAATGATCAGCATGAGCCCGCCTATCAGCGAGACGATACGAATCAAAGGATTCATTTTGGCGAAAATGTATCCTTCTGTTGCAGCAGCCACACCGGTCATGCCTGCCAGCGCAGTGAGTGTGACTAGTATGATATCCAACGGCTCAGAGCCAATCAGCAGAAGCGATGGATTCAAGGCAAAAATGTAGGGAATGATGAATGCCGCAATGGCCAGCTTGGTGGCCTGCACGCCAGTCTTGAGCGGGTTGCTGCGCGCAATGGCAGAACCGGCATAGGCGGCCAGAGCTACCGGCGGCGTAATGTCCGCTACAATGCCAAAATAGAATACAAACATATGGGCAGGCAATAAATCTACGCCCAACTGCAATACGATAGGCGCTGTAATGGTTGCCATGATGACATAGTTGGCGGTAGTGGGAACGCCCATACCTAACACAATGGAAGCTATCATGGTGAAGAACAATGCCAGCAGGATATTGCCTCCTGAGAGGGCCAGCAATCCGTTAGCCAGCTTCAGACCGATACCGGTCAGGGTAACTGTGCCGACAATCATACCGGCTACAGCGCAGGCAACGCCCACACCGATGATATTACGGGCACCGGCTTCCAATGCACCCAAGAATGTTGAGAAATCCATGCGGGTTTCCTTGCGGAACATGCTGACCACGATGGAGAGCACGATGGCAATCAAAGCAGCACGGGCAGGGGTATAGCCGGTCATCATCATCGTTACCAGCACAACCAGCGGAATCAGTAAATACCAGTAGCTCAGCATCAGTCGGAAGAAGTTGGGAATTTCTTCCGGCGGTAAACCTTTCAGGCCATAGCGTTTGGCTTCCAGATGCACCATGATCATGATACCTGTAAAATAGAGAAAGGCCGGGATGATGGCTGCAATGATGATATTAGAATAAGGAATCCCGGTCATTTCCGACATTAAGAAGGCTGCGGCGCCCATGATGGGAGGCATGATTTGTCCACCAGTAGAGGCGGCAGCTTCCACTGCTGCAGCGAATTCGGGACGATAACCCATTTTTTTCATCATGGGAATGGTAAAGCTGCCGGAGCTTACAGTATTGGCTACGGAGCTACCTGTGATGGTCCCCTGCAGGGCACTGGCGATGACGGCTACTTTAGCCGGTCCTCCGGTGGCTTTCCCTGCCAGACTGTTAGCAATATCAATAAAGAACTGACCGATACCGGTGCGCTCCAGGAACGCGCCGAAGAGAATAAACAAAAAGATAAAGGTGGAGCAGACAGCCAATGGCGTGCCGATGACACCTTCTGTTGTGAAGTACAGGTGGGTGGCGATGCGCTGCAGGCTGAAGCCACGATGGCTAAAATAGCCGGGTACATAATTGCCAAAATAGGCATAAGCGATAAAACAGCTCACCACAATCAAAATTGGTAAGCCTACCACACGGCGACATGCTTCCAACAATAAAATAATTGCGATGATGGCAATGGTCATGTCAAATTGGGTATAGGAACCAGCCTGACTGATCAATTGTTTGTAGTTAAAAGACATGTACAGGAATGAGCCGGAGCTGGCCATTGCCAATAAAATATCATACCAGGGCACTTTATTGGTGTTTTTCGGTGCATTTTTTCTGGCAGGATAGAGCAGGTACGCCAGAAACAAAATGAAGGCGATAAACATAGAGCGGTGCACTTGGGCATTTAAGCGAATAAATGTGTTAATGGATATAGCAAACAAGGTAAATGCGATCAGTAAACCTTTTATCAGCAATGCCTTTTTGCCGGAAAAAATGCGGGTAGCCGATTCACGGTCGTATTTGGCCATGATTTCGTTTACTTCCGCTGCGGAGATATGTTCTAAATCGTCTTCAACAGCAGCAGCCTGTATATCTAACTGGCTGGGATCGCTGGTGAGACCTTTTTCTTTTGGTTCCTCCATAAGAAGACCCCTTTCTGTAAAATTAAAAATATCTATTGTTGTACAGTGAATCTGACACTGGTTAATGAGGGCGCAAGCTCTTTCATATGCCAGGTCTGCTGTCCAATATGTATGAGTGGATCGCTGACGGTGCCTACTTTATAGATGAGATCGGGCAGCTGATAGTGAATATTTTCTATGACCATATAACCGTCTTCGTAGCGTAATGTTTGTCCTGGTGCCAGTTCTGTAGCCACTCCGGCGCCAAAGGAACGATAACGGGCTTTAAAAAGATAAAGGCTGCCCTTTTCCAGGCGATAATATTCTTCTACGTTTGTTTTATTGACGGAGTGCGTATAGGATACAGAGAAAACACCGTCTGCCTCCAATGGTTCTTTAAAATAAATTTGTCCAGTATCAGCGTGAGCCATTACCAAATATTGTACCGTATCTGTAGACATTTGTCCATAAGAGAAAATGGTCATCGCTAAAATAACCGCAACCACAAGAAGTGTGGCTGCGGCATCTCTTTTACGAATCTTAATATTCATAAAGGTAAGCATTGTTCCTGATTACTCAGCGGATAAGCCTTGCTCTTCAAAATATTTTGCAGCACCTGGATGTAACGGTACAGATACACCCTGCACTGCGCCTTCGAGACTCATTTCATTCCCTTTGGCATGAGCGGCAGCTACAGCGTCTAAGTTTTCGAAGAGTCCTTTGGTCAGATTATATACCAATTCTTCGTCCAAATCAGCTTTGACAACGATGGTTGCTTTTACAGCGACAGTCTGTGTATCTTCAGCTGCACCATACACATCAGCGGTGATGGTATATGGTGTGTAATAGCTGTAATCTGCGCATAGGCTTTCAATGATAGCGTCATCCAAGGATAATACTTTGATATCATTGGTAGCAGCCAATTCGGTCACTGCGGTAGTTGGAGCGCCAGCGGTGATGAAAGCGGCCACGATAGCTTTATCTTTAATTGCGTTGGCAGATTCCGCGAAGTCCAGATTCTGTACTTTGATATCTTCCATGCTTAAACCAGCGGCAGCCAGAATCTGTTTTGCATTGGATTCTACACCGCTGCCTGCAGCACCGATAGAAACAGCTTTGCCTTTCAGGTCAGCTACTGTTTCAATACCTGCGGAGGCATCTACAACCAGCTGGCAAACTTCAGGGTATACAGTTCCCAAAGTTAAAAAGCCTTCGTTTGGTTCTGCGTTCGCAAAACCTTCTGTAGCGGTGTTGGCGTAATACATTACATCGTTCTGTACGATAGCGATTTCTGCATCACCCTGGTTTAACAGATTGAGGTTTTCAGCAGATGCGCCGGTAGACTGTACGCTGACGGAAACACCTTCTACATTGTTTTCCCATACCTGTGCAATTGCGCCGGCTACTGGATAGTAGGTACCGGAAGTACCGCCGGAGGCAAAGGCCAGATTAGTGACA
>CAIGRU010001930.1_pt1 | contig 10586 bp, 15 predicted proteins | sample 7351341 | NCBI WGS metagenome assembly CAIGRU01
GTCTTGCGCCGGTCCTCCCGTTTCTCCCTAAGCCCCCCGGTGTATTCGTCCCAGTCGTGGAGCTTCATGTCGGCGTCTATCAGGCCCGCCTCTTTCATGGCGTCCACGAAGGTCGCGGCGTTCCTGGACCATTCGCACGCCTCCGCGATGTCCTCGACGTCTACCTTGGACAGGTCGCCGTCCGGGGCGTTGTCAATCGACCACAGCCACAACATGGCGACGTGGCCCACCGCCTGCGGCGTTTTGATCTTCAAAATCCGCCGGAGCTTCATTATTTTCCGATGGGTAGGGAGTGTCTGGTGCAACTCTATCCATGCCACGGTTTTCGCCCTCCCTATCTCAACAAACGTATACCTCGGCGCCTGTCAGCCTCTCGATCTCGGTTTTCATTTGCCGTTCGTCGCTGTTGTTGTTTGACAAATGCAAAAGGAAAATTTGCTGTAGGTTGCTCAAATCGTTCGCATTTAACATGTCTTTGAGGTGTTCCAGGGACATGTGCGACTTGAAAAGCCGGGGCGCCATACCGGCGGAAATATACCCGGCCGCAACGCTGCGTTGCAGGGCCTCTGTGCTGTAGTTACACTCACACGCAATCACCGACAGCCCCGAAAATCTGTACTTGATGAAATATGTGTCGGTGAAATACAACAATTTTTCGCCTGTTGTTCGGGTGGTGAATAAAAATCCAAGCGGCTCCGGCGCGTCATGCTGCACGTCAAACGGCAGGATGTCCCATGTTCCGACGGTGATTTGCTCCAACGCCCTGACGCTGTGGAAACGATGACCAAACAACCCGCACGCCCGCAGCGTCCCGCCGCTTGCGTATACGTCTGTTCCATATTTTGCCAGGTCTTTCATGGCCTTGCTGTGGTCCCCGTGGCAATGAGTGACGAACGCCCCGGCGATGTCCCGCATTTTGAAGCCGCTCCCGATTTGGATTTGCCTATATGGGATTCCTGCATCCAGGAGCAGCTTTGTCTTGCCGTCGTCGGCGAAATATGCGTTTCCGCTGCTGCCTGATGCCAATGGCATAAACTCGATCATGGTGTGCCCCCTGTGTCCCTGCGGTTTGCCCTCTGCTCTTTCCGCGTTGCCCAGCGGCAATTTTCCGGGGTGTAGTCTCCGTCGTTGTCAATGCGGTCAATGGTAAGGTCGTCTTTGTACCCGTGGGACATGGCCCAATCGAAAAACGCCCCGAAATCCTCCGCCCATTCCTTGCAGACGCTGATCCCTCGACCGCCGTAGTCCTTGTAGGATTTCCGGCTCTCATTCCGGCACCTTGCCAGCATCCCGGCCCAAATTCCATGTAGGCGCGTCCCCGTTTTCCCGTGTGTCCTCCGGCTGCTGGCCAGCGCCACGCGGGGCCGACAGCCACAGCTCGATGTATGGCCGCTTCGCAAATATTCGAGCCGTGTGCTGACCTGGGCCCCGCACTCACATAAGCACAGGATCATCCGCTTTTTGTGCCCGTTCAATGTGACGGGCTCGGTTTCCTTGATGACTGTGAGGGCGCCGTATTTGTCGCCGGGCTTGACCGATATTTTCCGGCGTGCCATTATTAAAAGCCCGGTTCTTCGACCGTGGCGGCCTGGGCCGTGGGCTGCCTTGTCGGCTCGACGATCTCCCCTGTCCCCGGGTTGGTCTGCGGGATCGTCGCGGGCTGCGGCGGCGCCCCGAGGGCCTGGGCGGCGGTGGGCGGGAGCGCCGTCGGCGTGGTGTCGATGGGGATGATGTTGGCCTGGGCGTCGATCTCCGCCTGGGCCTGGATTTCGGCGAAGCGGGCCTCCCGGGCTTTCATAAACTGGTAGGCGTCGTCGATCTTCTGCGGGTCGCGGGGCAGGTGCTTGGCGCTGTAGACCTCCCGGATCAGGGTCTTGCGGCACATTTCCTCAAACCAGCCCTCTTTCTGGACCTCCACCTTTTTCCGCTTCCCGTCCACGGTCTGCCACTCGGACGTTGTGCCGCCCCAGAAATTCGCGGAGGCATACTCCGGCTTGCGCTTCAAAATGTCCTTGAGGGGCATGATGATCAGCTCATTCTTGGCCGGCTCCGCAAACTCCAAATAGCCGAAGCCGCCGATGATCTCCCCGCGGTCGAAGGGGTTGTTGATCTGAAATTCATACGTCGCCACGGGATGGGCGCTGTCCTTTTTGTGGGGGACGAAGGTGTCGGTGCTGTAGACCAGCTCGACGGTCTCCCCGATGGGGGCCTCCACGGCGTAACGGATGGCCGTGTACTTGATGCCGTTGTACCCCGGCATGAGGGTGATGTCGTACAGATTCGCCTTGTTGTTCTTGTACGGGACGGGGTACAGCATGGCGTCCTGCTGCATGTCCAGCCCCATGCGGGCGTAATGGACCAGGTCCAGGGCGAGGTCGCCCAGGTTGACGTTCTGCCACGTGGCCGGCAGGTTGTTGTCGTAGTCGTGGTTGCTGTTGTTCTTGTTCTTGCGGATGCGCTCCTCCTCCGCGTTCTTGAGGGCCCGGTCGATCATAATGAAATACCCCTGGATGAGGCGCTTCTGGAAGTCCGTGACCTCCATGGCCCCGGAGACGCTGTTGCCAAACTCCGCCAGGACCTTTTTGGTGAAGCGTTCGCTCATGTTTTCCTGCTGTACTGCGGGGGCCTGCGCCGCAGGGGCGGGGGCCGGTGCCGGGGCCGGGGTCATGGTGTTGGTGTTCTTTTTCTCACTCATTGGTGTGTCCTCCTATTTCGTTTTTTTGGCGGGCTGAATGGTCTGGTATTCGATGGGCTGGAGCTCGATGGGCTCCATCGCTTTCACGTATTCCGCCGCAACGGGGTCAGCGCGCTCCAGCTCATTGGCAATGTGCCGGTGGAGCTTGATGACTAAGGCGACGTCGTTGACCGGGATGTTGGCCTCCGCCTTGGCGATCCGGCCGTAATACTCGACGGCGGCCTCCTGGATGATCTGGAGCGCCCTGACAAAATCCTTTTCGTCAATGGCTACCCGGACGGCCGGCATGTAAGGCACCGTCGGCTTGATGGGCTTTCCCTTTTTCTTGAACGGGTTCACTTGTCCCCCTCCTTCCCCTGCGGATCGTCCCCTCCCGGGGCGCCGCCGTTCCTCCAAACGATGAACGAGGCGACGGCGGCGATGACGGACACAACGGCCGATCCGGTGCAAATGGACCGCATGGTCCCGGCCGCCTCCCACCCGAGCGCCGCCGAAACGGCCCACCATACCAGGAAAACGGCGGTGATGATGGCCGCGACGGCCATGATGTCGCACAAAACGACAAACAGCTTTTTCACTCCTCTGTCTCCTCTCCGCCGAAAAGGCTGTACTGGTTTTTGAGCTCCTCCCGGGCCTGCTGTTTCTGGAGCTCCTTCATCTTGCACACGTGGCCGTACCCGTCGGCGACGGCCTGGGCCGAGGTCAACAGGCCGCCGCACCGCTTACACCTGCGGGCCCTGACCATGAACACGTCGCCGAGGTCGCTGTCCCGGGCGCGGTCCATTATGCGGCGACCTCGACGCGCAGGACCTTGTCCGCCTCGCTGACCACGAGCCGGATGACCTGGCCCTCGGTGTCGATCAGGCGGGTGACGCTCTCCGCGTTGTCGACGATGACCGGCATTTCCCGGCCGAAGTACTCCGCGATGGTGGCGACGATCTCCAGACCGGCGTTGACCCTGGCCGCATGGTTGGCGGTGGAATACGGCACCATTGCGCCGTCCTCACTGGGGACCAAAACCTCGCAGCACTCACTCAGGCCGCCGTTGACCTGCTCGGTGAACAGCTGGAAGGACACGCTGCGGAATTTGCTGTTGATGCGGTCGGTGAGGGCGCTGACCTTCGTTTTGACGAAAACCTCGCACAGGTAAACGCCGCGCTCGACCTTTTCGTATTCCTCCGCCAGCTGCTTCTCCTGGGCCTCCAACTCCGCCACGCGGGCCTGCTGCTTGACGGCGTTCTCCGACTGGATGATCTGCCCGCGGATGTCATGCTCCCGCCCCAGGCACTCCTGCAGGCGGGCGTCCGCCTGTTCTGCCTGGACGGCGACGCCCTTGTCGGCCTCCGCCGCCGCGCTCTCCAGCCCGGCGATCCTGTCCGCCAGGGCCTTGTACTCCGCGGTCTCCTCGAACGGCGGGAAGCTGGCCAGCCCCTTGCTGACCTCCCGCCGTTCCTTGGCCGCTGCGGCCTCTGCATCGGCCTCTGCGGCCCTTTTGTCAAGCTCCGCGGCCTGGGCCTCCAGCTCCGCGATCATGTCCTTGTTGGCCTCCCTGCGGCCCCTCTCGTTGATGGCGGCCAAACGCTCCGCCCGTTTCTGGTTGAAGTCGCCCCGCATGGCCTCGATCTGGTCCTCCGGCAGCCGTCGGCCGCACGTGGGGCAGGTCTCCTGTCCGGCGTCAAACTTCACGGCCGCGGCCTCCCGGTACTCCGCCAGGATGCGCTCCGCCTGCCGCCGCTTTGTCCCGGCCTCCGCCCGGGAGTCCTCCGCCCGCCGGCCGGTCTCCCGGATTTCCTTGTCAATGGCCGCCAGGGCCTCATATACGCCCGCCTGGGCGTCCTGATTCTTCCGGGTGTAATTTGCCCTTGCCTCCGCCAGCTCCGCCCTGACGGCTGCCAGGGCGGCCCTGTGGGTGTCTCCTGCGCCCGCCCGGATGTCCGCGATCATCTGGCGGGCCTCCTCGGTGGCCTGGGACGCTGCGTGGAGGCGGGCCTCCAGGACGTCCTTGGCCGGGAGCTCTGCGGGGATGGCCCGCTGGGCTTCGTCGATGCGGCCGGGGATGGCGTCCAGCTGCCGGTTGATGTCGGTCTTGCGGGCCTTGGCGATCTTGCTGTACTCCTCCACCGTGTAAAACTGCGACAGGGTGCCCGGCTTGATCAGGTACGTGGGGAGGTCCTGCAAATCCGGGTTGCTCTCGATGACGTCGTCGTCGGAAACGTCGCCGCAAATCTCCAAGAGGAGCTCCCGGCGCTTTTTCCATTCCATGGTCTCCGGGAAATAGTCGGGCATGGTCAACAGCTTCATGATCTGTTCGCCGCCGCAATACTCCGAAACGGCCGCCGTGTACTCCTTTTCCTTGACCGGGACGCCGTCCAGGAAATAGTCGACGGTGTTGCCGGTGTACTCCGCCGTCGTGCTGCCGCGCTTTTTCTTGTAAACCTCCCGGAGCGTCTTGCCCAACGTGACCCGGCTGCCGTCCTGCAGGACGAAGGTGGCGGTGACGGAGTGCTCCAGGTTGTGCTTCTCCCCGTCGGCCCCGCGGGTTTTGGGGGTCCAATTCTTGGCGCCGGTGCTGGGCTTGTCGAACAACAGCCACGTGATGGCGTTGAAAATCGTGGTCTTGCCGGTGCCGTTGTCTCCGAAAATGGAGGCGCTCTTTCCGCCCAGGCTGATTTCCATGGAGGCGATCCCCTGGAAATTGCTCAGTTTGATGTCCAAAATCTTCATGTGTGTGTCCTCCTCATACAAAAACCGCTTGACTTTTTTGACCGTCCTGCGGTATGATGTTCGTGTGTCCTCGGGGGGTCGGCCTTTGTGTCGGCTCCCCGTTCCTTTCTGCCTGGTACATTGCCGCCGTCCACCGCTGCAGGGCGTCCTCCCGGATGGCCTCGATGGTGAGCTGGGCGATGTAGTCCACGGTGTTCCGCGCTCCGTCCGCGTCCCCGAACAGGGTGACGATGTGGCGGAGCTTTTTCTGTGCCCGGCCGTACATGTCCCGCCAGACGGCGTCGGTCAATTCCCGGCCGATCCGGTCGCTGACCTCCTCCCGGACGGCCTCCTCATGCTTGTCCACCGTCCCGGCCCTCTCATTCCCCGGCCCAGGCGTTGACGGCTGCCTCCCAGCTCTCCAACGCCTCCAGGACGGCGTCCGTGTACTCGGTGGACATGATCCCGGCCTCCCACGCCTCCCGGGCGCCCTGGGCCCCCATGTTGTACGCCATGAGCGCCTTGGTCGTGTCCTCATACCGCGCCAGGTATTCCCCGAGCCGGTAGCACCCTCCGGCGATGTTGCCCTCCGGGGTGGTGGGGTCCAGGCCGGTCGCCGCCTCGATCTCCGCGTGGTACGATCCGCCCGGTCCGGGGTTTAACTGCATGATGCCGACCTCTCCCTCCATTCCGACGACCTCCATGTCGAAATTGCTTTCGACCTCCGCCACGGCCAGGGCCAGGGGGTAGGGGCAGCCGTACTTGTGGCAATATGTACGCATGTAATCCTGATATTCCCACGGCATGGGGACGGCCGCGGAAAAATACCCCTGGGCCTCCAATGCCTCCCCGATGCGCTGCGCCTCCTCCGGGTCCTCCGCCGCCCGGAACAGGGCCGCGAAATCCCAGGCGTCGTACTCCACCAGCGCCGTGACCGGCGGGATGCTCTGGACCGGCTGCGTCGGCTCCGGCGTCTGGGTCGGCTGGATGGCCTGGACCCCCCGCCCCGCGCTGGCCTGGATGGCGCACCCGGCCACGGCTACGATGACGATGGCGACCGCCGCCACGGCGACGATCAGGATGCCGCGCTGGATGCTGGCCGACCGCTCTTGTGCCATTCGCCGGGCCTCCCTGGCCTCCGCCAGCTTGTCCCTCACCACGATTTCGTAAGTTTTCACGTTTTTACCCTCCTGTTGTTGCTACTGAAGCCCACACCGCTCCATGAGGTACGACCTGGAAATCCGGCCGGAATGGGTGATGTACCCCTGGGCCCGGAGCTCCTTGTTCAGCCTCTGCATGACGTGGTACGCGGTGGATTTGCCGACCTGCAGGATTTCCATGACCTCCTCCACGGTTATCATTTTGTTCTGCGCCGGCGCCGTCTGTGTCTTTGCCGCTGCCATGGTTGCCTCCTTTCCTGTCGTGATGGGTTACTGCCCCTGTGCGTGCTTGATGCGCTGGGCGAGGGCCTGGTAATACTCAATGGCTTTGGCGAGGTTCTTGCGCCCCCTCACCGCGTCCACAAAGGTCGTGGTCTCCGGGTGCTCCGCATACTCCAGGATGGCGGCCTCCGCCGCCTTGACCTTGTCCCGGAGCCCGGAAATATAACTGTCCACCAGCTGAGCGAGGTCGGTGAGGTCGTCGCTGTCCAGGACCTTGTCCCGGTAGAAATTGACGTCGTCCTCCGCTGTCTGGAGCTCCCGGCGCACCTGCGCCAGCTCCTCTTTGGCCTCCGCCGTCTCCTTCACCGCCTGGGCGACCCGCTTCTCCGCGGCCTCCCAGCGGGCCTTCATGCTGTCGCCGAAGTCGTTCTCGATGTTGACCTCCGCGTCGACCAGGCACCCGTCCAACGCCGTCCCGACGTAGCTGCGGGGGCCCAAGGTTGCGACGATGGCCTTGATCTTCTCCAGGGCCTCCCGCTCCTGCTGCTTCGTGGCCGGGACGTTCTCCCGGACCAGGGTGACGGTGATTTCCCGCTGCCCGGTTCCCGTGTACCTCTCCCGGAAAATCCGGCGGGCGTCCTTTTCGCTGATGGCCGTGATGTTGACGGTAAGCTCCCCGGAGCCGCTGATCTCCAAAACCTTGTACTCGTTCATGTGTGTGTCCTCCTGTCTTTTGTGTGCCCTACATGGCCTGTTCGCCGTCGTTTTCGTCGTAGAATCGCGTCCAATCGAAGCCAAGGACGGCGGCGATCTTCTTGGCAACCGGCACCGCCAACGGCTTCCCACGAACGCCCGATTCAATCCCGGCGTAATACGACTGGCTGATTCCTGCGGCGTTGGCGACTTCCTGCTGGCTCTTGTTTTCTGCAGCGCGGATATTTGCAAGCCATTTCCTCATTGTTTCACCCCCTATTAACGCTAACTGCGTTTACTATACCACCGCGAAATGCGCTTGTCAACGCATATTGCAATAATTTTTGAAAAAATTTAATTGCTCCTTGCAATACACCTATTCATGCGCAATAATCTAATTGCAATATGCGATTGAATAGGAGGGAGCATAATGTTCCAAACCCGATTACGGGAGCTGCGAGAATCTGCGGGGTATAAATCGCAACAGGCTTTTGCGGATGCTTTCGGGGTGGCGCAATCCACGGTCGGCGGCTGGGAGGCCGGAAAGCGTGAGCCAAACTACGAGACGACTATGCGGCTTGCTCGGTTTTTCGACGTCTCTGTCGATGACCTCCTCGGTCTGACTGATGAACGAACCGCGCCGCCGGAGCCCGCGCCGCCCCCGGAGCCGGCGGCCCCACCTGATCCGGCATACCTGGAGGCGCTCCAATGCCTGGAGGGCTTGTCCGGCGAAGCCCTGGCCTCTGCGCTGCGCTGCCTCCAGGCGATCAAAGCCTTGGACGACGCAAAGGCCCCGGCCGATGCCGCTGTCATTCTTGAAAAGAACGCCTAAAACGTGAATGCCACCGCCTCGGGATTCCGTGGCGGTGGGACTGAAAGGGAGGACCAATATGGCAGTTCGTTTTCGTAAATCAAAAAAAGTCGCCCCTGGAACAAAAATCAATATTGGGAAAAAAAGCTCCGGCGTGAGCTTCGGAAATCGCGGCGGCGGTATATCGTTCAACAGCCGGAGCGGCGTCCACGTCCGAGCGTCTATCCCTGGCACGGGCATTTCATTCACCAGCAAGGTTGGAGGCCGGAAACGGCGGAAGGCAAAAAAACGGCAACCGAGTCGTTCTCCCGGGCTGTTGGTTTCTATGGTAGTTTTCGCCTTGGCCTGTTGGGCCCTGCCGGTCTTAATCCCGATTTTTATTCTTGCTATTGTCGGGATTATCGTCTGGGCTGTTGTGTCCGCAAAACGGGAGCATGATGCGGGTGATAGTGATTCCGTTGAGGCCGGTGACACTTCTTCCAGCGTTTCTTTTTTCTGCTCTGGATGCGGCGATAAATTCACAATCCAATACACGTCTGCCGCCGTCGTCGATGGGGCACTGGATTTCACCTGCCCTAAATGCGGTCAACGGCTCCGCGTCGATACATCTGGCAAGCAGGGCCGATGATTTGCCTCGCGCGCACGCGCGCGTAAGGATTAGTACTATATATATAAGGTACTGTACTGTACTGTAAGGGCGTTATTGTCACGTTTGTCACGCGTGACGCACTTCTCAAATTTGCGGAAATTGTTATTGTTTTTTGGATAAAAAATAAAAATATGCCGTTTGTGTGCTGATTATCTCATTTTCGCCGTTTATGACTTTTTTGTGAATGCGTGTGTCTAAATTGTGAACGACCAAATTGTGAACAAAAATATTTTGTGCTCTGCGGCCGTGTTTTGCTGGTATTCTCGACGTTATATCATTGAAAAAGTTATTGCTATTATCAAAATACGGCTATTTTTAGAACGAAATTTGAAAAATGTGTCACGTTTGTCACGCGTGACAGCGTGACATGTCCGGCGGCGGGCGTTTAGTATCCGCCTATAAAGGCAAAAAAGCCCGTAAAATGCGTGGTTTGCGATTGCAAAACGGGGGCAATATGTCACGCGTGACAACGTGACAGTTCTGCGACAACAACACGGGGGTGGTTTTGTGTCCGTCTACAAAAACGCAAAAACCGGGAAATGGTATTGTATTTTCCGGGTGACTGACTGGACGGGGAAACGGAAACAGGTGAAAAAATCCGGCTTTGCCCGGCGGGCCGATGCCCTGGAATACGAGCGCGACATGCTGGCAAAGGAAAGCGGGAGCCTTGACATGACTTTCGGGGCCCTGGTTGATCTCTACATGGCCGACGTGAAGCCCCGGCTGCGGCCCACGACCTATGATTCCAAGGTCTGGACGTTTGAAAAGAAAATCCTGCCCTATTTCCGGGATCAAAACGTCACGGACATAACGCCCACGAAAATCCGCATGTGGCAGGCGGAAATGATGAGCCGGGGGTATGCCCCGACCTATCTGAAAACGATCAACGGGCAAATGACCGCCGTGTTCAACTTTGCCGTGAAATATTACGGCCTGCCCCAAAACCCGGCCGTCGCTGCGGGCTCCATGGGGAAGCGCAACGCCGACGATATGGATTTCTGGACCCTGGACGAATTTGAGCGGTTTATCGCCGGGATGGACGGCGACCCGACGGCCTCCATGGCGTTCAACCTGCTTTTCTGGACCGGGATGCGGGAGGGGGAGCTGCTGGCCCTCACTCTGAACGACGTGGATTTCAAACGCTCCGGGGTCCATATCCGGCGGAGTTATACCCGGCTGGGCCAGGAGGATTTGATCCAGGAGCCGAAAACGCCGAAAAGCCGGCGGTTCATTCCCTGCCCGGCGTTCCTGATGGACATGCTCCAGGACTATGCCGGCCGGCTGTATGAATACGACCCGGATGAGCGCCTGTTCCCCTTTACGAAACATTGGGTAAATGAACAGCTGAAGCGGTGCTGCAAACGGACGGGGGTGAAGGTGATCCGGGTGCATGATATACGCCATTCCCACGCCTCGATGCTGGTGGACAGCGGAGCCGACCCGCTCCTGATTGCCGACCGCCTGGGCCATGAAAAGGTGTCGACCACGCTGGGCACCTACTCCCATTTGTACCCGGACCGGGGGCAGGCCCTGGCCTCCACCCTGGGCGACCTAAAGGCCCAGCATGACCGGGAGGCGGGCGCGGATGCGCCGCGGGTGTACGACGATCCGCCGACGCCGGAGCCGGACTTTTAAACAAAAAAGGGCCGCCCC
>CAIGRU010001944.1_pt1 | contig 10520 bp, 3 predicted proteins | sample 7351341 | NCBI WGS metagenome assembly CAIGRU01
TGGCGGGCTGGGCGGTGCCGCCGGACATGGGGGAGATGGCGGTGTCCAGCACGTCCGCGCCGGCCTCCACCGACTTCAGGCACGTCATGAAGGCCAGGCCGGTGGTGCAGTGGGTGTGAATGACCAGGGGCAGCTCAGGCACGGCGTCCTTGATGGCGGACACCAGGTCATAGGCCTCCTTGGGGCCCATGATGCCGGCCATGTCCTTGATGCAGATGGACTTCACGCCCATCTTCTTCAAATCCTTCACCATTTTGACGTTCTTCTCCAGGGTGTGGACGGGACTGGTGGTGAAGCAGATCGTACCGGAGGCGTGGGCCCCCTGCTTCACAGTCTCGTCGATGGCCACCTCCAGATTGCGTACGTCGTTGAGGGCGTCAAAAATCCGGATGATATCAATACCGTTTTTCACGGAGTGCTCCACGAATTTGCGCACCACGTCGTCGGGGTAGTGCTTATAGCCCAAGATGTTCTGGCCCCGGAGCAGCATCTGCAGCTTGGTGTCGGGCATTTTTTTGCGGATTTTCCGCAGGCGGTCCCAGGGATCTTCCCGCAGATAGCGCAGGCACACGTCGAAGGTGGCCCCGCCCCACACCTCGGCGGAGTAGTAGCCGGCCTTGTTCATGGTCTCCAGGATGGGCTCGAACTTGTCGTAGGGCAGACGGGTTGCGATCAGCGATTGGTTCGCGTCGCGCAGCACAGTCTCCGTGAAATTTACTTTTCTCATGTTGATTCAACCTCCATATGGCTGTTTTTGGATGCGCTTGTTTCTATTCTAGTATATCTCTTGTCTGGATGCAAGCCTTTTTTTGCTGAATCAATAAGTCATTGCCTTATGCAGCACAACGGCCATCTCCGCCCGGTTCAAAGTGCCCCGGGGATTCAGATTTCCCTTGCTGTCGCCGGACAAAATGCCCATCTGCACCATACAGGACACGGCCCCCTGGGCGTAGCCGGAGGTGCGGCTGCCGTCCCGGAAGGAGTTCAGGCTGGAGGCGCTGCCGTCATACAGGGTCCATCCGGCGCTCTGCATGGCCTTTTGCAGCATGACCATGGCGTCCTGGCGGGTGACGGAGTCGTTGGGGCGGAACCGCCGGCCGTCGCCGGACACCACGCCCAGGTCCTTCAGCGTCCCCACGGCGTTGGCGTAGTAGGCGGTGTTGGGCACGTCGGCAAAGCCGCTGCCCACGTGGGAGCTGCTCAGATCAAAGGCCTTGCACAGCATCAGGGCAAAATCTCCCCGCTTGATGGCCCGGCTGGGGCCGTACTGGGCGGCGCCCACGCCGGACACTACCTGGTTGGAATACAGATAGTCCACCGCGCTGGCGGCCCAGGCGTAGCTGCCCACCCCCACATCGCTGAAGTAGATGGAATTGGAACGGGAGGTGACGGTGATCTCTACAGTCCCCCCAAAGCTCTCCCCGCTGGTGGTCACCCCGGTGTAGGGGATGGACACGGTGCCGGAGTACCCGGCCCGGGGGGTGAAGTTCAGGCTGTTGATGGAGGGATTGCCGCTGTAATGGTAGCTGGTGCTGGTGCTGGTGCCCCGATTCCCGCTGTGCAGCCGTCCGGTGCTGGCGGCGTGGGGATTGGTGAAGCTGATGTAGGACAGCGCGCCGGGGGCCACCCGGGCGAAGTCGGCGGCCTGGAAGTGGACCGTGTCATACTCGGTGGTGTAGCGCACCGTGCCGTTGGCCTGGGGCTGGTTGATCCGGATGTTCACGGTGCCGTTGTACTGCTGGCCGTTGTTGGTGTAGCCGGTGTAGGAGATGGCCACGTCGCCGATGAAGGTGATGTTGGGCACAAAGGTCACCCGGTCCAGGTAGTTGGAGCGGCCGTAGTAATACTGGTTGGAGGAGGATACCCGGATCTGATCCTTGCTGGAGCCGCTGCTGTAGTCGTAGTACAGCACGCCCCGGTTGGAGCTGGGCAGGGCAAAGCGCACGTAGTTCAGGCTGTAGCCGGTGACCTCCCTGGCGTAGTTGTCGAAGTCCGCCGCATTGAAGGTCAGGGTCTGGCCGGAAGTGATGGTATAGCTCAGGTCCGAGCGGCCCGGGCGGACCTCAATGGAGACGGTGCCGCTGAAGCGCTCGCCGCTGAGGGCCTCCCCGGTGAAGGGGATCTCCACTGTACCGGTGTAGCCCCGGGCGGCGGTAAAGACCACGTTGCTCAAGGCCCGGCGGTTGTTGGGCGTGACGTAATAGCGGTCGTTGGTGCTCACGGCCCGCTGGTTATAGGTCAGGCTGCCCCGGCTGCTGTCGGGCAGGCGGGTGAACTGCACATAGTTCAGTCCCCGTCCGGTGAGCTGCTGGCACAGGTTGTTGAAATTCTGCTGGCCAAAGGTGACGCTCTGGCCGGGGCCCACGGTATAATGCAGATCGCCGCTGCCCTGGATGCTCACGTTAATCTCAACGATACCGCTGATCCGGGTGCCCTGAGTGTCAATCACCTCAAAGGGGATCTCCACCGCGCCGTCGAAATCGCTGGCGCACACAAAGCTCACCTGATCCAGATAGGGCTGGCGGTTGCTGTAGTAGCTGGCCCCGGTGGTGACAGGGGTGCCGGAGCCGGAGCGATAGTTGTAATACAGGGTGCCCTGGCTGGACAGGGGCAGCTTTGTAAACTGGATGTGGCTCAAATTGCCGCCGCCCATGGTGCTCAGGTAGCTGCGGAAGTCGCTCAGGCGCAGGGTGGCCGTCTCGCCGGGGGCGATGTTGTACACGGGGCCCTGGGCGTTGCTCTGGGTGACCTCAATGGTCACTTTATTGCCGGTGAAGCGGCTGCCGCTGGTGTTGAAGAGCACAAAGGGGATGGAGACGGTTCCCCGCCAGCCGGCGGCGGGAATAAACGTGATCCGGTCCAGATCCGACGCCTTGTACTCCACGTCGTTTTTCACCACCGCCTCATAGTCGCTCTCGCTGTTGTAGCCCAGGTAGAGGGTGCCCCGGCTGGGATCGGGGACAGAGAAGATCACCTTCCCCACCGAGATGCTGGACAGGGACTGGCTGATGCGGTTGAAGTCGGAGCCCACGAAGTGGACCGGAGCGCGGTTTACGGTGGAGTAGGTAATCTCCTGCTGGGCGGTCTTCAAGTGGACCTCGATGGTGCCGTTGACGCTGCGGTTGTCGCTTCTGCGGGCGGTGTAGGGGATTTTCACCACACCGCTGGCTCCGGCGGCGGGCACGTAGGTCAGCTTGTTCAGCTCCGTGTTCGCAAAGCTCTCACTGGTGCCGATGGCCCGGCCCTGCTCGTCGTCGCTGTGCCAGTCGTAGTAGATAATGCCGCCGGAAGTGGGGCACACCAGCCCGGACAGCACAGACAGGTCTCCGTTGGCCGCGTTCACCAGCTGGCTGCGGATGTCACCGAAGTTCAGGGGGGCGGCGCGGCTGATGTTATTCACCACAATGGTGGTTTTCGGGTTGTTGGTGATGGTCACGTTCAGGGTACAGCTATAGCCGTTATAGCCGGCCACCCGGGCGGTGATGATGGCCTCGCCGGTTTTCGCGCCGTACAGGGTGGCGGTATGGCCGTTTCCGTCCTTCTGCACGTCCACAATTTCCGGGTGGTTGCTGCTCCAGGTGACAGTGGCGATGCCCGTATCCAGGCCCACGATCTCCACCGCCAGAGAGCGGCTGTCCCCCTCGTACATACTGACGGAGGTTACCTTCTGCCCGTTATCCCCCGGCTCCTTGATGAACATACCGTTGACGCGCACCGTACAGGTGTCGGTCAGGTGCTTGCCGTCCGCGTCCGTCTCAACGGTGGTAACGGTAATCGTGGCGGTGCCGGGGCCGATGGCCGTGACAAGGCCGTCGTTGCTCACGGTAACAACGTCCGATTTCCCCTCCTCCGCTTTCCAGGTCACGCCGCCGGCGCTGGAAGGCAGCACGGAGGCGGTCAGGCGGAAGGTGTCCCCGGGGGTCAGCGAAAGGCTGTGCCGGTCCAGGGATACGCTGCTCACCGCCAGAGAGGTGACAGTAAAGTTTTTGCTGCCCGCAATACCGCTCTGGACCGGATTCCCTGTTTTGCTGTTGGTCACCTTGGCGGTCACCTGAATCAAATGCCGGTCTGCAACTTCACCGGTCAGCCTCACGTTGGCGTTATTCCCGCCCTGGGTTTCCAGTTTCACGCCCTGGGAGGTTTTCCAGTCGAATTCGGTGGTGAAATAATCCGGCATTGGTACGTCAGCGCCGTCCACCCTGGCCTTGACCTCCGCCGTCCACTCCACCATTTTGCCGATGGGGGCGGTGTCGGCGCCATTGAAGGAAATGTAAAATTCATATTTGTCGTCTGGAATCTCCGCCGGCGGGTCCGTCGGCGGGGTTGTCGGGTCGTCCGCGAACGCCGCCGGAACCAGCGAAAACACCAGAACCAGCGCTAAAAACAGGGAAAAAATCCGTTTTGCTTGCTTTGCTCCCATTTGTTCCACTCCTCCACATTTTAATAGGGTTGTGCGGGAGCGGATTTGCTCCGCTCCCGCTGTGTGCGGTTAGCCCCAGGTGACGGTCCAGTAGCCTTTTTTCACCGGAACTTCAATAATCAATCCAGAGTCATTATCAGGGTCAGGGTTCGGATTAACATCCTGCTCCAGTTCTATCTTTTCATGGAATTGAAGCATCAGCTGCTCTTCTCTTGTGGTTCCGGCAGAGTTGGCAATTTTACCATCATCGGGCAAAAACAAAACAGCACCATTCTTTATGCCTGTATAATGAATCACAAATGTAGTCGCAGCCGCCAAACTGGTGCCATTCACAGTCAAGGTCACACCACTCGGCTTTGAAATGATCTCTGTAATAGATCTGGTATCCGATTGTTGGCTAGCCGCAGGACTCGAATTAATTTTATACGTTTTTTGCACACCATTTGGCTGATCTGTAGAAGCTTCGATCACAACCTGATGAAGAGGGCCATCAAATCGGAGCGTCAGATCGCCTTCCCAGCCATCAGCGGTTTGTTTGGTTGCCGTAAACGCTTCCTCACCAGTCGGGCCGGTATACTTCGGAACCTTCGTAACCGGTTTGGCTACGTTGTCGATGGCTCCAAAGCTATCGTACTCTTCTACTTTATAGTCGCCCATCTTCTCTACCGCTTCATGGTGACCCACCACAAGCACATAGTGCTGTGCGTCATCGCCCATATTGTTAATTGGCTGTGTTTTCCGGGTGACTTCCGTCATATCAACGGCCTTGCCAGAATCCGTGGGCCGCCCCAACGTATTGTAATCCAAAGAGGTCTGGCGGATAATAGCGGCCACTTCTCGCTTTGTTGCATCACTGGCTAACGCATCAAAAACGCTGAAGTTTCTGTATTTCTCTTCACTTCCGGTATACCGGCGCGTCATTGCCTGAACCAGCGTCAGTCCTCCATAGTCTTTTTTATCATCAGCGCTCACGTCATCCCTCATGTAAGCCCCTACAACATTTTCACCAGATGCACCCGAATCGCTCATTTTTTTCGTGAACAGTTTTGGCAGGAATTGAGTCGTGTAGACGATGTAATCCAGATACGAGGGTACATTGTTATCAATTTGGAATGTCGCATTTGTGCTGTCACGCCCCACAATAATCTGCGGATTGGTTACCGGGGTCGTCTCAAACTGATACACCCAGACCTTGGAAAGCTGCTGGCCCGTGTTGCTCTTCATCACGAAATAGGCGAAATACAGCGTCTGCGGGGCCAGGCCCTCCACGAGAATGGGCATACTGTTGTTCGTGGTTGTAATAGGAGCCTCATTCCACTTTACTTCGTTGGGGTCGAAGTATTTCGCGGGCTCCTGAATCTTACCATTACTGGGCTCCAGGAGATGGCCGTTGGTTGCGTCGATTGGGTCATTCTTTGCTGTGCCGGGCTGCGGTCCCACTTCATTCACAATCACTTTGCCGTTGGTGTCCTTGGTGATGCTCTTTGGGATCTGAGCCAGGGGGATGGTCTGCCCTCCGTTGCCGTGCGTATGGCCGGTCCCCGTGGAATTATCCCAGGTGGTTCCAATCGCCGGGCTGTACCGGTAGCCGGTTTGACCCTCTTGGATAATGTTTCCATCCTTATCTCTTGCCACATCCACCGGAGCAATGACGTAGTACAGCTGTCCCGGCGGGGTGGTGCGCACATTGATGGTCACCTTGTCGGCCTCAGGGCAGAACTCCGGAAACAGGTTCGAGAACTGGGGTACAGTATAGTCATAGAAGGTGTGGGGCAGGGCGAAATCGTCGGGATTGCCCACGTTTTTGCCGCCTCTGGTCATGCCGTCTTTTAAGAACTGCTCCCAACGGGCTGTGGTAATGCCGCCCTTCAGGCCGCTGATGTTGTTCTGATAACCGGCGGCAATTTTAATGTCCATGTCCACCGTGCCGGTCCAGGCGCCGGGGTCGTTGGTCTCCTGCATATAGGTGACCGTTGCGACAAATTCATAGGTGTAATCCTGGTCCAGGGTCTTCAAAATAGGCAGCTTGCCCGCGTCGTAGTTATAGAACGCGTTGCCGTACAGGTTCGCGCTGCTGCCCTTCTCGGCCCGGCCGCTGTTGCCGATATAGACCCAGTCGTTATCGTCCAGCGTAGTGTCCTTGCCGTCTTCCATTTTGGGGAATACATCCCGCGTTTTGACCGCCCCGGAGGAATCCGTTACCCGGGCGTACAGGTCAAACTGCATCGTCTCGCTGGGGAAAAACAGCATATCGTAGAAAATGCTCTCTTCCGCGTTCGATGTGGTCAGCGGGGTCATTTTAAAGGAATAATGCAGCTCCGCATTTTTCGCGTTTGTTCCAGTCAGCGGCTTTCCGCTCGAGTCGCGCACAAAAGGCCCCTTTTCACTGGTCAGCTTGTCGTTAAAGGCCAGATTCACCTGGGCAAACATAATGGTAAAATCATCCAGCTTTGTGGCGGGGATTTCATTCGTGGCAGAGGTAGTATCGGTAATGCCCTCCGTACGGAAATAGTAGCTGCCGCCGCTGGTCAGATGCAGGCCCGACGCAGGGAAGGTGACAATCATGTTTCCTTCATTGTCCGCCTCCACTTTTGCCTGCGTATAGTCCAGCACCCAGTCGTTGTTTTCCGGGGGTGCTTTGACATTAGAGGGCACCTGCTGTTCCGGCGCACTGTTGGCGTAGTACATCTTGATGCACCTGGACAGCGCGTCGGCCAGGACCAGCTGTGCCTCCTTCTTTGCCTGATCCGTAGTCGCGGCCTTCACCTTATTGTAGAGCTCCTCAAAATTTTCGCCGGTCGCTCCACAGCGGATGGCCTCGTCGAACACCAGCATAATGTCGGTGTCCACCCAGGGGTCCTTGCCGATCACGTTGCCCTCCGCGTCCTTGATCTCGGTGTAGCGGTTGAAGTCCACATACACCTTGGGCGGGTTCTCATCGGAGGTGTGGATGGTCATATGCTGCACGCTCACGGAGAAATTCCCCTGCTCGTCCTGGGCCACGAAATACAGCTCATAGGCGGTTTCGGGCTCCAGGCCGGTGATGTTCAGGGTGCCCGTCTGGCCCACGGTGAACTTGGAGTTGCCGGAAGCCAGGGCGTGCATACCGGATTTCACCTGGATTTTGGCATAGTCGCTGGTCAGATCCACGGTAGTGGTGCCGGCCTCCGGCCGGGGATAGGGGGTGCTGGGCGGGGTCACCACGGCCCAGTACACGGTGGCGTTTTCGTTGACCTCATAAGACAGATTGACCGAATTCGTCCCTTCCTTCGTGACGTAGGGCAAAGTGGTGAAGAAGGGCGGGGTCACGTCGTCGGTGGTGAACTCCACCGGCACCACGGCGGAGCTGTTGGCCCCGTTGGCGTCGGTGAGCCACAGGTACAGCACGTAGTCCTTCAGCTCGCCCAGCGTCCGGTCGTTCACCTGGAAGGTGCTCTCAATGTTTTTGGTCACATCCAGCACACCGTAGCCCAGATTGCCGCTCAACGCGCCGGTTTTCATGTTCTCCTTGGTGGGAGCGGTGGCTCCCGCGGGGAACAGGGCGTAGTACAGCTTACAGGTCTTGTTGGGCATCACCAGCACCCAGGACTCCTCCGGCTTGGTCTGGGTCATCCGGGGATAGCCGTTGTTGAACGCGGGCACAGAGTCGTCGGGGGTGGTAAAGGCGGTGACTTTTACAGGGCTCTGCCTGCCCTGTTCGTCCACCAGTACGGCGGAGATGTAATAGGTGCCGTCGCTGATCAGGCCCGTGGCCTCACCGGTGGTCAAGGTATCGGCGGCGGTGACGGAGATGCTCCCCCGCTGCACGGCCTTGGAGCCGTAAGAGGGCGGGTTAATCAGCTCATCCGCGCCCAGGGAGCCGTCGGCCAGGGTGGTAACCGCCCAGTGGACGGTGCCCTTTTTGTTGGTTTTTACCTCGATTTTCACGCTGGTGGGGGCCACGTCGGCGGCGTTGGGGTAGCCGGAGACGATCTTGGGATCCCGGGAGGCCTCCTCCGCGGCGGTGGAGTCCATCACCGTGCCCGCGATGTTGGCCGTCAGGCCGGGACGGATGTAAATCTTGTCCGGCAGCATCTCCACGGTACTCCCGGGGGCGTTGATGTTCAGGGAGCTGATGTCACCCTCTCCGTTCACCTGGGTGCCGGTGTCCAGGTTCAGTTCCCGGACAGTCGTTCCCCGGTCAATAATGATTGTGCTTTCGGTGGCCCGCTCGTCCACAGTGAGCTTTTCCACCGTTCCCTTGGCCACCTGGATGGTGGAGTCGGGGGTCACGTTAATGACTTCCTTCACCCGGCCGGCCAGGTCCAGCTTGGGCTCCTCCCCATCGGCGTCAAAGGTAATGGTTTTCAGGCCATATTCCAGAGGGGTGTTGTCCTCCAGATAGGCGGAGGTTTTCACTGTAACCTCCGGAATCACGGTGGATCCCTCCACCCGCATGGTGATGTACTGGTCCTTCAGGGAGTCCACCACCATCTTGTCCGCCTGGACGTTGCGCAGGATCAGGCTGGCCTTGCCCTTCTCGCTCTCGCCGGTGCCGCCCACGATAATGCGGCCCAGCACCTCAACATTTTCCAGCTCCACATCGCCCAAATCCACGCCGCCGCTGATGTACAGGTCGCCGGCGATGGTGGTGTTTTTCAGCTTCACACCGGCGCTGGTGATGGTCACGTTGCCGAACACGTCGCCCAGCTCCTGCTCCCCGGCCTCCTGGAGGGGGGTGCCGATGATGTTGCAGATCAGGGCGGCCATTTCTCCCCGGGTTACCTGGGACTTGGGGCGGAAGGAGCCGTCGGCGTAGCCGTTGATGATGTACTGGTCGGAGGCCGTCTTTACCAGGCCCCGGCTCCAGTTGCTGATATTCCGGGCGTCGGTAAAGTTCAGGTTCTCGCCGCTGGACTCCTCCAGCAGCATATTGTGGCCCAGAATGACCACGGCCTGCTCCCGGGTGAGGGTGGCGTTGGGGGAGGCCGTCGTCTCCGAGGTACCCGCCATATAGCGGGCGTTGTAAGCAATGCACACGTCCTCATAGAACCAGTCGCTGGGACGTACGTCGGTAAAGGGGATCTCCCCCACCTGGTCGTAGCCATAGGCCCGGTTGATCACTGCCATAAATTCGGCGCGGGTCATGGCTTTGTTGTGGTCGGCGGCCTGGTCCGCCCGCATGAAGCCCCACCCCACAAGTTTGTCCAGGTAGGGGGTAGCCCAGCTGTCCGCCCGGCTGACCGGCGTGATGGCGGGCACAAGGCCCACCACCAGAACCACTGCCAGCAGCAGGGAGAGCAGCCTGTGCAGACGCTGCTTCACTGTGTTTGCTGATTGCGTGTGCATAGTTGGAATCTCCTTTCAAATGGCTTATGCTCCTAGTTTACCAAGTTCAGCGCTGATTGTCAATTTGAATCGAAAATACCGATTTTCGGATGGCAAAATCTTCATCTTCTACCAAATCCACAAATTTTGCCGCGTACAGGTTCCGCGTATCCCCCTCCTTCTGGGGCAGGGTCCGCAGCACCTGGGTTTTGACAATCAGGGGGCTGTCGGTCATGGGGAGCACCATCTCCACCACGTCGCTGCTCTCCAGGGTCAGGTCCGTGTAGAAGGCGATGCCGCCGCAGCTTAAATCCATGCCGGTAAACTTTCGCTGGCCCTTCCAGCCGCCCCCCTTGACGGGGTACATCACACTGTCAAACACGACAGGCACCCGCAGGTTCTGCCGGGCCTCCGGGCCCAGGCGCTGGGTGGGCTGGACCACAATCCGGTCCCCCCGGCTGCGGAGCACATCCCCCATCATGGCCGGGTCGTCGTCCCCCATGCCGATCAGGCAGATGTGTCCCAGGGCCTCCACCCGGTCCGCCTTATTGGCCAGCACCTCCAGATGCAGGGGCTCCTCCCCCCGCTTGGAAATCAAATCCGCCTGGGCAATGGGGTTATGCTCTGTATCCAGAACCAGGTAACGCTGTCCCATATCAGCTCTCTCCTCTCTCCGGCTGAACCGGCTGTTCGGCGACGCCCTCCCGGGCCCGGCGGGCCTTGTCCGGGTCGTTGGGGTCAAAGTTTAAAAAGTACACATAGATTTCGACAATGGCCCTGTAGAGGGAATCGG
>CAIGRU010001950.1_pt1 | contig 10480 bp, 9 predicted proteins | sample 7351341 | NCBI WGS metagenome assembly CAIGRU01
CAGGACCCCATCCTTAAAAGGGATGTGCTCTACCTGCTGAGCTAGCGAATCATCCTGTGCATACTCTGTATTGCGGTGTGCTTTACTTCTGTATTGCGGGTGCAAAGGTAGGGTTTATTTTTGAATTTGCAATAGCTGGAGGATTTTTTTTTGAAAAAAATTACTTTTCTTTCTTTTTCTCCGGTTGAATATCAGCAGGGGGAGGAGCGATAATGTCCTCTTCCAGCAAGATAAAACGCTTATAATAAGACAGACAGAGCGTCGTGAGCGGTAATGCGATGATTAAGCCGATAAAACCTAACAAAGTTCCCCAGATGGAGAGCGAAAGAAGGATGATGGCCGGATTCAGTCCCATTGCTTTTCCCATGATACGCGGCGTAAGGTATAAATCCTGGATACATTGTACGATTCCGAGTATTAATAATCCCGAACCGAAGATAATCCAGAAATTCTGTCCGGTCTCTGCCGACTTTAGCAGGCTGAGGATGACCATCGGGATAAGGCCGATCGCTTGCAGGTACGGAATCAGGTTCAGCACGCCGATAAATAACCCGAGCGTCACGGCCAGCGGGAAACCGACGATTTTGAAACCTATCGAAAGTAAAACTCCGACGCATAGCGCAATCAATGACTGCCCGCGGAAATAACGGTTCATGCTCTGCTCCACATCGTCGGCCAGCCCTTTGGCGAAAGGACGGATGCGTGCCGGAATCAGGTTTATCCAGCCGTTGGCTATCTTTTCGTAGTCGAGCAGGATGAAAATGAAATACAACAGAATTACGAATATAATCGTTATGCTGAAAAGGATGGAGAATGTGTTCGACAGGATGTTCCAGACCTTCGGGGCGAGCTGCTTGATTGCATTCTGTATGTTCTCCCGGCTGAGGAGTTCCATCAGCTGGTTTATGTCTACATTGTTTTCGAGATACTCGATCCATGAAGCTGGTATAAGCGGAACATGACCTTCTCCCGGATTATGCGTGCGCATCAGGTTCAGGGTCCGCTCGGCTTCCTGGGCGACAGACGGAACGACCAGTGCGGCGGCAATCCCGATAATCAGCGATGCGGAGATGATGACTGCGACGATGGCCAGGATACGGCTTTTCAGCTTCAGCTTATACTGGAAGAACTTGACGAAAGGTTGCATCATATAGGCGAGCAGCCAGGCAATCAGGAAGGGGAGCAAGGCGTTACGCAATACGGTAATCAGGTAAAGCAATACGCCGATGATGACGATGCTGAATACGATACGTGTCACCCGGTCGAACGTAAAAGGTCTTTCAAACAATGAGTTCATATTATAATTTTTATCTTTGCTGAACAAAGATAGAATAAAGTAGAATAGTATAATAAGATGATAAAGAAAATATTATGTGCCGCCCTGCTGCTCGGCTGTTTTTTACAGCCACAGGCACAAACTCCGCAGCCTGTCAAACAGTTACTGAATGCTCCTTATATGAAAGGGGCTACTTTTTCCATCGTGGTGAAGGACCTTCAGGATGGGAAAACCGTCTATAATTATGATGGGGACCGGGAGGTTTCGCCTGCTTCCGTGTTGAAAACCGTCGCTACGGCTACGGCTCTGGAGATTTTGGGGGACGATTACCGTTTTCCGACTTCGCTGGAGTATGACGGTTCTATAAAAGAGGGTGTGCTGAACGGTAACCTGTATATCAAAGGCAGTGGCGACCCGTCGCTGGGTTCGGCTCATTTCGCTCCGGACAGGAATGCGTATACGCCTGCGAAAAATAAATTCGTACCGGAATGGATTGCCGCTTTGAAGAAGGCCGGTATCCGGAAGATTGCCGGGGCGGTGGTGTCGGACGAGCGAATCTTTGACACGGAAGGTGCTTCCATCAAATGGCTGCGGGAAGATATGGGAAATTATTATGCGCCGGGCAGCTACGGGGTTTCCGTGTTCGATAATATGTATAAGTTGTATCTGAAGTCGGGGGCTGCGGGCAGCCGTCCGGTGGTGACCGGCACTGAACCGGAACTGCCGGGTGTCCGTTTCACCAATTACCTGAAAGCGGCGCCTGTCTCGTCGGACAGTGCCTATATTATCGGTGCTCCGCTTGCCGGCGAACGTTATTTATACGGTGTCGTTCCTGCCAATCGCGAACGCTATGTGTTGAAAGGAGATATTCCTGATCCGGCATTGTTCCTGGCGGAGTATCTGACCGGATGCCTGGAACGCGAAGGCATTGCGGTGGGGAAGGAGCCGACCTGTTACCGGATTGAATCGGAAGCGGGGCGATGGAAGACGGTGGAGAGGAAAACGATTATCACCACCTATTCCCCAACGTTGAAGGAGATTGTGGGTGTGACGAACCATGTGAGCCATAATTTGTTTGCCGATGCGTTGGTCAAGACGGTCGGTCTGCAATATACTCCGCGGAAGAACGAGGTTATTTCTTCTTTTGGCCGGGGTGTCCGGGTGGTTGCCGCCCATTGGGACAGGAAGGGGCTGGATGTTTTCCCTTTGCGGATGCACGATGGCAGCGGGTTGGCTCCTGCGGATAAGGTTTCTGCGGAGTTTATAGCCGATTTGCTGGTTTATATGGCGACGAAGTCCGATTATGCCGAAGCCTTTATCGAATCCTTGCCGCAGGCCGGTATCGAAGGTTCGGTGCGAAATTTCCTGAAAGGTTCCGGTTTGCAGGGGAAGGCTCGTCTGAAAAGTGGCGGAATCACCGGTGTGCGAAGTTATGCCGGCTATATAACAAAAGACGGCAAGCGGTATGCCGTTGCCGTTTTCTCCAATAACTATGCCTGTAGCATGAGCGAGATGACGAAAGGGTTGGAAAAGTTGCTACTGCAACTTTTCTAAGGCAGCAGTGCCCTCTGTGCCAGAAACTCCATGAACTTCTGCTTGTAGTTGTCGGAGATGGGGATGTATTCTTTGCCGAACACAATCCGGTTGCGTTCGATTACTTTGATCTTTTCCGGCTGGACGATAAAGGAGCGGTGCACGCGGATGAAGCGGTTCGCCGGCAGCATGTCTTCCAGGCTTTTCATACTCATCAGCGAAAGGATGGGGTGGGCTTCGCCTTCAACGAATATCTTGACATAATCTTTCAGACCTTCGATATAGAGTATTTTACGGAGTTCGACCTGTACCAGTTTATATTCCGTCTTGATGAAAATGCTTTCGACGGAAGGGGAAACTGCCTGGGAAGAGGCGGTTCGCGAACCACCCGTACTTGCGCCTTCGCGTAGCAGTTCGTACCATTGCAGCGCCTTATTGGCCGATTTCAGGAAGTCGGCGTAGCTAATCGGTTTCAGCAGATAATCGAGTGCGTTGACCTTATAGCTGTCGAGCGCATACTGGCTGAAAGCAGTCGTAAAGATGATGCGCGTATCGGTCTTCAGGATGCGGGAAAACTCCATTCCGTTGAGCTCCGGCATCTGGATATCGAGGAAAAGCAGGTCGACCGGCTCTTTGCTGAGGGCGGGAAGCGCGTTGACGGCGCTATTGTATTTTCCCGCCAGTTCCAGGAAAGGCGTCTTGTTTACATAACTTTCCAGCAGGCTGATAGCCAGTGGTTCGTCGTCGATGATTGCACACTTCAGAATCATAGCCTAATTTCATTTTTCACTTTTCGGTTCTTCGCCGCTTATTTGCAGCTCCAACATGCTGTAGTAGTTGTCACCCTCTACACCATATGAGAAGATATGCCGGTTCGGATAGATCAGTTCCAGGCGTTTCCGCAGGTTCTTGATTCCGATTCCCGAGCCGCTCTTGTCCTGTTCCGCATCTTTCGGGAAATAGCTGTTTTTCAGGTGGCAGACAATCCTGTCGCCTTTCTGGTGGATATCCAGGTCGATGAACGATGGCTTGCTGTTGCTGACTCCGTGTTTGAAGGCATTCTCGATAAGCGAGATAAACAGCAGGGGAGCAATCGGCGCGTCGGGCTTGGTGGCAGCTATTTCCGTTTTCAGTTCCACATGTTCCGGCAGGCGGATACGCATCAGTTCCACATAATTACGGATGAAATCCAGCTCTTTTTCCAGTAACACCTGCGGCTGGCTGCTGTCGTAGAGTACGTAACGCAGCAGGCGGCTCAGGTCGTGGACGGCTTCCTGTGCCCGTTCGGGACTGAAAGCAATCAGGCTGTAAATGTTGTTGAGCGTATTGAACAGAAAATGCGGGTTCAACTGGCTTTTCAGGTTCTGCAATTCGGCTTCGGCACGGCTCTTCTCCAGTTCGCGACGCATGGATTCTATCTGGTACCAGCCGCTGGTCATCTTGATGGCGACACTCAGGCCGGCCACCAACGCATAAAGCATGGCGTTGACCGTAAAGAAGCCGATGACATCTTTCAACTCCCTCTCCGAACGATGCGGATGAGGAATCTCCGGCGGCGGCAATAATTGCATCAGCAAGTGCACCAGGATGATTGCCGCGGCAATCAGGGCCACGTTGCTCAGGAAAAATTTCCATCCGTGACGTGAAAACAGATAGCGGTTGACCAGCAGGAAATAATTCACGTAGAAAACCATCATGAACGATAACGGGACGATGACGGAACGTAAATAACTTGTGACGGTCAATACCTGCGACTCCCTGCCTGTAAAGAAAAAAGGCAGTCCGAACAGGATTCCCCAGGCGGCAATATGGATAATGCCGCCCATCCCTTTGAAAGGGGGAGAGATGTGTGTCTGTGTTGTTCCTTCTGTTTTCATCTGCTACAAAGATATTAATTTATTCGTAACGAATCGCCTCGATCGGGTCGAGCTGGGCCGCTTTCTTGGCCGGATACCATCCGAAGAAGACACCGGTGACGGTACAGACGGCGAACGAAAGCACTACGCTCCACGGTTGTATGTAAATCGGGAAGTGGGCCACCGCGTTCACCACCAGGGCCGCGCCTACACCGAGCACCACGCCGATTAATCCGCCGGTCACACTGATCAGGATGGATTCAATCAGGAACTGTGCCAGGATGTCGATGCCCTTGGCGCCGATACTCATACGCAGACCGATTTCGCGGGTACGCTCCGTGACGCTGACGTACATGATATTCATAATCCCGATACCTCCAACGAGTAGCGAAATACCGGCCACAGCCGCCAACAGCACGGTCATCATGTCCGTAGTACTTGTCAACATCGTGCTCAACTCCTGCTGACTACGGATGGTAAAATCATCATCGTCACTTTCCTTCAACTTATGGTTGCGGCGCAGTATTTCAGTTATCTCGCTGGTGGCCTGGTCGGTATATTCCTCTTTGAGGGCCGAACAGGTGATGCCTTGCAGATGGGTGATGGCCAGGACCTTTTTCTGAATAGTTGTGTATGGAGCTAAGATTAGGTCGTCCTGGTCCATTCCCATGCTGTTGTATCCTTTGCTCTCCAGCACACCAACGATGCGGAAGGGCAGTTTTTGAAAACGAATGACTTTTCCCACGGGATTCTCGCCACCCGTGAAAAGGTTGTCGACGACCGTCTTGCCGACTACGCAGACTTTGGCGGCGGTCTGGATGTCCTGTTCGGTGAACATGTCGCCGTCGCCCACCTTGTAACGGCGGATTTCCAGATAGTCCGGGCTGATACCGTAGACGGTGGTCGGGGCGTTGTTGGCGCCGTAGATGGCTTGTCCGCTGCTGTTGACCGACGGTGAAACGGCAGAGACATAGCGGGTCTCGTCGACGATATTCTGGTAGTCTTCCAGCTTCAGCGTCTCCATGGCGGAGGCATCCTGACGGACACCGCCGCGGACGTCTGCGCCGGGATGTATCATAATCATATTGGAACCCATCTCGCTGATTTGGGCCTGTATGCTCCGTTTGGAACCTTGCCCGATGGCCAGCATCGTAATTACGGAGGCTACGCCGATGATGATGCCGAGCATCGTCAGGAATCCGCGCAACTTGTTGTTGGCTAGGGCACGGAGGGCTATTTTTATGAGGTTTGTTCCGTTCATAATCAATCGTCGTTTTTCGGCAATTTGGCTAATGCCTCTGCCGCATTTTGTATGTTGTTGTTCACTGTATCCGCAGTGACATGCCCGTCGCGCAGGGTGATGTTACGGCTGCTGTATTGGGCAATCTCCGGATTGTGTGTTACGAAGATGATGGTACGTCCTTCGGCATGGAGCTTCTGGAAAAGTACCAGTATCTCGAACGAGGTGCGTGTGTCCAGGTTTCCCGTCGCTTCGTCGGCGAGGATAACTGCCGGGTCGTTCACTAGGGCACGGGCGATGGCAACGCGCTGCATCTGTCCGCCGGACATCTGGTTACTCTTGTGCATCAGGCGGTCGCCCAGCCCTACGGCCACCAGTGCCTCTACGGCTTTCTCGTGGCGGGCGGCGGCGCTGAAAGAGGGATTGTACATCAGGGGGAGTTCCACGTTTTCAACGGCTGTCGTTTTGGGCAGCAGGTTGTAACTCTGAAATACGAATCCGATCTTGCGGTTGCGCAGCGTGGCACGGGCGTTTTTCCCCATGGTGCGGACCGAGACGCCGTCGAGATAGTATTCGCCGCTGGTCGGTGTGTCGAGGCATCCCAACGTGTTCAGCAGCGTACTTTTTCCCGAGCCGGAGGTTCCCATGATGGTCACGAATTCGCCTTCATGTATCGTGAAGCTGACACCCCTCAGGGCATGGACGATTTCGTCACCGACATGGAAGTCACGCTTGATATTATCTAGTTTAATAATCTCTTTCATTGTTCGTTCTGTTGTTTAATTCTGACACACCCCCTGCCCCCTCTCGAGAGGGGAAGAGTTACTACTTGTTGGTAGATAACAGGTAGTGTCGGGAGTTTCCTTTCCCCCTCTTGAGAGGGGGCAGGGGGTGTGTTACAGTTTACAATATCACTTTTTCTTGTTTCCTCCCGGAGGTCCCGGCATGAACGGGCTCTTTTCGGCTGCTTCGGCCATTGGGGCGGGAGCGTCGGAGGTCAGGTCTACGGCTATTTCTTCGCCTTCGGTCAGTCCTTCGGTCACTTCAATCATATTGCCGCTGGTAGAACCGACGGTGATGGCTTTCGGAGTCAGCTGTTGTCCTTGTTTTACCCAGATGATGCGTTTGCCGGCGGGAGCTTCCTGTGCACTGTTTTCGGCGGTGTAGCCGGTGCCCAGCAATAACTCTTCTTCAGGGACGAAACGCAATGATTTGGTCGGCACTGTCAACACGTTTTCGCGTTCAAGCGTATAGATGGTGACGTTGGCTGTCAGACGTGGTTTCAGCTTCAAGTCGGGGTTGTCGGCAGTGATGACTACCTCATAAGTGACAACGGTTGAGGTGGAGGTCGACGAACTGCTGCTACTGCTGCTGTCGCCCAGGCGAATCTGCCAGACGGTCCCTTCGAACACGTCGTTCGGATAAGCGTCGACGGTGAAGCTGACGCGCTGTCCGTTTTCTACGTTGCCTATATCGGCTTCATCGACATCGGCGATTACTTGCATCTTCGTCAGGTCGGCGGCGATGGTGAACAGGGTCGGGGTTTCGAAGCCGGCGGCAACGGTCTGTCCTTCTTCAACGGCACGGTTGATAACGACACCGTCTATCGGGCTGGTGATGGTCGCGTATTCCAGGTTGCGGTTTACCTTCACCATCGAGGCCTGGCTCTGCTCGTAAGCGGCTTTGGCCTTCTCGTAATTGTAGGTGGCCGTTTCGTAATCGGCGTCGCTGATTAGCTTCTTGTCGAAAAGGACTTTGCTGCGGGCATAGTTCTTTTGCTGGTATTCGTATTCGGTTTTGCTGCTAGCCAGCTGGGCCTGGGCGGAAGCGAGTTCGGCTTTCAGGTTGACCTTATCCATTTCTGCGATTAGCTGGCCGGCTTTCACTACGTCGTTGTAGTCGGCATACAGCTTGTCGATGATGCCTGATACCTGTGTACCGACTTCGACTTCGGTCACCGGTTCGACTGTCCCGGTTGCCGTTACTGTGTTTGAGATGGAGCTGCGGCCTACTTTGGCTGTCTCGAGCCGGATGCCGCCTTTAGACGTTTTACCTGTGAAGAACCAGATTCCTCCGGCTACGACCAGCACGCCTGCTATACCGATAATAAGTTTCTTGTTCATATCTTTATCTGTTTTATTTTTTCTTTACTGGAAATTTAGAGCAGGTCGATTTGTTCTCCCTGGTAGAATCGCAGCAGGCCTGCATTCAGGATCGCTGTGTATTTGGCCTGGAGCGTTTCCTGTTGTGCGCTTAGCAGGTTGTTCTTTTCCGTGAGCAGTTCCACGGTGTTCTTCATGCCCAGGTTGAACTGTTCGCTGACAAGGGCGTAGCTGGCCTGTGTGCTTTTCAGTTTCTGGGTGGCGGCTACGTATTGCTGCTGTGCGCTGTTGGCACTGAGCCAGAGGTTTTCGATGGTTTTGTAAAGCGTTTTCTGGTTGTCCATCAGGTCCAGTTCGCTGGTCTGACGTTGCAGTTTGGCCTTATTGACAGCACTTTTGGTTTGCCGTTTGTCGAAGATGGGGATGCTCAGGGTCAGCCCTATCGAGTTGTTCCAGTTCTGTTTCACCTGTTCGCTGAAGCTGAAGTCGTTGCCGTTGGCATTGGTCGTTCCGATGCCGGCGCTGAGGCTCAGGCTCGGAATGTATCCGGCGCGGGAAATCTTGATATTCATGTCGGAGGCCTCTATATTTAGTTTGCTCGATTCGATTTCGGGACGCAGGTTGAGGGCGGTCTGATAGACGTCATCCTTGGTAGGGAGCGGTATCAGCACGCTGCTGTCGTCGAGTGGCGGTAGGAAAAGGTCCATTTCGAAGTCGCCGTCGAGTTCGAGGAGTTGCTTGAGTTGCAGCTTGTAGTTTTGCAGGGTCGTTTGCGAAGTGACTAGCTGGTAGTTGTCGTTGCTGACCTGTGCTTCCAGTTGGGCGAGGTCGCTGGAGGCGATGCTTCCGGCGTTGAACAGTTCCTGTCCGCGTTCAAACTCTTTCCGGCTGACTTCCAGTGTCGATTCGTTCACCTTCACAGCTTCGGCGGAATAAAGTATCTGCACGTAGAGCTGGGTGATGTTTTCCTCGATGGAGTTTTCGCTCTCGTCGACGGTGAGTTCGGCTATGCGGCTGTTCAGTTGTTGCTGTTTGAGCGTGTTCACCCGTTTGCTTCCGTTGTACACGGTCCAGTTCGCGTCGATGCCGTAGCTGCCGTTGTATGAGGTTTTGCTTTCGCTGGTGGTGATGTTGTCGCCGCTGATGATGGTGCCGCTCGCACTGTTCGGACGGTTCACGATACGCTGGCTGATATTACCGCTCAGGGAAGGGAGGAAATCCGCTTTTGCCGTCTTCACATCTTCCTGGGTGCTTTCGACGTTGATGCGGTTTCGACGAATAGTGATATTATGCTCCAGTGCATAATCGATACAATTACGAAGCGTCCATTGCTTCGGCATGTCGTCTTCTGCTTTCATCCCGGCAGGCAGGAGAAGCAGGCAAGAGAGGATTATTAGAGATACTTGTTTCATAATGCTTTCGTTTTGCGACCTAAACATTCTTTTTACCTTGTTACGGAAGCAAAACTACTTTACATTAAAAAACTATACAATCAGAATAGAAATAGGGCAGTGGTTCATAGACGAATACGGGAATTTCACCGATAAACAGGAAAGGGCTGTTGTTAATAACAATGGTATATAAAGTTTGTAGATGGCACACAGATGACGCAGATTAAGCAGATGACCACAGATTTATATTATTTAAAAATATATTATCTGCGGCTATCTGCTCAATCTGCGTGCTATCGTGTGACTGAAATCTCCGATTTCTTATCGCTCGAGAGAAACGGTTGTTTTGCCACCGGACTTCCGGATGAATATCTTTTTGTCGTATTCATCATCATCCGAATAGATATGTGTGCCGTTGTATTTCCAGGAAACGATTTTCCCCCAGTACTTTCCTCCGACAACGCCCTTGTTTGTGTATTTATAGGTGATTTCCATTTTATCGGTATCGCCGTTTACATAGATAGGGAATGTATAAGTACTTTGTCTTTCATCTCCGTAAGCGCTCACCGTACAGTAATGGAGTTGTTCTTCCGAATCATAAAGTATCCAGTTGTGATTGCCGTTGTAGCGGATGGTGTTGCTTTCGATGTCGCGGATGTTGTCGTAGGTGCGTTCGAGCGGATTGTCCAGCTCTTCGTTCCACGAGACAGGGAAGGTTTTCAGGTCGCTCGGGTTGATGAGGTCGTTTCCCTTTTCATCTATATAATAGAATCGTAAAGTGTTTCCTCTTGAAAAGAAGTTTCCCTCCGGTATATTGTTATACCATACTTCTTCGTTGTCTTCTTCCTCATCTCCGTCTTTGCCGTTTAATAAATAGTTGTTGCAGCCGGAAAGGACGGTCGCACAAAGGAACAGCAGCCATATACCGAATAGGTTATTTGTTTTCATCGTATATAAACACTTTACTTATTGATTCTTATAACTCTCTCAACCAGATATTCCGGAAGCTGATCGGTTCGCTCGGGTCACCGTGCTTTTGCAGGACCGAACCCAAACGTTCGCCGGTATTGGCCTGAAGCTCC
>CAIGRU010001957.1_pt1 | contig 10461 bp, 15 predicted proteins | sample 7351341 | NCBI WGS metagenome assembly CAIGRU01
CGCCACGGTGATGTTCTTTTCGCAGTCCGCCAGCCGCCGCTCCACCTCCTCGGCAATGGGGATCAGGTCAATCCGGGTCCGGCCGCAGGTGGGGCAGGCAATCAGGTTCACGCCGGTTTTGCGCAGACCCGCCGCCTTCAAAATCTTTTTGGCGGCGTAAATCTCCTCCACCGGGTCGGCGGTCAGGGTTACCCGAATGGTGTCCCCCACCCCCAGGCAGAGGAGGCCGCCGATGCCCATGGCGGACTTCACCAGCCCCATGGAGGGGGTGCCCGCCTCGGTAACCCCCAGGTGGAGGGGGTAGTTCGTCTGTTCACTGAGGGCCAAATACGCCGCCATGGTCAGCGGCACGTCGGAGCATTTGACGGAAAAGCAGATGTCGTCAAAATCGAACCGATTCAGCAGCCGGGCCTGTCTCAGGGCGCTTTCCACCAGGGCCTCGGCGGTGACGCCGCCGTGCTTGGCCCGGAGCTCCTTCTCCAAAGAGCCGCCGTTGACCCCCACCCGAATGGGGATGCCCCGGAGGCGGCAGGCGTCCGCCACGGCTTTGACCTTTTCCCCTCCGCCGATGTTGCCGGGGTTGATGCGGATGGCGTCGATTCCCCGCTCCGCGCAGGTGAGGGCAAATTTGTAGTTGAAGTGAATATCGGCAATCAGGGGAATGGAAATTTGTTCCTTGATTTTGTCCACGGCCTCCGCCGCCGCCTGATCCGGAATGGCCACCCGGATGATCTCGCACCCGGCGGCCTCCAGTTTTTTGATCTGGGCCACAGTGGCGGCCACGTCGTCGGTTTTCGTATTGCACATGGACTGGATGGATACCGGCGCACCACCGCCCACCGGAACCGTTCCCACCATCAGTTGTTTCGTCATATCAGGACCCTCCCCGCATAAAGAGCTGCCCAACGTCTTTCAGGGTCACCAGCAGCATCAAGCCCATCAGCAGCACAAAGCACGCCGCGTTTACCGCCGCCTGATACTTCTCCGGCACCTTCCGCTTAAACAGCAGCATGGAGGCCCCGTCGATTGCCAGGAAGAAAATCCGTCCCCCGTCCAAAGCCGGAATGGGCAACAGGTTCATCACCGCCAGATTGATGGCGATGAGAGCCCCGAAAAAGGCGATGTTCTCCAAGGCGTCCAGAGCGGTTTTGGAGGCGTTTCCCACCTCCGTCATGGTGGAGACGATGCCCACCGGGCCGCTGACCTCCGAGAGGCCCACGTTGCCCCGGAGCAGTTGAATCAGGCTGAACCACACCTGCTGCACAAAGTCCAGGGTCTGGTAGCCGATGAACTTCACCGTGGTCAAAAAAGTGGCTGGGACCTGGGCGGCATCTATCATCAGTCCGAAGCGCCCCTCCTGGCCGTCGTAGGTTCCCCGGTACAAAGGCAGGTCTTTCAAGACCACCTTCTCCCCGTCCCGAATGACCTCCACGTCACAGCCCTGGCCGTCGTTAAACCGGAGAAACAGGGCGGTGTCTCCCCGGAGGTAGGTCCGCCAGCCGTCGATTTTGTAGAAAATATCCCCCTCCATCAGGCCCTCCTCCCCCTCCAGGGGGAAGCCCTCGGAAAACCCGGCCACCCGGTCCACGTAAAAGCCGCTGGCCGTGGCGAAGAGGCAGGCAATGACCACCACTCCCGCCAGCAAATTCATGAAGGACCCGGCGGCCAAAATCACCAGCTTCTTCCAAAAGCTCTGACGGGTAAAGCAGCGCTCATCCCCGGTGTCCCCGTCCTCCCCGTCCAGGGCGCAAAAGCCGCCGATGGGAAGAAGCCGGAGGGAATACCGGGTCTCGCCCGTCTCCCGGTGCCACAGCAACGGGCCCATGCCAATGGAAAATTCGTTGACCCGCACGCCACAGAGCCGGGCTGCCAGGAAGTGACCTAGCTCGTGGATGGCAACCAGGAAGCCGAAGATGAAAATACCCGCCAGAACATAGATGAAGCTCATGGAAACATGCCCCTTACTTTGAAACGTTTTTCAGGACCTCTCGCCGGGCCGCCGCGTCCGCCTCCAGAATGTCCGGGAGGCTGGGTCTGCGGATGACGGGCAGCTCTGTCATGGCCCGGGCGGTGAGGTCAAAGATGTCCCGGAAGCCAATCCGGTCCTCCAGAAACAGCCGCACCGCCTCCTCGTTGGCGGCGTTCAGCACGGCGCAGGCAGTGCCTCCCTTGGCTGCCGCCACCTCCGCCAGCCGGAGACACGGGAAGGTTCCCCGGTCCGGCTCCTCAAAGGTCAGCGGCGGGCAGCTCAAAAGGTTCAGCGGCTCCTCCGCCGACTCCGCCCGCTGGGGATAGGTCATGGCGTACCGAATGGGCAGGCGCATGTCCGGGGTCCCCAGCTGGGCCAGCAGCGCCCCGTCTCGGAACTCCACCAGAGAGTGGACGATGCTCTGGCGGTGAATGGCCACCTTCACCCTGGTCAAAGGGAGGCGGTAAAGCCGCATCGCCTCGATGACCTCCAGCCCCTTATTCATCAGCGTAGCGCAATCTACGGTAATTTTGGGGCCCATTTTCCAGTTGGGATGCTGCAAGGCGTCTGCCCGGGTTTTCTTTTCCACTTCCGCTTTGGTCATCCCGTAGAAGGGCCCGCCGGAGCAGGTCAGAATCACCTGCCGGATTTCCCCCCGGTCCAGGCAGCCCTGAACGCACTGGAAAATGGCGGAGTGCTCCGAGTCCACGGGGACGATTTCCGCTCCTCGCTTCTCTGCCGCATCCATCACCAGCTCCCCGGCGCAGACCAGGGTCTCTTTATTGGCTAGGGCGATGCGCTTGCCCTCCCGGATGGCGGCGAGGGTGGGCTTGAGGCCCACCATGCCCACCACAGCGGTGACCACCGTGTCCACTCCCGGCAGCGTCGCCGCCGTGGAGAGGGCGGAAACGCCGCCGTGGACCCTGGTATTTGTATCCGCCAGGCGGACCTTCAAGTCCTTCGCCGCCGCCTCGTCGGTCATAATCACCTGCCGGGGCCGGAACTTCCGGGCCTGCTCCTCCGCCAGAGCCACGCTGTTGTGGGCGGTGATGGCGGCCACCGTCAACCCCAGCTGCTCCGCCACCTCCAGGGTCTGCCGCCCGATGGAGCCGGTGGAGCCTAAGATTGAAATTGTCTTTGTCATGTCTACATCTCTATTCTATGGCAGTAAGCTGAAAATAATCTCTATCACCGGAGCTACAAACAGCACGCTGTCAAACCGGTCCAGCACGCCGCCGTGGGCCAGGAACAAATGACCGTAGTCCTTGATTCCAAATTCCCGCTTGATGAGGGAGAAGCTCAAATCCCCGATCTGGGCCACCACGCCGCAGATCAGGGCCATCGTCGCCATGGGGCCATAGTCGATGACGGAGCCGCCGAAAAAGCGATCCATGACCCAGACGAACAACAGGCCGCAAAGGACGTTGCCCGCAAGGCCCCCCACGGAGCCCTCGACGGTTTTTTTCGGGCTGACCTTGGGGGCCAGCTTGTGCTTGCCCAGGGTGAGCCCGGCGAAATAGGCGAAGGTGTCGCAGGCGAAGCTGAGGATGAAGGGCAGGAGGAGATAGGCCCGGTGGATGCCGGAAGCCTCCAGCCGGAGGAAGGCGGAAAACGAGTAGCCGATGGCGATGCTCCCGAACAGCCCCGCCATGATCTGGCTGAATTTTACCTCGCCGCCTCGCAAAATCGCGTAGCCAAAGAAGAACACAGCTCCCAGCAAAAAGAGGACCGTGACCCGCTCCGGTGAGTTAAAGTACCAGCCCACGGTCAGGCCAGCCCAGAGGGTGCTGAACGCGGCCAGCTCCGCTTTTTTCGTGCCGCTGACGCACTGCTGGAACTCCATGGCCCCAACACCCGCTAGGATAATCAACGCCAGCGCCATGACAATGGGCGGCGCGGCCAGGACCACATACAGCAGCGCCGGGATGCCCACTGCGGACACCAGAATTCTCGACTGCAAAGAACTCATTTCTTCACGCCTCCAAACCGCCGGTCCCGGGCGTGATAGGCCGCGATGGCCCGGTCCAGCTCCGCCTCGTCGAAGTCCGGCCAGAGGGTGTCCGTGTAGTAAAACTCTGCGTAGGCGCTCTGCCACAGCAGAAAATTGCTCAGTCGCTGCTCCCCGCTGGGGCGGATGATGAGCTCCGGGTCCGGGATGCCCGCAGAATCCAGGTAGCCGGAAAACACCGCCTCGTCCAGCTCCTCCGGCCTCCGCTTTCCAGCGGCACAGTCGGCGGCAAACCGCCTCGCTGCCCGGAGGATTTCGTCCCGCCCGCCGTAGTTCAGGCACACGTTGGCCTGGAAGTCATCCTTGCTTAGGTGCTCCGTGATCTCGTCGGTCTCCCGGGCCAGGGCCCGCAGCTCTGGGGCAATGGGGGACATGTCCCCAAAGAAGTGGAGCCGGATGTGGTCCCGCTCCATGGTGTCCACCGCCTCCAGAAGGTACTTCTTCAAAAGCGCCATGATGGCGGAAACCTCCGTCTCGGAGCGCTTCCAGTTCTCGGTGGAGAAGGCGTAGACCGTCAGGTGCTTTACGCCGAGGTCCTTGCAGTAGGTGGCGATTTTCCGAAAGGTCTCCGCCCCGGCCTTGTGCCCCGCCGTCCGGGGAAGGCCCCGTCTCGTGGCCCAGCGGCCGTTGCCGTCCATGATGATCGCAATGTGACGGGGCGGGGCTGGCAGATTCCTGCCGGTTTCGTCTCGCTCCGCTCCATTAGTGCGGGGCGGCGTTAGCCGCCCCGTTTCGTTCCTGTTTTCCGCCATCAAACCGCCATCAATTCCTTTTCCTTCTTCGCCAGCAGCTCGTCCAGCTTCTTGCAGCTCTCGTCGGTGAGCTTTTGGAAGTCCTTTTCCACCTGCTTCAGCTCATCCTCGGTGATCTCGGACTTTTTCTCCTGCTTTTTGAAGTTGTCCATGGCATCCCGGCGGATGTTCCGCACCGCTACCTTGCCGCTCTCGGCGTATTTGCGGATCTGCTTTACCAGCTCCTTCCGGCGCTCCTCGGTGAGCTGGGGAAAGGCCAGACGCAGGGCCTTACCGTCGTTCTGGGGGTTGATGCCTAAGTCGGAGTTTTGAATGGCCTTTTCAATCAGCTTCAAGGCAGAGCCGTCCCAGGGGGAGATCAGCAGGGTTCGGGCGTCGGGGGAGGAGATGGCGGCAATCTGCTGGATGGGGGTGGGGCTGCCGTAGTAGTCCACCAGAATCCGGTCCAGCACGGAGGCGTTGGCCCGGCCCGCCCGGACGGAGGCGAAGTCCGCCGCCACGGAGTCGATGCTCTTTTTCATTTTGTCCTCGTATACCTTGTATTCGTCCTTTAACATAATAAAGACGCTCCTTTCAATTGTTCAAATCCGCCGGAAGTCTCCGGTCGGTTATTCCTTTACAATCGTGCCAACCTTCTCGCCGCAGACAGCCCGGACAATGTTCTCCGGGTCTTTCAGGGCGAAGAGCAGCACAGGGATGTGATTGTCCATGGAGAGGGACGTGGCTGTGGTGTCCATGACCATCAGGTGCTGGGCCAGCACGTCGTCATAGCTGATGGTGTCGTATTTCACCGCGGCGGGGTCCTTTACCGGGTCGGCGGAGTACACGCCGTCCACGTTTTTCGCCAGCAGGATGACCTCCGCGCCGATTTCGGCGGCCCGGAGGACGGCGGCGGTGTCCGTGGAGAAGAAGGGGTTGCCGGTGCCGCAGCCGAAGATGACCACCCTTCCCTTTTCCAAATGCCGGATGGCCCGGGAGCGAATGTAGGGCTCGGCAATGGGGCGCATTTCAATGGCCGTCTGGACCCGGACGGGAATGCCCTTTTGCTCGCAGACATCGGCCACGGCCAGGCAGTTCATGACGGTGGCCAGCATGCCCATGTGGTCTGCCCGGGTGCGCTCCATGCGGCCTCCGCCGTCCTTGGCTCCCCGCCAGAAGTTGCCGCCGCCCACCACTAATCCGATCTGAACGCCCATGTCCAGACATTCCTTCACCACGTCGCAAACCCGGCCGATGACCTGGAAGTCCAGCCCGGTCCGCTTGTCTCCGGCCAGGGCCTCGCCGCTGATTTTCAGCAGCACCCGCCGGTATACAGGTTTTGTCATCGCGTGACCTCCCTTTTCCGATATCCGTCGTTCTGTGGGGATTTTACAGTGATTTCTATTTTAACGTATTTTTCCGGTTTTGCATAGGGGGTAGACGAGATTTTACGAAAAAAAGCCGGGAACACTCCGGGAGGGCGGTTTTCTTTACCACTGAAAACCTTCGCTCCATCTCTCCTGTGACGCGTTGTCAAGGACTTTTTAATACTGTTCACAGAATATTTAAAGTTTCGACAAAGCAAAAGCCGGGGGCCTCATGGCTCCCGGTCTGCTCATACGTTGCTTACTCGTCATGGAGGACTTCCTCGCGGAGCATACACTTGATTTGTCCTCCATTGTCTCGGTGCTGGTTTCACTGAAATGCGCCCATAAAAGATAGGTGGTTTTGCCTATTTTCTTCACCATCGAGGGCGGGGTATCCGGCTTGGACTGGGGGAAAGTTATGCCTGCGGTAGCGGTTGTCAATCATGTTGTAGACCTGTTCCAAACCGTACTCTGTCCCATGCTCCATGCCGAAGTCATCCAAAATCAGCAGCGGGGCGCGGCAGAGGCGGGCTATGTAGTCGTTCCGCCCCTCATAGCTGGCAGTCAGGTCGTTTAGTATCAGGGCAAAGTTCGTTATGCAGACGGCTATTTCCTGCTCCATCAAAGCGTTGGCGCTGCAATTGGCAAAGTAGCTTTTGCCGGTTCCCACACCTCCCCGCAGCAGATAGCCGATGTTTTCCTCCTGCATGGCCGACCAGTTCTCAACATAAATGGGCGTGTTTCATCTGCGGGCATTTTCCGTTGTCATTGGCAAACGTACACTCCCGCATAGCTGGGGCGGTAAAGCCCCGACATTTCAAGTCGGCCACGGCCTGACGGTGACGGCGGGCCTTCTGCTCCGCCGCCTCCTGGTCGATGCGCTTCTGCTCATAGCGGCAGGGGTGGGGGAGCAAGCGACCCTCCAGCGGCGGGGCCTCCATGCGAAACTGTTTGGGGGTGCGGCACTTGCCACAATATAAAAGCCCATCCTCGCCGGTGTAGTCCCCCGGCTCCAACCTGGTCACGGTCATGCGCTTGATGATGCTGTCAAAATCATTCATAGGCTCTCGCCCTCCTTGCACGAATAGTCAGATACGCCCTTGCCTTTTCACCTGTCCTCTTTCGCCCAGCGACGAATAGTGGCGGCGTGGCTCTTGTAGGTCTTGCCGGTGGAGGCCATATATTCAGACAGTCGTTCAATGTACTCCTGCCAGACGGAGGGAAAGTTGGCTTGCAGTTTAGCACCTCGGCCTCGGTCAGATAGACATTCCCATACCGGCCCAAAATGTGGGCACTCTCACGCACTCCACTCAAATTCTTTAAGTTACTATTCCCTGGCCGCGTCCTCTGCGTCATAGGTCGCCTGCAGGTCCCCCAGGTCGATCTCCCCGGCAGCAATCTTCAAGCAGAACTCCATGGCACTGTCCAAAGGGAAATACTGGTGGCCCCCGGTGCCGACCCGTGGTGTCTCCAGGTCCTCCAGGTTTGGATCTATCGCCACATAATGAGCCGGGGCGCATGTGGCGGCCAGTTCTTTGTTCTCACGGATTTAGAATGTCATGCCATTCTGGCGGTTCCGCAGGGCACCGTGCCGATCCTGAAACTTGATTTTCTTTCTTTTCGCCATGGTGTCCTCCTGTTTGCCGGCGGTGTTGCCGTCTGCCGCTGCTCCCATGTTGGCGGCCTGCCTGGTCCGCTTGCCCCACCGCTCCAGTGACACCTGCACCCGGCGCTGGGCAACATCCGCACTGTACCGCAGGCGCTGATCCGGAAGACGGGTCCCGGCCCGTTCCCTGGTCAGTTCCTTATAAACCATATGAATGGACACGCTCGTGTTTTCCAAAATTTCTTTAGGCGTCCGCCCACCCCTACAGTTTTTCAATTTTTTGGCGGTCCTCCAAGGTTCGAAAAGCATAATCGACCACGTTCTCACCCCCAAACGATAAAAAATTAGGCCACACATGGCTTTGTGGCCTTGTGTAACCTAACAATAATGGCTGCCAAAGAACCAGTCGCCCTGTCGGACACTTGGCAAAGCGGCTGGTTTCGGTATAGATGTCCACCCACTCCCCCCCTTGCCCCCGGTGTCCGTGGCCCGGAAGCTCCCTGCGCTTCCGTCGGCGTAGAGGACGCGGACCTCGGGACCTCGGAACCCAGAGGAATGACCGCCACGTCCTCGTCGGAAGAAACTCTGTCCATTCCGTCCCCGCCTTGCGGCGAGGGCTCCGTTGATGGTTCTGTATTGGTCAGAGGAAAAAATGTCACTGTCAGGTGCAGGGAAAGAATGACGGGGATCAGCCTACGCTTCATCGGCGGTCCTCCTTTTTATTGTCAGTCTTTTCATCGTCTACTTCTCCTAAACTCCGGGAAAACTGAGCCGGAGGTGATTTTCATGAACGATATGCCCGTTGGGTTGATGATGACGCTGGCCGAACAGGAACAAGCCATGCGCCGCTTCGCCGCATTGTCCGCTGAGGAGCGTGACCGGGTAGTGGACCAGGCCAGACAGGCCTCCTCCCGGGAGGAAATGCAGGCCATCGTCCAAAGCCTCACCTGAAGGAGGTAAACGCTATGACAAAGAAAGGCATGGCTCGTCCGGACTGGACGCATTCCCAACCCCGGAACGATGTCCCGCCGGTTCCTGAGCTCCAGGGCAAAGCGAAGCACACCAAGTCTAAGGCCAACCCTATCATCGCCGGGACCTCTGGCCCGGAGCTGAAGGTATACCACGATTGGCCCCAAGCCGAGAGCGCAAAGGATCAGGATTGAACCGCCGCCCCGTTTACGGGGCGGTTTTCTTAGCGCAGCCCCTCGCTGCCACTTGCTTTTCGACCGCCAGATCGGGCAGCACACCTTCCGGCCAGCCGAACGCACCTCCCTCCTGGGAATACCAGCATCGGTACCCGTCATGCTCTATGGCTAAAGCCTCGAACTCCAGCCACTCGGGCCGGAAGTTCTATGACCCTCCTTCCAGTGTGCCATCCAGGAAGGGGAGCATCCGCAGTTCCAGGATGACCGTCCCGGCCAAAAGGCTAGGTTACTCCGCAGGGCTCCCTCCAGGACTGGAATCTCGTTCCCATTCTTGCAGGCCTCCTTTTTGGGGTCTGGGAACCCGGCAATGTCCGCAATTGCTGCCCCGTTGGAAGAAGCTCCGTTCACTCCGCCATAGAGTAGGTCCACCCATGTGATGGCGAACTGGCCGCCTTTTTCCGGGTATCGACGCAAATCCCTTTCCTCCTCTCTATCCAATTGACCAATTTATCCCTCACTCTTTATATTGTTTCAGCAACCGCTTTTATTTCAGCTATTTCTACTTCAAAAAATTTTTTCGATGACACAGGATATGGGCCCCCCTCCCCGCTTGTTCGGATTGGAGCTTGCATTTTTGCCGAGGAATGTTATAATACCCACCCAGAAAATTCTTGCCGCAAGCCTAGGACACGACTGCTCGAAGGAGCTAGCCTTCAGGCGGCCCTTTTTGTTGTTTTCATGGGTTTTCTCCTTCCTCCGGTTTCCAATAGGCCACACGGTTTATGGCTGCCTGAAGGCTCCCCGCGCAGGGAACCCCTCGGAGCGTTCCATCGGGAAGCACAACCTACATGCACCAGCCGCCCCAGACGGGAAAGCGCTCATGACCTCCTCCTTTCTGGCGAAGAGCTTGTCCACCAGGGTCCTTTCATTCAAGCGAACCCAGAAATCCCCTTTCTCAGCGCATGGTTTACATATATCTGGAGAATTCGCTCATCTGCGGCAGCTTTGTCCGCAGCGGTCATATTCCGGCAGCAGGTATCCATGATGTAACAGGTACAGCCCTCTGTCTTCACGATTTTACGGCACTCCTCCATATTGGGAACAAAGGGGAATGGGCCCAGTTTTGGCATATGTATCACCTCCCTACACTCTACGCTGGCGGGGCTCGTCCTATGTACTGCGGCCAACCGACAGGCGGATCTCGGTAAACGCTTTGGTCAACTCCTCAAGGTCATTCAGGATCAAATCCAGGTCTGGCCTAAAAATTCATCGGTGGTGCAGTGAAGCAGGGTCACCAGCTTGATCGGCGTCACTGCTCATGGCTTTCCTCCTTTCCGATTCGATTCTTGCTTTTCCTGGATTGTCATAGTAGAATAAAATTGAAATAAAATATGTTTCAATGAAACGGAGTGAGTTAGTTTGGTTTTGAATCCAGATTGTGTTCGCGATGTACTGCTATGTGTAGAACACTGCGGCTTTGGTGAACGAATGAACCTCGCAAAGCTTCAAGAAAGATTGCCGGATTATACTGAGGAAGATTTGTGGTATACCTGCATCAAGCTGGAGGAAGGCGGATACTTAGAGCCTGTTTAAAATCTTTTGACAAAAATGGCGGAGTGGGAGATAATAGGAAAA
>CAIGRU010001958.1_pt1 | contig 10461 bp, 9 predicted proteins | sample 7351341 | NCBI WGS metagenome assembly CAIGRU01
CACGACGAGCGGGAGCAGACGCTGAACCAGCTCTTAGTGGAAATGGACGGCTTTGCCGCCAACGAGGGCGTGGTGGTCCTGGCGGCCACCAACCGGGTGGACGTGCTGGACCCGGCCCTTCTGCGGCCAGGACGGTTTGACCGGCAGATTTACGTGGGCCTCCCCGATATCAAGGGCCGGGAGGATATTTTGAAAATCCATGTGCGGGGCAAGCCCCTGGCGGAGAATGTGGACCTCAGGACCCTGGCCCGGGGGACCGCCGGGTTCACCGGGGCGGACCTGGAGAATCTGGTAAACGAGGGAGCGCTGCTGGCCGCCCGGCGGGACCGGGATTATATCACCATGGAGGACCTCCGGGAGGCAGAGATCAAGGTTCTGGCGGGACCGGAGAAGCGGAGCCGGGTCATCTCCCCCCGGGAGCGGGAGCTGACCGCCTGGCACGAGGCGGGTCACGCCGTGGTGATGGAAACGCTGCCGGAGCACGACCCGGTGAATCAGATCACCATTGTCCCCCGGGGGCAGGCAGGCGGCATGACCATCGCCCTGCCGGAGGAGGACCGGAGCTTCCTCTCCAAGCGCTATCTGGAGGATCGGATTGTGGCTCTTTTGGGAGGCCGGGCGGCGGAAAAGCTGTGTCTGGGGGATATCTCCACGGGAGCGAGCAACGACATCCAGCGGGCGACGGACATCGCGCGGAAGATGGTGGCGGTGTACGGTATGAGTGAAACCATTGGTACGGTGTCCTTTGAGGGCGGCCACGACGAGGTGTTCCTTGGCCGGACCATGAGCCAGGGCCGGAGCTACTCCGAGGCCGTGGCGGCTCAGATCGACGAGGAGGTCCGCCGGGTGGTGGACGAGGCCGGACGCCGCTGTGAGGATATCCTGACGGAGAAGCGGGCGGTACTGGACGCCGTGGCGGCGTACCTACTGGAGAACGAGACCATGGAGCGTGAGGCGTTCCTGGAGGTCTACAGCGGGAAGCCGCCGGCGGAAGAACCGGCGGAATAAACGAAAATCAGCCGGGAGCGCGCTCCTGGCTGATTTCATTTCCGGGGAGGGAATATGATGGTGGAATATCTCCAGGGCGACGGGGCGGAGGTGATTGTCTGCCGGGGGTCCGCCTTGTCCTATCCCTGGCACAGCCACGTTTCAACGCTGACCCTGGGCATGGTGCTGGAGGGGGAAGTGGAGCTGGTGACGGAGCGGGGCGCGGGGATTTACCGGGAAAAGGGTCTGTTTGCCCTCCCGCCCTACGCGCCCCACAGCCTGAATGTCAAGGCCTCTTATACGCTGGTGAGCCTGTGTGTCCGCAAGGCCCCGGTGGCCTCCGACGGGCTCCGGGAGGCGTGGGAGAGCGCCGCTGTTCTTCTGCGGAGGGCCGTTGGGCTGCCGGAGGTGGAGGAGAGACTGCTGGAGGAGTTGTCCCTCCTGTCCGGGCGGAGGGGCGGAGAAGGAGGAGGACCTCTGGCGGAGCTCCGGGCGCGGCTGGAGAGGGAGCCGGAGCTTCCCTACAGCCTGGAGGATATGGCGGAGCTGGCCTGCATGAGCAAATACCACCTGGTTCGGGCCTTCCGGCGGGAGGCGGGGCTGACGCCCCACCGATTCCAGCTCCAAAACCGGGTCCGGAAGGGCCAGCGGCTGCTGGCGGGACCGGCCACCGTAGCCGCTGCGGGCTTTTGCGATCAGAGCCACTTCGACCGGCAGTTCAAGTGCCTGGTGGGCCTGACCCCGGCGGCTTACAAGCGGTGCTGCGCGGTGTTCCCCGGGCCTTAAAGAAGGGCCGGGATGAATTTGGCCAACAGGCGAAGGCCCTCCGGCCCCGCCTCCACCTGATGGGGCTCTCCCTTGGGGAGAATGGAGACAACGCCGGGCTCATAGATAAGCCGAGCTCCGCCGCTCAAGCAGACGCCGCTTCCGGCGGCGACCTCGTGAAGCTCCGTCTGGTTGGGGTGAGCGTGGGTCCCGATGGCTTTCCCCGGGGCAATGCGCACCAGATGACAGCTAAATTGCCCACCGGTCTCCCGGCCGGTGACGAGGTGCTTGAGCTCCACACCCTGGAAATCCGGGTGCCGGTTCCAGGGCAGGTCCCCGAAGGCGCTGTCCGCCTCCGGGAGGCGCAGATGCCCGGCGGTGTCAAGTTGGTCAAATAGATGCAGGTGTTCCATATGCAATACTCCTTTCCAATGTGACAGGCGCCTGTCTACTGTCAGCGTACCACGAAGCGGCGGATGTGCCTTGTACAAAATTGCCTTTTCCGTGCTCAGACGCAAAAAGCGGTTTCTCCGAACAGATCGGAGAAACCGCTTTTTTGGTATGTTGTCAGATTAAGCCCTGGGACAGCATCACGTCGGCCACCTTCATGAAGCCTGCGATGTTGGCTCCCAACACCAGATCACCGGGCTTTCCGCACTCCTCGGCGGCGGTGTAGATGTTGTGGAAAATGTTGGTCATGATGGTTTTCAGCCGCCGGTCCACTTCCTCGAAGCTCCAGGCGTAGCGCATGGAGTTCTGGCTCATCTCCAGACCGCTGGTGGCCACGCCTCCGGCGTTGGCGGCCTTGGCGGGGGCAAAGAGCACCCCGGCGTGCTGGAACTCCTGAATGGCCTCGGGGCGGCAGGGCATGTTGGCGCCCTCCGCCACGGCGATGGTCCCGTTTTTCACGATGGTCCTGGCAATCTCTCCGTCGATTTCATTTTGGGTGGCGCAGGGCAGGGCGATGTCGCAGGGGATGGTCCAGATGCCCCGGAAGCCATCGGCATAGGTGCTGCCGGGAACCCGGTCGGCATACTCCTTGATGCGGCCCCGGTGGCCCAGCTTGATGTCCTTTACCACGTCTAGGTCGATGCCCTTGGGGTCGTGGATATAGCCGTTGGAGTCGCTGAGGGCCACGACTGTTGCCCCCAGCTCCGTGGCCTTCTGGCAGGCGAAGATGGCCACGTTACCGCTGCCGGAGATGACCACGGTTTTGCCCTGGAAGCTGTCGTGTTTCATCTTGGACAGCATCTCCTGGGTCAGGTAGCACAATCCATAGCCCGTGGCCTCCGTGCGGACCAGGGAGCCGCCGAAGGAGAGGCCCTTGCCCGTCAGCACACCGGCGGCATAGGTCCCCCGAACCCGGCGGTACTGGCCGAAGAGATAGCCGATCTCCCGGGCGCCCACGCCGATGTCCCCGGCGGGCACGTCCACAAACTGGCCGATGTGCCGCTGGAGCTCCGTCATGAAGCTTTGGCAAAAGCGCATGACCTCCTCGTCGCTCTTGCCCTTGGGGTCAAAGTCGCTGCCGCCCTTGGCTCCGCCCATGGGCAGGGTGGTGAGGCTGTTCTTCAAGATCTGCTCGAAGCCCAGGAACTTCAGGATGGAGAGGTTCACCGTGGGGTGGAAGCGGAGGCCGCCCTTGTAAGGGCCGATGGAGGAGTTGAACTGGACCCGGTAGCCCCGGTTCACGTGGACCTGCCCCCGGTCGTCCACCCAGGGCACCCGGAAGGTGATGACCCGCTCGGGCTCCACAAAGGTGTCCACAATGCCCTTCTTCTCATATTCGGGATGCCGGTCGATGATCTGGTCCAGGCTCTCCAAAAACTCCAGCACCGCCTGGTGAAACTCCCGCTGGTCCGGGTCCCTGGTGACTACCTGGGTGTAAACGCGCTGCAAATACTCGCTCTTTAACATGAAAGATCGCCCCTTTGTCCGGCCCTTTCGCCGCTTCTCATAGAGTGCCCCATTCCGGGACAGATATGCCATTTTTTGGGAGTTTCGGCGTGAAAGTGGGCCGCGAATTTACCTGTCTATAGAATATAGGAAAACGGGGAGGATGCACAAGAAATAAATTTCCTAAAATTCCAAGGAAATTTTTCGCCGATTTAAAGCGAATATCACAAAAGACCCCGGCGGAGCAGTCCGCCGGGGCTTGCAAGTGCCAGGTGCGTTAGTTGTAGAAACGGTGACAGCCGATGGTCTGCCGGTAGGTGCGGCTGGAGTCGATCCAGCTTCCCTGCGACAGGGCCGGAGCGAAGAAGTAAAGCGCGTCCCCTGCGGTGTTCTCCCCGGATAGGGCCCGCCGGGCGGCCTCTAGAGACAGCTCCGTGGGCGCATTGGTCACGGTGCCGTTGGACACCGGCTCAAACTGCACACCGTTCTCGTCGTCGAAGATGACGCCGGGAATGCTGTCGGGGAAGTCCCCGCTGGAGACCCGGTTTAGCACCACGTTGCCTACGGCGATCTGACCCTCCAGAGCCTCGCCGCCGCTTTCGGCGTGGATGATGCGGGAGAGCCAGTAGTAGTCCATGGCGTCGTGCTCCGCACTGGGAGAGGTCACGGCTGCCCCGTCTAGCCAGGGGTCCCACCGGACGCTTCCGCCCAGGGCCTCCGCGGTCAGGCGCAGAGGCACGTAGGTCCGGCCCTCCACCACGTCTACCACGCAGGGATAGCGCTGGCCGTTGACGGTCAGAAAGCCGCCGTCAGGGTCTGCCGACAAAGAGGCATCCTCGGAGACCGCGCGGGCGGCGGAGCCGTCCCACCAGATGTTCCAGTCTCCCAGAGACTCCAGCAGCTCCCGGAGGGGGGCGTAGGTGGTGCCCTCCTCCACGTAGGCGGAGGCGTTTAAAAGTTCCCCGTCCACCTGGAGATTGGCGGGCCGGGCGGCCTGGACAGGGAGGCAGAGGGCCGCGATGGCGAGAAGTCCGCATAAGAGTGTTCGTTTCATAGGTTTCCTTACGTTTCCTTTCTTGTGTGGAGTTCACAGACAAGGATACCGGAAACGACCGCCGGGGGCAACCCTCAAAATCTGGAGGGGGAGGGAGGGACTGGAAGAAGCTTGCTTTTTACAAGGCGCTGCTTTGTAATAAAAAAACAGCAAGCCGAGGGAAATCCACTTTCCGGGAGGGACTATGAAAAAACTCTTTACTGCCATTCGCCAGGGAAAGCTGGACGAGGTGGCCGCGATTTTGGATAAAAAACCGGAGCTCATCGCCTGCCTCGCCAAGGCTCCGCCCAAGAAGGACGACGGACAGTCGCCGCTGATGGTGGCCATTAAGAGCGATCATTTGGAGGCGGCGCACCTGCTGCTGGACCGGGGGGCGGACGTGAACTTTGCCGACGCAGTCAACCCTTACGGCTCCAACTTCTCCGCCCCCATCTGGTACGACGCCGTCGTCCAGTGCTTCTTGCGGGCGAGGGATCATGTGTCCGAGGAACGCAAGGAGCGGACAAAGGGTTATTTTCTGCTTTTACGCCGTCTGCTGGATATGGGGATGGACCCCAACCGGAAAACCTCCCACGGCCTCAACGCCTGGCAGCACGCCCTGGAGCAGTACGACCAGCTTGCCCGCAAGTCTTATCCCAGCTACTACGTGGAGGAGAGCAAGACGGAGAACCGCCAGCTGCGGGAAATGCTCAAGGCGGTGCTGGACGAGTTTTTAAAGCATGGGGCGGACATCCACGATTTCATACCGCCCAATGAGGAGGGCCTGTCCCAAGTTTCGATGATCCTGAGGAACATGGAGGAGGACCGGGAGCTGCTGGACGGGATGCACGGCCTGGACCCGAATTCTGACATGTTCAAGCCCTACACCGAGACATACCGGGGAAAGGAACGGCTGGTCACGCCCTACTACACCCCGGAGGACTACCGCCAGATGTATGAGATCAAGTGGCGGGAGCTGGAGCCCGTCCTTCGGGCCTACTATACCTGAAAAGGCAGGGCAGACTGATTGTCTGCCCTGCTTTTTGTATGTTCCCTATTTTGCTTGCGCCCGGGCCCGGAGCTGCTCCTCCGTGACGGCATAGGCTTTTTCCGCCCAGCGGTCTACGGGCCGGTCCACCGGCAGGGGCTTGCCCCGGCGGGCATAGATGGCGGCGGCCACGGTCTCCAGAAGCTTGGGGTTTTTCACCAGCAGGGGACCCGTCAGCTGGGAGGCAAAGACGTTTTTCCAATGGAAGCCCTCCGGCCCCCGCTCCTTCTCGTTGCCAAAGCCCAGGTCCAGCCCTGTCAAAAGCGGCGTCTCCACGCCGGAGACCACGCCGCACTTGTTCAGAAAGCCCACCACCGCCTCCGGATAGAGGTCCGTGTGTCCGTACACATCCCCGACGATGCGTTTTTTGCCGTGCTCCACGGCGAAGGAGGCCAGCCCAAGGCCCTCATAGGAGCTGCCGTCCGCCTCCTGGACGGATTTGCCCAGCAGGTCCATGGCCGTTCCGGCGAAGAGCATGGCGGCGTTGTCCAGGGCGGCGGCCTTCAAGGGCTCCCCATAGCGGGAGAAGTCCGCCATAGCGGCCCGGGCGGCGCGCTCCGTCCCCGCGCCCATAAAGAAGAAGTCCCCTCGGGAGATGTCCGCCCCGCCGCCGGGGAGGACAGTCTCCACCGTGACCGTACAGTCCAGGTGCTCCAGATAGCGCCGCAAGGCCAGCAGGTTGGCCCGGCTTCCGTAGAGGTCCATCAGGTCCGGGTAAAAGTGGATGATCCGCACGTCCATGCCTCACGCCTCCTTTTCCACGCGGCTGAGAATCTTGTCCCGGTCGGAGAAGCAGGTGACGACGAACAGCTCCTCGTCCCCGCTGTTTTTCAGCTCTGACGCCGCCGCGGCGATATCCGGCTCCACGGACCAGTTTTCCACCTCCGTGTAGGAGAACCGCTCTGCCAAGTCGTTGCAGTACCGGCCCGCCAGCACCACCCGCTTTACATGGGGGGCGTTCAGCTGGTCAAAGTCGATGTCCCACAGCCAGCTGGTTTCGCTGGTGAAGTACTTCCGGCTCACCGCGTCCACGATGACCAGCACCGTGCAGTCCCTCTCCGAGGCGGCGATATAGCGGAGGTTCGTGTCGTAGGCGATGGAGTTTTCGTGCTTGCTGGTCAGCAGCGTGCCGTGGCGGGCCCCCAGACGGAAGGTCTGCATCCGGCCGTTTTTCAGCAGATAATTGCTGAGGACGGCAGCGGCGGTTTCGCCGGACACGCCGCACTCCCGGCAGGCGGCATAGGCCGCCAGAATGTTGTAAATGTTGTAGATGCTCCGGAAGGCCAGGGTAATCTGGACCTTGCCGTCAATGGTGATCCGGGCATTTTCCAGGTCCACCGCCGTGACGGCGTAAGCTGCGGCAGGCTTTTTGTGCCCGCATTTCGTGCAGCGATAGGCTCCAATGTGGTTGTAGTGCACGTAGTCATACTCCATGGGAGCGTGGCAGAGGGGGCAGAAGGCCCCGTCATGATAGACCCCGGTGGGGGCATCCGTGGAGATGGAGCACGGGTCCAGGCCAAACCATTTCACCTTCTCCCGCCCCTGGGCGAAGCAGGAGGACAGGGGATCGTCGGCGTTTAAAAGCAGCTCCGTCTCGGGGTGGAGGGCCGGGAGAATGGAGTCATAGACCCATTCCGGGTGGCCGTTTCGGGTGAGCTGGTCCCGGTAGAGGTTGGTCACTACAAACTCCGTGGGGTGAAAGAATTGGAAGGTGTGGGCGGCGTAGCGCTCGTCGGACTCGATGAGGAGCACATCCGCCCGGACCTTGCCCCCCAGGGTGGCGTGGGTCAGCACCAGGGTGGTCACGCCCTCGATTTGGTTGGAGCCCTCTTCGTTGTAGACCACGGTTTTTCCGTCCGCCCGGAGGATGGCGGCGATCATCTCCACGGTGGAGGTTTTCCCGTTGGAGCCGGTGACGGCGATGATATGCTCCGGCAACTCCACCCGTCGAAGAATGTCCGGGCAGATTTTCAGGGCAAACTTCCCGGGCATGGAGCTGCCCTTGCCGATGAGCTTTCCCACAAAGCGCCCCAGCTTACAGACGGTAATAGCCAGAAGTTTTTTCAACGTCTTCTCCTCTCTCCCTCAAACGCCTCCCGCAGCTCCGCGAACGCGCGGACGGGAGCGCCGTCGGTGTCCTGGAATTTCATGGGCAGGGCGAAGAACAAAAAGTCCTTCCGCCCCCGGACCTTTTTCAGGCACAGGTTTTCAATGCTCAAAATGCTGTCCTTCAAAAGGATGTGGTGGATCGGGAGCTTGCTGTCTCCCATCCGGTCAATGCTGATAGCGTCGGTGCCCACGCCCTTGAGCCCCCGGGAGACCAGATACCGGGCCGCGTCCTCGTCGGGAACGGGGAAGGCGTCCTCCAAAAAGCGCTCCGTGCCCCAGCGATCCTCCCAGCCGGTGTAGAACAAGATGTAATCGGCACAGTGGATGGCCTCGTAGTTAGACCGGAGGAACTCCTCCGTGATGACCGGGCCCTCCTGGGACACGTCCAGCACCGTGGCCCGGCCGGAGAACTGGGACATGGGCATTTGGTCCAGGGTCCGCCCGTCCTGGAACAGGTGGGCGGGAGCGTCCATATGGGTGCCGGTATGGGAGGAGAAGGTCAGCAGGGTCTCCCGGAAGCCGTCCCGGGTGAAGGTGCAGGCGGGGGTGAGACTGGGGACCGGCGTGCCGGGGTAGACGGGGATCTCCGGGGTGATGGTGTGGGTCATGTCGATCAGCATGGGAAGCGCTTCCTTTCCTATCAGTATTGACGGTTCCTGCCGTCTGAAAACAGCGGTTTCTATTTTTCCAAAAAAATCATCAGGGCGGCCACGTCCGCCGGGGACACGCCGGAAATTCGGGACGCCTGTCCCAAGTCCAGGGGACGCACTGCCGCCAGCTTCTCCCCGGCCTCCAGCCGGAGACCCTGGATGGAGCCGTAGTCCAAATTCGGCGGCAGAGCGTGGGAGGCCATCTTCTGAAAATCCTCCACCTGCTTTTCCTGGCGGCGGATATAGCCCTCGTACTTTACGGAGATTTCCACCTGCTCCGCCACGTCCGGCGGCAGGTCCGGCCTGCCCGGGTCGAAGGGAGCCAGCTCGTCATAGTGAATCCGGGGCCGCCGCAAAAGCGCGTCCAGGGGACAGCCCCCCGGGGCGTCCGCCGTGTCCTTGGAGGCCAGGAAGGCCGCCAGCTCCGGCGAGGGAGAGGCCCCGGTGTGGCGCAGGCGCTTGATCTCCCGCTCCACAGCGGCGTATTTTTCCTCCACGGCCCGGAGACGTTCCTCCGGGACCAGGCCGATTTCATAGCCCCGTTTGGTAAGGCGCAGGTCCGCGTTGTCCTGCCGGAGCAAAAGCCGGTACTCGCTTCGAGAGGTCATGATCCGATAGGGCTCTTCCGTGCCCTTGGTCACCAAATCGTCAATCAGGGTGCCGATGTAGCTCTCCGCCCGGGAGAGGACAAATTCGCCCTGCCCCCGGAGCTTCCGGGCGGCATTGACCCCGGCCACGAGGCCCTGGACCGCCGCCTCCTCATAGCCGGAGGAGCCGTTGAACTGTCCCGCGCCATAGAGGCCGGGGATGGCCTTCACCTCCAGGGTGGGCGCCAGAGCCAGGGGGTCGATGCAGTCGTACTCAATGGCGTAGGCGGGCCGGGTCATGACGGCCCGGCGGAGGCCCGGGACGCTGTGGAGCATTTGAATCTGCACGTCCTCCGGCATGGAGGAGGAGAAGCCCTGAATGTAAAGCTCCTCGGTGTCCAGGCCCATGGGCTCCACAAAGAGCTGGTGGCGGAGCTTGTCCGGGAAACGGACGATTTTCGTCTCAAAGGAGGGGCAGTACCGGGGCCCCACGCCCTCGATGAGGCCGGAGTACATAGGGGCCCGGTCCAGGTTCTCCTGGATGATGCGCTTGGTCTCCTCCGTGGTCCAGGTGAGATAGCAGACCGCCCGGTTTTCCGGGGCCTCCCGGGTGGAATAGGAGAAGGGGACAGGCAGCGCGTCGCCGGGCTGGACCTCCATTTCCTCAAAGTCCACGGTCCGGGCATTGACCCGGGGGGGCGTGCCGGTTTTGAAACGGCGGAGAGGGAGGCCCAATTTCAAGAGGGATTCCGTCAGCCGGGTGGCGGCGTGCATGCCGTCGGGGCCGGAGTCCTCCACCCACTCGCCCACGATGGTCCGGCCGGCGAGATAGGTTCCCGTAGCCAAAATGACGGCCCGGACGGCGAACACCGCCCCGGTGGCCAGGACCACGGCGGAGACGCCGCCGTCCTTGCCGGTGCGGACCTCCACCACCTCCCCCTGGCGGACGGTGAGGTGCGCCTGGCGCTCCAGGGCGTGCTTCATGCGGCCCTGGTACTTCCGGCGGTCCGCCTGGGCCCGGAGGGACCAGACAGCGGGGCCCTTGCCCTTGTTTAGAAGGCGGTATTGGATGCAGCACTCGTCGGCGGCCCGGGCCATTTCGCCCCCCAGGGCGTCCAGCTCCCGGACCAGGTGGCCCTTGCCGGTGTTGCAGGGCATGTTGCCTACGGCGTCTAAATTGATGGTGAAAACGATGGTTTCCAGCCCCAGACGGGCGGAGGCCAGGGCGGCCTCGATGCCGGCGTGGCCGGCGCCGATGACGGCGATGTCGAAGGTTCCGGCGGGGAATTCTTGCATAGGCGCTCCTTGGGGGCTCCCCAGAGGGGAGGGTTGTACTCGCCCTTCGGGCGGGGCGGATTGGATACCAGCGATGGCTGGTGCAATGCA
>CAIGRU010001965.1_pt1 | contig 10438 bp, 10 predicted proteins | sample 7351341 | NCBI WGS metagenome assembly CAIGRU01
ACAGCAGGGCGGTTTTGCCGGAGACGGGTTTACCAACATCCCGGAGGGCATGGCCATCTCCGCCCCCATGGTGGCGGGGGGCGAGCGCCGCTGGCGGGCGGCGGGTCTGGCGGCCCTCTCCGGGGCCCCCACGGTGCTGGGGGCGGCCCTGGGCTACTGCCTGGGCACCCTGGGCCCCACGGCCCTGACCCTGACCCTGAGCTTTGCCGCCGGGGCCATGCTGTACGTGGTTTTTGGCGAGCTGCTTCCCGAGGCGGCGGGCCTCTGGAAGAGCAAGCTCCCCGCCCTGACGGCGGTGCTGGGGGTTTTGGTCGGCATGCTGATTGTCTAAGAACCGGTTTTTCCTCCCCGGTTGTATGGGGGCGTGCAACGCCGCCCCGCCGGGAGCCGTTGTTGACGGCGCTGTTCTTGACGGCGCGGGAATACACGATCAGGAGGAACCTTCCATGCACAAAGCAATGCAGCAAAAGCGGCCCCTGCGAAATCAGGATATCCGGGCGGCCATTGCGCAGGCGGGCCTGCGCTACTGGTGGGTGGCCGAGGAGCTGGGCGTGGCCTGCGGCACCCTGTCCAACCGGCTGCGCAAGGAGCTCTCCCAGGAGGAAAAGCAGGAGGTCCTGTCCGCCGTCCAGCGGCTGGTGGACCGCCAGGGCATCCCGGAACGTCCCTGCCCCGGAATGACGCTGGAGGCCCGGGCCACCATCCCGGGACGGGGCTGGTGAACAACAAAAAGCGAGGCGGCGTGGCCAAACAGCCATGCCGCCTCCTTTTTCTTTATTTGTAATACACCACCAGCAAATCCACCACCATCCCGTAGGACTGAATCCCCCGCTCATCGCCATAGCTTTTCAGCAGCCCGTCATAGACCTTGTTGCTGGCCTTTTGGACCGGCGTGTCCTGGAACTGGGCCCAGTAGGCGTTGTTATAGGCCAGGTCCAGCTGGACCTCCTCCGGCAGGGTCTCCCGGATGGCTAGGTAGCCCTCCGGGTCCTGGGAGTACAGGGCGTTGCCCAGGTACACGTAGCCGATGAGCCAGCCGGAGTACCGATAGGCCGGGTCGGCGCAGGTGGTGGAGGCCAGCACCGCCAGGAAGTTGCACTCCTGCTCCGAGGCGAAGCCCCGCTGATGGGCCAGCTCATGGGCGATGGTGGAGGGCAGCATGCAGGCGGGGCTGTCCACGTTGACGTTGGACTCCCCGGTGAAGGAGCTGTAAAACCCGGTGAAATCCAGGGCGCTCATAAGCCGGGAGAAGGCCATGGGCTTTACGCCGGGGTCGTCGAAGGCCAGGAAAGGAAACGCCTCCGTGATTCCCTCGTAGGCCCGGACGCTGTTTGCCAGAATCTCCTCCCGGGGGACGGCGAAGAGGCCGTGCTCATCCCGGGCCACGTCCCCCGCCGTCTCCGCCGTCCTTTCGGCAAAGTAGGCCGTCACCGCCCGCAAATCCTCCAGGGCTACGGGCTGGGCGTAAATCCCGGACTGATCCTGAAAGCCGTCCGTCCAGTAGTTCACCCCCCACAAGAGGCAGAACCCAGCCCAGATGGACAGCACGATGCACACCGCCCCCAGGGCTCCGCGATAGGCCCGGCTTCCCCGCCGGTCTCCGGCCCGGACCACGGCAATCACATTCCAGACAAGATACCCCGCGCCGAAGAGGACCGCCAGCACCTCCACCAGCTCCATGACGGAGAAGGGCACCAGGTAGCAAAGTCGCCCCAGCCCCCGCCGGAGGGGAGAGGTGAAGTGCTCCGCCAGGGCGTTCATCAGCCATCTCTGCCCCCGAAGGGTGAAGAAGGCCAGCAGGAGGACGCCGTCCACCAGCAGCCAGATATGCAGTTTTCGGTACTTGTGGAAAAATGCTTTCATCGTCACTCCGCCGCCGCCAACAGTTGTTTGGTATACGCCTCTTTCGGGTGGTTGAAGATTTCCTCCACCGTCCCCTGCTCCACGATGCGTCCGCGCTTCATCACCAGCACCCGGTCGCAGAGCTGGTAGACCACGTTCAAATCGTGGGAGATGAACAGATAGCTCAAATCCAGCTCCCGCCGGAGGGAGCGGAGCAGGTCCAGAATCTGGGCCTGAATGGTCACATCCAGGGCGGACACCGGCTCGTCGGCAATCAGGAATTTGGGCCGCCGGATCAGCGCCGCGGCAATGCTGACCCGCTGGCGCTGGCCGCCGGAGAGCTCCGAGGGTTTCGCCCCCAGGCACTCCCCCGGCAGCTCCACCCGCTCCAGCATCTCCCGCACCCGGCGCTTCCGCTCCGCCTTCTCGTACTTTCCATAGACCCGCAGGGGCTCCTCCAGGGTCCACTCCACGCTGTAAAAGGGGTTCAGGGAGCTGTAGGGGTCCTGAAAGATCATCTGGGGCCGCTTCGTGTAGTGGGTCACGGTCCCCCGGTCCGGCTTCACCATCCCCAGGATGGTTTTTGCCAGGGTGGACTTTCCCGTCCCCGACTCGCCCACCAGACCCAGAATCTCCCCGTGACGCACGTCAAAGGTCACGTCGTGGAGCACCTCCTGGCGCTCCCGCCGCCCAAACGGCCCCACGCCGTCGTGATAGCCGCTGTCTACATGGCGCAAGGACAGCACCAGCTCCTCGCTCATGGCTCCGCCTCCTTCCGCTTCCGGGTGGGAATGGCGGCGATGAGCCGCTGGGTATAGGGGTGCCGGGGGTGATGGAACCCCTCCTGGGCCTCCCCCGCCTCCACCAAAAGCCCTTTTTGCATCACCGCCACCCGTCCGCAGAGCTTCCGCACCACGTTCAGGTCGTGGGAGATGAAGAGCATGGACACGCCGGACTCCCGGTTCAGCTTTTTCAAAAGCTCCAGAATCTGGGCCTGCACCGTCACGTCCAGGGCCGTCGTCGGCTCGTCCAGTAGCAGCAGCTTCGGGCTTGCGATCACCGCCGCCGCGATCATGGCCCGCTGGAGCATGCCCCCGGAGAGCTGGTGGGGGTACTTTTCATACACCGTCTCCGCCTCCGGCAGCTCCACCGCCGCCATGGCCTCCACCGCCCGGCGGCGGCGCTCCTCCCGGCTTAAGCTTGTGTGGACCCGGAGGACCTCCTCCACCTGGGGGCCAATCTTCATCAGGGGGTCCAGGGCACTCTGGGGCTCCTGGAACACCACGCCGATCTCCCGGCCCTGGATGTTCCGCAGCTCCGCCCGGTCCGCGTGGAGCAGCTCCTTCCCGTCCAGGAGAATCTCCCCGGAATAATCGCACTGCTTCCGGGGCAGGAGGCCCGCCACGCTCATGGCGGTGACCGTTTTCCCGGACCCGGATTCCCCCACCAGGCCCAGGATTTCCCCCGCCTGGATGGAGAGGGACACCCCCGCCACGGCCTCCCGGTCTCGATTATGGAATTTCACATGAAGGTCCCGTATCTCCAGCATCACAGCACCTCCTTGTCCCGCCGCAGGCCCTCGCCCATGAGGCCCACGCCAAACACCATCCACACGATGACCAGGCCCGTCCCGGCGGCGTACCAGGGAGCGGCGAAGAGCATCCCCTGGGCCTCGGAGAGCATATAGCCAAGGGACGCGTCCGGCGGCGTCACGCCGATGCCAAGAAAGCTCATGGACGCCTCCGCCAAAACCGCGTTATTAAAGCCGATGGTCAGGGCGGGCAACAGCACCGGCGCCGTATTTGGCAGCATGTGGACCGCCAGAATTCGGGGGCTCGACGCTCCCATCAGCCGGGCGCTTTTGATATAGTTCACCTCCCGGAGGGAGGCGAAGGCCGTCCGGCTCACCCGGGCAAAGCTGGGGATAAACACCAGCCCCAGGGCGAGGATGACATTGCGTTTCTTTCCCGGCTCCAGAATGGAGATCACCACCAGGGCCAGGAGGATGCTGGGAAAGGCCGTTAGCGCGTCGTTGAGGCGCATCAACAGCTCGTCCACCGGCCCGCCGAAATAGCCGGTGAGGGCCCCCGCCAGGCACCCGCAGACCGCCCCGATGGCCAGGGTGGCCAGGGCGATGGAGGCCGTGGTCCCGGCGCCCTTGAGGACCCGGCTGAAAATGTCCCGGCCGAAGTTGTCCGTGCCCATCCAGTGGGCCAGGGAGGGTCCGTCGAATTTGGGCCCCGCCGCCATGGCGTTGGGGTCATAGGGGGTCCAGAAGAAGCCCAGGAGAATCAGGGCCGCCAGAAGGCCGGTCAGCGCCAGCCCGGCGATGAAAAAGCCGTTTCCTCTTTTCATGCCGCGCCTCCCAACCGGAGCCGGGGATCCAGGCGCTGATTGAGCAAATCCGCCGCCGTCCCCGCCAGCACCACCCAAAGGGCCAGAATCACCACAATGGCCTGGACCACCGGATAGTCCCGGCCCCCGATGGAGGTCACCAGCATCCGCCCCAGGCCGGGGATGACAAAGACCTGCTCCACCACAATGCTCCCCGCCACGATCTCCGCCATGGTCTGGGCCAGGAAGGTGACCACCGGGGGCAGGGCGTTTTTCAGCACATGCCGCCGCAGGACCTGACCCCGGTCGTTCCCCCGGGAGATGGCGGTGCGCACATAGTCCTTTCCCAATTCCTCCTGCACCGTGCTGCGGAGCATCCGCACCGTCATGGCAATGCGGGGAATGGAGAGGGCCACGGCGGCGAAGAGCAGGTACACCGCCGCCCCGGCAAAGTCCTGCCTCGCGTCGGGGAACTGTCCGGGCACAAACCATTTCAGTCCCACGCCAAAGACCCAGGACAGCAAAATCCCGGTGAAAAAGGGCGGCACCGCCATGCCCAGCTGGTTCAGGGCCGTCCGTCCCCCCTTGAACCGCCGCCGCCCGGCGGACCAGAGCCCCAGGGGAATGGAAACCACTGTAATCAGGGCAAAGCTCACCAGGCTCAGCCACAGGGTCAGCCGGATTTTCGGGGCCAGAAGCTCCCACACCGGCTGCTTATAGCTGGTGGAGACCCCCAGGTCCCCGGAGAAGAAGCCCAGCAGCCACTCCCCATAGCGCACCGGCAGAGGCCGGTCCAGCCCCAGCTCCGCCCGGAGGGCCGCCAGCCGCTCCGGCGTGGCGGCGGTGCCCAGCATGGCGGTGGCCGTGTCGCCGGAGATGAGGGAAAAGGCCGCAAAGGTCAAAAAGGAAACCAGCAGCATGGTCGCCAGTCCCGCCAAGACCCGCCTGCATACATATTTCATAGGCAATCTCCCTTCGGGAAAGCAGGGAGAGCGGGGTGTGGAGAACGCCGTCTCCGAATCTCCACACCCCGCTCTCTCAAGCCCTCCAATGGTTACGCCGCGTAGCGGATGCCGCTGAGGTCCAGCACGTAGATGGGATAGAACCGCACGCCTGTAAGGCCCTTGCGAATCGCCACCAGATCGGCCAGGTCCTGGATGTACACGTTGGCGGCGTTTTCCGTCAAATTGGCCTCCGCCTGTTTGTAGGCCGCCGTCTGGGCGGCGTCGTCCGCTGCGGTAATGGCCTCCTGGAAGAACGCATCATACTCCGCATTGTTATAATTGATGAAGTTATTACCCGCCGTAGAGGTAAACCGCTCCAGCAGGGCCCGGGCCGTCATGGTGGAGGCGTCCACGCCCACCACGGTGGTCTGGAACTGCCGGCCGATGTAGGTGTCGTTGAGCCAGCTCTCCCAGGTGACCGGGAGAATCTCGGCGGCGATGCCCACTTGCTTTAGCTGCTCCACGATGACCTGGGCAGTGTCCAAGTGGGGCTGATAGTTGGAAGGAACGGTGATGGTCATGGAGAAGCCGTCGGGATAGCCCGCGTCGGCCAGGAGGGCCTTAGCCTTCTCCACATCGTAGGGGTAGTAATTGGTCAGGGAGTCGTCGAAGTACTTGCCGAAGGCGGGGTACATGCTGGAGCCGATGAGGCTGCCGTAGCCGTCAAAGGCCAGGTCCAGAATCTGCTGGCGGTCGATGGCGTAGCACAGGGCCTGCCGGACCCGCACGTCGTCGAAGGGGGCCACGGCATTGTTCAGATACATGGCCTGGACCAGGTTCATGGTGCCTTCCTCGATGTTGAAATCGTTCCCCAGCTGGGCCACCTGGGTGCTGGTCAGGTGGGCGAACAGGTCCACCGCTCCGCTCTGGAGGCTCATGAGGATGCTGTCCGCGTTTTCGATAATTTTAAAGGTAACCTTATCCAAATAGGCGGGTTCGCCCCAATAGCCGTCGAAGCGCTCCAGGACGATCGAGTCCTGGGCGGCCCGGGAGACAAACTTGAAGGGCCCGGTGCCCACAGGGGCGGTGTCCTGCCCGTCGTAGCCCGCGGGAAGAATCGCCGTGGTCAGATAGGACAAAAACTCGCTGTCGGGCTCCCCCAGGGTGATGGAGATGCTCCGGCTGTCCGCCGTCTCCATGTGTTGAATATTGGAAAACGCCTCTACCCCAAGCACACCCGGTTCATCAGCGTTCTTGCAGCGGGCCAGGGATTCGCCCACGTCCTCCGCCGTCACAGGGGCACCGTTGTGGAAGGTGACGCCCTCCCGGATGGTAAAGGTATAGGTCAATTGGTCGTCGGAAATCTCATACTTTTCCGCCACGGCGGGAATCAAATCCCCGTCGGGGGTGGGCTTCATCAGGCCCTCGAATACGTTGAACATGACCTCCTTGGTCCCTGCCGCCACCGCTTTGTGGGGGTCAAGGCTCTCGTCCAGGTCCTGGGCGATGCCCACGGTAATCTCGTTCGCCCGAGCTTCCGAGGGCTGCGCCGCCGGTTCGTTGGAGCCGCTTTCGTCCTCCGGCGTCTTGGCCGCGCTGCCGTCTTTGCATCCGCAGAGTACGGCGCACAAAAGCCCCAGCAGGAGGAGAATCTCCCAAAGTTTCCGCTTCATGTCTGCTTCCTTTCGTCGCTGCCCGTCTCCGGGTCAGCGCTGGACGGGGAATGTCCCGCCCGGACAAAATGATTCGGCTCTATTCACTTTTGCGGGCTCTTTATGAATAAAGCCCTGGGACCCTCCGGTCTCCCGGAGGCCCCAAGGCCGTATTGTACACGACGGGAAAAACGATTGCAATAGTTTTCACAAACTTTCCCCTAATTTTTTTACCCCGTCCCCTCGGGAGAGGGAACGCCCCAAGACCGCGCCCGCGCCCCTTGAAACGCGGCCGGAAAGACCGAAGCGGACGGAATGCCCGGCAAAGCCGGAGGGAATGGCGTTTATTCCGCCCGGGGCCCGTAAGCCCCCCCGGCGGCGTACTCCCTGGAGTCCGGGGAGAGGCCCTTTTTCCGCAGCCGGGCCTCCACAAAGAAGTTCACCAGGCTGTTGAGGCAGGCGCACACCGGCACGCCGAAGAACATCCCCGCAATGCCGAAGAAGCCGCCCCCCACCAAAATGGCGATGATAACCCACAGGCTGGAAAGGCCGGTGGTGTTCCCCAGAATCTTGGGGCCGATGACGTTGCCGTCCAGCTGCTGGAGGGCCAGGACGAATATCACGAAATACAGCGCCTGGCGGGGGGAAACCAGCAGAATCAGGAAGGTGCTGGGGATGGCCCCCAGGAAGGGCCCGAAGAAGGGAATGATGTTGGTCACACCCACAAAGACGGACACCAGGGGCGTGTAGGGGAACTTCAAAATGGAGCAGCCGACGAAGCACAAAATGCCGATGATGATGGAGTCCAGCAGCTTCCCCCGGACAAAGCCGGAGAAGATGACATCCGCCCGCTTGGTCCCCCGGAGGACCAGGCCCACCTGCTCCCGAGGGAAGAGGCTGTAAACCAGCTTCCGCCCGTAGGCGGCGCAGCGCTCCTTGGTGGCCAGGAGATAGACGGAGGCGATGACCCCCACCAGCAGGTCCTTGGCGAAGTTCACCAGGCTCAACACCCCGCCGGACACGGTGACCATCACCGCCTGAAGCTGGGGCAAAACGCCGCTGGTCAGCCACTTGTCCAGGTCCTGGAAATAGGCCGCCATCTGCTGGCTGACCCAGTCGGCCACCGCGGGGTTGGTCTCCAGCAAATGAATTACCCAGCCGCTGATGGTCCGGTAGTAGTTGTCCGCGTTGTCGATGAGCTGGAGGACGCTCTTATATAGCTCCGGCATCAGCACGGAGGCCAGCAGATAGAAGAAAAACGCGATGACCACCCAGGCAAACCCGATGCCCGCCGTGCGAACCAGCAGGACCTGGGGCCGCTTCCGGGGCCGGCCGGGCCGGAGGGGGAAGAGGTTCCGCTCAAAGAAATTCACCATGGGGGCCAGCAGATAGGCGATGAAGGCCCCGTAGAGAATGGGCTGTACCGTTTTCAGCAGGGCCAGCACGGCCTTCCCGCCGAAGAAGGTATCGTAAAACAGCAAAATGGCGGCGGCGGATAAGAACGCCGTCACCCCCATGCTGATGTAATGGTTTTTCCGTTCCATGGCCCGCGCCTCCTTTTTTCTCTCCCCCCATTCTACACGGGGCCCGGGGGAATTGCAATCCTCTTTTTCCCGCCCCATGGGAAACCCAGCCAATTTTAACAGTAATTTCACAACCGCCGTGCTATACTGTAGGTAACACACGCTCCAGGAGGTGGCCTGTACCTATGAAACCCCGCAAGCTCTTACTGATTCTCAACCCCCGGGCCGGAAAGAACAAGTCCCGGGGGCCCCTGTTTGACGCCGCCGCCGCCCTCTCCCAGGCGGGGTATCTCCTCTCCATCCACGTGACCTCCGCCCCCGGCGACGCCGCCGAGACCGCCAAGCGGGAGGGCGGGCGGTACGATCTGGTGGTGGCCGTGGGCGGCGACGGGACGCTGAACGAGGTGGTCTCCGGCCTGGTCCAGCTCCGCCGTCCCCCGCTACTGGGCTATCTGCCCCAGGGCAGCACCAACGACTTCGCCGCCAGCCTCCGCATCTCCGGCGATCCGGCGGAGGCCGCCGCCGCCATCGCCCGGAACGTCCCCCGGCTTTTGGACGTGGGCTTTTGGAACGGGCGGAGCTTTCTCTACGTGGCCTCCTTCGGGGCCTTCACCCGGTCCAGCTACACCGCCCCCCAGAACGCCAAGAACGCCCTGGGCCACTTCGCCTATATCCTGGAGGGCATGAAGGACTTAAGCACCCTCCGGCCCTATCACGTCCGCCTCACCGCCGACGGGGAGGTGCTGGACGGGGAATACCTCTTCGGCGCGGTGTGCAATTCCACCTCCATCGGGGGGCTGATGAAGCTGAACCCGGAGCGGGTGGTGCTGGACGACGGCCTGTTTGAAATGCTGCTCATCCCCAGCCCCAAGACGGCGGCGGACCTCCAGAGCCTGGTCCACGCCCTTTTGAACCAGCAGTACGACAGCCAGGGCCTGGTTTTCCGCCACGTCTCCTCCATCCACTTCGAAACGGAGGAGGAGCTTCCCTGGTCCCTGGACGGGGAGTACGCCCCCAGCGCCCCGGCGGTGGACATCGAAAACCACCGTCAGGCGCTGACCATGCTGCTGTGACGGGGGAGCTGGAGCGGCTGGCCCGCCGCTTTCAGGGCCATGAGCCGGGCCTCCTGGGGGCCTCCCGGAGCTATGCCGTCCTCTGCCCCCTCGTCGAGGGGGAGGGCGGCCTCCGCCTCCTCTTCGAGATCCGGTCCTCCCAGGTCTCCCAGGGGGGCGAGGTCTGCTTCCCCGGCGGGCGGATGGAGCCTGGGGAGACGCCCCAGGACTGCGCCCTCCGGGAGACGGAGGAGGAGCTGTCCATCCCCCGGGAGGCGGTCACCCTCCTGGGCACGCCGGATTTTATCTGCAACCAGCGGGGCTTCCTCCTCCGGCCGGTGCTGGGGCTGGTGTCTCCCGCCGGGCTCGCCGCCCTGCGCCCCTCCCCGGCGGAGGTGGCGGAGGCCTTCACCGTCCCCCTGGCCTTCTTCCGGGAGACGCCGCCAGACCTCCGGCGCTATGAGCTGGTTCCCCAGGTGCCGGAGGACTTCCCCTACGGCCCCGTGGGCATCCCCCGAACCTACCCCTGGAGCCACGGACAGGTGGAAATTCCCATCTGGCACTACGAAGGCCACGCCATCTGGGGTATGACGGCACGGCTCGTCCGAGAAATCATTCGTTAGCCGCTCCAACGGGGCCCCCGCAAAATCCGCGGATTTTGTGGGGAGAGGAGGAAGGAATGGAGCGGGTGCAGTCCTCGCCCCCAGGCGGGGACGGAACGGAGCGGAGTTTCTTCCGACGAGGGGCATGACGGCACGGCTCGTCCGGGAAATCATCCGCTAAAGCAACAGGAGACGGGTCCTCCCCGTCTCCTTGTCATCAAGCGCCGGCCTCCTCGGATTCCGCTGCGCCCTCTAGCCGGGCGGCGATATAATCCTCCACCTCGTCATAGGGAATTTCCAGCGCCGTGGCCAGCTCCCCATAGAGCAGCCGCTCCGCCTGCTTCATATACCGTTCGTCCACCAGCCCTAAGCGGCGGTTTTTGGACTCCGCCACCCCCTGCTTGCGGCGAAGGGCCTTCATCATTTTAATCAGCGCCTCGTGGCCCCCGTCCCGGACGGCGGACTGGTACTGCTGGGCCTGGGCCTGGG